>JAABUP010007744.1_pt1 | contig 14154 bp, 15 predicted proteins | sample 5559201 | NCBI WGS metagenome assembly JAABUP01 (sample SAMN10711887, study PRJNA513373) | rock metagenome | isolation source: Antarctica rocks | place: Antarctica | reverse complement strand
GGCAAAACAAGACAGCTGTCATCTGTAGTATCCAGTTTGTGCAGCAACACAGTATGCTACCAGCAAGAGCCAGAACACAAGGAGGTCCAAAAACCTGCTGCCTGGACAAGCTTGCCTCTGATAGAGGCTAAGTCTGTGCAGTCAACAAACCTTCGTTTGCTGTGCAGTCTACATACCAGTCCAAAGAAAGAAAAATGCCAGGGATTGGCCCTCCCCTCGCCTCTTGACTTTGACGCAGACTGCTGACTCGCGACCAATTGTTGAACAAATTCTAAAGCTCTGGCTTTGAAACTTGGTCATGTAACATGCAAGGCCATGCTGAGTCAATCAGGTGTTCATGATTGGGATGCTAAAGTACACAACAGTGCACTGTACACGTGTACAGCTGTGCATATGTGCCTATAACGCCTCATATGATACCACAGCAGCTCATTGTTGTGTCAAATATACTACTAGCTACTAGCTATGGCTGCAACAGCTTGTTGTTGCTCAACCCTCAAGGCAGCATTTGAGTCATCATTGTAGACCAGTGCCGACACAGCTGCACGTCATGTTGTAGTACAAGGCCAATGACACAGCATCATTGCAAGCCTTGCAAGCTGTCCCTGCTGTACCAGATGCAACATTGCAAGACATTCTGATGTTGGTGATGCCGATATGTTTGTACACGTAGTACGAGCACATGACATGTGCTTGTAGCTGCAAAGCTTCTTTTCTGGAAGGACGTTGAGGCTTTTGGTCTGTGGCTTGGCTGTAAGACTGTTGTTGCTATCTCAAGATTTGAGGCTTTTTATTGGGACCGCAAGATCGTAAGGCTGTAAAGCTGCAAGGCTGTTGCCTGGGGCTGCCAGGCTGCAGATTGATGCTGAAGGGCTGTTAGGCTGCAAGGCTGCATGGCTGCAAGGCTGCACGGCTGCAAGGCTGCATGGCTGCAAGGCTGCAAGGCTGCATGGCTGCAAGGCTGCACGGCTGCAAGGCTGCATGGCTGCGAGTGTGGCGATGAGTTGATGTGGTCTATCGTGCACAACAACAGCAAAGCCAGATGGGGTCCTGTTGTCTTCCCGATTTATGTTTAGCAGCATGATGGCTACCAAGTAGTGTGATCACAATGTAGGTCTGCCTCACAAAGCAAGCTGGCATGCACACATCACAGTCGCGTGTTTGATGATGCCAGCTGGCAATTGTTCTTTGGAAGCAGTCATATGATGCACTTGTGTCAGCACAGTCTCATCAGAGCTCAAATGTGTTGATGCCTGTACCCTGTTTCAGTCAAAGTGCAGCACACACATCGTGCACGCTCTTGCTGCAGGGTGTGCCAAGCTTCGCTTTGTCAGCCAGACACAAAGAGCCTGTTCACTCCAGCAGTTCTTGCGGGTCATCAGAAGTGCTCAGGTTGGCAGTACACTAGTGTTGCAAGCTATACCCTGCTAGGTCTGGCAGAGCTGAAGATTTCGTGACAGCTGGCCTGAGCTGCCGCACACAGCAAGTGTTGGCTGTTGACATATTAAAGCTGGACACAAAGCTGGTCACAGCCATGGCGGGACGCAAGCTGTGTGGGCTGGTCTACAAGAACCCGTCTGGCATGCCATGTTCTCAAGATGCGGGCTCAGTGTGTTCACGCTGCAACCCATCACATAAGGTACAACACTAGTACTAGTGTTAGCATGTAATTACCAAGGTATGCCTGTTTAGGTCACTTCTAGTTAGGTCAGCGGCCGTACACTGCAGTAGCTCTGCAAGGCATTCTGTTTCATAGCTACACGTTAACAGTGTTCTGCTTCCTGACGTGCACGAGATAGCCTCAGAGCACATCAGATATTCCAGCACTTTCAGCCTGTGTTGGATAGGATCAGACACTGCAAGCTAGACCTTGCTGATCGCACTCTAGCCACGTTCAGCAAGCATCAGATCCTCTAGACAGAGCTGAAAGCGTTCAGCCATGCATTGGATGATATCAGACATGTAAGCTGAAAGTTGCTGATCATACCCTAGTCAGTTTCAGCTAGTATAAGACAAGGCTGAAAGCGTTGAGACATACTCTCATCACTTTCAGCTAGTGTAAGACAAGGCTGAAAGCGTTCAGACAGGCTTTCAGCCGCGCTTCGTTCCCATAGTGCAAGCGAGAGGGCACCAAAGTCATGTCACATGGCACATGAAGAGACCTGACCCTATCTTGCTAGCTTCTGGCTGTCATTGCAACTCTAAGGCTTTGAATTCAGTGGCCCTGCCAACAGCTGTGGTCTCCATTCCTCCCTCAAAGGTGCTAGACTAGGATTCTAAACCTTTGAACAGCAGAGTGGCTGGCTTTTTAATGTGCCAGCTTGCTGTAAGCAGCTGCTTGCTGTTGCCAGCTGCTTGCTGTGACATCCAGTCTGTTGTTTGGATGATGTGAAACATAGAAACTTGCATAACAGAAACAGGCCGACTACCACCTACTAGTACCTAGGTATGGTAGCGGTCTGTATAGAATTTGCAAGCTCTGGCTTTGCAGCAGTTGAGTATGCATCCACTGCTGTGCTGGCACATCAGCTCAGAAGCTTACGCCCATGTGCCAAGCTCACAACAGTAATGCTTAAGCATTGCATTATTTGCATTGCATCTGTGTGAACCATATGCCTCAGTGAGATGCATATGGCATTACCAGTGCGCAAGATTGATCTATGGCCAGCAGATCAGTTCAGCTCATTGAGTCGTCCTTGTGAGGCCCAATTGGGCCATATGCCTGACCTGGGCTCAAGCGGAATCCTTTTACAAAGAATGCTTGGCCATAGCTGTCAGGCATTGCCTGATGTGCCAGCGTGGGAACCATCCAAGCTTCTGTGAGCTGAGATGGAAATGTGTGCACCAACCTGCTGTGTAACAATGAGTACAGTCTTCCTACATTGATGCGTTTGGACGTGCATGTTGATCAGAGCCTCACTGTCAATGAAGCTCTAGCTTGTCCGAGACTGTCTTGCTGCGTACAAGTGACATGGCCCAAAGAATGTCTTGTACATTATCTGCCAGCTACAGTCCCTGCAGATCTTGAGTCCATGCTGCACAGCTTCCTCGTCTGCAAGCCATTGCAGCTCAAGCTGTTCTTCTGCGGAGTGCTTCAGTAGGCTTGCAAGACAATTGCAACTGGCAATTGTCATCTCAGCTTCCGGCAGCCACTGCATCGCAATCGTCCATTCTTCCCTGCTCTGACTGAGCAACCATCATGATGGTCATTGCAGTCCTGAGTTTTATGTTGAACATAATTTGTGAGCACGTGAACATTCTTTGTGTGGACATTCTTTGTGCACACATGTATATACCATGTGACACATACATGCATCTCTGTGTCTGTGTGCTCAAGTGCGCTGTACATTTCTTTCCCGGGCCCGCCTCGTCCGTATGCCGCCTATCGCCTTGAGTGCCTTGCAAACATACAGGCTGAGCACAGCTTCGACTCTGCTCTCCGGGCTCAGAGCCTGGCTGAGAGCAATTTTGGACCATCGATAGGTTACGATTAGGTCAAGAGCGTGGTCAACGACAAGCTCGACTCACACCTGCAGATCGCGTCTCAGAAGCGGAGCAGAAGCCTGTTGGCCTAGGGACGCTGCGTCCAAATGTCAAAGTCCTGCCAGGGCAGTCTCGAGGATCTGGTGAAGTGCTTGAGAAACAGCGACTGTATGCAGGTGCGAGGTGTGGAGTGATCACTGACCAGTAACTTTTGCAGCATCCTGCACCGAGGGTCAGCTTCAGTTTTGAGAGTCCTTTGTGCAGAAAGAAGGCAAGGATGTTACCAAATGCGCTCTGATCGTGCCTGAGTGTCAAAAATACAGAGAGGCTCACGTGCGTTGTAAGCTAGGGCAACTAGACGCAAGGACCCGCATACAGGGCAATAAATCCTACTAGCATTTCACCTCTGGCCAATGCATATGCTGCATACACTTCCATACAAAGCTGTGCATGTTGCTCTGCTCCAGTCAGCCAGGTTGCAGCACCGTGGCTGCTCCTGCTATTTCCATAGGCGGACGCTCAGATTACATTCGTCTCTCACACAGCACTTCCTTCGCCACAGCTTCAAGAGTGTCAGCAAACGTTCAAGGCTTGCCAAATGCACGGCAGAGAGCCCAGCACAGTCACAGACATCCACTCACAGATCACGCTTCCTTCATAGTGATTCAGCCAGACATGTATCGTCCAGCTGGATTTGCAAAGCTCTATCAGCAAGCCAAAGTGCATCTACAGCTCCTGAAGATGTGGCCGCTGGTATCCGCGCTGTCCTGGTTGACACAGAGGGCCTGGGCTCTGATGACGACGAGGCTGATTCAACATCAGATGCAAGTGATTTGCCAGCCAGTCAACTTGATGAAGCAATCACAGGGTACATGCAAGATGAGGCAGCCAGCACACGTGTGGTCAAGAGTAAGGCTGAAGCTCATGATCAGGTGAGGAAGACAGCAACGCATCATACCTAGGTATCAAAACAGTTTCATCATCAGCCAGCAGTCACATGGAGCATGTTCAGCTTGATTTAGCATCAACAAAGGACACTGTTTGTGTGCTGCTATGCTGATCAAGGCTGGAGTCTGTCAGTGCGTCCTAGGGCTGTTTGCAAGAAGCGGTCCTGCACAAGCACCAGCATGACATAGCATGCTGTGCGTGTTGGTAAGCACAGATGCAGATTGGTGGGATGTGTAATCAGCTGTTGCCTTGCTTGCAAAGCACGCTCCCCAACCATGGGGGCTGACACCAGTCATTTGCATGTTCTTTTGTGGCATGTACACAGCACATGCACCTGTCTTTGATGATACAAAAAGATACCTATCACCTTGTCACGCTTTTACCTTTTCTCCGTGTCATGCTATTACCTTTTCAGCTTTTCACCTTTCATGTGTTCAGATAGAAGCCCTGATATTGTCTGCAAACAGCAACTTGACCCTGGAGGATATCGAGGACACTTTCCAGTTCCCCTTGGATGGCTTCCAAAAACAGGCAGTTTCACACTTCCTGGAGGGGAAGTCTGTGCTGGTGTGCGCGCCAACAGGAGCAGGGAAGACAGCCATTGCAGAAGCAGCTGCAGTTGCAATTCTGGCCAGGTTTGCACTGCTGTAGTGCGCTATAACATTGCACCATTTTCAGCTTCTACTTGTGTGTTCTGTTGCAGGGAAAAGAGTCCAGACTGCATGCTGCATGGCTACATGCACATTTTGACAATGTGCGCTGTCAGGCAGCAGTGTGTGCACGTGTCAATATGCCATTCTCCGCTGAATTCTGTGCAAGAGGAGCCCTGTTGACCGAGCAGCTTCTGGTCGAACGCTATTGTATCACTGCATCCTGATTACCTGCAATTCTGCCACTCATCATATTGCTGATGTCCATGCGTCAGGCTGCTTTCTGTCTGATATAGGGGCCAGCGTGTCATCTACACCACACCTCTCAAGGCTCTGAGCAATCAGAAGCTGTTTGAGATGCGTGAGCGCTTTGGTGCAGACCGTGCTGGGCTGTCCACAGGAGATGCATCCATCCAGACAGACTCACCCATTATGGTCATGACCACCGAGATCCTGCGCAACATTTTGTACCGCACTGAAGAAGATTCTGCTGATGATAACAGCAGTGTCAGGGACAGCCTTGGCGATGTGGGACTCATCGTTCTGGATGAGGTATGCCCCAATTTGGCACCATGTCACTGCATCATGCACAAATGCACTACATATTGACTGTCAAGGGAACAGCTTGTGTGCAGATTTGCATCCACTTCCTTGCGTCTGCATGTGACAAACAGCAATTGCATCCATACTCAGACATGAGTTTGGGTGACAATGTGTACATTGCCTGGCGGTCTGTTGCGCTGAGGCAACAGACTCCTTGGGCCCATGATGTGCTTGTTACAGTGGTGAGCAGCGTCCATGTGAAGTTGAGGCAAATTCATGATCTCCATGCAGGTGCATTACTTGGGTAATGAGGGTCGAGGAACTGTGTGGGAGGAGATCATTATCAACTGCCCTGCTCATATACAGCTGCTGTCTATGTCTGCAACCGTTGCCAATCCAGATGACCTGGGCTTCTGGATCACCAAGGTAGGCTGCACATTCTATATGCTCACACAACAACATGCTGCTGTGATTATAACAATGATTAATAGTCATATTTACGGTTTCTGGCTCATGATGAGCTAGGTACATGCAGGGCAAATCTTGTCTGTCCAGAGCAATCTGTTCTGAGCATCCCTGTAAGGATGCTGCTGTCGAAATCAAGATGATGCATGTTGAGCAGGAGACCATGTCACGGCTGTTGTCCATCTCTTCATTCAATATGCTCTACAAGATCCAGGTGTCGATTAGCTTCCTGAGCACGCCGAGCAATGCACTTGGCAGAAACATTGGTGGAAACCGGTTTCAAAGCTGGCTTCAGTGGAGGAGGAAACAGGTTTGTGTGTGTGAGAATACTAGGACAGTGGATGCTATGGGTACAGGTTCATGGGCAGTGTGAAACTGTGATGACCAGATTCAGGCCAGTACCTCTGACTTGGCACTATTGCCACACCTTGGAGGGCGACACTCAACTGGTGCCTTTGCTCAACGAGAAGGGGACAAAGATGAGCTCTGAAATGCTGGGCAAGCCCGTCAAGGCCCAGGCAGAAGATGATGAATGGTTTGCACCCAACCGCTTTTCAAGACGCAAGCGCAGGTATGCAGGCAACGACACAAAAGTGCGTAATGTGATTATCTGACTGTTTGACATCTATGAAAACGGCAAAAGCCTGAGCTCGCCATCAAGCAGACATGTGGGCTTTTTGACGCTGTAACAGCAAGCGCAGCAGGCAGCAGCCAATGAACTATATCAGTACATAGTTTATAGTTTAGCTGCATATGGCATATAAACATGTAATATACTCTAAATAGTATCTAATATAGCATGCTTGTGACTGACCTTGAGTCAAGCTTCTCTCCAGTGGTTCACTCGCCACAAGGACTGACATGAAGCCATTGCACATAATCCCATCCAGGCAAAGCCAAGCGTCACATCACAACTGCAACCACAAAAGCTTGCGAGCTGTCAGCTTCTGTTGACATGGCACAACATGTCTGTAGCTTGGCAGACAGCACTGAGTTTGGGGCAGTGCTGCAGATTCAGCAAGGAATCCAAGAAGGACGAAGACCAACGCCTGCAGCCAAGCTACCAGAGAGAGCAGAAGTGGAAGCGCATACCGCCTCTCAATGAAGCCATACTGAGCATGAAGAGCAAAGACTACCTGCCTGCCATCTGGTTCATCTTCAGCCGAGCTGCCTGTGACACACATGCAAAGCAGGCTTACGCTGCTGGATCCCGGCTCACCACTCCTCAAGAGCAGTCTGCCATACTTGCCCTCCTCACTGTTCTCAAGTAAGTTGGTGTCAAGCATTCTTGCACTCCTCACTGTCCTCGAGAAAGCACCATGTGACGTCACCACATACTTGCACTCCTCACTGTTCTCCAGTAAGCACTACACTGGTGTTCAACACATACTTGCACTCCTCATGTCTCCAATCAAGCACCATGTCGCCTTAACACGGTCTTGCCCGTGCGTTTGCCAGCTGTTTGCTTTGACAATGGTGTACATGTAGCTGGGCTGCTGGTGCTGCCAAGCAGGCTTATGTCACAGGTCCCTGGCTGACCCCTGTTGTGTTGTTGTTTCTGCAGGGCTGAGCAGCCAGAGGCAGTCAAGGAGGCCCTGGTAGCTCCCCTCTTAGCAGGCTTGGCATCTCATCACGCTGGCTGCCTACCAGCCTGGAAGGCCCTGGTGGAGCGCTGTTTCCAACAGGGCTTGTTGAAGGTGGTGTTTGCGACGGAGACCCTGGCAGCGGGGATAAACATGCCGGCTCGCACCACTGTCATCTCCACCCTGTCTCGCCGCCGGGACACCGGCCACAGTGCCCTGCTGCATAATGAGCTGCTTCAGATGGCTGGCCGCGCCGGCCGCAGAGGCTTTGACACAGCAGGTACTGCCATGCTCACACTCAATTTATCAATCAGTCAATCATTCAATCAGTCAGTCAATCAACCAACCAATCAATCAATTTTTTTCATTCAAGCAGTCAGTCAGTCAGTCAGTCAGTCAGTCAGTCAGTCAATCAATCAGTCCATCAATCAATCAATCAATCAAGCAAGCAAGCAAGCAGGCAATCAAGCAAGCAAGCAAGCAAGCAATCAATCAATCAATGAATTTGAATTGAAATGAATTTCTGTGTCATGAGGGAAGTCAACAGACAATGAAAGTGGGCAACCGGCATCCACTAAGCACTACTTGTTCAAAGGCGTGGGACAACAAAGCACCAAAGAGATTGCAGTAGTGACGGTGCCATACTGCCATGCTCACAGAGATGTGCCATAGCGCCATGTGTCTGCTGATGGATGAGCTCAGCTGTTTTTCCATCTTCCAACGACATAATGTATCCACCCAAGGGTCAGCACCACACATTGCTGAGTAGTCTACGCGTACAGATGCATCTTCACTGCTGCAATGGCTTTGACACTGCAGATTACTCAAAGCACAGCCAAGCACAGCCAAGCACAGCACAGCACAGCACAGCACAGCACAGCACAGCACAGCCAAGCCAAGCCCAGCCCAGCCCAGCCCAGCCCAGCATTGCACAGCAGCTTCCAGTGTGATGAAGCAGAACAGCTGTGGACAGGCGCAGATAGCTTGCGCCATTTTGATGGACAGCTTCAAGAGGCTGCAATTCCAGCCTAACCAAGCGCAAAACGCTTCAGCATTGTCAGGGCCTAGGTGTGTTGTGTTTACGCCGGCGCGGACTTAAAATGGGGGCCCATTTTGATACCATGCCGGCGCAAATCATATATGCCCATTTGCTGTCTTCATTGAATGGGCGTACGCCATGTATAAACACAACACAAACAAGACCTCGTTGGTGCTGAAGCGTTTTGCGTTCTGTGTGGCAGTTTTTCAAGTCATACAGTATTTTTTTGACTGCCGAGTGCTGATCCAAGTCCAACTGTCAAATGAAGTGTTGACGAGAAGACTTTTGACAGACATGCTGTTGAGGCTTTGCGTCTAGTTTACAGCATGGTTTTGTACTCTGTGAGCTGCAGCATCGTTGTACATCCACCAAGCATGCTTCCTGGCTTCCTGGGGCTTTCTCCCATGTTGAAGGACATTGTGTGACGCTGCACAACAGGCATGAGGAGCAGCATGTGCCTTGGGGCATCACTAAGAAAGGTCCTGGGAGGCTGCAGTCCCGACTTGCTGCTGGGGATATATATCTGAAGCATTGTATTATTTGCATTATATCATATTATATTTTGTTGTATCATACATGTGACGCGTTCATGCAGGTCTGTTAAGCAGCTGTACCTGACACTGTACTGTATTGCAGGTCACTGTGTGATTCTACAGAACAGATACGAGGAGGGTGAGGTGGCTTGGGACATCATCAAGAAGGGTCCAGAGAGGCTGCAGTCCCAGTTTGCTGCTGGCTATGGCATGGTGCTCAACCTGCTGTACAGCCGTAGCCTGGATGAGGCCAAGGCCTTCATTGACCGTAGCTTCAACTCATACCTAAGTAAGGTTCAACTTCATACACTTATACTTGCCGACTCATACCTAAGTCAGGTTCAACTTTCATACACTTCTCAGCCTTCCTGAGTTCTGCATGGTTTCTGTACAATTGTATTATCACCACGCTTAAGCTACTTGGGTTAGTTAGCTAAACGTATTACAGAGCTTGTGACTGTGTTTTATCATTGCCATCATATTTGAGCAATGCTGGGATTGTCACTAGTGTTGAGGGCTTCGCCTACCTGACCCTGAATAAAGACAGTATGGTGAATGAGTGCGAAAGTGATGTGCAGCTGGGGAGGGGCGGGAAAAGCGATTGGCAGATATTGAGAAGTGCGAAACAGGAGTGCAGGATCTCATGCAGCAAGCCACTGCTGTTCCTCTCACATTGGTATGCAGTGCTGCTGAGACTCACACAACACTGCTGTCAATGATTAGCAGCTGACGAATCTTGTGTAGCTTCATTCAGCCTTGCTGTGTATGTTGCTATCAATGCTCGGCCCACAGAATTGCCATGCATGGCAGCACGTTCTTGACCTTGACACGCTTTTGGCTTGTGCTTGAGACCAGTGTTGTTTGCTTCAGCTGATATACGACAGACAGACTGCCATCAGCTTCATGTGACATCAGGACTAGCAGGATTACTGCTGTTCCTTGCTTATAGGAGACCTGCTGTGATCAGACTGCGGTACGTATGCAGCTGCCAGTTTTTGATGCATCTGCCACTCCGGCTGGCCTGCTGACACCCTTAGGCCTGCCTACTCATGCAACAGCCTAAGGGTCTTTCATATCACACAGATTAAAAAACGTTGAAAAGTTATTAACTCTAGCAAAAGTAGTCTAAATAATGACCTGGCGAAAAATAAACCATAATCTATGGTTTGTTGGTGCAGGTGGATGAGGCAGGCTGGCGGGATTTCAAGAAGCTGCAAGAGCAGCTGGAGCAAGATAAGCGCGATATGAAGGTCCTGACAGAAGCCTTCATTGACCACCGGGCGCAGACTGCAGCTGACACCCTGGTATGTGTCAAGTCATGCAACGCTTTGTGTGCAACGTTACAGCATCACACAGCCGTGGGCAAGCATACTGCATCTGCCCCCATGTAACTGTGTGTTTGCAGATAAATTTGCTGTTTGTTGCTGTTGCTGTTTGAGGATCTTCTGACACTGAAAAACATCTGCATCTCGGACAAAGCAAATCCTGTGCCTATCTGGAGCTGTGACCCCACATCAAGTCGTCCACAGCAGGCACAGCATGCTTGCAGCCGGCGGTTTCTGGCTCATGCTGTCAGTGTCCGAGGATCATTCCCTGTCGTGCGTCTTGCTTAGAGTAACACAACCTGTTGTTGGTATGCTGACTGCCCAGGCAGCATGTCACAAATGGAGCAAGTCAGCATTGTACATACCTGACCCTAGCAGAAGACGTGTGTTGCATGCATGGATGAATGAATTGATGAACGCATGGAGGAATGAATGGATGAATGTAGGAGAAGTGTGGGCTTCCTTGGGTGATTGGGCTGGACTTGACAAGCACAGACACAGTCATGCTGAACCTAGCGCCTGCTCTTGTAGTCAAGCGGCTAGACCCCCCTGAGGATACACAGGACCCAGCTGACCCCCAACCTGCACCCCCTAGCTTCTACCTCTGCCTGCTGTCAGACAACAGGCAAGCTGCAGACAGCAAGCAATCATGGCATGCACTGCAAGATCACTGTCTTGCAGCAATCCTTTGTAAATTTTGTTGGGTCACCCGTTTGAAAAGGCCTAAGTTGTTTAAGAATGTCAATTTCAGGCAATGCTGTGTGCAAGCCTTCCAGCCACAGAGCATCCCAAACATTTCATAACTGACAGCAACACAGCAGAGGAGTTGGCTCAACAAGCCTGCTCCTGGCAAAAATCAGGCAATCCAATTGGAACAGTGACATCTGTTGCAAAGTACTTTTCTGTATGCAAGTGATGTCCATGACACCTGCAATATATTGCTGATAGCATAGCAAGCGAGCAAACTTAGTTGCATCGTCCATGTACATAGGCTGGTGCTGGCAACCAGCAAACATATAGGGGGGGTGATGGAAGGCGCAGCAGCTGTGAATGATGGGCTTGGCCGCCAGTGTGTGGAGAGGGCAGCGCAAGGCATTGCATGGGAAGACTGGGTTCCTCTAGAAGGCGGAGCACAGTTTGCACAAGGTCTGCATCCCTCAAGCTCACAGCACAGTCCAATTCATTTATTCATCCAGTCATTCTATCCTTCATTCATTAAACACGTGTTTTCCTGAAGGCTTCAGTGTTTGCAGTCTTGAGTGACTCCCTGTGTGACATCCTGTATCGACATACTTGCTGGTCCCTTACGGAAATCATACATACAACCTGATTACTGTCATGTGTTTATGTATGTGTAAGTTTGTGTTTGTGTGTGCACAGGCAGTGCGCTGACTACTGCAGTGGCAGCTCGGGTACCCTCTGCTGCAGCTATCAGCCCCCTGGCCGGCCCCCCAGAGCTGGAAGATGCTGTTGATGCACAGAGGGAGAAAGTCAGGCTGGTAGGCTTCCTGTGGTTGCTGTATGAACTGATTTGAATCTTTTTTTCTGTATCTGCTTTTGTTGCTCATACAAAGTTTTGTTCTCTATTTGATTCTTTAAATGAAAAGGTGAACTCCTGCTGTCACGCTTGGCCAAGCAGCCTCTTGACACTTGGCAAGGTACTTGCTGACTCTGTTTAAGGCATTTGCAAGGCAAGGAACTTGTTAAGCTCTGTGACATTCTGTGCCAATGCTGAGACTTGGCTTTTGTGCTCAACAACTCATCCTTGCTCGCCGCTCATGTGGTGAAAGGGTCTGTTGTGACCTGCAGATTCTCTGAGAGCCTGAAAAAAATGCATGCCTTGTAAGCATCATCATCAGCGATGTGTTTTGTTGCAATTAGGCACCAGGAGCTGTTGTATATGCAGCAACAGGCAGAGCCAACGCATGACGCCATAGGCATAGATTTTGCATCAGCTGCGGACCGTTTTTAGCCCCAAAAACATGTTGCTGTGGCAAATCCCATTGTGTGGTTCTGACAGAGGGCTATTCTATGCTCAGGCAAAGAAGGCATACAAGCACATGAAGGCTCGCAAGGACATGAACCTAGCTTCTCGCCAGCATCAGCAGCTGCTGCATGAGGTACAACACGATGGCTGCTCTCAACATGGCTTGCAAAGATGAGGTTGCCATCTACATGTGTCATACCGCATGACATGCACAAAAGTTGATACTTGACTGCATTGTCGTGAAAAGAGACCTCTTCTGCCTTGTATGTTGCTTTGTGCAGTACAACAGTATCCTGGTGTGACTGTGCACGCTGGAGATGTTGTAGAGCATTGCAAACAAGTCAAGGGTCTCTGCAATGTGCTGGAAATTCCAAGTGATTGCTTGTGCTGAGCTGTTGCAGGACAGACTGAACAAGCCAAGAGTTTGTGGTCTATAAAGCCTGACTGGAGCTTGATGTGACTGTACAGGCTGAGTTGCTACAAAAGAGGGCAAAGAAGCTGAGGCAGCGTTTGGATCTGAGCCTGACATCCACCTGGCGCAGCTTTGAGGCTCTCGTGGCATGCTTGGTTGCCTCAAATGCCCTAGAAGCTGATACACTGAAGGCCCTACCCCTTGGCCACATTGCACGCCAGATACATGGGGAGAACGAACTTTGGCTTGCAATTGTGTTGACGCATCCCGCTGTGCAGGTCAATACGCCTTGTTACTGCCTTGTTACTGTGCTGTGCTGCGCTGTGCTGTTCTGTGCCGCGCTGGGCTGTGCTGTGCATGATGTGCCCTCTTTTGTGCTGTCATTGCATTGCACAGAGGCCAATGCATGGTTCCCAATCATGAGTGGCTTTGTAGTAGTATTGCTGGTCTGGGTTAAATACACACCGTGCCAGGCAAGCCGAGGGCAACATGTTTGTGCTGCAGAACCTGACACCACCTCAGCTGGCTGGTGTGCTTGGTGCAATCATGACAGGCGAGAACATCTCTAAGCCTCAGATCTGGGCTGCTTATGAGCCCACACCAGAGGTGATCAATGCAGTGCAAGCTTTGGAGGGTGACAGAGAGCAGCTGTACAAGGCACAGGTCCAGCACGGCATTCAGGCTCCTCTGTCGATTGACTTGCGACTTGCAGGTAACACTGAATCTTGATGCAGCACAGACACAGCCCTGCTTTAACTTGCTTTGAGCATCATTCACATTTGCCAATGCAGCTCAATCTTCGATCTTGCAATTTGGGTAAATGTGTCTCAGCTAAAGTAGACATGTGAGCAGTGTTTGCCTGCATACATGTGCATGTGTCATTGTGATGTTTGTTGGGGCTCAATGCATGAGCCTCTTACAATGGGTCTGGATCAGTTACTGCACTGCTTGAAGTGGTGAATTGGCCAAATGCACAGGTATAATTGAGGCATGGGCAGCAGGCAGCAGTTGGACAGACATCATGAAGGATTCATCCTTGGATGACGGGGACATTGCCAGGCTGCTGTCCAGGACAGTTGATGTGCTGCGGCATGCACATTTCTGTGATGGCCTGCTGATCAACACACGCATTGCTGCTAGGAAAGCCATGAGGGCCATGAATAGGAATCCTATTGCAGACCTGGTG
>JAABUP010007743.1_pt1 | contig 14155 bp, 16 predicted proteins | sample 5559201 | NCBI WGS metagenome assembly JAABUP01 (sample SAMN10711887, study PRJNA513373) | rock metagenome | isolation source: Antarctica rocks | place: Antarctica | reverse complement strand
GTGGTAAGATCGTGGATGGTCATCGGCTTGGCCTCGCATTACAGTTGTGGTAAACAGTAATACGCAAGCCGATGGCTACTTTTCAACGGCGTCCAGGCTAGATCAAACTAGCACCAATGGTTATTAGTGGATCCCGTGTTGACGATGGTGACTGTCTCAGTCGGTGCTGTCTTCGGCTTCGCCTTCTGAGCGACGGCAGGAAGGGCCGCGAGGAGCAGCCCCGCCGCCCCGGCGATCAGCCACTTATTGCGCGTTGACATCGTGCTCCCCTTGCTGCGAGACCGGATTGCTCGCTTTGACCGGGTCGGCGTCGTCCGCCTGCTGCTTGCCCGTCAGCCATGAGTTGATGCCTTCTAGTTGTTCGGGCTGTTCAGATGCATAATAACTGGACGCCGGGGCGCATTCCCGACACGGAGCGCTTTCGTGATCGCGTCAACGTCGGCTTTCAGCGCGTTCGCCCGAGGGCTGCCGCCCGAGGTCAGGTCCGGCGACCGCTGGCCTTTGTAGGTGATAAAGGTCGAGGTGCCAAACGACACGCTCCGCATCCCGTGACGCACGGGGAGGCTCGTCAGCGGCATCGCGGCGGCGAGGTCCGTAAACAGCTTCCGCACCTGGCTCCGCAATGGCTCTTTGTTGCCCGCCTCGCTGTTGTGGTCGCCGCCGGTCGAGGCCGCCTCGGCGTGGAAGCTGTTCCCCGACTGTGTCACGGTGATCTTGTAGCCCGTCGTGTTGGTCGAGCCGGTGTTCTCGATGGTCGCCGTCTCGCTGGGCGCGGCTTTGGGCTTCATCTTGTGCGGCGCTTTCGCCAGAGCGGGCAGGACGGCGAGGAGCAGCCCCATCGCCCCGGCGATCAGCCACTTATTGCGCGTTGACATCGTGCTCCCCTTGCTGCGAGACCGGATTGCTCGCTTTGACCGGGTCGGCGTCGTCCATCTGCTGCTTGCCGGTCAGCCAGCTCTTGCCGGCTTCTTTGACCTCGTCCTTGTCGCCGTCGTAGGCGGTGTCGCGCCGGGCCTCGGGCGGGCGGGTGGAGAGCTGGTCGCCGCCGCCGCCAACGCCGGCCCCCGCCGCCGTCTGCATCTCTTGGACGGCGGCCCCGGTCAGGCCCGCGCCCATCGCCAGGACGCCGTTCTTGCCGTTGACGCCGTTCCCATTCCCGTTGACGGCCGCGCCGTGGCCGTTTGTTCCGTTGCCGTTCTTGCCCCCAGTCGTCACGACCAGTGTTTCCTTGGCGGTCTCGGCGGCGGGCTTGGCCGTGCCCTGGTCGTTCTTCTCGGCGGCGTAGTTGCGGAGACGGGGCTTGACCAGGCTCGTGTCCACGTCCTCATAGGACAGACGCGGGCCGTCCGGGGTCCACTCGGCAATCGTAGACTTCAGGAAGCGCGCGTCGTCGCGCTGCGGGAAGTCCGGCTTGTAGTGCGCGCCGCGCGACTCGTCGCGGGCCAATGCCCCCTGGACGACGGCGCGGGACAGGTGCAGCATGTTCTTGAGCTGCCGCGTGAACGGGATGAGCTGGTTGGTCCACTGCGAGCTGTCGGCGATGCCCACGTGCTCGACGCGCTCCTGAAGCTCCTGAATCTTGGCGTCGGTCTTGATCAGCCGGTCGTTGTAGCGGACGACGGTGACGTTGTCGGTCATGATGTCGCCCAGCTCTTCGTGCAGGCGGTACGGGTTTTCGGGTCCCGTGGACGCCGCCAGGCTCTCGTACTGCGCCTCGCGGCGGCGGCACTCGCGCTCGAACAGCGACGAGGGCAGGTCATCCACGCTCTTGGGCAGGTGCTTGACGTAGTTGACGATGCCCGGCCCCGCGAGCTGGCCGCCGGTCAGGCACGAGAGCAGCGAGTTCGCCCCCAGCCGGTTCGCGCCGTGGTACTGGTACTCGCACTCGCCGACCGCGAACAGGCCCGCGATGCTGGTCTGCTGGTTGCGCGGGTCGCCCTCGACCAGCCCGCCCGTCTTCTCGTCCTTGACGAAGCCGACCCACAAGCCGCCCATCGAGTAATGCACGGCGGGGAAGATCCGCATCGGGGTCGTGCGCGGGTCCTCGCCGATGAACTTCTCGTAGATCTCTAGGATGCCGCCGAGCTTGATGTCGATCTGCTTTTTGTCCAGATGCGTCAGGTCCAGATACACCTGGTTCTGGCCGCCGACGCCCATCTTCTGGTTGACGCAGATGTCGAAAATCTCGCGGGTCGCGATGTCGCGCGGGACCAGGTTGCCGTAGGCGGGGTACTTCTCTTCCAGAAAGTAGAACCGCTCCGCCTCGGGGATATTCTCGCCCCGGCGCGTGTCATCGGCCTTGCGCGGCACCCAGACCCGGCCCCCCTCGCCGCGCGCCGACTCGGACATCAGCCGCAGCTTGTCCATTCCGGGGATGGCGGTCGGGTGGACCTGGATGAACTCGCCGTTCGCGTAGCGCGCGCCCTGCTGGTACACCGCAGACGCCGCCGTGCCCGTGTTCATCACTGAGTTCGTCGAGCGGTTGTAGATGATGCCCGGCCCGCCCGTGGCGAGGACCACGGCGTCGGCCCGGAACTCTTTGATCTGCATCGAGCGCAGGTCTTGGGCGACGATGCCCTTGCACACGCCGTCGTCGTCCTGGATGACGCCTAAAAACTCCCAGAACTCGTACTTCTTGACGTCGCCCGCCACTTCATACCGCCGCGCCTGCTCGTCCAGCGCGTACAAGAGCTGCTGCCCGGTCGTCGCGCCCGCGTAGGCCGTCCGGTGGTACTGCGTCCCGCCGAAGCGGCGGAAGTCCAGCAGGCCCTCGGGCGTCCGGTTGAACATGACGCCCATGCGGTCCAGCAGGTTGATGATGCCGGGCGCGTTGTCGCACATATGCTTGACCGGCGGCTGGTTCGCCAGGAAGTCACCGCCGTAGACCGTGTCGTCTAGATGTTCGTGGGGCGAGTCCCCCTCGCCCTTGGTGTTGACCGCACCGTTGATGCCGCCCTGGGCGCAGACAGAGTGGCTGCGCTTGACCGGCACGAATGAGAACAACTCGACGGGCACACCGGCCTCCACGATCTTCACGGTCGTCATCAGCCCCGCCAGTCCGCCGCCGACCACGATCACCTTCGGCTTTGCGTTGCTCGCTACAGTCGCCATGATTTATGCCTCTTGTTGTGTTAACAGCCGTCGGTAAGTATCAGTTCCGCCGCCTACTTCAGCAGGTGCGCGGCCAGCCAGCCGTTCAGGGCATTCAGCGCGCCGGGGACGATGACCCCCGAGAAGCCGAGGTCCAGGTCGCTCTTCACCCGCTTCAGGTTGTGGCTCGCGCCCGGCACGACCACGAGGGTAGGTGCCCCGCCCTTCTTCCGCGGGACCGCCCCCAGCAGGGCGGCATCCTCGTCCGGCGAGACCTGCCCGTCCGACGCGCCCTGGATGATCAGAACCGGCCCGGAAAAACGGGCCACAAACTCAACCGGCTTGACGCCGAGTTCCCCCTGCAAGAACTTCCCCAGATAGGGCTGGTACAGGGCGGCCAGACCCGGCGGGACATCGGTGGGCACACGCCCCGTCTTTCGGATGTCTGCGAGGATGGCGTCGTTCTTGTCCAGAAAGAACCTCGACGGGGCGGGAGGCACCCTCTGCGCGAGGAGCAGCCGCTCAAGCTGCTCGTGGAGCACCGCGCTGATGGGACGCCCCGGCGTCGAAACCAAGACGAGCACGGCGGGCGGCGACTTGCGGAGCGTATCCGCCGCGTCCAGGGCCAGCAATCCGCCCTCGCTGTGCCCGAGCAGTCCGACGCGCGCGGGCTGGATGCCGGGCTGCGCCTGGAGCCACCGGAAGGCAGCGGCGGCATCACCCACGTAGTTCTGCCAGGCCACGAAGTCATACAGCGCCTTCGCCGTAGCCGGCGGCTTGCCGCTGCTGTACTGCCCGCGCTTGTCATAGCGCAGCGAGGCGATGCCCTGCTTTGCCAGGTCTGCGGCGATCTGACGCAGGAGGTCCGTGCGGAGGATCGGCGGCTGGTTGCCGTCCCGGTCCGTCGGGCCGCTCCCCCCGACCAGCACAAGGGCGGGCACGGGCGCGGGGCGCGGCGGCAGGGTCAGCGTCCCCGCCAGTGTGACGCCGCCCGCCCCCACAAAGCTCACCGGGCGCTCCATGCGGGCCGCCGCCCCGTGGGTGGGTGACAGAGCGGCCAGCAGGAGCAGCAGCCAGACAGGTACGCCGTATTTCACCACGAGTCGTCACCTCCAGCAGGCGGCCAAAGCCCCTGAATCTGCCGCAGCATCGCGATCTGCCCGTAGTGGTAAGCGCTGTGGAGCGCGGGGCATTCGGCCAGATAATAGGCGACGTCGGTGTCGTCACGGTCGGGGCTGGTCTCGCCGCCGCGTTCGGCCGCGACCTGAGCACAGGTTTCCAGGCCCGCCAGGAACTCCGCCCGCACTGCGGGCCATTCGCCGGGCCGGACAACCGGGAATGTGTCGTCTAGATGCTCGGGACGGGGCAGTTTCTGCCCCCGTGCCTGTGCGATGCTGCGGTTCTGCCAGTAGCACACATGTGCCACGAGAACAGCGATGGAATAGGGCGAACCAGGGGGCACGTTTAGCGCCTGCGCTTCGGCCAGATCGCCCAGCAGCCGATCCGGCGGCACGAACTCACCGCTGGTCAGCATCTTTGCAACGCCCGCCGGAGAGACGGTGAACTTATGCGCGCCGTCACTCATCTTCCGCTCGATTCGAGAAGTCGATCTGGTCGTAGATGTCGGCCAGCTTCAACGAGATGGACAACGCCGGGATGTCGAGGACGCCCTCCAGGCCTGAGACCGGCGTGTACAGCCAGGGGCCATCTTCCGTGCGAGAGAACTGCTCGATGCGCGGCTCGTCCTGGCTGACGATCAGATACGACTTCAGCGTGTCAATCTGCTGGTAGCGCATGAACTTCTCGCCGCGATCTTTTTTTTCCGTGCTCGGTGACAGCACTTCCACGACCAGAATAGGATTCGTGACGATGGACCGGCTGCGCCGGCGGTGCTGGCTAGGGCCGCAGACGACTGTTAAGTCCGGGTAGTAGTACGCTCCCGCCGTCCACACCTTGATGTCCGATGACATCACGCGGCAGCCTCGCCCGCGCAGGGCCGCTCGCAGCTCGGCCCCGATGTTCACCGGGAGGACAGCGTGTGGTTCCGTGCCACCGGACATAGCCCAGATCTGCCCGTCTGCATATTCAGACTTTTCGAGGGCGTCTTCCTCCCATGCGAGGTAGTCTTCTTCAGTATAGGAGTCTTTTTCGACGTGCTGGCGCGCGAGTGCCACGGCTGATCTCCTTCTGCCTCTCAGCAGCGCATCAGTGGCGCATGATGTTGACGGCGGGCGAGGTCGTGTCCGTGCCGCGCAGGCCGTCGGCCCGCAGGTGGGCGATGCTCCACAGGCCCATGCCGGTGAAGACGAAGAAGAGGCCCCAGCAGGCGTACTGGTTCAGGCGCTGCGAGTGGGCCGAGATGGTGATCCCCCAGCGGATGCAGAAGTTCCACAGACCGTTGGTGAAGTGGAACACGGTCGCCGTCAGCCCGATGGCCTGGATCCAGAAGTGCAGCGGGTCGGCCATCTGCAAAGACATGGCGTGGTACTGGATCGCCGTTTCGGGGTGCGGGTTGTGGTGCCAAAGCAAAATATACTTCTGGAGGCTGGTGTTCCAGACGTGGTAGCCGATGTAGAAGAACGCGATGATCCCACTGGCGCGCTGTAGGAAGTACATCCAGTTGCGCCCGTACTGGTACTTGCCCAGGTTGGCCTGGCCGTAGGCGGTGATCCAGATGCCGTAGATCGAGTGATACAGGATCGGCGCATAGATCAGCGCGACTTCCAGCACGGCCACGAATGGCAGGCCGCCGTAGACCTTGATGACGTCGTTATAGGCCCCGGCCCCGCGCAGGGCGTAGGAGTTGGCGACCAGGTGCTGGATGAGGAAGAAGCCGATGGGGAAGATGCCCGAGGCCGAGTGCAGCCGGTGCCAGAGGTACGAATCGTGCATCCGCCCGCGCGACTCGCTGACGTCTTTGACTTGAGGGGTTATAGGTGGAGTCGCGACCGCCATGAGGAGAAAATCCTTTCACTGCTTGTGACATACCAGTATACCCGCCGCCGCGCCCGAAGTAAAATGATTTGTTCTGCGGGGTATGATAAGCGGAGCTTATGCCAACAAGGAGATTGCGTTGATCCCCCCGCTGTCCCGGAGGGGCAATAGGTGCCCGGCACCTTTCAGCCTCGGATTTTAATCCGGGGGCCTCGAACGCGCAGGCCTCTGTGGCTTATACGGCACCCCACCCACCATGCTCAACCTGGACAGCCTGCAAATCTTCGCCGACCTCGTGGACACCGGCAGCTTCTCACGCGCGGCGGAGAAGAACTTCGTGTCTCAGTCCGCCGTCAGCCAGCGGCTGCGGGCGCTGGAGCGCGACCTGGGGCAGACATTGGTGGACCGCGGCCAGGGCCGGGGGCGGGTGGAGCCGACGCAGGCGGGGGCGCTGCTGCTGGCCGGGGCGCGGCCCCTGCTGCAAGGCGCGGCGGCGCTGGACGCCCAGGTGCGGCAGGCGTCGGACGCCGTGGCCGGCCCGGTGCGGGTCGCCACCGTCTATTCGGTGGGCCTGCACGCCCTCCCCCCCCGCTTGAAGCCGTTCCTGGCGGCCCATCCGCGCGTCAACGTCCAATTGCAGTACGCGCAGACGGGCCAGGTGTACCTCGACGTCGAGGCGGGGGGCGTGGATGTCGGCATCGTCGCCTGCCCTTCCGCCCGGCGCGGGCTGGACGTGGTCCCCTTCGCCGACGAGGAGATGGTGCTGGTCTGCGCCCCCGAGCACCCGCTGGCGGGCTTGGGCGAGGCGTCGCTGCGCGGGCTGGACGGCGCGGCGTTCATCGGCTTCGCCGACGACATCCCGACGCGGCGGCTGATCGACGAGCGCCTGCGGGCGGCGGGGGCGCGGGTGCGGATGGTGACAACGTTCGACAACATCGAGACGATCAAGAACCTAGTTGAGATCGGCAGCGGCGTGAGCATCCTGCCCGCCGACACGGTGGGCCAGGAGGTCCGGGCGGGGACTCTGGCCGCCGTCCCGTTCGCCCCGCCCGACGCCTTCACGCGCCCGACCGGGCTGCTGCTGAAGCGGGCCAAGACCCGCCGCGCCGCCGTCCGCGCCTTCGTCGAGGCGATGTCGCCGGGCGAGGCATAATCGGGTACACTGCGAAATCATCCACCGAGCGTCGAGCGAAAGCAGGGAAGCACATGAGCACGAGCCGCTACCTCGCCAGAAAGAGCGTGGCCGACCTCCAGGCCGACAAGACCGACGGGGATTCGCTGAAGCGCACCCTGGGGCCGTGGCGGCTGCTCGCCCTGGGTGTGGGGGCCATCATCGGCGCGGGCATCTTCGTCCTGACCGGGCAGGCGGCGGCGCAGTACGCCGGGCCGGCCATCATGCTGTCGTTCGTCCTGGGCGGCGTCGCCTGCGCGTTCGCCGGGCTGTGCTACGCCGAGTTCGCCGCGCTGATCCCCATCGCCGGCAGCGCCTATACCTACTCGTATGTGACCCTGGGCGAACTCGTGGCCTGGATCATCGGCTGGGATTTAGTGCTGGAATACGCGCTGGGCACGGCCACGGTCGCCGTCGGCTGGGCCGGGTACGTTTCCTCGTTCCTGCGCGACCTCGGCCTGCACCTGCCCGGCCCGCACGGCTTCAACCCGCTCGCCCTGTTAGGCGTCCTGGGCGTGACGGCTCTTTTGGCGTTCGGGGTCAAAGAGTCCACCAGCATCAACGCGGGCATCGTCGCGGTCAAGCTGTGCGTGATTGGGCTGTTCCTGGCCTTCGGCATCGGGCACCTGCACCCGGCCAACTGGCACCCGTTCCTGCCGCCCAACACGGGCCTGCGCGGGCACTACGGGTGGAGCGGCGTGCTGCGCGGCGCGGGCGTGATCTTCTTCGCCTACATCGGCTTCGACGCCGTCTCCACGGCCGCCCAGGAGGCGAAGAACCCGCAGCGCGACATGCCCATCGGCATCCTCGGATCGCTGGTCATCTGCACGGTCTTGTACATCGCCGTCGCGGGCGTCCTGACCGGGCTGGTGCCGTACAAGGCGCTGAACGTGCCGGACCCCATCGCGGTCGGCGTCGGCGCGACGGGCCTGCGCTGGCTCACCGAGGTCGTAAAAGTGGGCGTCATCGCCGGCCTCAGCTCGGTCATGCTGGTGCTGCTGTACGGCCAGACGCGCATCTTCTACACGATGGCAGGCGACGGCCTGCTGCCCGCCGTGTTCAGCCGCCTGCACCCGCGCTTCGGGACGCCGGTTCACGCCACCTGGCTGCTGGGCGGCCTGGTCAGCCTCATCGCCGCCTTCGTCCCGCTGGCCCTCTTGGGCGAGCTGGTCAGCATCGGCACGCTGTTCGCCTTCATCCTCGTCTGCGCCGGGGTGCTGTACCTGCGCCGCGCCCAGCCGGAGCTATCGCGCCCCTTCCGCTGCCCCGGCGTTCCGTTTGTCCCCATCGCCGGCATCCTGGCCTGCCTGTACCTCATCGTCGGCCTGCCGGGGAGTACGCAGCTTCGGCTCGTCGTCTGGCTGCTCCTCGGCTTCGTCGTCTACTTCGGCTACAGCCGCCACCACAGCAAGCTTCATATGGCGAATAGCACTGGGGATTAGCCGCGCTCCTCATTTGCTGAGAACGGCCTTCTTGCATTGCCCCAGCGGAAGCCCAGCAGCGAGGCGAATTGGATATTGATGAAATAGTTCACTGCCTCATCGAAACCCGAAGATTCCTAATTTCTACCCAATAGCCTGATGTCTACTTTCCGCTCTTTGTCCTGTTATCCATCATGCAGAGCATTTGACAATTACTAGGAATGGTCTTTCCTCCCTTGCTCCATGGAACGATATGGTCAGCCTCCATTGCTCCTATGTCAAAGTGTTTGGTGCAGACAGGGCAAATACCTTTTTGCTTCTCGTATGCTGTTACCTTCGTTTTTACGTCGAACACTCGCAAGCTCAAGGTCTTTTCGTTGCCAGTCAAAAGGTATTCGTAAATACCTTTCTTGTTGTCTACCTCGTCATCTTCGGTAAGCTCCACGACACGCTGCTCCAGCTGGGCTGCGTTGAGCTTATCGTCCTTGTGCTTGTTGTAGAACCCACCCCAGTCAAGCCCCTTCATAGTTTTTCGATAATTTGGGAATATGCGCTCCACCCACGCAATCACTTCCTGAAAGTATTGCCATAGTTCTTGAGAATCGGCATCGTGCTGGTGGCGACTCATATAGTCCTCGGTTTTGCCGTCCGAAATCCATTCCAGCGCATTTTCCAAGAAATCCTGACGTATCGGTGAGCCGTTCAAATATTTTTCGCCGGTCTGATACGCAGGCCCGCCAGAGCGCGAAAACCACTTTTTTGCGTCCGCAAGCCACGGGCCTGTGTAAATCGCGTTGCGTAACTCCTGATTGGTCAGTTTCTCCCCCGCGATATTGATGATCTTGAACCAATCCAGTTTCTCACCTTCCGTTCCGTCGCACACGTACACCGAAATTGGGTAGTCCAGAATCTGTTTTTGTTTCTCAGGTGTCAGGTTGTCAAAGAACCTCGGAGAGCCATCAATCTCCACAGAAAAGTCGCCTTGAACGTATTGGCAAATGCTTACGGTGCGCTGCTGACCATCCATAAGCTCGAAGCCATCACCCGCGACGGCCCAATACATCGTATTGAGCGGAAAATCCTTACGCACCGTGTTAATGACTTCATTACGCTGTTTTTCTTTGTAAATGAACTCACGCTGGAAGGCGGGGCGAATGTTTAAGTGCCCACCGTAACCGATCACACCCGCATCCGCGCTGTCCTTGTAGCCATCCGTCAATTCGCGGATTGGGATTTCTTTTAGCTCAATTTTCATGTTAGTTCTTTCGTTTGATAATGATGCGACCATATTTCAACTTCCCGTTCATATAAGGTCCATCTTTGCCTGTCGTGCTAGTGATCCCAGCCAAGCCTCTTATGTTTCCTGCTGCAAGGCCTAAAACCTCAAACTGCTCAGGGTTGTGCTTATCGAGAAAGGTGATCGGCACACCCATCACTCCAAGATGATCACAGGGTATATCGTCGACCTTATCAACATTGATCGCATCGTAGTTGTCGAATTTCGGGTATTCGGCTGGTGTGTATTTCTTGTAGAGCGTCATCATCTCGCTATGCTTCTCAACTGCCAGATTTGTCAACCAGATCGCCATGATATGCTTGATTTTCTTGCCGTTATCGATCTTTTCATACACCGCGCCGTCAGGCACTTCAAACCACATATCAGAGTTGATATTTCGGTAGCCTGTTCGTAGCTTGTTGTCCCGTATCAACACGAAAATTTCTTTATAAGTAATGGCGTTTTTGCTCCCAATAATCAGGAACTGCTTGTCGTGAGCGACCAGATGTGTTACAAATTCGCGGAACAGAGAGAACGGAGGATTGGTGATAACAATGTCCGACTGTTTCAACAACTCCACGCACTCAGAACTCCGAAAATCGCCACTGCTGTAGGTACCATCGCCTTTGAGCGTTCGTGCAGTATTAGCGTTGTTCTGGAGGAGATATTCCACATCGGTAAGGTCTGTTGCACCGTCGCCGTTGTGATCGGGAACTTCGTTGATCTCTACCGCATATGGCTCTTTCCCCTCTGGCTTGAGACCTTCAATAGAAAAGAGCGGCAACTGAGCGCCAGCAACGGGTGATCTCAGATAACTTGTCGCAATGAGCTTCTTGAGACCCAGAGTGTTAAAGTTGAGCGCGAAATACTTAAAGAAGTTGCTCTCGAACGGATCGTCGCAGTTGCAGAGAATCGTCTTTCCGCGCAGTTGTGCCTTGTAGTGCTTCAGTTCGTTACTGATGTCACCAAGCTGAGTATAGAACTCATCCTGCTTGGCATCTCGCGCTTTGCCCAGACTTTTGTTGTTTACCTTCTTGGTCATCTTAAATTTGAATAACCGGATCGCTAAGGCCTGTCTGTGCTTCCGTGTTTTGAGGCCGCTCAAAGCGACTCCGCTTCCAAGACTGGATCAAACTGAATGCCGTGGTCGCCGGGAAAAGGCGCGTGGTGGTCGTTCTCGCCCATCCAGATCGGGAGCGGGATGCCGGAGGGGAAGGCGGCGCACTTGCGGTCAGCGCTCACATCTAAGTGGCGGCAGAACGTGCAGACCTCACTGTAGACCGGGAGACTAAGTTCCGAGTCGTCAAGGACATATGGCATTTTAGGTTTGCTCTCGGCGGTACTCCAAGCCTAGTTCGTAGGCGACCCGTGAACAGATGCTGTGAAAATGGGCCGCGATTGCTTGAGCCAACGTCATAGCTCCCGACGAGGATGCCTCCCGCAACTCGCGTGAAACTTCTGCCTTATGACGCGAGTAAACCGGCTCCATGACACTGAGCCAGTAGTGGAAGCTTCAGCCTGTCGCGGGCGGCTTGACTGAGAAACGCAGACGCGGTGTCACAACCCGCAGTTCGGCCAGTTCCGCGTAACAGGCCAAGCGCAGGTCCTGCATGGAGAACGAGTTGCCGTAGAACCGAGGATCCTCTTCGGCATACTCCAACCCCTGTGGGTGGTTGTGGGTGAAGATCGTCCCGCTGAGGAGGACGATCTCGGCATCCTCAAAGCTGATGCGGTCACGCGCCCCGTCCTTCCTCAGAACGAGACTGCCTTCAGAGTCCCAGGCAAACGCCGTCTCAGTCTGCTGCCGACGAATCGACTCCTCGGCCTCGCGGACGTTCACTCAGCCAATGCCTGCTTGACCAGGCCGGGGATGTCGGCGGTGCTTTCGGCGATGCGGACACCGGCGGCGCGCAGGGCGTCCACTTTGGCCTGGGGGCTGCCGGACGTGCCGGAAATGATCGCGCCGGCGTGGCCCATGCGCTTGCCGGGCGGGGCGGTCAGGCCGGCGATGAAGCCGACGACCGGCTTGGTCATGGTCTTGATGTACTCGGCGGCGATCTCCTCGTCCGACCCACCGACCTCGCCGCACATGACGACGGCCTTTGTCTCGGGGTCGGCCTCGAACAGCGGCAGGACGTCGATAAAGCGCGTGCCGGGCATGGGGTCGCCGCCGACGCCCACGCACGTGGTCTGGCCCAGGCCCGCCCGCGTCAGGGCGTCCACCGACTCGTAGGTCAGCGTCCCTGACCGGGACACGATGCCGACCGGGCCGGGCATGAACATAGACGCCGGGATGATGCCGATCTTGGCCCCGCCCACGGTCAGGATGCCGGGGCAGTTCGGCCCCAAGAGGCGGGACTTCGACATCTTGACGACATTGACGGCCTGAATCTCGTCCTCGATGGGGATGCCCTCGGTGATGCAGACGATGAAGTCGATCCCGGCGTCCACGGCCTCTAGAATCCCATCAGCGGCCCCGCGCGCGGGCACGAAGATGCACGTCGCGTCCGCCCCGGTCGCCGTCTTGGCCTCCTGGACGGTGTCAAAGACGGGGACGCCCTGCACGGTCAGCCCGCCCTTGCCGGGCGTGACGCCGCCGACGACCTGCGTCCCGTAGGCGATCATCTGGGCCGTGTGGAACTCGCCCTCGCGCCCCGTGATGCCCTGGACGATGACCTTGGTGTTCTTGTCAACCAGAATGCTCATCGTTAATCCTTGCGCCGCTTGAAGTAGAACACGGTCACGGGGACGTTCTCGTCCTCGGAGCCTTCCTCGGCGTCGTCGTTGGCGCGGACGTCGGCGACGGCGTTGACCAACTCCCAGCCCTGCGCGCCGTGGCCGTTCAGGGTCTCCTCGTCGCTCTCGTCGTCGGCATCGCTCACGATGATCTTGTACTCAAACAGGTCGGCCATGTGTGTTCTCTCCTAGTGCCCTTCGGCTTATTTTTCGGCGTGATCTTTTAGTCTGCCAGCAGATAGTACCCAATAAGCCGGGCAGTGTCTACCAAGGCGTCGGCGTGGGTGCGCTCGTAGCCGTGCGAGGCGTCCACGCCCGGCCCGATGAGCGCGACCCGAACATCGGCCCCCGCCCGCCACAGCGCCTCGCCGTCCGACCCATAGAACGGGTAGGTGTCGGTCTTCAGCACGACACCGTTCTCGGCGGCGATCTGCCGCAGGCGGCGGTTGAAACCGAGATGGTATGGCCCGCCGCTGTCTTTGACGCACAGCGTACAGTGGAACTCGTCCGAGGCCTGCCCCTCGCCGACGGCGGCCATGTCCACAGTCAAAAGCTCCGACAGATCAGCGGGGAAGCCGCCCGCCGCGCCGTGTCCGACTTCCTCGTAGTTGCTGAAATGCAGCGTCGTCGTCTGGGCCACTGTCTCGCCCGCGTCCTGCAAGGCCTTGACGGCGGCCAGGACGCAGGCGACGCCGGCTTTGTCGTCCAGGTGCCGGCTCTTGACAAACCCGTTGACCATCTCGACGCGCGGGTCTAAGTAAACGAAATCCCCGACCTCGATGCCCAGCGCCCGCGTGTCCGCCGCCCGAGCTGTCCGGGCGTCTACCCGCACCTCCAGCGCCGCCGAGTCGCGCTTGACATCGCCCGCCGCCCCGCCGTGGACGTGGTGCGAGGCCCGGACCGGCTGCACCGTCCCCCGGTAGGTCCCCCGCCGCTCCGTACTGATGGTGACAGTCTCGCCCTCGATGGCGTTCCAGGCATACCCGCCGATTTGGGTTAAGGCCAGTCGCCCGTTCGCCTTGACTTCTTTGACCATCGCCCCCAGCGTGTCCACGTGGGCCGTCACCGCGCGCGGCTCGTCGCCCGTGCGGCCCGGCAACGTCACCAGCAGCGCGCCCTTGCGCGTCCGCCGCGCGGTCAGCCCCAGGTCGGCCAGGGCCGACTCGACATAAGCGATAGCCGCTTCGGTGTCCCCCGTCGGGCTGGGCGTGTTCAAGAGACCAACGAGGAACGTGGTCAGGTATTCGGTATCAATGGTCACAGGAACTTCTCATTGAGCTAAATCTTGTTTGCTTTAAGACGTCGCGTTATTACCTTCCGATGTATCTGTCATTGCCTTTCTCAACATAGGGGTCACTTTTGCTCCTGCGGCCATAAGTGTCTGTACGACATCAAAATGGTTTCTAGAAGCCATCTCATAAATGCCTGAGCAGTATCATCATGCACGCCAGGTGGACCATGCCCAGGTAGCTGGTCGAGTACAGGTCCCAGCGCACCGTCACGCGGCGGAAGTTCTGCAGCCAGGCG
>JAABUP010007739.1_pt1 | contig 14163 bp, 13 predicted proteins | sample 5559201 | NCBI WGS metagenome assembly JAABUP01 (sample SAMN10711887, study PRJNA513373) | rock metagenome | isolation source: Antarctica rocks | place: Antarctica | reverse complement strand
CCCGTGTCAGCAAGCAGATGTGCACACTACCTGATGATGTACACACAGAGGTCAAGGTATGGTGTGCTGCTATCACAAGTTCACTTTGAAGGAGTTTCTTGGCAACTACCATAATCATTTTTCAGCTTCAAACATGAGATCGTGTTGAAGGCCAGGGCAATCAGAACGCTGACCAAGTACTCGTACTTGGCAGATCTCAGGGAAATCGGCATCCTACCAGCTCTTTTACAGAGCATGATGGAAGCTGTTCTATCTCTTGACACTGCAGCAGAGCTACAGCCAACAGCTGACGTCTGAGTCTAAGTTATCAGCCTTTGATCAATGCCGCCTGTTACTGCATGCTTGTCCATCAAAGGCTGGACGCCTGGTCATGCAGCCTGCTGCATCATGTTGCAGGTTGATGAGGCCTGGATGAGCTGTCTGGAGCTTCTCCAGAAGCAAGTGTGGTCACTTGCTACACTTGATGGTAGCAAGTGACCATCAGTCACTTGCTACTGATGGTCACTTGCTACCATCAGTAGCAAGTGACTGATGGTAGTCTCTGGCATGAGCGCTGCTTTCTCAATGAGAATTCTCATGAGAAAGCAACGCTCATGCCAGAGACTACCATCAGTCACTTGCTTGACAAGCTGTGCGGCAGCTTGGAAAATTTCAGCGTGAGCAGGTAGAGAGCATGTGTCCACCTGCTGTACCTCATCGCTATGGCGTGTTTGTGTTTCGTCTGAACGCCTGCTGAAAGTAAGGCACCAGTCAATGCTGCTTGATGTCTGCTGCATGACTGTCACTGATAGTGCAGGTGCTGAGCCGTGTCCTGGGCAAGATGCGTGCTGTTGCTCTGAAGTTGAAGCCCGGGCAAGCGCGAGGGTACTTTGTGTCAAGAGCTCAGGATTTGCTCCAGCATTCCAGCCTGCACATATACTGGCTGGTGTCGATTCGCTGCTTGACACAGACTTGCGGTCAGCACCTGCGTGTTTTGCTCGCGGAGGTGGCAATTTATATGCGTGACGCCATGTTGTCTTATGTGACAACGCCACGTACGATACGGCAACAAGCTTGATTGCGTACCAGCTGCTCTCAGCACATTACACAAGTGAGTTGTGTGAAGTGGTGAACCCCAAACTATGGGGTTGTTTTCCATCCTCAAGGACAAGGCTGGTCAGGGCCCGGACCATAGCGAGTTAGCTGAACTGAGCGACCACACAGTTGCATCCAGAGCGAAGAGCGAGTTTGCACCTAAACGCCAGGCGCATTTCACCGAGGCCCCCATCTACAGGTATGTTTCTACCCTATCAACACAAACATACACTGCTCAAAACCTGTCAGCAAAGAGCATTTACTGACTTGACTGTTGCACAGGCCTGCCAATGATTCACCTAAGATCGCGGCTCTGTACAAGGCTGGCCCATCCAAGAGCTTCACAGCAAACACGACTGCTATGTCTCACTTGCACTTGGCAGCAGAGTCCAGTGATAGCACTATAGGAGCACAGATTACACCAGAAGATGTTGAGTACACCAGCAATGCGCAGTTTCAGAACAGAGTTGAGCTGTACCGTGGCAGGTGTGTTTCATCTTGCTGTGCTGAAGAGATGCCCTCTGTGATGTACATGAGTATCACACTGGCGGCGCTCAGTAGCTGCATCAGTCAACACAAGACACCTTGCCCATCACCAGCAAATTGTGCATCGTTGCAGCAGTTTTCATTGCTGTATGGAGCTGCTTGCAATGAAGCAATGTGCTAGTGTCTACCCAAGGACCTGATGCAGGCAACAGCAGTAAGTCATCGAGTCTGCTTGGATGTCCCTGCTTGAATCAAAGTGCAATTTGCCTGCTGCAGCATCTCCACAGTCTACAAGGCGCTGTGCAGCCTTAGCAAAGACACTGTGATCATCAAGGCTTATGAAAAGGCCAAGATGAAGACCAAGAACTTCCTACGTATGGAGAGGGAAATCAAGCTGATGCGCTGTCTTGTGGGAGAGGGCCTAGCACAGCTGTATGGGGTCTTTGAGGACCAAACACACAAGACCTTGGTCATGGAGTACTGCAAGGGCGGTGACCTGTTCAAGCTGCTGCTGCTCAAGGGAGGCTCTCTGGACGAGCACTGGGTCTGCATAGAGGTACATGCTTGTCTTGTATAGCCTGCCACACAACATCTTTTGGTGGCAATGGCATTTTGTATCAAGCTGCCATGCACTCTGCTTGCTTTTCTTTCGTTACATGGCAGCAACTGTCACAAGCATATACAGCTTGCAAATCTGGTCTGTACAGCATGAGTAGAGATGTACTGGCCACCACACCTGTAGTTATACAGCAATCCATGTGTGCTTATACAACAGTGGCAACAGAGCATTTAGTGTGACATCATTTGCTGCAGCTGATTGACTCATATCCAAAAGCATTCATCTGGTGACGCAGATCATTGTGCCGCTGCTGCGTGTGCTAGTCTTGATGCATGAGCAGCACATCCTACATCGGGACATCAAGCCTGAGAACATTTTCCTGACTGGGAAGCACAAGCTGAAGCTTGGGGATCTTGGACTGGCAATCAGATCCAACGAGGAGTTGCCATTCACACGATCTGGCACTCTTGACTACATGGCACCTGAGGTGATGTCACTTGCATGTTGCTCAATATGCGTTTGCATGGTGGTCAATGCTTGCTTGATGTTGCCAGCAGCGTGATGCCTTGTGCTCACCAATGCTGCATTCATAATCAACACAATGTATACCATGCGTTAACAACTGATATGCACATATGTCCGTCTTTCACTGCTGCTCATGATCAAGTGCATATCATTTGGCGTGCTCACTACCATAAGTTCGTCTTGCAGCTGCGTGCCACCATTGAGTAGGACCTGTGGCCATACAACAGGACAGAACTCGGGTCTTGCTTGCATCTGGCAGTATGTCAGCCTGTTTCAGCAACAGCAAATTTGCTATCAGCAGATGTCTTTATCTCTATGGCCATGCTTTCATTGTCAAAGCTGATGTTTTGGGTGACATCCTGTATAAAGACCTTGTCACAGAAAGGGTGGTGATGACGCAGGTACTGGCCAATCCTACTGCTGACATTCAGGAAGGACCCAAGGTGACCAAGGCTGAGCTGAAGGCTCGAGGCGTGAGACCATACGATGAAAAGGTACACACTGTCCTCTCCCCTCAGCGTTGCTTGGAAGCTGGTCCCTGCTGTTACACTTGTCATCACTTTACCTCAACACACAAGCATAAGGAACCAGTTGAATTGTGGTGTTTGCAAGCTGACATGCAAAGTCATCTGTAGTTGACAAGGCTCACCTATCAAGCACATGCATGTTCTGCAGTATGTCATGGCATTTTGGACATGATCTGCTGATGCAGGTAGATGTTTGGGCAACAGGCATCTTGGCGTATGAGCTGGTGGTGGGTAGGCCTCCATTTGAGGTGAATGATGAGGTGCAGACAGCCACCATGATCATGTTCAGCAACAACATCTCCTACCCACCCAAGCACTCGGCTTTGTGGGCAGACTTTGTGAAGGTGGCGCTGGAGAAGAAGCCTCACATCCGTCCCACCGCCCTCCAGATGTTGGACCACCCCTGGTGAGAGCTGCTGTAACATACACCGTCAAGCATGCATTGGTTCACTGTGCAGTGATCAAGCTCCATGTCTTGGTTTGGCATGTTTGCTGCATGGTGTGAGCTTTTCAATAGGCTGCTGCTATTAGCAAGTGGAAAACCAATCAGGTTTCATGAGGCTAAATATATTTGCCAAGAGTACATTTTGTTTGCAAACTTGTTCCCCCCCCGCAGCACGTGATGTATGTAGGTACTACTATGCAGTCTTGTAAGCCTTCTTTGCTCAGCAGGATTGCGGCACACCAGCAGAAGCACTCCACTACTCAGGCTGCAGTACAGATGCGCACATCTGGAGAGGTTGCACCACTGCATCCAACAGTGGTGAACACTGTAGAGGCCCTGCCGCCTGTGCACGAGCTCCCACCTGTCGTTCTCCCATCCTCAGCAGCAGCACTGAAGAAGTCAGTCAGCAGTGGCAGCGCTCTGCATGGACGCTTGGATCAGAAGGTGCAGGAAGCGTCGGTCAGCAAGCCTTTCCCCCCTCTAGCCACACCAGCCGTGCTGCATCAACATCGCCCTGTGGAAGCGTCTGCATCATCCGCTGCTGCTGTCAGTGCTGGCCAGGCCGTGGCTGCAGCTCACTTGAAGCAGCAACTGGGAGGCGTGTCGGCGTCAGGCAGCTCCTTCACATCTTTGATGCAGAGCGCAAAGGCCAGGCCGCCTATGGCGCAGTATATAGACTCAGGAGAAGTGCTTGCGGAAGAGGACAGGACCAAGGCTGGCATCAGGATCAGAATGAAGCATTACTTCACCAAGCAGAAGGGAATAGAAGTGTCTCCACCAAGCTAGGACATGGCACTCCTTTCATGCTTGTTGAGATCAGATTGGACCCACACAACAGTGAATGCAATACTTTGATTTGCTAGCTCTGTGTGACCAAAATTTTACCACCAGCAACGGGATGGTATCAGCAACACTGTATGAGTAGCAAGCCCTGTAGGACATGTGTTGACTGCTTTCTTTCAAGCCACAGCAAATGATCAAGCCTGTCACAGTGATCACTCTGGCTGCATTGTTTTAGCGTAGATTCAGCAAGCTGATGCAAGCAGTCCAAGCATGCACCATATTGTGTGCTTTGTAACCATTTGTCGTGAAGGAGAGGCAACGTTGCTCACTGTTTGTGCTGCTGCCGGCAAAAGCTGGCATGCTGTGACAAATGCCCAATAGCTGTTGTTGGCTTTTCAGGCTTCACAACTTGTCTCCTGCTAAACTTGTAATCTCCATGATTGTTTCAATAAATGTCTGCCCCAACCCTCAAGACATGATCTAAGACACAGCTATGCTACCCCAAAGCTAAAATACCAGCAAGCACCAACAAGGTTACTGCAACAATCAAGGGTTGGCAGGAAAACACAGTTTCACATGGCTGGTTGACTTGGACTCAATGCTCTTGCTCATGATGGTACTGAGCAGCTCTGCCTGTCTGGCCTTGAACAGCCTTGACGACAGGCTTGCTCTCTGCTCCCACAATGGGAGCTTCAAGGCCCCTGTATGTACGCCTGTTCTGCAGGTACTCCGACGCTGACGTGATTTGGTGGTTGTTGCCTGCAGACAATTCACAAGCTGCCTCTTTATGACACAACACCCGACCCAGACAACAAGCTCACGCCTTCTGTGCCACTCAGTTGCTGTTTACACATACACAACACACACTCTGCAGCTGCTAGAGTTTCATTATGTCCCATGGAGGCAAATCAAGATGGCTGAAGGTAGCAAACAGCTATGTGTAGATCTATGCAACATGAAGGCTGACACGCAGGCTGAGGCTCATTAGCCACAAACATCAGACCAGAGACTTGCAGCCCTTTGATTCTGTGCTTAGAGTGAAGCTGTGAAGTCCAACCAGGCGGGTGTTCATGTCCAGTTGCAATGCGTCACATGCTCTCAGCTGTTAAGCACACCCAACACCCTGGTGGCACTCAAATTGAGAGGGCACAGAAGGTGCACCTGTCAGCTGCAGAGCTTGATCAGCACGCTTGGCAAGAGCAGTACTGGTCTGCCCATTTTCATCCTCCAAACCATTGTCCACATCCTCTGAGTGGGTTTTGCCGTGATATGCTCCATCTAGCAGAGAGAATCTTGGCTGCTGATTTGCCAGCTCACCTGAGGTAGCTCTGACGTGTTCCTGTTGTCACAGCTTTCAAAATTGGTAACTGAGAGCTGACTGGCTCAAGTGACAGCCGAGTCTACTGTCTATGCTGTGTCTTGATGGCATTCAATAATGGGACAATAACAGGTGCGCACCACACATGAGCGTCTCTGATGATATGTGGCATCTAAGCAACAAAATCCAGGGCATTAAATATGCTCAAATATGCAGTGCATTGTTGCAGACACAGCAGAGAACAGATCCCACTCCTGACAGAGATCAGTAGGACACTTGTAAGCTGTCGGCTCTCACCTGAAGGGAGCTGAAATCAAGGCTGTAGTCCCCATTCCATTCTAAATCCCCAGAGAACGCCATGTAAGCCTCATATGGTGTGATGATAGGTGCATAGTACTCTTTGCTGTCCAGGATCATTCCCTGCGGGTCCGCAACCATGACAAACATCTCCACCTCTGGAAAATTAGCCAGCTTAGCTGGATTGGGCTTGCCCATCAGCATGGTGTAAGTTTTCTTGCCAGCTTTCTTTGCTAGGCCCCGGATGGAGTCAATGGCATCTTTGTAGCCCGACACGCCCAGTGTGCCTACCAGGATACCTGTGCATGCATGATCACAGATGGGCCACATGGCTGAGCCTTACTGATAGAAGTTGCTGTATTCAATCCGAAAACCTATGTTTTGATTCAGAAAACATCATGCCCGCACTGAAAATCTTAACTCAGAAACGCCTGAGGACAGTAAAAACGTGTTTCTACATTGTGGAGATGTTTTTGTTCACAGCCAGAGGTGAGTGGCGGACATGGCACATCAGCATTTGAAGAAGCTCTGACTTCGTGCAAGGGATGCTGCTGTTGCATGCTTAGCAGGCTGCTGTGCATTTTTCTCATGCTAACCTCCACTACATACACTACAGAACAGCACAGCTGTGCTGCCTCACAATGTGCAAGATGGGGAGCCTCCTGTCCAGTCCATAATCAATGATGCCCAACACAGAAGAGCAGGCAAGCCGCTGCAGTCCTGGCATGCGTTTACTTCTATGATGAGAAACTTTTACATGATCTGCAACTGACAAATTCGGTCAGGAAACTTTTGAGCCAAAACTTGGTGCCACGAAGGCAGATGCTGAGCCATACCTATAACATTGGCATTCTTTGCCTTCTCCACTAAAAAGTAGCGGCGTTTGAGTGTCTTGCTGATGGCTATTGGTAATCCCTCCTGCCAGCTGTTTTCCGCAGGATCATACATCACCCAGAGCATCCTACACATCACAGTAGACCACATGTGTCAAAAGAGAAGCTTCCAGAAGCAGGTCAGCAGGTGCGTGCATGCAGGGTCACAGCCATGACTACAGCTTGAGCAATCACCAACACACATCACATATACTTTGACCTAGATGTGTTCTATGCACTGTTTCACTATGTAGTCATGTTTGCCGTGCTACTCAAACCTAAAGGCATTTGTTTTGCTTGATATGCTGCATCAAGGTCATTGAAAGGTCCTCAAGACTGACTCAGGTCTCATTACTCACTTGTTGAATGTAAGGTGGAGGTGTGTGAGGGCTGGTACATCATCTGCACCAATCCACATCATGATGCATGCATCCTGCTTCACGCCAGGTGGCAGCTGCCAACTGTACCCAGCTATCTGCCCACTGCTTGCAACATGCTCCTCATCATGACTGTGGGACTCAGCACCAGCTGTACCCATGGATGCATGCGCTCCCTGAGATGACTGTTCATGAGCGCTGTCGACATTTCTTGACTCGGCTGCAATGCTCTTTGAAGTTGGACTGCTTGGGCCATGCTCTGAGGGTGTGCTAGACACTATCTTTACTGAATTAGGCTCTGCCTCATTGGAAGTCGGGGATGCTGCATGAGCTTGGGAAGTTCCGTGTCTGGGAAGCTCTGCTGAAGTTGGAGCGCCGGGTGGCATGCTGCCTTTGCTGCTTGCTTTGCAAGAGCATGGTGCAGGCTGAGGCTGGGTGGCTGCCTCAGACGAAGCTGTTGCATGCGGCTCCATGGTTTGTGATTTGACATCAGCAAAGACGATTTGTAGAGTGTTGGTGTAGCTCTGCACAAGCAATACAATCAAGCTTATGAGAGAGGTGGTTCGAGATTTCCTGACCTTTGGCGGGACAGGCATGGACTTGTAGGAACACTACTGCAATCAGTATCATGGTGAATACATTGGCAGAAGCGCTTGGTTCATTGCATGTTTGGCGCAGCTGGTGAAAAACCACAACACAGGACGCAATGGGCTGGGATCTTACAGCATGCATGAAACAATTTGCCAGCTGTGTAGAGTGCAGATGACAGCAGAAAGCAGGTGCCATCAGCAGGAACATGGAAAAGGGCCAAGGCACCAGCCAAACCCACCTGTTGAATCTGTTTTACGTGCTCTTGCACCTGAGAGATAGCATGCAACAGAACCTGGTCCAAGAACACCAGCAGAGCTCTGTGTTCTGATTCTTGTGCCTTATCAGCAGCATATTGCGCTATTCGCGCAGCGCATGTTGCTACCTCCAGATGTTGCTGACCAAAGACAAAGTATGCTGGCAAGCATGACAGCGGACTCATGGAAGCCCTGCCATAGTGGACCTGCATGCAGAAATAGTAGCTTGCACCTTTGCTCTGCCCAGAGAAGGCTTAGACGGTATGAAAGGAAACAGCTGTTGAGCTGGTGCATATGCTTGAAGAGCATTGCTCAAGTAGACTGTCGGTGTCTTTGCAGCAGATGAGGGGATTTACCACACAGTCAGCCTGTGCATGCTGCGCTGCAACTTCATCCACGCTCAGACAGTTGTATGATGTGTCTGCCAAAACTGAAACCTGCGTCAAATAGGCATCGTTTCAGGCAGCTGTTGCAGGTGCTGGCAGGTGCAGCTCAACTTGCCTGCGCTGGGATGTCTCTTGTGGCGCATTCCTTCTGTAAAGCGGCCGCCACTACAGTAGATTCCTGCAGCAGTTCGTCAGGAAACTGCAAGGTGACCCTGCTGAAACCTCGACCCACAATCCAAGCCACTGTTCCGGCTATGTCCCACTGGGTATGCCATGCACGACCATCCGACTGTGATGACTTTACTTCTGCCATCGTACTGTGTCGCGACAGCGGCGCGGTGTTTTCGTTCATGCCAGTCCGACCGAGCTCCGACACCATAACAATCTGTGCCTTGCAATTACGTTGACTGACTACTGTCAAACCTGCTTGCGTTACAATGCTGTTTGCCGGAAACACCCTGAACTTTTCAGCTGCTGCTGCTGCTGATGACCAATGAACAAAGCGATTTGCACTGTTTATCGCGCTTTCTTTCGGTATAATAGACAGCTACAGGCAGCTGGTCAACAGCTAGAGGTTCGAACACCCCTGGACAAAGAGGCGTACCGAACTGCAAGCTATGCGTGGGTGGTCAACGAGTCAGGTGATAGCTTGAATAAGTCGCTTGTTCACAAAAGTGTTTATACAGCTCACAGGACAAGATTTATTGCCATTGTGCTCATGTCACACTGATGGTGTTGCTGCAGCCAGTCGCCAGGACCTTCTAGAGCTGCTTCTCCCCAACATATTGGAGGTACAAGACAGTGCTTGTTCCTGCCTGGCACTGGGGGACATCTGTTTGCTGTTTGCTCCTTGACCTGCAGGGATAATCAAGTCAGCCTGTGTTGTTGCACAGGTACCTGAGGCTGGTGTTTTCAGCCCAGAAGCCCTGCGCATTTGCATACGTGCTAATTTTGCTGCCAGCAAAAGTGCACCACTGGAACAGCAAGGACAATTGCTTGACCAGGTAACATGCATTGTACAAGCTTGCAAAAATGTATTTGTGACTGGACGAGCATTGCCATTCAAGGCTGCACTGGTATGCAAGGATTGCTTCTGGTACATGTGCAACGATCAAATTTACACCCACTCAGTGACAGGATGTGAATGCTGTGCAGGCGTTTGGTGCCCTCAGAATACTATCAGAGCAGATTCACATGCAAGATTGCAGCAGCGACAGCATCACAGATGGCATCAAAATCAACGTCACATCTGCATATGTCGGCGTACGGTTTTTATTCTTGATTGGTTGTGCACATGCATGCTGCTGTGCATGGTTGTTGTGTTCAACTTTGCGCGATGCACCCATCAGTCCAACCTGCAAAGGTATGGACCAAAATGTGAGCGGTCGTGGATCATGCATGGTGCACAAGTCATAACGTCATCTTGGTTCTTGCAGAAGGTGCCTGTGAGCACTGTTGCTACTAAGAACCTATTCACATACCGTGTCAGGGTAACAAATGTTGGGTGAGCAACGGTCTATGGAATTATGCTGCTACAGTTGATGTTTGTCTTCTACCATTCATTGTTGAGCTGCATTCTGCTTTGGTTGCACCAATGCATTGATGCATGATGATGCTGTTAATCTACTTTTGATTGCCCATCCTGCTCTATGCACTTGTTTCAGGCAGAAACTATACAAAGATGAGCAATGATGGGCTACATGTCATTGTCACTGGCAACTGGCTTGCAGGGACAATAAAGCAAAACTGATGGCCAGACAATGGATCATTCAAGACGACAAAGGCAAAGTTGTAGACCAGGTGGCTGGACCAGGTAGATGACCTGTACATTTGCATGCAGCGATGAACAACACTTGGCTGCTGCCTTGATAGAGTGAGCGGAGATGCGTAGTCTGCAAACAGCAAGTATGTCAAGTCAGTTGTCTGTACAGGTGTGGTGGGTAATACACCTCTGCTCAAGCCATACGACTGTTTTCAATACTACAGCTCTGCAATGCTAGACTCAATGCAGGGTGCCATGCGCTCCTTTCAAATGTTGCGGACAGACTCTGCAAGTCAACAGGAATTTGATGCAAACGTTCAACCGTTTAGGCTGATTGCTTCTAGGTGAGGGCAAACATCCTGTTGTGCAGAAATGCAAAGTCAGGCCTGCAGACATGCATTGGTGCTGCCACATGTTGCATACCAAGGGGCCAGAAGACATCTGTCAGCTCAGCTGATTGGAACTGTAGTCATTCTGCTGACAACGTGGATAAGCATTACACTCTGTTACAGCATCTCAAACTGATATCTCATGGCTTGCTCATGATCATGGCTGGACATTCTATGCCAGTGATTGGACATTCTGCTGAGTGACAAATTTGGGCAGCACATTCCACACCCTCACCCCGCATGGATGCGACAAGATAAACATGAAAAAATACAGTAATATTCATTCACATATTCATGACGCAATCTTTCAAGTACAAATCATGGCAGGACGTATAAGTCATGAGACATGTGCACACTGAATGCAAATTGCGTGTTGATGTGTACAGACACTGCTTTCTGCAAAGCTGCAGCCATGCATGACACTATTTTGATTGATGACCGAACATATCCTGATGATCAATATCGCCTAAGAGTACACCTTGCCGCTGATGTTTTCTTAGCTCCCTGCGCTGTCTGTAAGCTTCTTGTCTCTTTCTGCGTCTCTCTTCCATCTGACTCTTGGCGTCCATCTGAGGCTGTGCAGCCTGTACACTTTCTGTGGCATCTGAACAAATGTCAAATGGATCTGCAGTAGTCCACAATGGTTCATCTGCAGTTGCACAAGACAGTGAATTGACAGCAGAGTGTAGTTAATGGCAATTGTGAGATGTTGCAAACGTCCAGTCAGCGAGCTAATTGTACATGACTTTACCTTGCTGAGTGGCAGCACCAGTGCCTTCAGACTGCTTTTGTGAAGGCAGCTTCCTACCAGTTGTTGAAGGTAAGCTGGTTGAAGCAGCACCAGTGGCAATGCGTGGTGGCTTGACAGACAATTCATTGACTTGCCTGTAAAGCACAGGATTTCAGGTGTGGCAAGCTTTCAACAGCTGTTGCAGGAGCTATCATTTTCTCACTTGAGGTGACGGCTGTTCTCATCCTTAGCTTTGACAATTGCTGTGGCTTCTGCTCCCAGTGGAGTGGGCAAGTCCATGATGCGGTGTAGGCATGACTCAGTTGTGGATGTTCTGTCAAACGCGTTGTAGCACAGGAACATACCTATGGAAGCTGCGGGGACGCTGCATGCAGCCATCACACAATAAACAGGAAACCACTCTGGGCACAAGGACAGTTTGCATAATGCCAGCTCAGGCAAATGCAAGTGCAAAAAGGGCAAATTCGGGACGTAGCGTATGAGATTGGACAGAGTTCATACCGTCTGCCAAGTACAGAGCCAACAATCCATCCCCCCACACCGCCTACTGTTAGTTCGATGGCAGGTAACTTGCTCAGCTCTGTAAGCAACACCGTTGGTAGCGATGTGCATACTCTGTAGACCCGCTGTTGGACTGCACCTTGCAAGACCCGACAGGGTTTCGGCAAGCTGCTAACGAAGGCGTCACGCACATTTACCTTTACAGCAATCTCGAATGGCAATTACATCTTCCGGATGAGGACGATAGTTGTACCGCAATATATTTTGAGAGATCTCCTGTGAGAAGCGCAGGCATATGTGAGAGTTGTCTCGGAAACTTCAGGGAAGCTTCATGACAGTACCTTGAAGACATCCGTGACATTCACATCTGGACTCCGGGATTGCTCCATGCCGTAGTGCTTCGACGTAGTGCTCAGACAAAGCTCGACACGGCATCGATACTGAGGCAGGCGTTACGACTTGGCGTTTTTGAAAATGAAAATGAAAATGGCCCTAGTCTGTTGCACCTTGCCAGCAATACTTGCCAGCAGTACTTGTAGCATCGCTTCGAGGCCGACGAGAGGTATCTTTCATACAGGCGTGCTTGATGCCAGGCTGAGCAATCTTCGCGCCTGACTTCCGAGCTCGGCCAAATATTCAGACGGTCGCTCTAACGAGCTCGAGCACCTCGAAATTGGCCAGACGCGGCCGACCTAGGCAAACCGTTGCCTGAAGTACCTCTGCAATCATGCCTGCTTTGCGTCCTGATGCTGAACCGGTACGCTGTCATGAACCTTGTTGTGGCTTATAATTCGTCAGTCCTGTGGCTATTGCGCTTTCCCCTACGGGGGTAATTTTCTTGTGCGCAAAGCACAGAACGACAGCACGGTGTTCAGTGACATGCGACGCGCCCTCCTTTTGCCTCTGATACCAATGCTTGCCTCCCTCGCAGGTGGTCTCAGACAGCACAAGCAACAAACTTGGCTATGTTGTCTTGCCCGGCAATGAGTCAATCTTGATGGCTGAAGCCATGGCAAGGCGAAGCTGGTGGAGGACTGTGGAGAAAGGGTCACCCAACAACTTCTGGTGGGGTGGCAATGGGCAGAGATTTGGCTGGCCAGACTTTCAAAAAGGTAAAAGGAGCAAGGGCACGGCTCAGCATGGTCACATTTCAGCAGTCAGGCAGTCAGAAAAACAAGCATATCCAATGATGCAGGAGTGAAGAGACAGATAGTCAACCAAGTGGAGGGTCACTCAGAGATCTGCACCAAAACAAGACTAGCTGAAAATCTGCGTAGATATGCAAATGACCAAAAGCTTGACTGCTGTTGGGTGCCAGAGACCTTTGTGGTGTCAGCCGGCTACAATGAAGGTAAAAGCCTGGACTTGCTCTAACTGACCAAGAATGTTTGTGCAACTAAGCTTTGCAGCTGCCCAGCGCAGCTTGTCCTGAACCTATTGGCGCCACACAGATGTCGGACTGCTAGTTGCTATGGCTCTTACGCTGCATCAGATGAAGTGCATGATGAAGTGATGAAGTGCATCAGAGATGGTGTGCATCAGAGCACATTGGCTCCATGCTAGGCTTGTCCCAGAGAAGGCAATGTCAGCAACCAGCCATCGTATGACTGCTTGGTGGTGCAGGTGGCAAGCTGAACCTCCTGAAGAAGACATATGCCAGGCTGCAGGAGCTGGAAGGTACATCAGTATGTGCTGAGCTCGGTCACCCCCTCACTTTGCATGCCTAGATACAAGCAAGCAATACAAGCAAGCAATCCAAGCAAGCAAATCAACTTGTCCTCAGTCTGGTGAATATGTTGTGTCAGATGCTGCTGCTCATTGTGTCTTTGAAGCAATGGCAACAATTGTTGCAGACTTCCCTCATTTGTTCAGCACAAGTAGCTGGCTGACATGGCTTGTAATGTGTACCAGGGCCTGTGTGGATCGTCAAACCTGCCTCCAGAAACCGAGGCAATGGTATCCAAGTCTTTGGATCCTTTCAAGATATAGAGACCCACCTGCGCAATGCCAAGTGAGTCCTTCATATGAGCTTTCAAAGCTCGCTGCAGAGCGCCACCTTGTTCCTGGTGTAGTCAGTTGCAATGATGCATTATGTCTTTTGCCTGATGCATACAGCGGCCAGGCACACATGCAGGTGAAACACCAAGTCAGCTGCATTGAACACTGCAGCCAAAGGCATAAATGCCTCAGCTTGATTGTGAAGCCACTTGGGTGCAAAATGTATTCCTGGCATTTAGTATTTTTGGCAAACATTGTGTACAATTCT
>JAABUP010007738.1_pt1 | contig 14163 bp, 12 predicted proteins | sample 5559201 | NCBI WGS metagenome assembly JAABUP01 (sample SAMN10711887, study PRJNA513373) | rock metagenome | isolation source: Antarctica rocks | place: Antarctica | reverse complement strand
CCGTCCGGCTGCTGGACCGCCGTGGTGCGGGCCGCCCCGACATCCGAACCCGCGTCCGGCTCGGTCAGGACCATGGTCGCGCCCCAGCGTCCGTCGACGAGGTGCTGGGAGAGCTTCTTCTGGTCGGGCGTCCCGAGGACGTAGAGGATCTTCGCGAAGGCGAACGACGCGGCATACATCGCGACCGACGGGTTCGCGCCGAGGACCAGCTCGTTCATCGCCCACTTCAGCGACGGCGGCACGACCGTGCCGCCCAGCTCGCTCGGGATGTCGACGCTCCAGAACTCGCTGTCCAGGTAGGCCCGGTAGGACTTCTTGAACGACTCGGGGATCGCCACCGAGTGGGTGGCCGGGTCGAAGACCGGCGGGTTGCGGTCGGAGTCGAGCAGGCTGTCGGCCAGCTCGTTCTCCGCCAGCCGGGCAACCTGGTGCAGCATCTCGCGGGCCGTGTCGACGTCGACGTCCTCGTACGGCCCCTGGCCGAGGACCGCATCGCGACCGAAGACCTCGAAGAGGTTGAACTCCAGGTCACGCAGGTTGCTCTTGTAGTGGCCCATGGTGGTGGTCCCCTCTGCTGTCCGGTATGCCGGGTGGTCCGGTGGGCGCTCAGCTCCCGGTCTGGTTACTGCCCGGTAACCATAATGCTACTTGCCGGTAACCGATGGCAAGGCCACCCGCTCGGACCGCCGATGCAACCCTGCCGACACCGGATGGGCCAGTGGGGCTAGTAGGAGCAGGGGGTCAGCGGGCAGCGGGCAGCGCGCGTGCAGACAACGTGCAGGGAACGTGCAGGTCGGCGACAGAGACTGGGCGTCTGCCCGTGTCCTCGACCTTGAAGTGAGTCCACATGCGTCCTCTCCGACTGAGGAGCACCGTCCTCGTCGCGGCCGCTGTCGCCGTTCTGGCCGTCGTGGGGTATGCGGTGTTCCAGTACGTCGGCCTGTCCACCGGCATCAGGAAGTCGCAGGTGCTCGTGGCGCAGGACGCCAAGAGTCCGCCGCACGCCGACACGAACATCCTCGTCATGGGTCTGGACAGCCGGCTGGACGAGAACGGCAAGCCGCTCCCGCAGGACATCTACACCGCCCTGCATTCCGGCGACCAGTCGGACGGCGGGCTCAACGCCAACGTGCTCATGCTCCTGCACGTCCCCGGTGACGGGAGCAGGGCGACGGAGATCTCCATCCCCCGTGACGACGACGTGGCGCTTGCCGGATGTCCCGACAAGGAGTGCACCGGCAAGATCAAGCAGGCCTACGGTCTGGCGGCCGACCAGGAGGCGCAGCGCATTGCGGGTGACAGCTCCCTCGACGCGGCCCAGCGCCAGCAGAAGTCGCGTGACGCCGGTCGTCAGGCCGAGGTCGAGACGGTCCAGAGCTTCCTCGGCGTGCGCATCGACCACTTCGTCGAGGTGACCATGGTGGCCTTCTACCAGCTCGCCCAGGTCGTCCAGCCGGTTACCGTGTGCGTCCTCAACGACACCCAGGACCGGTACTCGGGCGCGAACTTCCACCGGGGCCAGCAGCAGATCGACGCCGCGCAGGCCGTGGCGTTCGTGCGTCAGCGCCGGGACGACGACCACCCCCAGCTCGACTTCACCGACCTCGACCGTGAGCGCCGGCAACAGGCCTTCATCGTCTCGCTGGCGACCCAGCTCAAGCAGGCGGGGACGCTGGCCAACCCGGTCAAGCTCTCGGGGATCCTCGACGTCGCCAAGCAGAACACGGCGATCGACAGCGGGCTCGACCTGCTGCAGCTAGCCCAGCAGGCAAACCAGCTGGCCGGCGGCAACGTCACCTTCTACACGCTGCCGATCGAGCGCTTCGGCAAGAACTCCCGCGGCGAGGACGTCAACATCGTCGACGTCGCCAGGATCCGCTCGGCCGTCGCGCAGCTGCTGAGTCCTGCCTCGCCCGGGCCGTCGCCGACAGGCCAGGCGGGTGCCGCGCCGTCGCCGTCTCCCACCGGTCCGGCAGGTGCCGCGCCGTTGCCGGGAGGCGCGGCCGCCCCCACGACGGTGGCCGGAACGGCAGCGCCGCATCCGACCGAGCTCTCGGCGATCGCCGCCGGCGGAATCCCGTGCGTCAAGTAGAGAGCCGCAGCTCAGCCCGAACGTCAAGCACCGTCCCGACCCGGTGCGCGCACCGTCGGCCCGCGGTGCGCGCACCTCGGGCACGTCGCGGGCACCGTGGTCACGTTGCGGGCACCGTCGGCACGCGGTGCGCGCGCCTCGGGCACGTCGCGGGCACCGTGGTCACGTTGGGGGCACCGTCGGCCCGCGGTGCGCGCACCTCGGGCACGTCGCGGGCACAGTGCACGGTGCGCGACGTGGTTCCAGGGTGCCGGCACCACCGGACGAGATGATCAACAGGTGGATCACGCGCTGCTCTCCGGCCCGGAGCTCGACCGACTGCTCGGAGCCGAGCTGACCTACCCAGACGTGGGTGAGACAGCCGGACCACTCCCCACCGGGTACCACCACCTCACCGAGCAGGCGGTCATCGGCCATGGACCCGCCGCGCTCGACCAGGCGGCCGGAGCGCTCTTCACCTGGCAGCTCCAACGACGGTCCGGCGTTCGGGTCCAGCCATCCACGGAGTCGGTCGTGGTCGGTTCGGTGGCCGTGCTCACCCTCGGCCCCGGTCGGCTGCAGGTGCGGGCTCCCGTCCGCGTCCTGCGGGTCGTCGACGAGCCGACCCGCCGCGGATTCGCCTACGGAACCCTGCCTGGCCACCCCGAGCGGGGCGAGGAGGCCTTCGTCCTCGACCTGGTCCCCGGGGGAGCCGTGGTCCTCACCATCACCGCATTCTCGCGCCCCGCATCCCTGCCGGCCCGCCTCTCAGGACCCCTCGGCCGCCGGGCCCAATGGCTGGTCGCCCGCCGCTACTTGCGCGCCCTGCGCACCTAGAGCAGACGTGGTGCCCGGGGGTGTATCGACTCGTGCGGCTACCTGACAGTCGTTGTAGGCGAAGGCAATGTAGGTGTAGCCCAAGCCGGTCTCCTCGACGTACTCGTTCCAGGCGCGGTGCTCATAACGCTGCCAGCCGGGTAGTTGAAGAACTCGTCGAAGTGCACGACGCCTCCGGTCCGCAGACGCGGTCCGACCAGCTCGAGGACCGTCTTCGCGGAGCTGTACAGGTCCGAGTCGACGTGCAGGAAGTCAACGGGGCCGGGGTGCTCCTCGAGGAACGCGGGCAGCACGTTCTCGAAGAGTCCGACGAGCTGGGCGCCGCCGACCTCTGGGAGGTCCTCTTGCGCGAAGGTGCCGGCCGGCATCCCGGGAAGCCACGGTTCGGGCAGACTCTGGAAGGAGTCGAAACCGTAGATCTGGCCGCCGCCGCGTTCCTCGACGATCATCCTGAGCGTCTCGCCCGTCGCCACGCCGGAGCGTCTCCCCCCTTCCGTAACAGGAGCGCGCACCCCTGAGGTGGTTGCCGGCGAACTCGTTGCTCTCCCGCCCTGCCTGCTGGTCACCCGCGTAGACCATGTCGCGGCGGCTGCGGATCTCGAACTCGACGACGCGATCCACTACGCGGTCACCCTGACGGACCACTTCGTCACGGAGCTCGTCGATGCGTTCGTTCGTCGGTGGTTGAGGCGCCGTCCGATGCGGCCGATCTCTGCGCCGATCCGCGAGATGGTCCGGCGGGAGATGTTGCTCATGATGAGGGCCTTCCGACGTGCTGCATGGGTGGTGTGCGAGCTGATGCCCCGTCGCGCGGCCAGCAGTTCCTGGCTCCAGCACTTTGCCCCCGGCGGGAGGTCATGGACGGCATGATGCCGCACCAGGCGGCCGGATCCGCTCCGCCACTGTCGGGAGGCACGGGGGTCGAGGAAGGCTGGAGGCTGGAGACGGGTGTCCTGACCTGCGGCTTTGGTGTTGGAGCGGGCGACGAGAATCGAACTCGCGTGTCCAGCTTGGGAAGCTGGCGCTCTACCATTGAGCTACGCCCGCGCTGCTGTCTCATCGACAGCGCGACACGCAGCATAACCGATGGTCGGCGCGGAGCCGGACCCCGCGACATACGGGCTCAGCGCCTCCCAGGCCACGCGCTAGCCTTCCCTTCGTGCTGCTCTCCGACAAGGACATCCGCGCCGAGGTCGACCGCGGACGAGTCGGGCTCGACCCCTGGGACCCCGACATGGTCCAGCCCTCCAGCGTGGACGTGCGGCTCGACAAGTACTTCCGGCTCTTCGACAACCACAAGTACCCCTACATCGACCCGGCCGAGGACCAGCCCGATCTCACCCGCCTCGTCGAGGTGACCCACGGCGAGCCCTTCATCCTCCACCCGGGGGAGTTCGTTCTCGGGTCGATCCTCGAGACCGTGACCCTGCCCGACGACATCGCGGCGCGGGTCGAGGGCAAGTCGTCCCTGGGCAGGCTCGGGCTCCTGACGCATGCGACCGCCGGCTTCGTCGACCCGGGGTTCAGCGGCCACGTGACGCTGGAGCTGTCCAACGTGGCGACCCTCCCGATCAAGCTGTGGCCGGGCATGAAGGTCGGCCAGCTCTGCTTCTTCCGCCTGTCGAGCCCGGTCGAGAACGCTTACGGCAGTGCGAAGTACGGCTCCCACTACCAGGGTCAACGCGGCCCGACGGCGAGCCGGTCGTTCAGCAACTTCCACCGCACCGACGTCTGACCACCGGACGCCATCAGGTGGACCTTCGGCGACGAACCAGCCTCGTGAGGGCGTGGACCGGACGCCGGCCTGGGGTGCCAGCCGCGCCATCGCCGGACCTGTCCTGGGTGAGGACGCCGGCCGACCCCGAGGCGGTCGTGCTCGTCCTGCACGGCGGCCAGGAGCAGAGCGAGCGGGCGGCCAGCTGGACCAACATCGCGGTCGTCCGCATGCTGCCCATCGCCCTCTCGATCGCCCGGGCGGGCCGCGGGCGCTTCGCCGTCGTTCTGATCCGGTATGCCGTGCGCGGCTGGAACGGGGTGGCTGCCCGTCCGTTGGTCGATGGACGTCGGGCTCTGGACGACATCGCGGCACGCTACCCCGGCGTCCCGATCGCCCTCGTCGGGCACTCGATGGGTGGCCGGGTGGCCCTTCACCTCAGTGGTGACGAGCGGGTGACACACATCGTCGGCCTGGCGCCGTGGATCGGCGGGACCGACCGGTTCGAGCCGCACGCCGAGCTGAGGCTGCTCGTCATCCACGGCCTGGACGACCGGATCACCTCCCCCGCGGCCAGCCGCCAGCTCGTCGAGCGCCTCCAGGCGAGCGGACGCCACGCCTCGTTCGTCGCGCTGCGGGACGAGAAGCACGCCATGCTCCACCGGTGGCGCGACTGGCACCTGCTCACCGCCGGGTTCCTGCGCACGGCGTTGGGCCCCGGCAGGACGGTGGAGGCGAGTGGCACGATGAGCCCGGTCGAGCAGCTCGGAGCCCGGGCGTCGGCGGAGCCGCTCCGCACGGTTATCTGACGGTGACATGACGCCCGGCACCGGTGTCTGTCGCCTCCGTTAGGTTAGTCCAATGATTCGCTTCGAAGCGGTCTCGAAGCAGTACTCGGGCGGCACGACCGCAGTCGACCAGCTCAGTCTGGAGGCGCCGTCGGGCAAGATCACCGTGCTCGTCGGCCCGTCGGGCTGCGGCAAGACGACCACGCTGCGGATGGTCAACCGGATGATCGAGCCGACGTCCGGCACGATCTGGCTGGACGACCAGGACGCCGCCAAGGTCAACGAGGCCGAGCTTCGTCGGGGCATCGGCTACGTCATCCAGGCCGCTGGCCTCTTTCCGCACCGCACCGTCCTCGACAACGTCGGCACCGTCCCGCGGCTCCTCGGCTGGGACCGCCGCAAGAGCGAGCGGCGCTCGAGGGAGGTCCTCGAGCTGGTCGGTCTCGACCCCGCCTTCGCCACGCGCTACCCCAGCCAGCTCTCCGGTGGCCAGCAGCAGCGGGTCGGCGTCGCCCGGGCCCTGGCCGCCGACCCGCCGGTGATGCTCATGGACGAACCCTTCTCTGCGGTCGACCCCGTCGTGCGCGAGCAGCTCCAGGTCGAGTTCCTGCGTCTCCAGTCCGACCTCGACAAGACGATCCTCTTCGTCACGCACGACATCGACGAGGCGATCAAGCTCGGCGACCAGGTCGCGGTCCTGCGCGTCGGCGGGGTCCTCGCCCAGCTCGCGGACCCCGCCTACCTCCTGGCCCACCCCGTCGACGACTTCGTGGCCGACTTCGTCGGCCGCGACCGCGGCTACCGCGCCCTCGGCTTCCAGGCGACACCGGCCCTCTCCCTGGCATACGAGCCCACGATCCGTCTCGGTGCCACGGTCGACGACGCCGGCGCCGCGACCAGGGACCGATGGCTGCTCGTCGTCGACGACGACAACCACCCGCTCGGCTGGGTGGAGCCGGCCCGGCTGACCGGGCCCATCGAGCGCGTGGCCCTCCACCGCGGTGGCACCGTCGCCTCGGTCAGCGGCCCGCTGCGGGGCGTCCTCGACGCCGCACTGTCGTCCCCGTCCCGACGCGGCGTGCTCGTCGACGGCGACGGCGCTCTGGCCGGCACGATCCTGGCCCACCAGGTCCTCAACGCCATCGAGCAGGCCGACCGCCCGGCCGTCCAGGAGCGCGACCGCTCACCGCAGGGCGTCACGTGACCTGGGTCATCGACCACCTCGGCGACATCGCACGGTATGCCGGGCAGCACAGCCTGCTGGCCGGCATACCTCTCGTCGTCGGGCTGGTGCTCGCGCTCCCTCTGGGGTGGTTGGCGCGCCGCAGCTCCCGCCTCTACGGCGTCCTCATCGCGGGAAGCGGCCTGCTCTACACGATCCCGAGCCTGGCGCTGTTCATCCTCATGCCGCTCATCCTCGGCACCCGCATCCTCGACCCGGCCAACGTCTACGTGGCCATGACGCTCTACACGCTGGCCCTGCTCGTCCGCACCGTGGCCGATGGCCTGGGCGCGGTGCCGGAGTCGACACGGCAGGCTGCCACGGCAATGGGTTTCACCCGGCTCGGCCGGCTCGCCAAGGTCGACCTGCCGCTCGCCGTGCCGGTCATCTCGTCCGGTCTGCGAGTCGCAGCAGTGAGCAATGTCAGCATCGTCAGCGTCGCCTCGCTGGTCGGTTTCCCCCAGCTCGGCTACTACCTCACCGACGGCTACCAGCGCAGCTTTCCGACCGAGATCATCGTCGGCATCGTCGGCTGCGTCGTCCTGGCTCTCATCTTCGACACCGTGATCCGCGTCGGCGCCTGGGCCTTGACACCGTGGCAGCGGGCGGGGGCGTGACGCCATGATCAACGGCATCCTCCAGTGGCTGAGCGACCCGGCGCACTGGCAGGGCAACCACGGCATCCTCCACCGCCTCGTCGAGCACCTCCAGTACGCCGCGATCAGCCTGGTCATCGCCGCGCTGCTGGCCGTGCCACTCGGCATCTACGTCGGGCACTCGGGTCGCGGCAAGTGGGCGGTGGCGGTGGCGAACTCGTTGCGGGCCGTCCCGAGCCTGGGGCTGTTGTTCGCCGTCGCGATGTGGGTCGGGCCGAAGATCTCCAACGACCTCGCCTACGTCATTCCCAGCATCGTCGTCCTCGTCCTGCTCGCCGTCCCGCCGATCCTGTCCGGCACCTACTCCGGCATCACCGAGGTCGACCCAGCGGCGCGCGACGCTGCCCGCGGCATGGGGATGACCGACTCGGAGATGATCACCCAGGTCGAGCTGCCCTCATCCCTGCCACTGCTCCTCTCCGGCGTCCGCAGTGCGACCCTCCAGGTCATCGCCACGGCCACCATCGCCGCGTCGATCAGCCTCGGCGGCCTCGGCCGGTTCCTCATCGACGGCCTCGCCGTCAGTGACTACGCCCAGATGGCCGGGGGGGCGATCCTCGTGGCGCTGCTCGCCCTGCTCGTCGACGGCCTTCTGGCGCTCGTGCAGCGCCGCGTCGTCTCACCCGGTCTGACCGGGAAGTTTCGGGACAACCGTGAGGTTGACCTCACCAGGGCGGGCAGCACCGATGCGACCACGCCATCCGACCGTGCTGTTGACCGGAAGAGAGAACTCGTATGAAACGCACGATCCTTGTTACCGCTGCCTCGGCGGTCGCCGCGCTCGCCCTCGCAGCCTGCGGTGGCGGGTCCGACCCCACCAAGCCGGCCGAGCCTCAGGCGGGCGCCGGGTCGACGACTGGTGGCTCCTCGTCGGCGATCACGGTCGGCTCCGCGGACTTCTCCGAGTCCCAGGTGCTCGGCGAGATCTACGCCGGAGCGCTGAAGGCCAAGGGCATCAACGTCCAGACGCGGCCCAACATCGGCAGCCGTGACGTCTACATCAAGGCACTCCAGGACAAGTCGGTCGACCTTGTCCCGGAGTACACCGGGTCGCTGCTGACCTTCCTCAAGGGCACGGCTCCCAAGCAGGACGCCGACAGCATCTACACCGCTCTGAAGTCCTCCCTGCCGGCCGACCTCGTGGTCCTCGACAAGTCCGCGGCGGAGGACAAGAACTCCATCGTCGTGACGAAGGACACCGCGGCCAAGTGGTCGCTGAAGTCCATCGACGACCTCGTTGCCCACCAGGGCGAGGTCACCGTCGCGGCTCCGCCGGAGTTCCAGCAGCGCGAGCAGGGCCTGCTCGGGCTGAAGTCGAAGTACAACTTCACGCCCAAGGACTTCCGTCCGCTCAAGGGCAAGGCCATCGTCGACGCCCTGCTCGGCGGACAAGCCCAGGCAGCAAACATCTTCAGCACCGACCCGGCGATCGCGGCCAACGGGTTCGTCACCCTCGATGACCCCAAGCTGCTCTTCGGCTCGGACAACGTCGTTCCGCTCGTCCGCAAGGACAAGGTCAACGACACCATGACGTCGGCGCTGAACGCGGTGTCGGCCAAGCTCGACACCTCGACGCTGGCCGACCTCGTCAAGCAGGTCGACGTCGACAAGAAGGACGCCTCGGCGGTCGCCAAGGACTTCCTCACCAAGAACAGTCTCGGCTGACGGCCTGCGGCCTGAGCGCCTACGGCGTGAGCGCCTTCGGCGTGAGCGCCTTCGGCCTGAGCGCCTGACGGCCTGAGCGCCTGACGGCTTGAGGGCCGGCAACGGGCCAGCGCAGGCGAGCACCCGGCATACTCTCGGACACACCCCAGGTATGCCGGGTGTCGTGCTGTCGGGCACCGTCGCCGCGGCCCGGCGTCGGGGCTCCGTGCTTGAATCGCTTATGCGCTGGGTGCTGCACGTGGACCTCGACCAGTTCGTGGCCGCGGTCGAGGTGCTGCGCGATCCGAGCCTCGCCGGGAGGCCGGTTGTCGTCGGCGGCCGAGGTGACCCGACCGAGCGGGCGGTGGTGTCCACGGCGTCCTACGAGGCACGAGAGTTCGGTGTCGGGTCGGGGATGCCGCTGCGGATCGCCGCCCGCAAGCTCCCGGATGCGGTGTTCCTCCCGGTGGATGCGCCGCTCTACGACGCCGCGTCGGCCGAGGTGATGGAGACGCTGCGCACGTTCGACGCGGTGGTGCAGGTGCTGGGCTGGGACGAGGCGTTCATGGGCGTGGAGGCGCACGACCCCGAGGCGCTGGCATCGCGGGTGCGGGCCGCCGTGCTCGAGGTGACCGGGCTGCACTGCTCCATCGGGATCGGTGACAACAAGCTCCGAGCCAAGATCGCGACGGAGTTCGGCAAGCCGCGGGGGACGTTTCACCTGACGGTCGACAACTGGGTCGAGGTCATGGCCGACCGGCCGACCGAGGCACTGTGGGGGGTCGGGCGCAAGACGGCGAAGAAGCTGGCGGCGCTCGGGATCGAGACGGTGCGGCAGCTCGCCACCGCAGACCCGGCATTCCTTGCCCAGCGCCTCGGGCCGACCATGGGCCCGTACTTCCACCGGCTGGGCAACGGGGTCGACCCGTCGCCGGTCGATGCCGCTCCATGGGTCGCTCGCGGCCACGGTCGGGAGACGACGTTCCAGCGGGAACTCACCGACTGGGCGGACGTCGAGAGCGAAGTCCGGCTCCTGGCGGCGCGGGTGCTGGACGATATCGTCCGAGAGCGACGCCGTGCGGTACGGGTCGGACTGAAGGTCCGTTACGTGCCGTTCGACACCCACACCGCGAGCGCCCCGATCGGCGAGCCGACCTTCGACGAGGAGGTCATCTCGGACGCGGCGGCAGCCCTGGTCGGCCGCTTCGACCACCGTCGCAAGGTGCGGCTGCTCGGCGTCCGCCTCGAGATGGAGCCAGCCCAGGAGCAGTAGGGCGCACCTTTGGTCAGCAGCGCGCACCGTGGTCACGCCGCGGGTACCGCACCCGGTCAGCGCGGCGTAACGACCATGCGTGCACTGCCGGTGCCGCTACACCGCGCGCACCGTGGTCACGCCGCGGGTACCGCACCCGGTCAGCGCGGCGTAACGACCATGCGTGCACTGCCGATGCCGCTACACCGCGCGCACCGTGGTCACGCCGCGGGTACCGCACCTGGTCAGCGCAGCGCGACGACCATGCGCGCACTGCCGATGCCGCTACACCGCGCGCACCGTGGTCACGCCGCGGGTACCGCACCTGGTCAGCGCAGCGCGACGACCATGCCGCACTGCTCGATGCGACTCGGGCGACCGCGCGCGACGGGTTCATCCGACGGGAGCCGGGTCGGGGTCGGGCGTCGGCTGTGCCTGGGCCGCGGTTCGTGGGGCACCGTCGCCGCCGTCGCCGCGGCGCACCGCGGCCAGGAGCATCTGGGCGACGTCTACCACCTCGACGTCCTCACTGGCCGACCCGTCCGACTGCTTGCCGGTCAGCCCGTCGCTGATCATCACCTTGCAGAAGGGACAGCCGACGGCGATCCGGTCGGCGCCCGTGGCGAGAGCTTCCTCGGTCCGGTTGAGGTTGATCCGGGTGCCGAGCTTCTCCTCCATCCACATCTGCGCGCCACCGGCACCGCAGCAGAACGATTTCTCGCCGTGCCGGGGCATCTCGGTCAGCGTGACGCCGGGCAGCGCTCCGATGAGCTCCCGCGGCGGCGCATAGACGTTGTTGTGCCGGCCGAGGTAGCAGGGGTCGTGGTAGGTCACCTTCTCCGCGGTCGATGCCGCACCCGCCGAGGAGGCCTCGTCGGGGCGGGCGACGGGGACGAGCCTCTTCTCGCGAACGAGGCGGTTGAGCAGCTGTGTGTGGTGGACGACCTCATAGGTCCCGCCGACCTGGGGGTACTCGTTCTTCAGCGTGTTGAAGCAGTGCGCGCAGGTGACGACGATCTTCTTGGCGCCGACCTCGTTCAGCATCTCGACGTTCTGCTGGGCCAGCATCTGGAAGAGGAACTCGTTCCCCGCGCGACGAGCGGGGTCGCCGGAGCACGCCTCTCCGTCGCCGAGCACCGCGAACGAGACGCCCGCCGTGTCGAGCAGCTCCGCCACGGCCCGGGTCGTCCTCTTGGCTCGGTCCTCGAGGGCGCCGGCGCAGCCGACCCAGAAGAGGTAGTCGACCTCCGAGAGGTCCTCGACATCCTGACCCACGATCTTGACCTCGAAGGGCAGGTCCTTCGCCCAGTCCAGCCGCAGGCGCGGCGCCATGCCCCACGGGTTCGCGTTCTTCTCGAGGTTCTTGAACAGCCCCCCCAGCTCGTGGGGAAACGCCGACTCGATGAGCACCTGGTAACGGCGCATGTCGAGGATGGCGTCGACGTGCTCGATGTCGACGGGGCACTGCTCGACGCACGCGCCACACGTCGTGCACGACCAGAGGACGTCCTCGTCGATCACGGCGTCCGGCCCGTGCGGGTTGTATGCCGCGAGTGGCGAGTCGACGGCATACCCGGTCTTGCCCACGAGCGCGAGCTCCGGCTGAGCGGCCGCCAGCGTCTGCGGCGAGAGTCCCTCGCGCTCCTCCTCGCTGGCGAGCAGCCAGGGGGCCTTGGCGTGGGAGTGGTCGCGCAGCGCCATGATCAGCATCTTGGGGGAGAGCGGTTTGTCGGTGTTCCACGCGGGGCACTGGCTCTGGCAGCGACCGCACTCGGTGCAGGTCGAGAAGTCGAGCAGGCCCTTCCAGGTGAAGTCCTCGACCTTGCCGACGCCGAGGGCGGCGTCTTCGTCGAGGTCCTCCATCTCCTCGAAGTTGACCGGCTCGCCCTTGACCATCATGGGCGGCAGCTCGCCGAGCGAGGTGCGCCCGTCGGCGTGACGCTTGAAGAAGATGTTGAAGAAGGCGAGAAAGCGGTGCCAGGCGACCCCCATGGTGGGGTTGAGCGAGATGGTGATCACCCAGACGAAGGAGATGACGATCTTCACGGCCGCGACGACGATGATCGCGTTTCGCAGGCTGGCTTCGCTGGCGCCACCGAAGAGGCCGCCGAGCCATGCCGTCGCCGGGAAGTGGAGGAGGGTGGCGGCAGGGTCACCCGTCGCGGTGCCCAGGGCGAGCTCCAGCCCGCGGAGGGTGAGGATGCAGACCGTCACGCCGAGGATGGTCAGCTCCACGTAGTAGGCCTGCCACCACGTGGAGCCGAAGAAGCGCGAGCGGCGACCGTGCTCACCGGGCGAACGACGGGGATGGTCCCGCTGCCGGATCACCATGAGGACGAGAATGCCGAGAAGCCCGGTCCACGTGAAGAACTCGGTGACCCACTCGAACGGAGGGAAGTGCCCGATCAGCGGCAGGGTGAACTCCGGTTGGAACAGCTGCCCGAACGCGTTCATCAGGGTGAAGAACAGCACGCCGAACGAGATCATCGTGAACCAGTGCGCCACCGCGACGACGGGCAGCCGCGACATGCGGGTGTGCCCGAGGAACTCGCGCACCAGGGTGACCGTCCGAGCCCCCATGTCGTCCGTTCGGTACGCGGGCTGGCCGAGCCGGAAGGTGGCGAGGAAGTGGTTGACCGTTGTCACCAGCAGCGCAATGCCGGTGAGGCTCACCGCCAGGCACACGACAATGGCCACGATCTGAAGCGCGTTCATGATCGAGAAGTCTACTGAGCGGTAAGCATCCGCTCAGCGCAATGTGATCGCAGTCGCCGTGCCGAGTGGAAGCTAGGGCAGCTTGCCGGGCCCGGGCCCGGGCCCGGGCCCGTAGCCAGCTCCGGCGGGGGGCAGGTGACCGTCGGTGCCCCGGTGGAGGCTTTCCGGCAGGTGCTCTGCCTCGCGCCGCTCCTTGAGGACGGCGCCGGCCGACTTCACCGCGTCGCCCATCTTGTCCATGACGAAGGGTGCTCCCTTGGCCTTGACGAACTGCCTGCCCTCGCCCACCCGGGCCTGCACCGGCGGGGACGACCAGGCGCGCGTCGCCTGCAACCTGATCTGCTCGTAGCGCTTGCGCCCGGCCCGGGCGCCAAGCACGTAACCGACGCCGAGTCCGGCGATGAACGACAGCTTGCCCATGGTGGCCCCTTCCGAGTAGCGGTGCGGCTAGACCCTAACGCGAGTCGCGCTCCGGCGGGAGGCGGGCTGACCGCGGATACACGGCTCAGCTCAGATAACGCCGTCTTGGAACATGTATAACTGAAGGTGTGTTGTCATCGACGACCCCCTCATCAGCAACCCGGCTGCTGGCCCCCTGGACCGAAGGTGAATCCTGTGCCCATCCACGACGACGTCACCGCTCTCATCGGCAACACCCCCCTGGTGCGGATCAACAAGGTGACTGACGGTGCCAAGGCGACCGTCGCCGCCAAGCTCGAGTTCTACAATCCCGCCAGCTCGGTCAAGGACCGCATCGGGGTGGCCATCGTCGACGCGGCCGAGAAGTCGGGTCAGCTGCCACCCGGCGGCACCATCGTCGAGGCCACCTCGGGCAACACCGGCATCGCCCTGGCGATGGTCGGTGCTGCCCGTGGCTACCACGTCGTGCTGACGATGCCGGAGTCGATGTCCACGGAGCGCCGGGCGCTGCTGCGGGCATTCGGTGCGGAGCTCGTGCTCACCGACCCCTCCCTGGGCATGAAGGGTGCCGTGGAGCAGGCCGAGGAGGAGGCCGGCAAGCGCGAGGGGGCGATCCTGGCCCGCCAGTTCGCCAACGAGGCCAACCCCGAGATCCACCGCCAGACCACGGCGGAGGAGATCTGGAAGGACACCGACGGCAAGATCGACATCTTCATTGCGGGCATCGGCACCGGCGGGACGATCACGGGCGTGGGACAGGTGCTCAAGTCGCGCAACCCCGAGATCCAGGTCATCGCGGTGGAGCCGGCGGAATCTGCGATCCTCAACGGTGGCAAGCCCGGCC
>JAABUP010007736.1_pt1 | contig 14168 bp, 19 predicted proteins | sample 5559201 | NCBI WGS metagenome assembly JAABUP01 (sample SAMN10711887, study PRJNA513373) | rock metagenome | isolation source: Antarctica rocks | place: Antarctica | reverse complement strand
GGGCGTGGGGATCGGGAGGTGTGAGAGTAGGGAGAGGGGGGATGTGGCTAGTTTTGTGTTGAGGGAGATGGAGGCGAGGGAGAGGGAGAGGGTGGAGGGCGCCGCGGGGGAGGTTTTGAGGGCTTTGGAGGTCATTGCTGAGGGGGTGGTGGATGGGGGGTGAGGTGGGGTGGGGTGGGGTGGGGTGGGGTGGACGGGGTTGGGATTGGGATGAGGGATGAGGGGTTCGGCAGAGGGTCTTGTTCTCGTGGTGAGGCCTGGTTTTTGGTTCTTAAGAGCGTATAAGATACCCGCACCGTTTCATTGCAGATGATGCATTCTGGAGAAGACCACTCACCCCCCTGCTCTGTGGTGTCGGAATTATATGCTTGCATACGGACCAGGATGGATTTTCGAAACTCATCAGATCTCCGACTGTCCATGGTGTGTGGCAGATTGACCGGCATCATCTTTGCTTAGTGCATACCTCGGGGATCCTCGAATTTTGAGAAGATCCTTGAGAAGAACCTTGAAGTATCTTCGAGTTTCTCTCTGGATGATCACAACAGGTGAAGCTATCGACGCCATGATCCACCGCTGCAGACGAATAAATCCCTGGTATGCATTTTCCACAAGACCGCTAGACCGTCCCAGAAATGCTCAGATCCCTGATTTCCTGCAACACCTGTTCGACCCTAGTATCCAGCTGGCCCTGCGCATACTGCTCCCTCGTATCCGCATCCAGATACTGCTGAACCTGTGCCATCCGACTATACGCCTCCGCGCAGAATCTCAACTGGATCTTGACCAGTGCTTCGAAACTCGGATCAAGGTACGGCACACGCAAGTCAATGAGTTGAGGTAGTTCGGTGAAGAGCTGCTCGTTAAGCTGCTCGTAGGCGACTTTGGCCATGTCGGTTTCTTTCTCGGCGCGTGGGAGTTTGGTGACGTCTTTGTCGGGCTTTTCCACCAGTTTCTTCACTTTGGCACGCATGGCGTCGTAGTCGAGGAGTTTGTTGTTGCGTTTCTTGATGCCTGTATTCCCATTAGCATTCAGTACAACCACCTACAAGGGATGAATTTGGTGGTAGCTCACATTCATTGATGTCCGGGAAGTATGCGCAGAATCTCGCTATCGGCTCCAGCACCGTTGTCCTGTCGTCACCTCATCAGCCTCCATGGTTCCACTCTGATCCTTTTGTTGCTCCAAGAACCTACCGATAAGGTCCATCAAGCGCCTTGATAGTCTCCGCATCCAGATCCTCAACAGCCTGCTTGTAGCTCCTACTAACTCCATCTTTCGCCCCCGCATCTCCGTAAAACGCGTCTATCGTCTCCGCAATTCGCATTTGTGAAGCCGTCATAGCTATTCGACTGCCATCAGCTCCACGTCCCCCTCTATCAAGATCATCCAGCGTAGAGGAAACATAGGCGAACCTCGCAGCGAATCCAGATATCCCTTGGCCTCCTTCTGCAGCTTATTCGCAGCCGACTCCATCGAGCGATATCGTCTACGCATCTCTCAGCCACGTCCCATTGAACCACCCTCTCCCCCCCCACCGCAATGGATTGAGCAGCGTACCTCTCCTCAACCTCATAATCCCGATCGTTCGTCTTCTCCACATGTCCTGCGCTCATCCCACCATCATCAGCCTCAGATCCCACCATGTCGACGTATTTGAGGTGAGGTGAATTGAGGAAGCAGTGAACGAGACGCACCGGTTTTCATCATGACCTGCGTCGTCGCGCGGTTGACGTTTTTCTTGAACCCTGTAGACCATCACGATTTTCAGCGCCTCTATCATCACTACGCCGGCGCAGTATCGGTTTGTGTGGTTCTTACCCGCCCACGACATCGTGCCGTTTTGCTTCTACGCTCAGTCACCGATGAACAATCTGCGTATTGGTGAAAGAGCGAACCAAGAATTCAGGAAGCAACGGAGATTGGGCTCCTGTAAGAATCAATGAAAGTCATAAGCTCGTGGGCATTCGTCGTCGTTGTCGTCGTCGCCGTGGTGCATGCGTGCGGTGATCCGAGCAGTGCGGCTCCTTTGACGTACGCGGCGGCGGATGTTCCCATTCTTACGGCTAGCTGAAAACGGTAAAGCGCACAATGGCGGTGTTAGGGCGCAGTCGCGCAGTTCTCTCTGAAGTGGCCATGGACGTCATCATGTAGTATCATGATGCACTGCATCGCTTGAACGGATATTATCAGGCAGATACAATCTGTCTACACCCTAATGTTAGACAGCTTCTCTACTTTAAGAGTAAACATCGTGGCACAACGTTCACGGTGTGAAAACTACGGTTGGGACCAATAAAAGGCGAAGTGCAGGAGTTTTGGTAATGCCGCACATCAATAGATTGTATATTTGTGCTCGTGATAGTTTCTATAACTGATTGCGTGAAGCACCTTAAAAGGTGCTTGGATCTTCAGATGTATGCTGTTATGAAGAACCTATCGTTTGCAAGATATTAAACTTCCGAGACATGCAAGTAAATGAGCTGTGGATATAAAGGGAATGCCACAGCAATGACAGTCAGCCCAGCATTTCTTTCACAAAACCTCCCCTTCTCTAAGCCGCCGTTTACCAGAACGCCGTGATCACAGTCAAGACATAAAGCATGAATGACTGGTGGGTATGGAACGGGAGAGAGCAGGCAGCGACAGATTGGCCGATGATCGACAAGCAAATGCAGGTATGTATGAAATTAAGGTATTACCAATTGCCTGATAAACAAAGAGAGGCAAGGGCCGGGAAATTGTCGATGAGCGGACCGTCTTTCTCATGAAGTCGACAACAAAGGAAAACCATGTACGTCGAGAGAAGGTTGCCTGCCAAACGATCCTCGTATGCCCTTCTACTCATGTCAGAACCCTTCTTCGCCGGCTTTGCAGAGTTTTATCTCGCGGCCCCATTCCGATTTGAGGACCTGCGACGCGGTGATACGGCGAGTTGGATTGGGGTCTAGAATCGAGTATATGACATTTCGACAGCGTGCCTGTTCATCGGCGTCAGTATGCCTTGGAGTGGGAGAGGGTGTGGTGGTTCTGCTTACTCTATGCAATGCCTCGATGGGACCATACCCGTCTTCGTCCCTTCGGCCCTCGATGTATCTCTCGAAGAACTCATCTTCATCCTTCTTGGCAACCCTCCAAAGATGTCGGCCGGTCCTCATAGCCATGTAGATAACACCAGTCGCCCAGACATCCACAGCCCTCGGATCGAACTCCGTATCAACATACTCCTCCGGCGCGATGTAGGGTGCTGAACCACAGAGACCAGCGGTCATGTGGGCCTCCTTCTCCCAGGCCATTCGAAAGCATTCGCCGTTACCAAAGTCCGTGATTTTAAGAGCACCATGGGTGGTGAGTAGTAGGTTCTCAGGCTTCAGATCGCGGTGAGCGACACCCATCTCATGCATGTACTCGACACCACGCATAAGCTGCTTGTAGAAACAGTCGGCTTCGACGACTTCGAGTTTGCCGGCCGCGAGGACAAGTGTGTACAGATCCCCGCCGGCGCAAAACTCCATAACCTCACAGTAGTCGCCTTTAGCGTCTTGCAAAAGATCGAGGGTGTGGATGACATTAGGGTGACGGAGTGATGATGAGATGCAAAACTCGGATGTGAGACGCTTCTGGTACTTTCTCGGTGACTCTTGTGGCCTACGTCGGAATTCCTTGACGGCGTAAAGTTGCTCCAGCTTGGAATCCTTCGGGTCCGCTTTGTGTGATATCCTCACGATACCGAACGCCCCCCGACCGACAATCTCGTGGCACTTGCCGTACTTCTCCACAAGCGTTGCAGTAGCATTGGGTCCACCCTTCTTATCTGAGGCCAACTTTTCACGTTCAACCTTCAATTGATCAACCCAAGTCGACATCAGTGATAGCTGCTGCTCGTCACCATGCGCTTGTTCATCCCTTTTCTTTCCCCCCAGCATGTCACGCAGCATGTCCGATAGCTTCTCTTGTCGCTTCGCACTCTTCAGGTGATGCTCGTGCGTGCCATCTGGGAGTATCTCAAATCGCTTGTGCAGATGGTCTGGATCTTTCAGGTCTTTCTTGGTACTGCTTGCGCCCTGCCTCCGCTCGGTGTCTGCTGCGGCAGCTGGTCGTTTGTCGGTGTATGAGGGTTGTCTTGCAGGTGGCTTCGGCGCTTTGGCGGCTCCATTCAAGTTGTTGTCGGACACGCCATTGTCCACAGGTCTGTCCCAGTGAGGCTCTTTCGAAGCGTCCGCTTCTTTCGGTACTGTCTTTACGCCTTGGGAGAACATCCGCGTCAGGCGATGTGTCATCTTTGGTTTCCTCGGCGTGGAAGCAATGCCATTGCCATTGCCATGGTTGTCGGATTCTTCTATAATCGTGGGTGTTGAGTCGGCGGCCCTCGCATCTTGCGACTGCAATGACGAGGCCGATATTGAGGGCGCGGGAGAAGTTGCAGACGGATCCAAGTGTGCGGCCATTAACGACGAAAGCTGCGCCGCCTGTGGTAGTAGTTGAAGTGATGCTGGTAGAGGTCGTGTGGTCGGACGTTAGACACCGTTCCGGTGGGGCAATGCCCAAGGAATCTTGATCGCCGCAAATCGCAAATGGAAACAGGGGGTTCTTGCCACTTAGTTATGGTATTTGAGAGTTTATGAAGAAAAGGGAGGTTTGCGGGTATTTGAAGACTTGGCGAATCGGCAGTGAATTGTGGCCGAGCAGGTTCGAAGAATCTCGATTATCAATGTCTTTGCAAGCCAGGCAAGTGAGTAGGCGATTCGGTGACTGAGGCAGCGATGACTTTCCGTCCAGAATTCGGAGTACGGTGGTTGTCGTATTTAAGGCTGCAGAAGAACCTGGAGTTCGAATATAAAAAACTGAAAGCGCCGATGGAGCGCCAAGTTCAAAACTGGAGGGGTTTGTATTGTAATTTGTCACTATGAACATGTAATCTTCATTAGAAGATGCGATCTGGCGGGGCAAGATCTTCTTCTTTTCTACTTCGACATCTGAGTAAGGCAGGGCATTCGAATGAAGACTCCAGCAGCTACAGGCTACAGTTCATTCTATTTCGTGTGGAGCCTTTCTGTGTGACAGAAGACTCGTACCGGCTTACGGGGTCACTGCATGAAAACGTCCAAGCACGTGCCATTTGAATATCTCTTGTGTCGTCTCAAATAATTCACGATCCCTTCCCGCTGTGACACGGAATGCTCAGCTTCAGTCGATCCTGTTCTATGCAATGCAAACAACGATAGCAAAGCATGCAGGAGAATGCGCGCCGCCCGGTCGGATGTTACTCGAGATAGACGGACGTTTAAGTAGGTACGAATGCTTGCATTTCCGTGGCGCTGACATGTATCTGCAGAGTATGGTCTCTTCACCCGACAGGGGAAAAGCCCCGGCATGGTGTTTTTATCCCAAGTACTCGTGCGAGTTCAATCATCACAATTCCCGCGCCTGCCTACCTGATCTTCAACGTATTAGAGTAGACATCCCATCCAAGATGAGCTGGCTGCTGAGGGTGTGCAGGTCTCTAAGGTCCTTTCGTAGGTGCGGAGACGTTGAGCTGCAGCGAGTAGTGGATGATTAAATGCCTCATACAACCGTCCTGTCCGTCTTCGCTGTCGATGGCCACTTCGGTTTTATATTAATACAGAAGCCATCATCAGAAGAGTAAAGCTCGCTTCGTCCGGGCGTGGCTTGAAGCTTGATTTGCTTGTTTCAAACTATCTTTCCCCCTCCATCATGTATCCTACTTCCTTTACTGTATCTAGTTCCTGCAGCTTGATGTCAACCGACTGCCAAGGCTTGGCAGAAGAAACAGACACAACGTCACAACCTACTCGTGGCATTTACTCGCAGATCGCGCCTTCATCGCTCTTTGCGAAAATGCCTCACCATGTCATTACAGAAAGGTGCTGACTTGGTTTCATACGGCGTCCCTTCAGTTGGCCCTTTGATTTGCTGCCCGAGCTGGCGGTGCTTCTGCGCTTTGCCGTTGTCCTGGCTGGGACTCTAAGCGGTGGCCCTGACGTCGACTATCTTGGTGTGGTGATAGCGATATTTGTCAGGTAACTCTGATCTACTTCGCCCCCCGATGGGCAGGCGTTCAAACTCCAACGACTCACATCACTTCGATATCCCATTACTAATTTTAGCACTTGGAATCGCTCATCACACTCCCTGCGAAGTGTTGGCAGATCCTCAACCGCCTCCATGAAACGGAGGATGCACACGCCACAAAATACTCTCAGGCGTTGCAACCATACTATTCATGCACAATTGGACCCAAAGATCCGCCATGGTAAAGGAATAGCTGTACTGTTACATCAGACATTGTTTTCAGACCCTCCTTTTCCGGTCCGAGATCGATCCAACTATAGACCCTTATTGACAAGAGATCAAGTATGTCAGAACCGCATAAGCGGCGATGACGCCGTCGTCAAAGCTCATCAGTCCCTTGAAAACCGTTACGAGCTCGTCACCGCAGCTACTCTTCACAGTGCCTGTGAAGAGTGCTTAGCATGACCCGCGATCAAAGACTGATGAGTCGAAAACCGCTACCAAAGACGAAGCCAAGGGAAAGCTCTCTGCTCCCAAGATGGAGAAGGCCCCTCACAACGAGACAGAAGATGAGGCCCTGACCGCAGCAGATCTTTCAATATCCACGCATCAACGCAATGACTGAGTCCGCAGCAGTAAAGACGAAGCAACTCCCAACATCCCCAAAGCACATGATACCAAACGCGAGCGTGAAGCACCACCACCACAACCAGCGCACAGGAAGCGTCCACCCTCCATCAAGTATCGAAAACCCAGAAATCCGCCCACCAAATCGACCTCATCTCACCGACTGACACTTATGAAAGACCACGACGCGAAGATCCCCTCTGCGGATCATTTCAAGCCCTAGTCCGATATCCGCCGACGACTTGAGAAACAACAGCGCCCACCCAAAATCCCAACCTCGAGGCCAACATCTCAATTCCCCACCCCAGAGCGCCAGAACCACAGCCGACACGACTAACCTCTCCGATGCCTACAATCACACCCACCCACCCACCAACGTGCCATCCCGGTCTCAGTCCGTAACGGCCGCTGAGCTGAGCTGAGCTGAGCCCTTCTACCACAATACGGTACAGTAACACCCCCCATATCCTCCCACCTTCCATCCCAAAAATAAAACCAAAACCAAAACCAACCTCACCTACAGTAACACGGTATGGTATCAACATCCTCTATCAACATAGACCCAAAACCCATAGACCCATAATCCATAACTCAGACCCCAATCTCCTCCACACAGCCCCGGTGCGTCATCTCGTCTCTACTCCAACCCATCGATCCCGTCCAATCTGCCACATATGCACGGACGTCCTTGTGCCGCCGACTATTGCGCCGCGCATCCGTTGTCTTGTAACTCACTCTACTCTACTCTACAGTACAGTACTTCCGACCGTCGAGTTCGGACCGGTGATATTTGCTACCGTCTGTGTGCTGGGAACGCTTGTATCAGGACCTTGCACTACCTACCTACCGTATAGCTTCACACCCTGTGTATTCCGTGGTTCGAAGGCGCAGTTTTCTAAATCGGACATAACTATATAACATAACCAAAGTATACTTATCAGTCAGTTCAGTGAGGTCTATAGCAATAATGTCCCCTAAAGTAGGCACGTAGCTATCGCGCTTAATTATTTCCAACCCCCAGCAGATGACCTTCCTGATGCGCTCCATTGTACAAAAAAAGGCGCCTTTCGACGGAAGATGACTTCCTCAGCTCAGCTCGAGTGGAGCGGATGATGTCAAGGCCTCGAAGCAAGCAAACAGCAGCAAGACTTTTGTGACGCGAGGAAGATCTGAAGGGGCAAGGTGAGAGGAGGTGGTGAAGCGCTCTGTTCCATGCATCGCTTCGGAGTGTGCTCTACGATACGATATATGATTTCCGCTTTTCGCTGGCTTGATAAAGAGCGCCCGCGCTTCGCTATCGCTATCGCTGCTAGCTACCTAGGTGTGGTGCTTGATACCTCGAACGCCTGTCTGCCAAGGTTTTTGTGATGGAGAAACGCCGGGATGTCTCTGGGGGAGAGAGAGAGAGGAGAGAGAGAGAGAGAGAGAGAGAGAGAGAGTGTGTGTGTGTGTGTGCGCTGTGTTCCAAAACCATAGGAATTGAGCTTCATGAGTTTTGCTGACTCTGATTTTCATGGCCATCCTCGTCCTCCGTCCCCCTCTCCCTCGCCATCTCCAAAACCTTTGCCAACCCACCCACACCTCGCCCCACCTTCTTCTCCCGCTCTCCACCCTCTTTCCCTAACAAAGCCTCCTTCCGAAAACACGCCTCCCCCGCTTCAACCCTCCTTGTCAGATAAAGCGTCGCCCGCTCCCCCTGCATCCGCCGTATGCGCTCGACCTCACTATGATACGCCGTCTCGTAGATGTCGATGTCAGCGGCGGGAGGCGACTCGCTGACAACGGGAGGGTCGGGGGGTGGTGCGTCGTCGTCATTGTTGCCGTTACCGCCGGGGCCGACGTCTAGGAAGAGTTGGTCGGAGAGTGGGTCGTGGGCGTGGCCTTTGCCGTGGTCTTGTTGTGGGGCGCCGGTGGAGGAGTTGCTGGTGCGGGCGGATGGGGTGGCGTGGGGAGCTTGTTTTGAGGGTTTGGGGGTGTTGGCGTCTTGGTTCATTTTCTCGGCTTCGTTGTCCGTTGTTTGTTTGGACGCGGTTTGACCCGTTGAAACTTTCCTCCGGGGTCCAGTGCTGTCGAAGTCTTCAGGGTCAATGTCGCGGTGGACCCCCTCTGTCGCCAAAACCTGCTCTATCGCTCGCCGATCGTGTGCATCCACACTTCGGGCTCTGTGGTGTACGGGACTTGCGTCTGGTGACATGGACAGAGGTGGCTCCACGATTCGAGCGCGCCCGCCAAGGATGTCCTCCATGATATCGGGCCGCTTGGTGGATAGGGAGTTCTTAAACTTCTTCACTGCTTTCATCTGCTGCAATGTCAGTGTCGATTGATATGGTGGAAGTTTGCCAACTCACCACCACTAAGAGATTACTCAGATTGCCTGTGATTGCTGTGTTCATTTCCTCTTCTGTTGGTGGCTCGACGAGGTCTGCGGTGTTCTCTTCGACGGATAAGAGTGGATCGGTGCCTCCTTTTGTCACCCATGTGTGTTCCTTTTCAGCATCAGCAACCTATTCTTGCCATACATGTAGCATCAGGCATTGTTCTCACTCGTAGTTCCGGCATCGTGATCCGCTTCCTCGGGTCCTTTTCCAGGCTTCTCCGCATAAGGTCGTTGAAGTCTTCCCCACATTTTGCGTCAAGTACAATATCGTCATTCCTGATAGTCTCGTAGAGCTCCATGACCCCAGTCTTCTCGAACGGTATCCGACCAAAACGCAAGCAGTATAGCGTAACGCCCATTGACCAAAGATCAGCAGCCTTTCCAGAGATGTCACCATGCTTCGCAACACATAATTCTGGTGGCAGAAAGGCTGGTGAGCCAGCCGATTTGGCAGTCTTCATTTCCGATTCCTTCGAGAACATTTCCGATACTCCAAAGTCAACGATTTTGAGCACATCTTCCTCGGTTAGCAGCAGATTGTCGGGCTTGATATCTCGATGCACGACGCCTTGGGCATGTAGATACTCAATTCCCAGAATCAAGTCTCGAAACCAGCATCGACAGCTCTCATCATCATAAGGATCTGCTTTCTCGTCGACCCCAACCTTCATAACCACGCCCTTCTTGCACATTTCGAGCACCATGTATAGGGAGTCCTCGCTCGGGTCATCCAGTACCTCAATCAGCGAGACCAGGTTCTGGTGATTCAATTTCTTCATTATCGCAATCTCCTCCTTGATCAGGTATAACGGATTGCCTCCTTCCTGTTCATCGTGTATGTCTGATGCTGAATGCCGGAAGAGTGGCGAGTTGATGCCGGATCCTGCATGCAGATGTCCGGCTCTCCGTGAAGCATGTGGTCGACGAAGGACGTGGGATTGCGCACGCTTTCTTAGTCTTGACTTTGAAAATTCTTTGACAGCCTACTCGGAGCTTGATTAGCACAAACCCGGTCCCACTGTTCCGTATCGCTGTCCCAAAACCTTCAATCAACGATGGTCCTCCGAATACAACGTCTTCATGTAAAGAGAGTTGCCACGGGTGCTCTCACATATTCCTGGCCGTGTTGATCAACAGCCAAGTGCACAGCACCAAACGAGCCTCTTCCAATCTCCTGTTTCATGATGTACTGATTGATGCGATGCACAGCGCATCCATCATCTTCGCTATTTGTATACTCAGAGCGGGCGTGCAGTGTCTCTTTCACCTGATGAGGTGTTGAATGCTTCTTGCGATGGTGTCGCAGCGGACTCCCATAGGCGGGACTGGACCTGATGTTTCCGTTACCGGCATCAGCTTCGGAAATCTGATTGCACCATTGATGGATGGATCGTAAATCTTACACATGTCTGAGGTTTGGTGGGCGACCGTTGTTCTCTGCTCCAGCAATATCGAGAGAAATCCCATGTGACGGAAAAGTCCCCGCCTGAATCCCCACCTCGTTCTCTACCGACTCTTTCTTGAGGTCCGTAGCCATTTAAGCAAAACAGTAACGAAGCTTCCGACAGAGAGGACTTCGAGAGAAAAACGGTGCTGAAGGAGTATACAGGTCCAAATCGTGAACGATAAACCGTTTAGGCAAAGATGGAGTCCAGGTCAGTCCACTTTCGCTCTAGATAAGAGTAGCGATCGCGGCACCCCTGCATCACGAGGCGCTACCTTACAGGCCCTTGGTGAGACGCTATTCGAACCCTCTTGCCCACAGCATCCACATGTCGTCTTCAACCTCCCTAACATCCGCTCAAGTCGCCACTATGGCCCCAAGAGATCGCTCAAGAGGGCGGAATGTCCAAATCTACGATGCCAAAGACCGTACTACAGTGCTTGGTGGTCTAATCCTTACAAATGGCGTCACAAATGCCAACTTCTACTTCATGGTAGAGATTATTGTCTTGTTTACGACCGACTTCGAATTACGAGATGAAGGCGATACCAAAATCGAGAGGAATGATGACCCCCTTCAGCCAGGAGGGTATTATATCAATGCTACCGGTAAATTTCTATGTAGATTATATCGTTTGTCGTTCCTTGGCTAATCAGACTCTATAAGCAGGTCCTTTCTCAGTCAACAATGAGCCGTGGCTAGTCCGTATGATCTCTCATGCCACCGGAACTCGTGTTAGATCCTTCTGCGATGCTGTCTGTTCGCGAGATCGTCGATGCGTTATATCCGGGAAAAAGGCTGTTGGTGCATATCGTGACGACTGGACGGGCTTTGAGGCTGCTCATATCTTTCCAATAGCCTATGAAGGCCATTGGACTGACTACGGCTATAGTCGCTGGATTACAATTCGACCGGGGTCAGGAGAAACGATCAACTCAGTGCAGAACGGCATATTGCTCAATTCTGTCATTCACCAGCTATTTGATTGCTATAATCTCTCAATCAATCCTGACGTATGGATACTTTGTGTTTTAATTGAAGATAGAGCAGCTAATAGTTATCTTAGAATAATTACAAGATTGTGTTCTTCGCCGATGATGGGGAAGGTCTTGCTGGAAAGTATCTGAATCAAGAGTTTCTTGATGACCCTCAACGACCTGTCGACCAGCTTCTACGATGGCACTTTAGGCAGGCTGTCCTAGCAAATATGAGGGGTGCTGGCGAGCCTAGATTCGAGCATGACTTCCCGCCTGGCTCTGATATAGTTGGTGATATTCTCGATGGTCCAAAGTCAGCTGAAAGGATGGAGTTTGAGCTGTTTAGTCGTCTAGCAGCTCAGGTTGATGTATATAACATTTCTTCTACCTAGGCAAGGAAAATTGTATATTAACACCCCTGAATGAGAGATAGTACAGCTCGTGTACTCATACAAGCTCTCATGACAGCTAATTCGGCGAGGAGGACACAAACTACAGTTCCCTTTGCGATAAAGGTTTTGCACGTTCTCTAGACATGTCTAGAAATTTTGGTTCCCTTTATTTTACACAAATGTGCACAAACAGTAGCTGAACATAGGGCTAGGGCAAGGAAGGCTGTGTGGGTTCCAGCAAAGCTTGACCTGAGGTGAAGGTGAAGAAGGTTCAACTCATACAAAGAGTATGCTACTGTTAAAGAACAGAGCAAAGGCTCTTTTGTATGTAACTGGTTCATGCTTTAAAAGGCCAGTTTAAATAAAATCAGATTTCAAAAAAAAAAAAAAACACCCCTGAACCATTAACATTTTCAGGGTGCACAGGGACATTTGCCTGTTTAAGCACGTCTGATTAACAGCCTTTTAAAAACAGTGATTAAATTCTCTGAAAACAGCAGCTCATTAACAGTCATACTGTGTAAAGTAGTAACATGTAAAGAACTACTTAAATTCTTAAATAATAAAAAGAAATCTATACTTTACATATTTAAGTGTTTATACTGAAAAGTTCATAAAAGAGTACTTTAACTTTATTCACAGTATTGAGACAATGTTTTATTTGTTGAACAGAAAGACATCAAGTCATTGATATTATAATCTTTATATTTTAACTAAAATGTAAAGTCTGCATTGACAGCATAACTTTTGTGTAAGCTGACTAAGCAGCATCATGTGACATGATAAGTTTCAGTGCTAGGTCAGAATAAAACTGAAATCCCTCATGAAGCCTTCTTATTTCAACACTTTCTCTTAGTTTTAAACAACTTAAATATTCATTCACTAGTCAGTATAAAGTTCTTCAATCTCACTAAAAAGTAAGCTCAACAGTGAGGTGATGAGAATGTGAAGAAGACTGTAACAGCAAGGTAAAAAAGTGAGAATGTAAAAGGTGATAAAGAAAAGAAAAAGTCAACAATAATGAGGTTTAAACATGTGTTAAAGATAGGTCATTAATTAAATATAAGACCTGACTGAATAAGAAAATGACTAAACTTAACAGCAAACAGAGCCTTAGTAAGCTCATCTGCTGCTTACTTAACAGTAGATACAAATTTAAAGTTGACAAGGTGATGATTAACAGCTTCACAAATGAAGTGATATTGTATGTTAATGTGCTTAATATAAGCATGAAACTCAGAGTTTCTAGCTAGGTTCATAGCTTCATTGTTGTCAGCTTAAATGATGACAACATTGTCATCATGAAAATAGTCAATTTCATTAAGAAAACAGTGTGGTTAAATGACTTTCTTTATAGCTTGCATTTCAGTCATGTACTCAGTCTCTGTCAAGAATAAAGTGACAGATTGTTGACATTTAAAACATCAGCTAATAAGACCTTCATATAGAAGAAAGAAATAAGCCTCAGTGAACTTTCTGATGTTATGACAGTCACCTCAGTCAGCATCAGTATAGTTAATGAAACTGTCATCAATAATGTTATAAATGACACTGAGATTCATAGTGCTGACAAGATACTTAAAGATCTGCTTAACAATGTTATAGTGTGATGTGTTAAAGTTCTGAGCAAACTGACTAACAGTAAAGATGATGAAGATGATGTTAAAATGTGTTTATAACATAATGTACATTAGTGATCTGACTGCTTTCTGATACTGTTAAATGACAGTGATGTCAGTCTGAGTGATAGACTTTTTCATGAGTACTGCATCAGAATTCATAAAAGTGTTAACAGAAACAGTCTGTGACTGCTAAAAGATCTGAAGAATCTTGTTGATGTAAGCTGTTTGAGTAAGACAGATTGTGTGTTCAGTGCAGTTTCATTTCACTTTCATGTCTAAATAGTAGAACACAGAACTGAGATCTGACATCTTAAACATGTCATTAAGACATTGTTTAACATTTTGAATAGCTGACTTATTCTTTTTAACAAGCAAAAAGTTGTCAACATAGACAGTGATGATGACACTGTTTTGTACAAACATGCTATGATTAGAATTGAGTTGACAGAAATTAAAAGACATGAGAAGATTGTGTAAAGTCTTATATCACAGATGAGGTGCTTGCTTCAGGTTATAAAGAGTTTTATTCAGCAAAGCAACCTTGTTGAGTAGCTTATAGCTGTGAGATAACTTAACATAAACAACCTAATTGATAGAGTTATAAAGAAACACAATAGTGACATTTATTTAATTTACTTTAAGGTCATAATGTGTTGCAAGAGCAAAGAGGGTCTTATACATCTGCAGCTTAACAA
>JAABUP010007732.1_pt1 | contig 14176 bp, 16 predicted proteins | sample 5559201 | NCBI WGS metagenome assembly JAABUP01 (sample SAMN10711887, study PRJNA513373) | rock metagenome | isolation source: Antarctica rocks | place: Antarctica | reverse complement strand
CACCTGTCAGTAGCCAATCTGCCAACAGGCACCCACATGGGTCCAGGCTCTAGTCTGCCCCAGGCACACTCACTCAGTAACATGTTGATCATCTGAGTCATGTCTGAGTCTTGAGCCTTGTCTGTCATGATGATGGTCTTGTTGATATCAAAGTGCAGCACCAGGCGTGCCTTGCATGCAAACTGCTCTGCCAGAATGACGCCAGGTGGACCATCAATGAACCTGCATGTTTGCACATACCAATCACAGTTGTACACAGAACAGTAGCAAAGATTGCAGTAAGCCTCTCACTGGTGCTTGTGCACAGCACATGTATGTGTCTATCATGTATATACATGTATGCTTGTACATGTGTACGCGTACATGTCTATATACATGTGACAGGTGGCAAGCCGGTAGTATATTCACGTGAAGTATTGATACCCGAAACTACTACCAGGTGATTGCTTATGTGCCTATGTGCTGCCAGTCCAGTGCATTGCACAGGCATGCATGAGGTGTGAGCAAAGAGTACCAGAAGAAACAGTTGTCAAGGCCTCAGGTTCAGAACATGACATAGGCAACAATTATGAAGCACAGCCCACAAACTGTAGCCGAGGTTACGGCTGACAAGCTAGGAGTTGCACACCAAGAGAAAGAAGCCACATACTATGCAACAGTATGCAACAATCATGCCACATGCAGCTACTAACAGTGTAAACAAACTGGCCCGCAGGCCGATGGCAAAAAAAGATGCTGACCTGCGCACAAGGCCTGCCGCTTCTGTCCCATACTTGCTGAACGAACGGCGATGCAGATCTGGCCTGATGGGTTGGCGCTGAATCTGGGCCGGGGGCAGTGCTCTTTGACCCCCACCATGATGGGCCGGTTCCTGCAAAGGTGACATAGTGGCTTCCAGTGCGTCTGGCTGATCTCCAAGACAGCAAAACATTCAATACTCTGCTACAACACCCATATTTTAGAGAGTGTGTAGCTGGTTCAGGGTTGCTTTCTGCATACAGTAGTGTAGTCAACAGCCAAGTACACTCTGACTTGATTAGTCACGCTTGCAGAGCTAAAAAAATGTCAATTGATATCTACATTGTGTCTGCGCAAAATATAAATGTGCATGTGCAGTATGCCAAGGCAGAGTGGCAGGATGCACAAAGTTGCACTTATCAATCCCTGCGGGCCAGGATTTGCTTTTGCACTTGCATGCAGGCCAGGGTGAATCTGAATGTCTATCTAGCATGCGTGGCACAAGCCAGCACAGACACATACTGAGCAAACGCAGTATTTCCTAGCAGCACGGCACACCAAGACTTACTTGTCTGATGGTGTCGCTCTGGCTGGCAAAAGCATTGAAATTGTATGCACCATGCCAGGTGCGGTTGCTAGGGCGCTGAGCAGCATCTGCCCTCTTCAAAGTGCCCTCAGCTGACACAAGCTCATCCTGTGACTGTACGGTAGATGGTCCAAGGAACTTCTCCAGCAACACTGCTGCTGTCATGGCATGTATATCTACTGGCTGCTCTTCCCTGCACCAGCAATGCAAATCGATAAGCAGAAATCTGGTGACTTGCAGCCATGGCCAGTGCACACCACACCTCTGCAGTGGCATATGGCCTACATCTCTAAATAAAGATGTGATTGTTGATGTGAAGATGCAGTTTGTGCTCTTGATGCAGGCGGCTTTGTGATGCATGTTGTATGCAAAACTTGACGCTGCAGGGCAAAATGTTTGCGTGCATGCCATCTTCATCTGTGCTTCATCTGTGCAAAGCATGGGACGGAGACGGAAAATCTGAGCGAAAGACCTGCCTCAGCGGGCTGGGAGTGTCTTCTGTTGCACTCCACTCTTCACCCAGGGACTCGCTGTCTTGGTCGTCAGAGCTGAGAGAGGCAACTGCTCTGCTATCATGGGCTTGGGCAGGGTGTCTTGATAGACTACCCAGCTCTGCAGCTAGTCTGCTGGCAAGACTTTCAGAGGCTGTGGGGTCTAAGGCTGCCCCAGGGAACGAGCTGCTCCTCTTCATGGTGTCACGCAACGCTATAGCAAGCTGACACCATCAACTGAGGATGCGCTGATAAAGGACCAAGACGGGCAACACGTTAAACGGTGCCGGCTGCTTGAGAGCGGCATGACCAGTCCTGACAGACTGCAAAACGAGTGTCAGGACAGCTCAGCAACCCCTGAAATCGCTGTAAACATATGTCGTACTGTATGGTGGCACTGCAATTGCCGCAGGACAGGCGTACGGTACTATCAGAAAGAGTACAGTGAGAGACAGCAGCGATCAGAAGTCAGCTGGACGCTGAGTTTGCCAAGGACTGCAACACTGCTTCTCATGCGCAATTTTCGTTCCTCTCGACAATCCAGATGTAGTTCGTGCACTGCCAATGTCACATCCCGTGTTGTTTACCAAGATGATGACTCTCCAGTCGAAGCAGTCTTGCTTGGTTTCGGAGCGCATGGTAATTCAGTCATGGCAGCAAGCAGAGCAGCAAACGGCAGTAATTGATGCTACAAATGTTTCTCAGCAGCTTTTAGAGTGAGCAACTCTAATGCATATATTGTAATCATAGCCTCCGACATGCACTTCAATGCGTATCAATGCATCGTAATACACAACCTTGCATGACTGCGTATATAATGTATTGTATTAGACTCCTTATGATCCAAGCATTTTACCAAGCTCTGCAGATCAGTGTGTCCTTGGGAACGTGTATCTATCTAGGCGCAGCACAGCTACACACTGGATAAGCCTGTTCTGTAGCGAGTACTAGTAACATAAGCACATCGTACAGGAACACCGGAAAGCACATCATATGGGCCATGTCAAATTGGCATCTGAAACGTCACAAGACAACCATAAAAAAGTTCAATGTTTCACGCTGCTGCCAGCATGTAGGTGTTCTCACAACGTTATGATGATCACAAATCAGATGATAATCATTACATTAGAATTAAACGTTTCAATCCTGAGCTCTCCAAATTTCTATGATATGAGACAAAGAACCATATGCATCTCTTCCTACTTCAACTTTGTCCCTGTGCAACTTGTCTACCTACATAGTATAACACTAAAAGCTGAATCTATATGAACTGCCTAGCATTGTAGTGGCGGTGCAGCAGTGCTGAGAAAAAGAATGGAAAGCTGCTGAAAGATAGGACAAAAAGCTTGCTGTTTGCTGTACCTTGGATCTGACCAAAAGAAGGCTACATCTGCACATATTGTCTATACTTAGGCGCCAGCTGCAAGCCAGTCATGCTATCAACTTGACCCTGCAACTTGAGTGATGGTGTTCTCCTTTGTAAACTCAGGAAGAGAAATATTGCACCTTGCAAGGCATTCCTTGTCAAATGAAGGGTTGACTTGTTGCGCAGAGTTGACTTGGTTCACAATGGCCTGAAGGGTGGCATCATCCAGACCCAAAGTAGCCCTGAAAGCAGATAGTGGCAGATTGAAGAATGCTAGTGAGACAGTCACAGTGCCTGGATCTCGAGTAGGGAAGCTGGCAATGAACTGTGCTGGGGTGCACTGAAGGTTCTGTCCAAAGTGCACCAGCCCTGCAGCACTGTTCTAGTTTGCTTCACTGATATACATGCCAATGGGACTTAGGGATCAAGCCATGCAGTAGCTTGGCTGACACTTGATGAAAGATATGGTCATGACAGGCACACTATTCAGAGTCATACATGGTCATGTCATGCAATGAAACAATCAGGTGTGCTGAAGCATCAGTCCTGGAAGCGGACCTTGTGGAATGAAGGTTTGGCCAGCAGCTACGGTTGCATTGATGAATCTGCCTCCTGCGGTGTCAGCCCTGTTCGCATTTTCTTCAATGAACCCAAACAACATTTCACCTGCAGCATGCATTCATCATACATCAACATATTGGACTGGATGGTGGTTCCTTAGCACTTTTGCCGCTCATGCAAACGACTGTGTGCAGCAGGCTTGGCAAAATCAACAACATGTTGGGGCAGCATGCCATTTGTCAAAAGCTGCACCACATGCGGAGTTTATGTATTTCAAGGTGAGGCTTGGTGCAGCATGGCAGTTGCGTGCAACTTGTGTGGAGAGAATCGGTGAGCTACGAGGCGTGCCTTTTGTGATGTCCCTCTGGGGTGGACGCGGGGCTGATTGATGGCACAAGGTGCCAGGGTAATCAAAAATTGACCAACACCATCACCAGGAAGGGTAGCAAGCGCTTGGTTGTTGTTCACAAACTGCACCAAGCACACACACTTGCGGCCGAGGTTCAAGTAGTGAACGGACGAGCTGTGAACTTGCAACGTAAAAGGCTCACCAGGCTGGATTGAGTGCCGGCAGGGGTTTAAAGGACGTTCTCTTCGAAGCCGTACGCGAAGTCGGTTGTCAGGAAAATCCGCCGTTGCTGGGCTTCGCTGTCAACAGCAAGGTTTGGAACGGAGTTGGCAGGTACTGGGGCTGGTTGACCAAACACAGTAGATCCTGAGCCGAAACCTGGACCGTTTGTCGGAGGCGGCGCATACTGGCAGTTGCAGCATGGCAAGGCCAGGATGCAGATCAAAGCTGTAGGCCACTCCATAGCTTGTATAGAGCTGCGTTTGAGAATAAATTTTTTTGCAAGTAGCGGAGAGTTGACAAATGGCGCAAAGCTGGTGGCAGGAAGCAACTTCCAGGAGGTCAACTTCGGCTAGTCTTGGAGCAGGAGAACAGGTGAGGACTTGCTGGTATGACTGTTGTGGTGGAGTCATTGCTGCTTGCTTGCTATATAACGCGGCGCTGCCGTGCCAACGAAAGTCAGCGAACCGGCAAGCAGTCCTGGAAGCAGTGCGAACTGGTTTCTCGGAAGCGGGAGGAGACTCCTGCAAGCTGGTGGAGGCGTAACAAGAAGCGTCACCGTCTCTCAGAAGCTGTAATTCCGGTTGCTCCCATCTCAAATATCCGTAATTGGTGTCGTTCGGTTTGGATCAAACCCAAGAATCGTGCCGCTGCAAGCCACAACAATTTGCCTGTCTCGTGCTGGCCCTGGGAAGCTCGTGTTGTATCGCTCGGTTGACATATTGCGCAGCGTTGTACTCTGTCTATACCTCACAACTTGACCCAGCAACTTGCAAGTCGAGACCTGATGCTGGGCCGCAACGTTCGGGATCTGGAGTCGCAAGGAAGCTTTCTACGTAGAGCGAGGTCAATCGGCCGAGTTATGTCCAATTCGGCATCGTTTGGACGGCGCAAGTCCGTTCACGACTCGCAAGAGCGCGAGCTCTTGCAAGGGCAAGAAAGCAGCTCCAGCGAAGAGCCTGACAGACCGCACAAGCCTAAGGCATGTGAAAGAGTTAACAGTTTGGCCAGAAGAACTGCTGACAGGTGTGCTGCACATCGTCAAGGGGCTTTTGCTTGGATGTTTCGTCGGCTGCCTGACTGATGCCACTCCGGATCCGCTCACATGCAGCGAGGATGCAACGGCTGCCAGCGTGCAAGCTGTTTCCAAGGAGCCCTATGATGAGGATATGAAGCGCAAGTATGCCAAGCACCTCAAAGCATCTGAAAGGCAAGCGAGTTCTCCACAACTGCGGCAGTGGGCATAACAGCCTGACTCCTGCTATAAATTAAGCTGGTGACAGCTTGGAGTCAAGACTCTGGTTGAAGCCGTGCATGCTGGGCACTGCTTGGGGCATGGCAATCATCCAATTGACGCAGCTGAGAGCGAGTGCATACGTTTGTCACAGGGTTGCAACCAAGGTCTTACTGAGCTTGAAGGTTGAGCATCCTCAGAAGGTCTTGTGGATAGTTGCCTTTCTGCTCATCTTTGGTGAGTGATGTCATGAGTACATATCAATCACAGCGAGGGGCTTTGCATTGCAGGCAATTACAAATCTACATCCAGTCTGGCACACATGCCATATCTTCACAAGCAGCAACACAAGTGAAGGAGATGTTTACTGCTGTGTTGAGAAACTGAGAACAGTCGGACAGGCCTTAGATTTTTGTCAACATTTACTCCACAAATGTTGTTGGCGACAGCAATGATCACAGTTGCAATGGTGATGATATCTTCCACATGCAGGCCTGAGCTTCATGGCAGAGTTTCTGCAGACTTTGCCAATGACCCATGCTGCACATGTGGCACGCCGCTCCGCGGGCACACAGCTACAGTTCGAAATATACGGCTGGGGCTTACCCATAGCCAAGGGTGCAGCGCAAACCATCAAGGCACGTCATCTTTCTTGGCATGCAGCCTCAATGTGGGCATCACAACAAGCCTCCAGCCAAGCTTTCTGCGTAGTGCATATAGCTGCGGTGCTCACGTGTGTCCATTTTTGACAATTATATGCATCACTAGTGAGTGCCAGTCTTGACTTGCAATTGCTGCATGTCACTCAGATGGCACTCCAGCGCCTCTGCTTTATTCAGCACCACATAGCTGCAATGCTGCTACCAGGAACAAAGTCTCACCTCTGTTCGTGCTCTGCAGGTCACAGCAATGTTCATATTGTTTCCTGTAGCACGGAGCGTACTCACTTTTTTACGGAGAGCATCCTTCCTAAAATGTGTTGTGCCGTTTGACAGCAACCTCACCTTTCACCGCTTTTTTGGTTATGTATGTGAGTATTGTCCTGGCCTTGTGCTTGCTGCTTTTTGCTCTTAAAGGTATGCATGCCGCCTTGCAGCCTTTCTGTGGTCTTGCCTCCGCTTCAATGTTGGCTGCACATAGGATTCGCAACTCTGTGTGCTTCACATGCCATGCATGAGCATAGTCTATACAACTCATCATGACATTATGCTGTGTACTGCAGTGTTTATTTTCTCCTGGATCCACACCTTTGCGCACGTGGCCAACTCGATCAATCAGGCAAGCCCCAGGACACACCACATTTCATTTGCATGCAGATGTCCAGCTTGCAATTGCCCTCACTTGTCAGATGCATACCACTGCTCATTGACATTAATTGAGCAGTCACAGCCTTGTCACGTTTGCGTATCAAAGCAACACTCCCCAACTGTTTAGCTGCTGAACTGGCTGCCACTCTCTTCATGGATTGAATTCTGTGTTTGTGTGTGTGTGTGTCTCTGCAGACCAAGGCATCAAGCAACATCAAGTCAGCCTTGTGTGACACCACTCCAGCAGGCACTGTTCAAATCCCTTGCTCCCCATACGAGAAGGCGTTTGGGTCCAAAAAATTTGGCCATGGCAACACTCTGTTTGGCTGGTGGACTTCAGAAACAGCCATCACAGGTATACCTGCTGCTCTTGCATCTTGAGCCTCGTTGTATCATCCTGGCGCATGATTACAGCCTTTTAGTGGTAGACTGTCTCCATACTCCAATGCAGTGTTGAGGTCTATGTCAGCCAATCATACTGATGGCCATTACTGCATACAGCATTGAGCAATCTGCAGCCAGTGATGTTGAAGCAACATGAACAACCTTTGGCAGGACGCTGGGATGTCCTGTTCAAACTTTGAACTGACGGTCATGCAGGCATAATCATGCTTGCCATCTTGTGCATTGGCTACCCTTGCGCCGTGTTGAGGAGCAGCAGCATCGCAAGAAAGGTCATCAAGGTTAGCCAGGCCTTTGCAGTCTCCTTTCGCAAATCTGTATGTTTAGTCAATGACTGCCTGCGTCTGCCAGTGTGCATATCAGATCTTTTGTTGATGACTCTCAGTACTGGCAGTTATGGTGTTGCCTGGCGTTCTCCTTCAGTTGAGCCTGGCACCCACGAGAGGGCATTGCATTTACAACTTGCGGCACTGTCTTTACAATTTGGGGCATGTGCTTTTCACAGCAGGCCTCATTATGCCTGATTAGGCCAAATCTGCTGGAAGCATGGTGATCTGTTGCTCAGAAGCCAAAAGCTCAGTAGATGATGCTGTCTGCAGGACTCGTCCTTCATAGGCAGGAGGATATACAGTTTCACCTGGTTCTTTTTCAGCCACCAGTTCATGACAATCTCTTTCTACATAGCTGTGGTGCTGCACCCCCTGCCTGGCAGACCGGGCAACCCCCGCCCCCACAGCAGCACCACCTGGGTAAGCTGTCACCTCAGCAAAGACTGTGGTATGAGTTGTAAAAATGTCCTGGCATTGCTAGTCTCATTCTGTCCATCTGCAGAACCCTGACTTTGTCACGCAGCACTTGCGGCTACTGAATGGTCCTACGGTTCTTGCTTACTGAGACATGGTCCCAGAACTGGACCATGCTCAGATTGCAGTCATGACCTACGCTGGAGTGCATTACATAAACTGTATGCTCAATATAGATCCTTGAGCATGCTTGAAGCCGTTTAGTTCCAAATCCTGACTCATGTGCCTCAGTCAGTGACCTTGACATCTCGTGTTGACAGCGTGTTGATGCCTATCTGTCTGTGCAGGTGTATGTTCTAGTTGGGGTCCTGGCCTACGTCATAGATCGCACCCTCCGATTATACAGGTCAGGCAGCACCTGTGCGTGACGCCTGTAAAAATGCCGTAGCAGTATGCAGTGTATACTGTGTCTGCAGGTTGTGCTGACTTTTGCCCTTGTCTTGTCTTGAGACAAGGCATGTGGGTGTGACTTAGTGGATGTGCTTGCAGACAAGCCACCTGGGAGACGACAGTGCTTGATGCACGTATTCTGCCAGGTGGGGTTTTGGAGCTGAAACTAAAGAAGCCCAGAAACACCAACCTGTGGCGCGCTCCTCAATTCAAGTACATGTGAGTGCCGACATCATGCCTACATTCTTCAATCAGATGATTATCATGCAGCAGATCACATGGTGAAGAAGCTCACACGACTGTTGCACCTTTTGCAGTTCTATGATCTGCTCAAGGCCTGCTGTTGATTACTGGGTCACATGTCCCCAACCAAGTTCAGGTCTCATCAGCATCAGCTGGCTTGTTGAAGACCTGCAAAATCTTGTTGACCTCCTGCTCTTGACAGGATTGCATGTGTGACACTGCCCTTACATGACAGTCAAGCTGCTGCCCTTCATGTCCCCAGCCATACACACCCCTGGTGTTATGTGAAGATGCAGTCAGACATGACGGACACAACCCCCACCATTCCGTCTGAATAATGCTTTGATTGCAGGCCTGGGCAGTACGCACACCTGAACGTGCCCCAGATCTCATGGGCTGAATGGCACCCCTTCACCATCACCTCAGTCCCATCAGACGAATTCATCATGTTCCATATCAAGAGCGCTGGAGACTGGACTGCTCTGCTGCATGACTGCATCAGCAAACAGCTGGTGAGATACATGCTCTGATGCACCTTACGCATGCCTGACCTGCCGTATGCATGCCTGACGCACCGTACGTGTGCCTGAAAGATCTCACCCTGGCCAAGACCTGAGCAGTGGTACAGACCACAGTCAAACACTTGTTGCTGCAAGCAAGCTGCATGCCCTGAGCCACTGGCCTGGCCGACTAGAGACCAGCTGCAGTGCTCGTACAGTTAGCCTATTTACTTACTCACTCACTCAATAAATCACCCACCCATTTGCTCACTCAGTCCATCACTCACTCAACCACTTGCTCGCTCACTCAACCACCCACCCTCCTACCCATCTGCTCACTCGCTCACTCATGACCGCAACTCATGACCGCATGTCATCATAACCTCCTCTGCGTAACGTTGAAGCTCACAAAGTGAAGCTGGCACACAAGCTGTTGAGTGATGTGCATGCAGGCAGCCAACAGCACAGCCATGGAGGCTTCAGGCAGACGCCTGACACGGTCATTACTGCACGTACCGAACCTGGCCTCGCCCTCATCCTCACTCTCGACCCCACTCTCGTCCTCACTCTCACCCATGTCCTCGCGCTCACTCTCACCCTCAGAGCAGCCTAGAACTGCACTGAGTGGCAGAGCCTGCGAGCTGAGTACGGTCTCAGAGGTGGCTGCTCTACCACATGTGGACAGTGCCAGGCTTCGTTCCACAGTCATGCGTCCAGCAACGTCAACAGGAGAGAGCACTGCTGAGAGCCAACAGGTATGCACTGCATCCCTCTGCAACCAATTGGAGCGCAGCTTTACAGCGCTTTTCGACGTACTTGACACTTACACATCTTCAAATCCTTGGGATTTTGAGCAAAACAAGGTCTGTTCCATCTTTGTTGTTCTTTCAAACCCACCATGCAGCATTTAGCAGATGCTGTCATGATGCCAGCTGGTTTTGCTGCAGTCATTCAGCCACTATATGTAGGGTTTTGCTGCACTCACCCAACCAATACATTGAGGGCTTTGCTGCAGTCATCTCACCACTGCATTTAGGATTTTGCTGCAGTCTCTGAACACTACATTCAAGGTTTTGCCGCAGTCATCCAAACACTATATGCAAGGTTTTTGCTGCAGTCATCCAACCATGAGCGTCAGGATTCACTGGAGGAGCTCCAGTCTGTGATGTCTGGTCAGTCTGAGCGATATGCCGACGCCATGGGGTGGCCCGCCCCCGTCATCCACATCGATGGCCCTTGTGGAGCTCCTGCTCAGAACTACAAGGACTACAAAGTTCTCCTATTGGTGGTCAGTACACCTTGTGCAACGCTTTTTTTGGTCTAACATGTAACTGTGCATCACTCACTGCATCTTACTAACCGGAGCATGAGGCCACTGGTTTGATCCCACTGCATATCACAGGTTTTAATTCAATTCGTCACACCTTGCTCATCAGGCATCTAGCTCTAGTGCTCAAGTCCTCATGTGTCTCGAGCATGTACATGACCTTCAAGTAGTCATAAGCTCCAGATCTGTCCATCGCCTTGATCTGCCATGCTGAAGCTCGCGCCTCTGGTATTTATTGCAATGCCTGGTATGGCACACCAGCATCCCTCCTCTGCCTGCCATCATGCTATGAGTCAGCATTAGTCAGCATGATGGTGTACTGGTGCACTAGTGCAGCATCAGTGCACCAGTACTGGTGGTGCTACACAACTAACAGTAGTAATAATAATAGTTATAACAATCATAACATTAAATAATGATAATACTAATACTAATGCTAATACCAATACCAATACCAATACTAATACTAATATTAGTATTTGAGAATGCACCGGTGCTGCTGAATAGCATTTGCATCTTTGACCACATCCCAGCCATCCTTGAGCCAGCATGGAGTGGCTGTAGCATCTGTACCGAGCCTGGCATCTTGATGCAAATACAGCTGGTCCACCCTAGGTTTTAATCAGGATCTGTCTGACAATGGAATGTGCACACCTGGCTTGCAGGGAGGTAACATTGGTGTGACGCCCTTCATCAGCATCTTGCGCAAGCTGCTCACAAACATGGAAATGAATATGTGCTCCAATTGTGGACAGGTCAGTGTGCTTTGCATAGGCCTCTGTGATAGTCACACAGTCAGTTACACAGTTATTTACCAGTCTGCATGCTTGCTACCAGCAGTTCAGCCATGGCAGGTATGCATGTTGTCTTCATGTACATTTGCAAGTGCCTAGCCGCACACATGTGGACACTGTGGGAAAGCTTTTTGGAGGAAGGCATTGGCGGACATGCTGGTGTCAAAGTTTGTTGCCTTTCTGTTACACATACACACACATAAAAAGGTGCAACGCGCACAGAAAGCATGCACGCACGTAATTGCAATGCACGCCAGCTTTGAGGTCATGCGCAGCTGCAGCTGTTGAGAATCATCACTGCATTTCTTGCTTTGGCTTCATGCACTGCAGCCTAAAGGCGGTGCAGCAAGTCATGTGCTGTGGTGCAGTGTGACCTGAAGCACATCAAGCACAAGCATGTCTACTTCTTCTGGACAGTGCGAGACGAGGCAGCTGTGCAGTACTTCACGTCCACCTTTGCAGTACGCCCCTCACCTTGCACTTGCTTCATCAAACAACCAATGCGCTGTACCTCTGTCTGCTTATGCTTGGTGGCTTGCGCTAGTGTGACGTGCCTGTGCTGGCACATGCATGCATGTCCTCATGCAAGGCTACAGAATGATGCATGTTATGCAGTGAGATCTTTGTGTAACATGGGGGATGCATTCAATGGGCTCTGCAGTTGCCATGACAACAACAGCTGTACAATTTTGTCTACCTACATTTGGTGTCATATTCTGATGTGTGGCATGAGCAATAGTCTTAGTGGTCTGCTGCACATCATCTGCATGACTTACAAGCATGACTCACAAGCATGACTCACAAGCAGGACTCACATGCATGACTCACAAGCATGATGAAGAGCAATGTGTCGTCATTGCAGGCGGTGAAAAAGCTAGACACTCATGGCATCCTTGACATACGGATCCATCTCACCACCAGAAAACCAGATGCGGCTCACAGTCCCATCCAGGTCAGTCTCAGAGCCTCTAGTCAAAAGTCTTAAGTCAAGGGTCTTGAGTCAAGACTTCTGTGTCAAGAGTCTTGCATAGCTTGCTTGGACAGTAAACACTTTGTCAATACTTTGCTCATGCATGGTGCTGACAGCTGTATCGATGGAAGCTTTTGCAGCACTTGATCTCCCCTACGGTGCACCGTAACATCTTTGTGCATCAGTGTTTGTGCGCTTCTGCAACATGCGCCCTGTTTGCGCACACTCTTTCAGTGCAACTCAGTGTCTAGTTCTGGTCCTGGGCAGCCCGGTATAATACTTGGCTTCTCATTAAATTGACGCCGAAAGGTGTAGTCTTTTCTTTTCTTTCTAGTTCGGGTGCATGCACAAAACCAGGATCCAGGCGCACCTGGTAGATATGTAGCATAATCAGCCAAGCACAAGTAAGTAATGTATCTGCAGGTCGGTGCAAACTCGAGTAGCTTGCAGACTCCTTCCAGCTTAGGGTTGAAAATTTACCCTGGCAGGTAAGCTCAGATCTATCCCACTCCGATCGTCATATCCACTGTGTTCATGTGCGCTGAGCGTAACATGTTTTGTTAGCTAGAGGGTCCAATGTGTAGCCACAGTGTTGTGAGCCATGCTTGTGAGTCATCATGAATGACTTATAGCCTGCATGTTGAGGTTGTGACGCGGTGTCATTCTATGATATCCTGCATGATTCCAACGCCTTGTTGCTTGCATACTGTTGTGAAGAAGCAACTCACCAGACTTGGCTAATGGTGCAGGCCAGATTGGCGGGCTGTATTTCAGACTGTTTGCGTGGAGCACCCCAAGGAGACCGTAGGGGTGTTCTGTTGCGGCCCCCTTGGTTTGACCCAGGATCTCAAGGTGTTGAGCAGGTAACACAACTGGACAAGCACATCTCACACAACTTCAGCAATTGACAATCTTTAACATATGCCCCACTTCAGCGCTATCATAGCTATCATAGCTATCATTCCATGATGGTGGGCATCATGGAATGATAGCTAAGTAGGACTGGTAGCGTGACTTGCGTCCAATGTCGGCAATGGACAATGGATGTCTTCAATGCCACTGGTAGCATGACCACACAAAATCTTCTGACTTGAATGCTGCAGTTGACTGACCAAGCAAGTTCAAAGCAAAAAGCTTGTGTGTTGTGGACTGCTGTGACTAGGTATGCCAATGTGTCTGCATTTCCCATCCCACACCTCTGCCGTAGTGCAGGACTTCAGGTTGCACACATGCAACTTTTCTACAATGCTGTACATGACATCGCACCTGAGTCAGAGTCCAGAAGTGCATTAATGCCTTTGCAGGGAATACAGCCTTTCCAAGAACAAAATCGACACCGATGGTGGGTCCAAGCGTAAAGGCCAAGCTACTAGGTTTGACTTCTTCCAGGAGCACTTCTGAGGTGCTGCCAATCCTGGAAGGTGCAGATACATGCCCAACTCAGCTTGCAACTTATTTGTCGTTCTTAGATCAAGCTTCTGTCATACAGTGTACTGGGCTGTCGCCTCAAGAGGCTCCCTTTGTGATCATCGGAAGGCATAAACCTCACCCTTTTTCTGTCTACAGTGTACAAATGCAATTTATCCACAACAGCATCCCCTAGCCTGGACAGCAAAGGCGCAAAGGAGCTTTGCGCCTTTGCACAATCACAACTTCCTTATACGTACACTTTGAATTTCAATACCACCTTAGATATGTATACCTGCAAGTAGATGTTGACACAGTTGTCCCAAGATAAGTGTATGTTCAATTTAAAGGTCAACTCGTTTGATGTCAAACAGCCCTGCAATATTGCACAACAGCTGTTTGAGTAGAACATGCTGCAAATGTATGATGGGTTGACTATCGTCAACGTCTTCTCATTAGGCTTTTAAATGCATACCTTGTGGGGGGGGC
>JAABUP010007730.1_pt1 | contig 14179 bp, 17 predicted proteins | sample 5559201 | NCBI WGS metagenome assembly JAABUP01 (sample SAMN10711887, study PRJNA513373) | rock metagenome | isolation source: Antarctica rocks | place: Antarctica | reverse complement strand
GCCTCATGAGATCGTAAAAGTGGAGTTCAAGGCGTCAGAGCTGAGACAAGACAACGACAACGACTGGGTCATGGTGGAGCACCCAAAGGAGGAGCTCCACAGTCAGAATCATTCGCAAAGGCTATGCAGTGACCGTATATTGCCAGCTTTGAAGACAGAGTACGCGGCTGCTGTATTGAAGCTTCCTGCTTGTTTGTACTGACCTATACAGAAGTTTCATGGAACAGCCTCAAGACCACAATCCCTTCGAAATTGATATCACTCATAGAAACCGAAGTATCCACCGCGACTGAAATTATTGAAGAAGACATAACACCCTTTCGTATTGTCGCAGAATACTCTTCGAGAGACAAAAGCCATCTAGCGCCGCCACCGGGCTTACACGTCGATCAGTACACACTTGTACGAGTGTTCGACGTCGAAAAGGAAAATGTATTGGAAATGTTGAGGGGCCCTTCCCGGCTCAGTTCGTCTACGCAGACAAGCGGTATGCTCGCCGAGCGGATTCTCGTGACGGTCAATTGCAGTCGGCACAAGTTTTCAAGTTAGTATGAAATTGCGGGCCACTAGTCGTCATTATCGCGATTTTGGAATAAGGCTCATTTAGGTTCTGATGAGGAACGCTGAGCGCTTTGCAAGCGCGTCGTTAAGCTGGGTACGCCTTTGGTAGTAACGGCAGTGATAGCTATCCACTAGTGATTCTTGTTTTTTTGAGCAGTCTCCTCTACTAAAACGGCATGTGATATGAAGATCAAGCCAGTCCTTATAATCGCGATGCCCCCCATAATCTTATAAGCTAAGAACATCTTCTCATTATGAATTATCTGATATCAGCTGGGACATGCATCCAAACCTAAGTTCCAACCGCCGAATGGAAGCTTAGAGAGCATTCTTGGAGACACAACCTTGAGTTCCGACCCAACTATATAATTATCTGTTGGACCTGTCGAGACAACACCAGAGTCAGCTTCTTCTGTAAGGAATGCGACAAGCATTGATGTCGGTCATGCTATGGGCGGTACAGCACCGATATGCGGCACGTACTGAACAAGTGTTCAGTTGACGGAGAAAACTTCATCTCTTATTAGTTATCGGGAATGCTGGAACCGTGAATCGGAAGTTAGCAAGGGAAACGGCTTCGCAGCCACATCTCGAATTTTTGGAAGCAGCACAACAAAAGCGCGTTGGAAATCACACGTCGAATGACATTGCAAGTCATAGAAGCTGAAAACCAAAACACAGTGTCAAGCATGCTGAGCTACTAACAGACACCGCTGAAAATGAATCCGATTGAGGGCCACCAAATGCAAATTGAGACAGGTCAGAATTTACCACTCGTCATCTCCTCCAAACCTTTCCATCGTTCTCCGTGCCCGCTCATTCACACTTGATCCGATTCCGTTTTGGGGGAACCTCAATGCCTTCGCATCGTTTCCCTCTTCCGATGGTCAGCTCTACCAGATTTGAAAGATCCACAATCGCTTGCCAGCGGTCAAGGTTGGGGTGACCGCGGCCAGAGGGATTTAGTAACGGAGGCAAGCGATCCAAGCACCTTGCTCAATTTTGTCCAGCTCATTGATTACAAAATTGCTTGCCAACTTTCTTCTCGTCCACCGTTCAAATTCCAGAATTCTACATGTTTAATCCCTCGAACAGAGCAAAGCTCACGGATATCTGGGTCGGATTTGAAAGCGTTAAGGGATGTTTTACTCATATCGAACAATATATCCAAGGATTTGATCCTCTTGCACTGCTTAAGCAGCTGAACACATCTTGCAGAATGAAGAGTTGGCAACGATAGAAATAGATCATCCGACGTTTCGCGCCATTTGCACTCAGGATCGGCTCGGCTTTCCCAAACAACGTCTTATTGTCTTCGTTGGAATCTTTGCTGCTTTTATTGCTCTCCTTCATCCATCCTGCATCTTCCTCATCATCGTAACCCTTCTCATTCTTCTCTCGTACTACCTCTTTTGCGACCTTGAACAATCGCTTCCACATGCCTCGTTGCGTCTTATTGAATTTGTACTTTGGACTAATTCAATCATGCGCTCTCTTGGTTCGAACGATGAACATCAATACCTGCTTCCATGATCGACTATAATTGCCCAACCCTTTGGCATCTATGTATGGCTGCAATGGCTGATACCGGGTTTGATGCTTCTCGGTACGGATGGCCTCCATACGAACGAACACGCCGACTCGGGACAACGTCGATTGCTGACAATGCTCAATCAAACTGTCCATGGCATCCCAAATGACTGTGGCGATGGGTTCGGCCTCTGGATCCGGGTTATCCACCGATGCGATCAATTCTTCTCGGTCTAAACCCATCAAATACGTATGTCATCCGGCCCTCTCCAACCATGGGTTAACCTCATTAACCCCACCTTCCTGAATCACCCGTTGCTCCTTCTCTTTAATTGTGTTGATGGCCTTATTCATCTCTTTTCCGGCCAAATCCCATGCTGACGTTTGATCACGCTCGTCAACATGTGCGACATCGCTTTCTCCCCTCACTTCAACATACTGCGACGACCGTCTTCCATGACTTGCGTGCATCGCTTCTTCGCTGTCTGATCTGATCGTTTTTGCTTGAACGTCCTCGTTGCCTCTGCTGTTTCCATTCATGCTTCTGCTTGCAATGTGTTCGCATAAACTTGGCATTGCGACATATGTACTGACAATTGTCTGGCTCCAACTGACATATTAAACCATCCGTGCAAATCTCCAACTCCGATACTGCGCTGTCAACATAATCGGGCACCTCGAACTCAATGAGATACTGGATCAAATTCAATGATGCTTCGTCAATGGCTGCCATCAAATCTCGAACACGCTGAATAATTCATCCATGCTTTGGGCCCTGATAATGCGCCTTGACTTGCGATGGCCATATCGCATGCATACACTGCTGACATGCGATAATGTGATATTCTTCTAAATATGTAATCAACTCCATGATTGCGATGCTCAATAATATTAATGGTTAAATACGATCGGGCAATTTTTAAAGTTTTGAAGTTCATGGGCTCCCGGGAGCGACCGACGCTATCAATCTTGCGCATTTTTTAAAAAATTCATATTGATGTTGTTAACCTTCAATTTCGAATTGATCATGAACCTGATTGAACTCTATAGAATGTGAAATTTTGAAGAAAATCGGCCAAGAAAGTAAAATGGTAGTCAGCCTCCGAAAACAATGGTAGGCAGCCCCCTGCTCTCAGATTCTCGCTTAATTCCCTCACCATAATTAATGGTACCCTCGGCCTCGTACTCTCTACGTATTCCGGTGTGGTGCGGGGTAGCTATAAAACAGCGAACCGCTTAGCCTTCTGCTCGTTTTACCTTGTTTTCTCATATTGCCTTTCGACTCGTCTCCTCAAACACAAAAAAGCTAGAATCTATGAGCTAGGAGATGGTGTCAAGATAAAATGACCTCTTGCAACCGTCCAAAGATGGTTTTTGCGCGAGGATCGAATCCCGCTACTAGATGTAAGTCGAGGAACTTGATTAACGCCCTTGAACACTTGGAGTTAACCTAACTTGGTACCACATCCTCGGCATGAACTAATGCTAACTTGCTTTTTGTTTAGTTTTATCTTTATCCTCAGTGCTGCAAGCCACGGCCGAAGCAAAAGCTGAGCCTCCAAAACCCCCTAACACATCGAAATGGACATGCACGCTTTGCTTGACCACGATGACACCAAAGAATATTACGGCACATAAACAGGGTAAACGGCACATGGCGGCCTTGGCAAAAGTTGATAAGACACTCTCAGTGAAGTCGAAGTCAGAGTGTTCTAAAGCAGGAGCCTATGACGCCAAAGATACTGGTGTTAGCGGTAGCAATATTCAGACTATGCCTACTGCTACATCATTTTTTCACTTTAATTCGCCAACACCTGAAGCTCGTGTGCCTCCTGCCTTCACTATCATAGGAAAGTCTAAGTCTGCAACGTTTTCTAAATCGCCGACGAAGGCGCAGAAAAAGAATAGAAAGACTGCAGCGAAGCCGAAAGAGAAGATCAAGAGTGTTGTTCCACCACCTATCCGGGCAGAAATCGACGATTGGCAGCTTGACGGGAAGCGTAATGGGTGGTTCATTGACTCTTTCCCATCTTATACACATATTAGCAGTCTTGACTACTCTATCTGCGACAAAGACTGCGGATGGTGTGGAAAGTGTATGGATGACGTGTCACTTGAGTATGATTTACTTTTCCTACTTTACTGTTATTACACACTCGTTAATAGTAGCGAGGGACAAGAAAATGGAATGGGGGGTAGACTAACATTTAAAGCAGCTTCACCTCCATGGAACCCTTTTCAACAGCCCGCTTTCAATCCGTCCCTTATATTCGTAGTACCTTTGCTAATAATAACGACCCTTTAACCGCGTTTTTTGCCCTTTATAACTCTTTCAAATACAATCGCTATGCCTCCTCGCATGATGAGTATAGACGTCTATGCGCTTTCTTCCGCTGGCCGACCCGCAAGCAGGAATACTACCACGCTGAGCGAGACGAAGCTTGGGAGGGGTTCCGCATCGCAATGGTGAAAGCGTTCAACATGACCTTTGGCGACGACGAGAATGGCATTGAGGCCTGGAAAAGGATGTGCGTGCTTGTCGGTATGGAACATATTCCTGATACCTTAGCAGCACGAAGAGAGGTGCGTAAGACTGTTGTCCTTTTTGCATTTGACTTGTAGCTCACCCTCCTATCTATCTTGTCTTCAACTCTTCCCGGGCTCTTGTGTTTGGGGGGGGGGAAAGTAACTAAAGAGGGAGAAAGGCCATGATTCAGACCCACGTGAATTTGTGCGATCTCCTTGACACCGCGAGGCAACGCAGTAAAGTCTTGCAAGTCTTTGCCTTCGAGAAAGAACTGAGAGATTATACTCTGAAAACGGGGAGGATCTTTCCCCGCGAGAAGGCTTATGAGGGAGGCTTGCTGAAGTATTTGTTGAGAGAAATCATCGGGACCTATCATGGAAATAGAATGACGGGCGAAGGCCGGAAAAGAAGGGAAGAAAGGAGCAAGAAGAAAAAATAAAATTGGTCACACAGTAATGTAAGTGGGAGCGTGACACGATTACAGCTCAGCCTTGTGCAATTTTCATCTATGTACTCTACACTATTTACTAAGGAAGTGCTTGGTTCTCGCCATGGTTTACGTACCACCTATCATACGCCTTCTATCCTTCAACCCTTTCTTTCTCAGGGCAGGCGGGTGATTTCCGAAAATACTCCCCGGGCCAAAATCCGGCTTGCCGCCTAACGTGCCGAAGACATCCCCCACATAATTAGTTGGCTTGACGCCCTTTGCGAACGTGGTGTTCCAGCCTCCCAGGATGCCCTCCACCACCTTGACGCCTGCGAGATAAATGTTCTGTATCGACGGCTCGAAACCCTGAAAGCCGTACAACAGATTATCGAGTACGGACTGGCCGGCGTAGGGACGATCAAAGTCCGAAGCCGTGCGCATCACGATGATGCGGGAGAAGTCGACTGATTTGGTGACTGCGGCGCGGAGGAGCGCTTCCAGGGTTGCGGTGTCTTCCTGTTCGGTGCTGCAGTAGATGCCGCTGCCGTTTGTTAACAATGATGTGGTGTTTTCGAAAGCTTCGGAGAGCAGTGCCCCGGTGAAATAGACGTCCGAGGTGGCTGTATCGCAGGCGATGACGCCGGGAAGCTGACTGCCTGCTTTGTAGCCTGGAGTCGAAGCGTAATTGGCACGATAAGCCATCGCAGCAGCGGAGTCATTGAGGGTGGCAGTTTTAGCGAAGGAAACGGCAAGTTGGCGGAGGGGCTCATTGACTTCGAAAACTTCGGTACCGTACAGTTCGCCTGGATAATGGGTTGGAGAAGAGCTCCCTTGGGGAAAGTAGCCGGTGGAAAAGTTCGAGGGTTTTTCGCGAGCGTCGATTTCATATTGCAGGGCAACTGAAACGGCGTAGCGGGCGAATGTTACAGACTAGAGATTGTCAGTGAGAGTAAGGCCGGGGTGTTTTGCCACTCACGCCAATCGTCGTGACTTTTGGGGAAACTCCGGCAATACCAGCGATGAGGAAATAAGTTTTTTTCAACTCGAACAAGGGTGAAAGGGCTATAGCAGCTATCGTGCTTGCAGCATTAATTTCTGAATAGACAAGTCAGTGGCTCATCTATCAAGTTTGGAGAATCGTTGAAGAAACATACCGCCCTCGCCAGTCACAACTTGGCAGATGTCACCATTGCCGGTGCAGTGAATACTTGGATAGATAGGAGAAAGTCCAGGCACAGTGATGTTGCGTGCCAAAAGGTTGAATTCCGGGATCCCGTACCAGATATCCCCTTCAGGTCCATACTGTGCATCGTTTAGAACTCATGCGAACCCAGCTTGAATTTAATCCAACTTACCATGTCAATTATGAACACCTTGGGAGCAACTGGGTGACGGTCTTCACCACGTTGGTCGATGGCATGGCGCGCGTCAACTGGGATTGCAATAGCAGTTCTTGAAACAATCCATAATGCGGCGACAGTATAGAGGAAACCCATGGTTGACATTCCAAATCAAACGCTGCTGGCTTGAAGGTTTTTGGGTCAAACACTGCTCTAGAGACAACCCCGAGGTTTTCGGGCGAAGATAAGAATGTCAGCGCGAGGGGAGGCGGGGAGGTCTCCATAAATGGGGAGGTTGGATCTGTAGATTCATGGCTTTCAAAGGCTTGACAAGCGCGCCTTTACGCGGTGCCGATGCAGGGGAGAATGATTGCGACATTTCTGTTTGTGCACGTTAACCCGCTCTCGTCAGTGTCGTAGCTACGGCGATATTCGAGGGGGAATTTGTCGAAGATTTTGGGGCCGACCGCGATCTTTACAGAGATTAGTATTTGACTAGCAGTTGTAGATAGCTAAGGCAGCTTTTGCAGTCTGTACTCCGTACAGACATGAAATCGAACCCATCGAATTTAGTGAGAATATTTAGCGAGACTATCCTACGCGTCTCCCAAAGCTACCACCATTTTCTGTCGCACTTCGCAGCGTCACTGAGTACCATCTTTGATCCCCTCTAGGCTACCAGTATCACTCTGAATGATCTGAGGACATTATGCGTCGAAGAAATTCGAGAAGAAGATAGGAAAAAAGTAGGTGGGAGATCTCGCTTAAAACTCTCACTTATTTCGATGGTGTGCCACTTGTGCCTACCTGCAGGTTTTGGGGGCCAAACGTGGTTCAGCGACGCAGTTCTACCTTACACAGAGCTGCTCGTCTAGGTACCACAATAGGTATAGGTATCAGCACCCACACCAATAAGTTAAAACCGTGCGGGGCTCCAGCCTGCATTTCCGCTGCTTCTCGAAGGGGAGGAATGCGCCTCCAACCTTCTTTCTCGGTTCTCTCTTTCCCTTTCCCTTCCTACACCTACATCAAGCCGTGTATCGTGTACGGCAGATGCTGCAGATGATGGGGCGAGTGATGCTACAGAATAACGAGGTATGTGAATGGCTGTTATGCGATGGGATGCAAGAGAAAGACATCGGCAACTCAATACGACACGCAGTTACACTGCAGCTTTTTCGATATGCGGACTCTTGCTCGATGGGCCCATTTGTAAGCGCAATGCACCGCAATTTCCCAATGGAGCGACCTGACCGAGCCTTCTACCTGTTTCTCTTCGTACGAGGTCTGACAGTTTTATCCATCGGGTGGTTGGGCCAATCAATGCTTTTGATGCTTCGTCAGGAGTGTGACACCCACTGCAGATTCTTTCCTCAATCTCTACATATTTCCTAATTTCCGCAAAGACTCGGTAGAACCTTTAGAGGTCTCGGCACAAGAATTAGGGACATTTTCATGAATAGAAGCCTCATGAGCTTTTAGGTGAGAGAACTTGGTTCAAATTGTGTGCCACTGGAAATTTATCCCCCAAAAGACAAGGTAGTAGCATGAGGTGCAGCTTTTGCATCGGATTGGAAGTAATACCGACAATGAGCACTCTGCGTTCATGTGGGAACATATCTGAGCCTCAGCACAAGCCGCAGGATAAGTGTTACCTTCTTAGGCAGGGACATCGCATCTGAAAGCTGTGTAGGTAAGGTACAGTTATGTATGGTGAATATTTGGGGGCCGGAGTTACATCGATGATTGGCTCGATCAGATGAATTGCTGTCATGTGTCCTCACCCCTACCCTTCATAGAGGAAACCCTGTCTTTATGTGTACATGTGCAAAGCTTGGTGGAAACCCGAAAGACGAAATTGCCTGTTAATAGAACAGACGTTGCACCCTCTCCTTTCTCGATAGCATTGATATTCTCATCCGGTACATTCTTGAGAATGGCAGGATCAAACTCTGCACAGTATGAGGACCGTGGCTATATTCTCAAGATAGTCCAGGCAATCACGTTAGCTTTAGCTTTCACTTTACTTGGCTCAAGGCTCTATGTCCGATTCAAGATTACTAAAAATCCAGGCTGGGATGACTTCTTTATCGTCCTCGCAATGGTAAAGTAATTCAAAGTGCCTTTTAAGTGTGCAGCAGCTAACCGAAAACACTAGATCACAGCTTTGGTTGGCATAGGCATGGGAGACGCCTCTCTTCACTATGGCTTGGGAAGGCACATATACTCCCTGCCGGAGGAGCAAATCACCCCAGCGATAAAATGGGACTTCGTTCAATCTCTTCCTTTAGGACTTGCTGCTATGTTTACTAAGATTTCCATCTTCATCCTTTTGCGTCGTCTCTTTGTGAACCATCATACAAAGTGGACGTGGAGGTGGACCTTACACTTTGTCAATAGCGTCAACATTGCAGCCAATATAGCTTCTGCTACCACCGTCTTACCCCAGTGTACTCCTATCAATAAGCTCTGGGATCCTACCGTGCCTGGTAGCTGCTGGCCTCCGTCAACTCAAGCTGCAGTTGGAATATTCCAAGGAGGTGATTTCCCAAGCAACAAAGCAACCCTTACGATTAGTTCCAACTAATTGACGAAATCAGTGTCGTCCGCCTTTTGCGATTTGGCCTTCACAGCTCTTCCAATCGTCTTCTTGTGGAATGTTCAAATAAGCTTTCGGATCAAAGTCGGAATCTGTTCTCTCATGGGATTGGGCTTCTTGTCAGTATTTCTTTCCACCCCGAGAATAGTCATCGCTAAGTTCTCGAATTCAGCACCGCAATCTGCGCTATTGTTAGAACTATTATTGCAAACACGGAGAACTTTGATGATTTTACATGTAAGTTCACACAATGGCGGAGACTGCATGCACCTCGCTAAGTTTCTTAGACAACGACCTAAATTGGAACATCTGGTTCGAGTAAGCTCTCCAGCCAAACTGACCCTCCTCATTTGGTATCTATCGGTTGGTTGACCAAAAAGTAGCTTGGAGATTATATGTGGCATTATTGCCGCCTGTTTACCAGCAATCCGGCCTTTGTTGAAGACTGATCTCATCAAAAGCTACTTCAGCAAGAGTTCTTCGAGCCGTCCATATGCCGTGCAAGAGGATGCTCCTCATGATCTACACGAGTTTGGCTCCTCCAGCAATCTTCAAAATACCCAATCAACTTCTTGGTCCAAGAATAGCAAGAACAGAACCAGAGTTGACTACCACTCACCGCACCCATATACTCCAGGAATCAGAAAAACCACCCACATCAATCTATCAACACATACCGGTAAGCTTGAGCAGGATCCCAGGGGAAACAATCCTTTTGTTTGAAACGTCACTCCGAAGGCGAAAATCATTGCTGGTGGATATTGTTACGATAAACACATTCATAGTGAGCTATCGAAGTGGTAAAGTTGGGGATCTAAAACCTCTCGGGGCCGTATACAGCACTTGAATGCCTTTCCCTTACAACTGTCACACTCTCGCTTGAGGTTTGTTAATTCTCGACAGGCAACGCTGATTGTAGTATATGTAAGAATTAAATGACTACATGAGATCTCGAACGCATGAAGCTGCTGAATAATGCGGATATATGCAGTAACCATCCCAAAACATTGCAAGCATGCTGTATCAAAGAACCGAAAACATTCACCAAGAGCGGGCACACGTGATGTATTGGTTACTTGATGAGGAAGGTCTGTGCTCTTAGGCTTGCTTTGCTATGCACCAACGTCCCTCCTGCAGTTTCAGCTCTCGTCTTCTTTGTTCGCCACCCACTTCTACTTAAGGCAACAATGCCCCTGGGTCGCTGACACCTCATCCACCACACCTAAACATGGCGAATCTGCCAGAAACATTCGAAGGTAATTATCCGTCGCGCATTCTCATCCATATTAACCTTCCCCGGGTGTGAGTTGGTACACGAGCCATCTCAAAGGGCAGCTCTCTCCCCAAACCCGAGTTCGAGACGTTCCACCATACGCGCTACGAGACTGACAAATTCTTCTGTGAAGGGCCCGTTCACATTGCCATAATCGGCGGCACAGGCCTATCTCACCTGACCGACTTCGGTCCCGTTGCCTGCCTCCCGCTCACGCACCCAATGCTCTGCACGCCATGGGGTACTCCCTCGTCGCCCATCACCATTCTCTCGCACCCAAGGCCCTCGGGCACGCCCCTCAACGTCGCGGTTCTTTCTAGACATGGCCTGCACCACGAAATTGCGCCGCACGAGGTGCCGTCGAGAGCCAATATTGCTGCGCTGAGGAAGTTGGGGGTGAGGTGCGTTGTGGCATTCAGTGCTGTGGGCAGTTTGAGAGAAGAGGTCAAGCCCGGGGACTTTTTGGTGCCGGACCAGGTATTTGATCGGACCAAGGGCGTAAGTCTTCGGTGTTGGTTGATGCCTCTCCCTTCTCTCAAGATTCTGGAATTTATCTGCATACGGTGGACTAGAGTCATGCGCTGCCTGCCCGTTTGCACTCCAGTTCCCGATACACGATCCCAGTTCTGATCTACATTCGTTGTTATTGCTGAGTCTAAGGAACAATACCATAGGTCAGACCGTGGACCTATTTTGAAAAGGGCGTTGTTGGCCATGTCGGGTACTCTGACCCTTTCGACAATGATTTAAGAGATGTTGTCATCAAAGCAGTAAGCGGCCAAGGGATCCTCCAAGGGGAGAATATTCTGCTTCACGAAGAAGGAACTCTTGTGTGCATGGGTATGTCTCGTCCACTGTTGTATATACCCTCCTTGCAATTGTCTCTCCTCTCAACAAGTCTACCCGCAAGCCAATCGTCAACCTGACAAATCATTCTTCTATCAATTAGAAGGACCCCAATTCTCGACCCGCGCCGAGTCCCAGCTCTACCGCAGCTGGCAGGCTTCTTGCATCAACATGTCCTGCCTCCCGGAAGCGAAGCTAGCTCGCGAAGCCGAACTCGGCTACGCCATGATCTGCATGTCTACCGATTACGACAGCTGGCATTCCACCAACGAAAGCGTGTCGGTGGACATGGTGATGGGCCACATGAGAGCCAACGGGGAGAATGCGAAGACGGTGGTGGCCGCGGTGTTGAACGCGTTGGGGAGTGATACGGCGAAGATTAGGAAAATCAGAGAGGGGAGACGGTGGGAAGGACAAACGAAGTGGGCGGCGGAGATGACGAAGCCGGAGGGAAGGAATAGGGAGACGGTCATGGGTCTTGCTTGGCTGTTTCCGGACCATTTTGGGGCTGAGAATGTTTGACCTGAGTCTGGTAGGAGTCTACTGGCTTGACGCTAAAGCTTCATGCTCCTTCACCAGAGTGTGCGAGAAGCCATTGCAGCATAACCGAGAAATCCTTTACCAAAATCGTGTGGGGTATGCTGCAATGACTTCTCGCATACCCTGGTGCTTCAGTAGATGAGCTTACGCGACGAACAAACTGTTCAAGTGAATGATCCCAAAAGCGAGCAGACTCTGCGCAGAGTCTACTTTACTAAGTTATTGAAATATTCGATTTGACGATGGAAATATCGAGGGTATCGTTTTCGGATCGCTTTCATCTCTATCCCATCTCGTAGGTATAAGATGCACGTCGCAGTTCTCACCAAATTTACAGACAGTATCGACTTTCTGATGTTAAGGAGACCGAAAAGTGATGGATTGGCAGCGGTTTTGAGCATCTCTGAAGGATCGAGGGTCGGTGGAAAAAGTCGTTAGACATCAAATTAAGCGATCCCCGCCAAACACCACCAAAAACACCTACTAATCTATGGAGAAATCCATCAATTTTCTACTATTCTGTCTTCTAAAACTGAGTAGAGTATTCATTTCGCTCCCAGCACTGTTGCACCCTATCGTGCCAATTTGGCTTGCCTTTTTTGACCCTCCGAGCATTCTTTTTACCCTTTGAGCTACTCAAAATGCACTCATTGACCTTCTTCAAAGTAATCTTCTTTCACTCCTGTTCTATGACCTTTCGTAGCTGCTTCGAAGTCGTGCATTTATGACGTTTAACGCGTGATTTCAGTATACGCCATACGTTTTCTATGGGATTCAAATCAGGTGAGTTAGAAGGCCAATTTTCGATAAATTCCAGCTTCATTTGCACCTTCCTGAATCGAGCTATGTTTTCTTCTGAACGCGTACCGTGTGAGCCGTCGTTATTCTTCTGAAACACGAATTGATCTTCTGCTGATTCTACTTCTTTCTTTCTAGCTTTGACAATGGGTAAAATCTCGTTGGCGTAACGTTCTTGAGTCATAGGCTCACCCATCTTGTATGTCTTCTTTCTGACCTTTCCGTTCTTCTGCTGATGATTCTCCTCTTCTGTGTACCCGTAGAACATCAGCTCACTCTTGTAATCGACTTCTATCATAGCTCATACACTGAACTGAGTATCTGCAGTACGTCAACGTTTCTGTGTGCAATCTGGACAGTTCCTTTCCTGACGATTTCGTATAACTCACTCAGTATGTCGAGAATTTTGATGAAAATGAACCTCGTCAGACCAATGTATCTGAAAACTGATTAAAATCTCATGTCTGTAGTACTGTAAAAGTAAGAGAAACATACTGGTTTCCACTGCCACTCCTTTCACTTCTTCCACTCCTCACACGTGTTCTTTCGCGTATCGGCCTGATTTTGACTGATCCATGACTTCTGACAGCATCTACACTTGTAATATTCAGCCTGATTGAAGTGATTTTTGACTGTGTCAGCTCCACAGTTCAGCTGAAACTCGTCGACGCAGTCCTTCCACTTCCAAATGCGTTTATCGTAATGTCCTTCCATACTCTTAATCATCTTCTTGACTGTATCTTGATCCAGCTTAGTAGGTCGTCCAGAACGATCTGCACCAGAACGTCGAACAGATGCATTGAGCCATGTGTATTGAGTACTGCGTGGAACTCCTGTTTCTTTCTGTATATCTAGTGCTGAAAAGCCGACTTTTTTCAGTTGTTTGACGCGTGCGCGACTGGGTGTGGTCCATTCTGACGGAGCAGAAGGCTTGTTGTCTTCCAAATCAGGTGTTCAAGGCCGTTTCATAACGATGTGGTTGATGTTCTCCAGAAACTGCTAACAAATTTTTCCACCGACCCTCGGACCCTCGGATGAACTCAGCATCGACGATTAAGTATGCCGTACCAACAAGTTTGTGGCGCCACAGCATCGACCCTCTCCAGGAATTGCTAAAAGTTAACTGCCTGCATACTCTCAAACACACGCTTGCTTGCGCTTATTTATGAGATTTACTCTAAATGAACGCTTCGCTGCGCGACGTGTGTCTATAATGCAAGAGAGCTCGGATCGGGTGTTTGGCCGACGAATACTTTGACCGGGGGTTTTTGAGAGATCTTGGAAGGTGTAGGATACTTGGGCGATCTTGAAGATTATAGGATGATTATAGGATGGTTATCGAAGAGGACAGGATCAAGAGTTGTGTGAGTGTTAGAAGGCGAAAAGATTACGACGGAGGTACAAGTCATATTCGCAGTTTACTACACACATGGACATGACGCCGTTCAATTACCTTGTTGATGTTGCTTCTGGACGAGTTACTGCGATCCTCGATTGGGAGGGCGCCAGCCAGCGATGGAACCCACCTGTACGCGGTGCTGGCTACGAACCTTCTGTCTAGTTACAGAAGAGCCTAGAGGTTTCCAACTCGATGAATCGACATGTCGATTCCGACCGAGCATCGTGTCGTGATGTCGCGATGCTCACAGACGATGTGATCAAATCGACAAGTCAACAGATTCAAGTCTCTGAGCACTTAACATGCTTCTGAAGCCTCTGAGTAATGAGAATGCCA
>JAABUP010007729.1_pt1 | contig 14179 bp, 14 predicted proteins | sample 5559201 | NCBI WGS metagenome assembly JAABUP01 (sample SAMN10711887, study PRJNA513373) | rock metagenome | isolation source: Antarctica rocks | place: Antarctica | reverse complement strand
AAAATGGAACAAAGAACAAAGGGATGCTGGGTCGATACTGTCTCACCTGCAATGTCGTGTTGGGCTGCAGGTGCCACCGTGCTGAAGTACACGCACATATGTCACACCTATCAACCCACATGTATGGCGTTGACCTGTGATAATTAGATGTATTGTCGTGCCAGCATTAGAGCACATTGCCACCCACAAAAGACAGTCCCATACGACCGCTTTCCAAGTCACTCGATCTGTCGTCTCCAATTGATGCTGTGGCTAAGAGTCTTGTAGTCTGAGGCCCGAGCCTCAGTCCTCTGCGCCGAGCCGCCGGCCACAGTGTGATCACGCTCTGTTGAGAGCATTGCGTGCTCGGAATCCCGCAATCTCAATGGTCCTCCATCATCCGCGAACGGTGCATACTTGTCGATCTAGAAAGTACACGTCGTCGTGAGCGCTGTATAGTCAGTGCAGGGCGACTCACCATGGGGTGGACGGGAACTTACACTTGTCGTACTGCCATCCCTTAACTCGTTTAGTTGCAAGAGTAGATGAGGTTGTAGTTCATCGAGTACATCCGGTTGCGGTATGCTGGCTTACGTCGGGACTGCACATGTGCGTGTTCCGCCATGCCAGTCCTCACGATGAATAAGAAACTGATCATTTCTCGATCAATACCACTCGTTCCTTCGTCAATAAAGTACTCGTTCCTTCGTCAATAAAGTACGCGCCTTGCTAGAAGCACAGATCACCATCACCTGATTTGGAACATATCTAGTCAGAATCGCTCCAGACGAGGGAAGATGACTACGGCACGGAGAGAGCTTACTGCCTAAGGTTCCTGGAACCCAATGTCACTGGCTGAAGCAGCGAGGAAGAGTCTCTGCGCACAACACAGCTCTTCTCCCTTGCCGTTAAACACGCGATTGACGGTACCTTCGAGGAGCGAAGCGCTGGGTCACCAGAAGCAAGCAAATCAGTCTCCGACAGAGCTGTCGACTCGGCGGATGAAAGTGAAGATGGGCGACGGCCAATCTCAGACCGTAGGGGGCTTCGATTCCGGGGACAGATGCTCCCCACGCCGATACTTCCCCAGTATGGACTGTTGGGGTTTCATGTTGGCAAGCACGACCAAATTAGTTATCATGAACCCATCATGTTGACCGTTCATGCCCCGAATTCTGCCTTCATCTGCGGCTCGCAGAGAAGTGGGAAAAGCTATACGCTCAACTGTCTCCTCGGGAATTGCCTTTTGGCGGACGTGTGGACTGGCAAACTCCGCCAGCCACTTGCCGGATTGGTCTTCCACTACGATATCGATTCGTCTGGCACGCTTGCGGAGACAGCTTCCCTCTGCTCACGCGGTAAACGTTCTGGTCTCGAATAGCAACTTTGAGTCCGCACAACTCAAATACCAAACTGCAACCGACGACCCAGAGAATCTAACCGCGGAGAACTTTTTACTGCCACCCAGCGAGCTCACAATCGAACGCATGCACAAGCTCATGGCTTTTTCCGAAAGGAGCGATGCTGTCCCTCTGTACATGGAGGTCATCCAACGAGGACTGCGGCAGATGGCCGTATCGGGCCAAGACAGAGGCTTCAAGTACGGCGAGTTTCTCCAACTTCTCTATCAAGCTGGGCTCTCCACCGAACAACAACGTCCCAAGAGGCTCCGTCTAGATCTGTGTTACGGTCATGAGGAAGGTTGACCGAACAAAGACGTGACAGGTGCGACGACTTTGGGAGTTCCCCACGAGCGCACCTGGAACACGCGAACTGCGCGACCTCGACGATGCTTCGTCAAGGGCGCGCCCGTCGCGAGTTGCACGACAGGCACGCTCACCACGATTGAGCGCACATGGCGCGCAAGTCGCGACCACACGAATCTCATATGTATATCGCGAGCAGCTCTATCTCTTATGTATTTCGTGTTCAACTCATGTTGCAATCCAACTGAAAGGTCCTCGCATACCTACGAACGATTCCAGCAGAGCAGTTCATCAACGAGAGAAGTATACCCCATACTGACCGTGCCTTTGACACTCACCTCCACGTCCACCTAGCTCTACCACCGTGACACGGTTTCACCGGGTCGCAACACGCTACTGCAAGCCACCATGTCCGCCGTCTACAGATATCGCCCGGTATAGGCGCCGATCGCGACACCCGACAGTGAAGCACCTAGGCGGATTGGACGAATGCGGTGCTGCGTAATCCTCGCCGCTACGGTTCTACGCGCTTCACAGCTCCACTGAATCAAGTTGCCACTGGCTTCTGAGGAGCATTTGCGCAGTTTTTACCTTTTCCAGACCAAATCGATCATTTGGCTGCTTCTGTTTGTACGAAGGCGAAAGCGATATTTCTCTCCTACCCACCTGAGAGTCATTACATACGTCCCCGCAGAACATCAGCTGAATTGCAGACCACGGCTTTTTGGGCCGTACCGTACGAGAATGAGCGTCAGAGCTTCGTCCAGTTTAGATCTTTTACAGCCGAAAACTACAAGAAGATTAAGCAGAAGAAGCATGAAAAGGAGCAGAATTTCAGACCTAAGATCCAGCATGATCAGTCAACCAAAGGCAGTGACAATACGTTGCAAGCTGATGGTACGAGTGCAATGGTGATGAATGCTGCAGGATCAGAGTTGAGTGCTGGGCAAGGGGTCAGATCGGAGGCGACTGAGCCGTCTCCAGTTGGTGCTGGCTGTGACTGCGAGCTGACAGACTCGCAGAGTCCGATGATCGAGCCTCAGAGTAATCCAACCGAGCTGAGCGAATTCCTTACATCGCCTGTCTTGGCTGATGAGGTTTTCAAGACTGCAGATCCTTCTATGAACTGCTCTGCATCACCGGCAGCGCAGCTCTTGGATGGCACCTCTCGCCTTGATTATGCCACCGATCCCGGAGAGACCTCAATGTCTATCGGCGACATCTTCAGAAAGGATAAAGGAACGGTCTTGCAAAAGGGTGTCGCTCTGAGGGCACTGGAGTCGGGCGTAACTCCTGCAGACGGGCGCCTCGTCTCCCACACCTATGAGACACGAGTGTCGGATTCGGGCGCCGAGGCTGACTTCGCCTCTTCAACGATTTCCGACGGTACGGCCTTTAGCAAAACGCAAGTAATTACCCGTACAGCAAATGCAGACTGCATCGACGATGGATCTGTTTTGCTGCAAACTCCAGAGGCCTCTGTCATACCGCAGCGCCTCTCGAAAGAAACGACGGACCCGGGCCAAGAGTGGACGCAAGAGAAAGACGACTTACTGCATCATCTACGCAGCACGGCAGGCTTATCCTGGGCCAGGATTGCGCTGTACTTTCCGCACAATAGTAAGTCGATATTGCGATGCAAGTTTGCTGCGCGTGTGGCAACCATGGTCGAACAAGAGAAGAGTATTCACCTGCTCGAGCGAAAGAGGGGCCGTCCGCGGAAGTGCGAGCACCCTCAGAGTCGAATCGAACAACGCCGACAGAGCCAAACGCGAACCGATAGGTCCCAGCCACTTGCTACACGCCCGTATGATCGGTACGCCGCTCCCTTTGCCTCTCATCCCTCCGCTAACCGTTCCTTACAGCGTTTCTTCGTCGTCTAACGGCCCGTCTGTTGCAAAAGGACGTGGTCGCAAGCGGAACGTCTCTGCTGCTCCTGAGCTTGAGATTAAGAGGTCATCGAATACACCAATGTGGACTGTAGATCGGATTGTGGGAATCGTCGATGTTGGCGGCAAACAGCACTACAAAGTCCGGTGGGAGGAGACCTTAGAGCCTGCTAAGAACCTGCAAGGATGTGCGAACACTGCTATAGCGGAGTATCATCTACGACACTTACTTTGAGATATTGGTATTCTAAGTTGTGGCATTGTCTAATCAAACACGTGATCACTTAACATCACTCCGCGGGCGGATCAACCAAACAAACCTCCCCCCCGATAGCCGGCAGCCACTCCATCCCCACATTCGCCTCCATATCATCCTTCCCCGTCTCCTTCTCTAGCACATCCGTAAAACCATGCACATGCATCGTATACCTCCTCGTCACCTCGCACGTCCCCCCACGCCTCCAAGCCGAAGACCAGCAGGCATTGTATTCCATAACCCGCTACAACCTGACCTCTGGATCGATGCCGCCAGGCATTTAGGGTCGTATACCGTCGATGTCGAGTAACCGAAGGTCTGCGTGCATTTCAGGATGGAAATCAGCGTAGGGGTTTTCCCAATTGCTGATGAAGGGTCTATTGCGCCGTTTGTGTGCCATATGGGGAGGCAGTGGTAGCAGCCAGCGGATTTCGCAACTTGTCCACGCACATAACTCCGGGATTGCCCGTTGAAGAGCGAACGGTGGGGACCCGAGAAGTGCGCAGTATGCCATGGGTAGTATGAGGCGTGGAGCCAGCAGTGCCAGGTATGGAAATGCAGGTTGGGTTTCTCATAGGAGGCCTGCGCAGGGCACGCTCAGCGAGGGAGCTTGGACAGCCACCGGAGACGAACTCCCGCTCAGAGACAAGCCAAAGCATAAGGGGACACAAACGGACCAACACCGGCATCGTGGCCGGAGCCGGGACAGATAAGGAGAACGAAGCTCCGGAAGGACTCAGCAGCCAACGACCACAGAGAACCTTCCATCCTCCAGAAGAGCCCCAGAGTCTCTTCGAAGCAACGTTTTCAGGCGGATTAGCAGCAGTCAACACATGGACATCGACGATGACATATGAACCCAACCACCCTAGTCCAATGCAGTACAACGTACGGAGGTCGCGTGACACCGTCATGGCGACCCTCCTCGGAATCCAGCTGCCGCACGATTTGACATTGTAGCCATTCAGGAGCCGTGGCGCAACCGATACATAGCAACAACACACTATCCAACCAAATGCTTGTTTCACCTGTGCTGTCCACCAGGTGACGATGGGGGTCGCCCAGCGAGAGTCTGCTTTTTCGTCAAGAGACTGGAACACCTGAAGTGGCGACCCGACTCGCACTCCAGAGACGCAGCCTTTGACAATCGCCATCACAGAGCAAGGTATCGCTGATACGCAAATCGCCAACCATAACGTGTACAATCCACCGCAGACATGGGACAATCGGATAAGGGTACGCCCAGCCATTAGGCGGCTCCTTAAAACCATCATGGCTGGCGGACAGGTAGTCCTTGACGACTTCAATGTACACCACAATGTGTGGGATGGAGAATGAGTGAGAGAAGTTGAGGACATGCACACTGCCTGTCCGGGCAACGACGTACGAAAGAAGGAGGCGCTTGCACAAGCGGACAGAACTCTCGATCACGACTCGGACATGTGCTTGCACTACCTTCACCCTCGCTCCCGCCCAATCGGCCCGCTGCTTACTGCGACGCTCGCTGTATCCTTTCCTGTTGTCAGCGTACCACATCTCCTACCTTGCCCGGTGGATCGACGGCAGTATGCGGATGCGGTTGAGATGTCAGACGGAATGATCAAGCGGAGAAGGTGGAGGAGGCAGGAGGTCGCAGAAAATGGAGATGTAAGTAGCGAAAGTGACGGAGGGGAAGAGGAGGTGACGGCGAATCGGCCACCGAGAGAAAGCCCGGTGTCCAAGCCCCGTGGATTGGTCGGGTAGTTGATAAGGTTCCAGCAGAACGAGCAGCAGCCGCCACAGTTCATTGTCAGGAGTCAACGCGAGCAGGAGCGGATTGGCAAAGACGTGAACACGGAGGCGAAGAGGGCATGAGACAACATGGCACGCACCGTGTTACAGAACCACCTCAGATTGATACGCCAAACTGCTATGGAAATTGTCTCGTGCCGGACAATAAGGCTCCTGGCGTGAAGGAGGCACTCTACCCGAACGCGAATAGCAAGTCGGGCTGGTGGATCGCGCCAGTGGCAGGACATGGACTTGAGTTCCGTTATGTTGCCGCTGAAGCGCATGCACACATCCCGGATGTCGTCAAAAGCATCGGGTTCTGATACAATGGGAACGCCAGCCTAGGAGATACCCTAGAAGCTTGACTTGACAGCGGCGATAGGGCTTGGATCTCACATGGGTGGTATGGGATATGATATCACTAGCTGTCACTCACTACCTTACGATGCTCGTCTCCTAAGCTTCATCACTCTGAACCCCACAATTGGCAGCCTACTTTTCATCACTAGACTGCTGCAAATCATGCTGATACTGCTCAGGGCCATCGCCAAGCTGGCCCAAACAGGATCCAACCTGACATGGCTTCCATTGCTACGCACTGGGTAGAAGACTCCCGCAGCAATATGCAGAGCCAGAAGGTTGTAGATGAGAGCCCAGGCGAAGTTGAACTTGACTCTTCGGAAGACTAATCGGCTGAGGCTGACCAGCGGCAGCATCGTTGTCATGTCTTGATTGACGAGGATAAAGTCCGCTGAAGATATTGCCACGTCCGAACCAGATCCCACGGCAATACCGACATCCGCAACGGTCAAGGCAGGTGAGTCATTCACGCCGTCGCCAACCATCGCCACGATCGCTCGGCGCTCCGAACTTGCCCTTCCAAGTCCCAAGAAGGATTGTGATCTCTTCGCCCCCTGGCTCCTCTGGAGATACTGGATCTTCTCGGCTTTCTGGTGTGGAAGTACACCAGCAATGATATGATCCCGTGGTATGCCAACCATAGCGCCAACGGCACAGGCTGTTGTTGGGTTGTCACCCGAGAGCATCCATACATCAACGCCTTGTTGCGATAACGACTCAACAACAAAGCGGGACTCCGGTCAAATAGCATCAGAAACTGCGAGGATCATAGCTGGTTCCCAAATGTCCGTCTGTGAAGGTGAGATGCCTATCGTCGCAACAACAACCACTGACATCGCTTGACCTTTCCATGAATCCAGAGTAGCGGAGGTAGTGCTATGTAATTGAATGCCACGATCGGCCATAAGAGCTTCGTTCCCAACTATTATCTCAAAGTCGTGTGTCCTATCGGGCACAGTGAAAGACCCTTGCATCCCCTTTCCCACCACGTCTTCAATATGCTGAGCCTTGGTACCTGTCGCGGGCGTGACCTGGCAGAAATCGACGACCGCTTTCCCAATCGGATGACTGCTGTTTGCTTCGAGACGTTTAAGTGCGCTCAAAAGTTGCTGCTCATTGAGAGCGGAATTCTGCAGCAGCAAGAAGCGATGGTCCGTCACTTCGGGGTCACCACCTTGTGTAAGGGTGCCGGTCTTGTCGAAAACGACAATGTCCAGGCGGCTCGCTTCTTGAAAGGCTTCCCTCCCCCTTTCACGAGTATGCCGTGCTTGGCTGCTAACCCTCCTCCGACAAACAGCGCAGTCGGCGTAGTGAGGCCGATGCCCCAGGGGCACGCGATAACCAAGACGGCGATAGCAAACTGCAAGGACCACAGAAGCCAGCCGCCCGTCTCGATGTCCAAGTAGGTCCGAGGTAGAGCGCCAGAGACCCCGAGTCCCAGCCAAATAGCCACGTGGCAATAGCGACAAGGGTAACAACCGGGACGAAATAGCTGGTGAGCGAATCGGCTACCCTCTCAATCGGAGCGCGGCGCGCCTGACCCTCACGCACCACTCCGATAATCTGATCCAACATCGAGTCACCTGCTGCGCGAGTGAGTCGAACGGAGACAGGCCCTCCTTTGTTGATCGTACCGGAGTAGACAGTATCAACAGGGAGTTTCGTGACAGGTCTCGACTCGCCGGTCAAGGAAGACTCATCGAAAATGCTGTCCTTGAAAACTATGACTCCGTCCCAAGGCGGAGTTCCGCCGTGGACGACTCTCACGATATCGGTCAGGTCGATCAAATCCACATTCACAGCCTCGACCCGTCCATCAGCTTTCGCTTCACCATCTGCCAGCATCAAGAGTGCTTCCCTGGGTCGTAGATGCTGGAGAGTAGCCACAGCGTCTCCAGTTTTGGCTTTGCTGTATGCCTCAATAATGCGACCAATGAGCAGAAACATCGTAAGAAAGACCACTGAGTCAAAATAGGTGGAGTTGATGCTGACGCTCCTCGTGTGAGGCGAAGCCGCCGCGATGATCAATTCGGCAAGAGAGGAGAAGTAAGCGATCGTTGTGCCCAGAGATATCAGCATATCCATACTCCCCAAGCGGTGGAATCTGCGTAGCATAGGGACCGAGCTTCCCGGTCTCCAGGTAGAGTGAAGTTCTTTGATTGTGCGGCGGTGGAAAAGGTCAGCTGCAAAGAGATAGACAGGAGTGGCCATGACGAAAAGTGCCCACTCTGCACGGCTGACACCATGTAAAGGCTGCATAAAGTATCGGCGAGCAGAGTTAGTCGCAGAGACAAGCGCCATGTATACGATGCCAATGATGAAGGTGGGAATGACGACGATAACCGAGAGAAGGACCCGATAAAATATTCGCCGCTGAAGGCGAGCATGCATCCGCTTCGCGCGCTCTTCAAGAGTGGGTGGATGGTAAACAGTCGGCGCGAAAGCTGGATCAGATGAGGAAATGGCAGCGAGAATGGCTCTGATTGAGTAGTCCGGTGCCTCGGGGACGTACGAGACGGAGAAAATGGGGTCTTCCACAGCCCCGAACTTATCAATGGTCACCCGCCCGTTGAATCGATTGATTGAGTGCATCGGCAACCTTGCTGGAGCAATGTTGACAATACATCCCATTAACTTTGATGGACAATGATCTGCGGCCGTCATGTGAATCGACTTCGGTGGAGACGGCGACCACATCGTTCACGGTGGCACCATAGCCAACATCCTCGATCGTAGTCGTGATCTCGTCCAGGTGGTGTTTCCCTTCGAAAACGACCGTTGCACTATTGCTGACGAGACTGACGTCTACGCTCTGCACCCGGCTAAGACCTTGGATTGCCTGCGTAATTGTGCCTACACAGGAGCTGCAGGTCATACCTTCAATGGAACAGGTGGCTTTCCACGCATCCTGAGCAGCGTGCGGCCCGGCCTCTGTCGGCATTTTCGTTGTATCTACAAGGCTTGTCTCGTAGCCCAGGTCGTCGATGATCGTGGTGAATTGCGCAGCATCGGTATTTCTTCCTCTGAAATCAATGACCGCGCTCTGCGTCGCCATCGCAACGATGACCGAAACCACCCACGCCCTCTCCTCCAGAGTTGTAACAATCTTCCCAATGCAGGAGCTGCAGCTCATGCCGTTAATCGAAAGGGTTGCCCGGAAGAAGTTGTCAGGTTGTGACGACAGAGAGTCAATCGCTATGGCTGAATATTCAGGAGTGCCTTGGTCGGCCCTATCGGTCCTGCGGCCAGCATCTTCATACTGAGTACGGCAAAGCTCACAGTGCGATCGATGCCACTCTTTCTTCGTCTCCTTGTCTATTGCTTTTTCTCCTCCACCCCAACTCCTGAGTGATCGTGAAAAGAAGCTTCCGCCCCGCCGGCCTGGGCTGACTGGTGTATCTCGCGTTCCTTCTGGGCTGATTGACTCAACGTCATAGCCCGCCTCGTCCAGCGCGTTTGCAATCATGCGCGGCTTCAATGATGGATCATGATGAACTGTCACGGTATGCGTCACGATAGACGTTGCCACCGAGATGGGCGGAGGGTGAAGTCGAGCAAGGGCGCCGTCGATGAAGGCAATACAAGTAGGGCAATGAGCATTGGGGACGACCAATGTCGTTCGTCGCTGGACCGATGGCTGGGAGACCGCATCAGCTCGACATCGTGAGCGAGTGGTGATCTAGCATGCAGTAATTCTACCTGGAAAGCAGGATGGCCGGGATCGTGTACGGAAAACGCCAGTGACTGTGATACGCAGGCTTCTATAGTCGTGAGCGGACGCAGTGCTGCTATCAAAACCTTTCCTCTTTTTGCGAGATGCGCGACGACGTGGATACGGTGACTGACCATTCCGCAGAAGTCGCGCATGCCGCACAACTCGCGCACCCATCGGCTGGCGCGTCCATTCTTGACTGGCACCGAATCATTCGGCTGCGTAAAGCAGCCTATTGTTTACGACTGGACTGCGCCAGAAGTGCTACCTGCGACATGCTGTAGTATTGCTCATCCTGCGCCAGCTGAAGATCGCTTGTGAACTGGCATGCTCACGCAGTCTGGAGGACTACGAAATGTACGCTGTGACGACTTGCGAGTCACGGGTGGGTAAGCTCAATCACGTCGCAGCTATTGGGCAGGCGTCATGTAGCAGCGCTGCTTTGACCAGTTAGATCAGTCTTGTAGGTAAACGAGCAAGCGTTTGTACCCGTGGATAAGATGTACGTGTTCGCTTCTTTCGCACGTTATCCCGGACTCGAAGTCAGGACCACAGCAAGCCAAAGAAAATGGCAGACCCTCTGAGCCTCACTGCCTCAGTGCTGGTCATCTCGACGGCTGCGATACAGTCCGCCAAATCGCTACACGAGACTGTAAAACGTTACAGAGATCGCGACAAGACCCTACGCAGGCTTCAAGATGAGCTCAATGATCTGACGAAGATCTTGGAATCATTGACGAGAGCGACTGATGCTGAGCAATCAGTCCGGGCGTTGCTTCAAGGTCCGATTGAACGGTGTAGCCTACTATGCCACGATTTCGAGTCATCAATGGAAGGTTTCGGCAGGAAATCAAAGACGGGGTTTCGAGATTGGACAAGAATGGAATTCATGAGAGGCGACATCAATGAATTCATCGAGACCATTCGCAGGATATAAGTTGACCATCTTGGTTGGACTAGGCACTATCACTATGTTACTCGCGAAAAACTCGTCAGCTAGCCTCCACTAACATTACACTAGGCATACTTCCAAGATCTCCCACCACGTTCTCCTGGAGTACACCGAGATGATTCAAGACACGACCTACAATTTGGAACTTCATCTACAACGAATTGATGAGATGATGACTGCTCACTGCTGAGCGTAATCCTACACCGGGAATAGGCGTGGACTTGAAAGACGAGAAGGAGGTTACAAGACAGTGCCTTCGTATCTGTGAAGAAGCCAGATCATACCTTCAGAACCTGTCAAGTGGTGCGTCAGCCCTACTGCACGAGGCATCTCAGAGTGCCGCCCAGGAGCAATTGTACGAAGCGCAGAGACGAAGGCGTGAAACACTAGATGAAACTCGAGATAGCTTCGCACGGGATTCTAGCCATCTATTGCGACGCCTTGAGTCTCTGAGCTCGGATCCTGCTTCCACCAGTGACCATGAGAGACTACAATTACAGACAGACATCGAGATCTCAAGGCAGTGTCTGGACATCTACAACATGACCAACGAGCTATCACGTCAGGAAATCTACAAGGTCGGAGAGGCCATTGCGGATGGTGACAGCGACCAGGTGGTAGTGACTACTCTGGCGGACCTGTTCGACGTTGGGAAAGCGGTATCAAAGGACAGCTCGGCACAGTTACTTGGCTTCATGTCACCCGACGATTTACGACACGTAATCAGTCGTTCGTAAGCCTCGCCACAGTCACGTACTGTGATATGTTTTCCGGAGGGCTTGAGACTCTCAAGGTTCGATCGCCAGGGCGGTAGTGCATCGTCCAGAATGGAATGCGACCCATGAAGGACAGCTGCTGTTGGATTCTCAGCGAGTCTCGCGATGATGGGTGTCGATGAGGAGATTCCTCGTTTTGGCTTTCTCCAAGAATCGTATAGCCCGCCACTGTCGACCTCTGAAGGCCGTTTGAGCAGAGTCCCATCAGCATTGGAGTGTTGGTGTTCGTAGCGGGCCTATCCTGACCGGACAGAACGGTTGGTATACCGGTCTGGGTTGTCTGTTGCTCGAAGTCCACTGGTAATACCGAGGCGAGAATGTCGTCGTGTATACTGACACCTGATGTCGCCAGAGCGTCCGATGCTGGAGCTCTTTGCCACTGCAGTTGCTTGACGTGGTCAATCCATTGCTGAGTCGCTATACTCACAGCATCTTGGCTGACAGTCTGATGGAGGCACAATGTTACGTGCAAGTCAAGATGCACATTTACACAATCACTGCTCCGTACAAAAGAGTGGGATAGCAGCACGACTCTGTCCTCCATTTCTGGCTGACCGCGGGCCTTCGCAAGCAAGGACGTAGAAGCATAGTTTGCTGAGGCTGCAGCGACTTGAGAGTGCGAAAGTGGACGCAGATCGATCAGCCAACGAGAGGTGAAAGTGAACGCACCCAACGGGTGCGGTGGTTCCCATCTCCCATTGGTGGCCACATATGCAGCCTCAACGGTAGTATGTGCAGAGTTTATTGTATCTTCATATGGACTTGCACGGCCCTTCACCGCGCAGAGAGTCAAATACAGCTCATCACGTTTGTTGAAGATCAAGCGAGATGCTCCCTAGAACTAGCCGATGGTATCTGAGTGTGCCACAAGTAGGGCAGCCAACAAAGCATTGCTCAAATCGGGCATACGATGCTTCCGCTTTAAGAGAACAAGAGGCAGATCCTTCATCACCGCCATATTCAATCAATGTCTGCTCTGCACGGTCAAAGGAACCCACAGTCATCACTTGGCTGGTACTTTGGAGTCTGACTCGAGCAACAGGAGGCGTCGGCACTGTGTAGTCGTCTTGGATGCTGGAAGTGTAGGCAGAAGCTTTCCGCGGTCGCACGTCGCTTTCTTCATAGCACGGTAGTCAAACATTGGCACCGTCTCCTTGCAGTCTCCTAGGACATATCAGTCTCCTTCGTTAGAGTTTGATCCTCATCAAGTGAGGACAGACCGCACATCTTATCGAGTTCATACTGGATCGCCACAACGCGCGGTGGGCATCTCCTCTCTGCGTCTTTGCATATGTTTCGCTTTTTACATGCCTTAGCAGGAAGCCTCTTGCTTCACGGAAGGAATGCAGCAATACTCACACCATGCACGGATGGTCCACCTGAGATGGCCGCAGAAATAATCGACCTGAGTATGATCGCACATCTCGTCTCAGAGAAGCATTCGCAAATTCCAACACCAAGGAGACTGGCAAGAGAAAGGCAACGCAGATTGGATTAGACCGTCTTTTTGAGTACATCACATCCGAGGCGCTGACTACCTAGCCAGCAGGTGCTCCCAGGGCCTTTTCGCAAGCGCTACATAGAACGTCACCCCTGAGGTTTTCGAGGAGATCATTCGCAACAGGGTGGACTACTCGAAGATCATGCATTCAGCCTGAGGCCGTTGGCTCTAAAAGGAGGACGATAGGCAAGTCGTTAGCCAGAGAGTGGCGACACTTCTCACGAGTAAACGTCGAGTCGCCCGGCTTCTTCCACACCAACATGAGCGCTTCTCTTCGGTGCATCAACGAGGCGTACCGTATGACGCTTCTTGGCCGTCAAGGCTACGTCAAGGAAATGAAGGGCCTTTACCTTTACCTCGCCAGTGATGTGTCATCATACCAGACTGGTAGTGATGTCGTCATTAACGGCGGGTACATCTTGCCGTCGTCGATGCATCTGCAATCGGAAAGCGGTTTAGAACCTTAGGCCAAGCATATCGATGCCGTCCATTTCGACCTCAACACCATCTTGACGCTCAGACGAGTTTGACCCATCTCCGGCTCATTGTGCAGACGGAACGGAGCTCCTAATGTCATAGAGGACTACCAATGCATCTGCAGTTTCGCTCGTCATAGGCCAGACGGCCGGGGGCTTTCCCTTCTCCCTGTAGACCTAGGACGCTGTACGCTCCCGAGCTACAGTGTCAGGACATGCAGAACCCTTGTCCAAGGAACGTATGCCGTGTCTGCAGGCCTAAGTATCAGGACGAGCCGCAGCCTGCAGTGCTCTCGAGGGGCTATCTCGTCGGAGTGCTCTCTTAATATGGGGGCGAGTGGATTATTTTCAGTCTAAAAACCGATGTTAAATGTCTTACCCCCTCTTTCTCCCTGTCGCACCTAATCATGTCATGGGTGGGAAAGTAGTCCAGCCTGCTGTTACGGTCATGAGGAAGGTTGACCGAACAACACGTGACAAGTGCGACGCCCTGAGAGTTCCCCACGAGCGCACCTGAGACACGGGAACTGCGCGACCTTGACGATGCTTCGTCAAGGGCGCACCCGTCGCGAGTTGCACGACAGGCACGCTCACCGCGATTGAGCGCACATGGCGCGCACGTCGCGACCACACGAATGTCATATGTATATAGCGAGCAGCTTTATCTCTTATGTAGTTCGTGTTCAACTCATGTTGCAATCCAAATGAAAGGTCCTCGCATACCTAGGAACGATTCCAGCAGAGCAGTTCATCAGACAAGAGAAGTATACCCCATACTGACCGTGCCTTTGACACTCACCTC
>JAABUP010007728.1_pt1 | contig 14188 bp, 24 predicted proteins | sample 5559201 | NCBI WGS metagenome assembly JAABUP01 (sample SAMN10711887, study PRJNA513373) | rock metagenome | isolation source: Antarctica rocks | place: Antarctica | reverse complement strand
ACCGCCTGAGGATGGAGACACTCCATGCTCTCATCCGAAACCCCTGTTCACCGAAAGCTCATGGCGATGCTCTATCCCATGCGACACGATTGACGGTCTACAAGTGTAACGTCAAGTTGCTGGGGTTTCAGATGATCCCACTGACAAGGGGCTAATCAATTGGGGCGCCAATCACAGAATGCATGGCAAAACGCCTCACTTTGGCGCTGTAAGGCACATCAGTCACAGCTTCCGTTGCTAGTAGTAATGTACATGAGTACTTCTCAATAGAAGAAACTCATCTCCGTAAGCCGCACCTTCAAATCTCCTCAAGTGTCAATCTCTCATTCCACAGCAATCTACGCAAGTCGTTCCTTCGCCATTTTCCCCGCATGTGCTAGCTGGTATTTGAAGGTATTCACCAGCAGATATGGCCTAGTGTACGAGCTACCATCCTGAATCACCACCGCCGGCAGCTACAGGAGCCGAAGGAGCAGCATCCCAATCGTCACCACCACCGGCCGCGGTTGACTCCCACTCGTCACCACCTCCCGCTGCAGGAGCAGCGTCAAATCCTCCTCCAGCACCCCCATCGTTATCGAGGGTCCCACTATTCTCGGCACCCTCGTTGGATTCTGCGGGAGGCTGCTTGCATCTCACCTTGGTGTGGCCCACTATCCTCACATTAGCAGGGGGGTAGCAGAGGCAGACATAATACTCAGGCATCCGTACTCTCGTTACAATTGCTGCACTTGACTTTGCTGTAGTCCCTAGGCAGAGGGTGCTCCTTGCTGAAATGTCCAGTCTTCTCGCAATTACGGCAAGTCACCGTATCCATGTTACGAGGCTTTTCGCACTCTTTGGCCATATGACCTTCCTCGCCGCAGTTTCGGCAACCTTTGCTACCTCCAGTGGGGCAGTCCTTTGAAAAGTGACCGACTGTCATCTGTCAGGAGCAATCGAACTTAGAAGCATGATCCTTAACTCACTCTCGTTACATTTGCGGCATTCAACGCCCTCCGCTGAACGAGGCTCTGTACATTCAGCAGCGGAATGGCCAGATTGGCTACCGACTCTTAGTCCTGGTGCTTTGAAAATTTGTGCAATGGGAAACTTACTGGCAGTTTCGACAGGCAAATCTATCCTTACGAGGAGTAGGACAGTCACGGGCTCGATGACCCACCTCCTCGCAATTGACGCATTTAACCTCAACCCTATCAAAATCGCCCGTAGACTCCTCGGGACAGGTACGAGTGGTATGACCAAGCTCTGAAACATCGTTAGAAAAGTGTGACATGCACAATGAATCTTCCATGATGGTTTACCATCGCAACGATTGCATTTGGGGATTCCACGCTCCATAGGCATCCCTGCCTCCTTCAAACGCTGGAGATTGTCTTCACGAGACTCGGGCCAAGATGCCTTTTGATTCTGACGCTTAGGCTTGTCACTAAGATGAAAGCCAACCTGATACTTTTGATCGAGATCGCCTTGGAGGTTGACGTAGGTCATCGTCTTGGGTAGCTCTTTTTCCTAGATGACTTTGCGTCAGCATCGAAGGTAATTAAAGGCTGAATGCCTTGACTTACTGTGGCAATAAGGTAAGTATTGAGATTGTTCAAGCGAAACGCCTGCTCAAGCTCCTCGTATGTTGCATCAGGAGCAGCTTTGCTGTACACCTTGAAAGCCTTTGAAGCAATGTTAGCCAATCCCTGGCTTGACCACCTTTGTTTAACCTACTGTACGAATGTCGTCAAGATCACATTCCTTGTCTGCTTTTTGAAGCGCATCCCAAGCTGCTTCGGCGTCCATTTCAGGAAGTGCTGACTTGTCGAACACACGCTTTGAGGTGCATTCAGAGGCTTGGTGGCCTGAAATTACTGTCACCCAATGAAGCTTGTAGAAGAGGATGATCCACTGACCTTCTTCCTTGCAATTGAAACATTTGACAGGCGGCTTGCTAGGACATTCCGACGCAGGATGGCCCTGCTCCTTGCAGATACGACACTCCCCGGTGAAGACGCGCGGGTTCGGGCAGTCGGCTTTGGAGTGGCTAGATTCTGATTAGTAGGAGTCAAGGGAAGAAGGAATGACTCTGCCTACCCTTCCTCCCCACAGTTGAAACATTTTCCATCGTTGCCAGATCCCTCAGGAGCAGTAGGGCATTGACGAGCCATGTGTCCGGCCTCCCCACAGCTATCACAGGTGTAAGTAAGTATAGGATTAAGGAGCTCGAATTTCTTGACCTTACCGACGACATGTGAAATCTCCACCTGCCGTGGCAGCACCGTTGGTATCACCAACGCGTCCGCCATATTCCGCCGCAGTGGTAGCGGCATCATCAAATCCATCATTGCCAGCGGTACCATCCTCCTTCGATTCGTCTGCGGTCACACCGCCATCGTTCCAGTCTCCATTTCCGCCAGCAGCTGTGAGAATGTAATCAGTAACGTTACCTTCAACTGTCAGATGACAATTGGACACCAGTGGACCCGACTCAATGATAATTAGAGCATGTTCTCTTCATTGGCATGAAGCACCCGCGACTTGAACAAGAATAAGACTTCGACTTACTATCATTTCCCCAACCAGACATGATGTACAGAATTTCTGCTCTTGAAGTCAGCTTTTTCCAATCTCAAGCGAGAGGCGCGTGGCCGTGGATATCGTCATCGAAGACTGAAGACCCTTACTTTTTTTCCTGATGCTTGAGTGAGTTCGTGGTCTTCTTGAGGATTAGTAGGGTAGAGGCAGTCTGCAAGTGAAGGAGGTGAGGTGGAGCGAGCCAAGAAGAATGTTCTCAAACTGATGCAGAGGGTGTCGCGACTTACGGTGAGTATCCCTACGTGTCTCTCGGAGTCGTAGACGTGTTGCCTGCTGTCACAGGTGAGGGTGGTTGATGTATGTGAGGGGAAGTAAGATGGTAAGGAAAGTGTTCGGCGCGAGGATTGGTCGGATTGGATTTGTTTACCGAAAGACTGGCCTTAGCGCCAACTCCCTTCACTACACTACGACTTCACTCTCTTGTGTCGGTTGTGATCAAGGGCATTCCAATTTGTCATGCGTGCCAAGATTGAGAATTTGATGGAATGGAATGGTAAGGCAATACGACAACAGCCTTCATTTTGTAGAGGTTCGGTATTTGGAAGGGGTTGAGGAATGGGGCGTGTGCCTTTGTAAAAGTTCAATACTTACTCCAAAGTACAAATAGAATGACAACGGTCAATCTCTGTGTATCAATCATTGACGAGACTAGATGGGTATCTAAGTATGCTCCACAAATTCAAGAAATGCATTTGCCGGCTGTGGCTTTCAATTTTGAGAATGCCACCTGTAATCATACAAGACCCTTCAAGACCGCCGCCTCTGCATTTAGTATGGATGAACCGGCAGCACCGATGACAGCTATGTAAGTCAGCCAGCGATCTCTCTCACATAGGCTAAGAAGAGACATACTGTTATGGCTCAAAGCCGCGAATTGAAGGTCGAAAACGCCGCTCGGATCCTCTCTTATCCTGCCAACACTGACAGAGTATCCACGGTCAGCGTCCCTATCTAGACGCGGCTGAGGGCGGTTTGGTTCCTCCATCACTGTGATAGCTTTCTCCGGGGCAGATGGGCACCCCAATCGCTGTGCTTCCGCGACATAACTTCTCATGGCCTCCTTCACCTGTTGAGCCGAAGGCGGTGGTCTCTTTGCAAAGTTGAGCGATACAAAAGCCATGTGCCCGTCTGTAACATCGACCCTAGTACATGTGGCCGAGACCCTCAAATCCGAACGTGGTATGAACTCGTTCGTTTCCTTATTCACGCCCCCGAGAATCTTCCGTGTTTCCGGCTGCATCTTCTCTTCCTCTCCACTTATGTAGGGGATCACGCTGTCTTTGATATCCATAGCACTCACCCCAGAATGGCCAGCGCCAGAGAGAGCCTGCTCTGTGACAACGCTGACAACATCAATTGGACCAAATGCTGCTTCAATGGCCGCAAATGGTATGACCAATCCAATGACGGCACAATTACTGTTGCAAACCAGAAACCCTTTTCCAAGGCCATAGTGCTTCCGTTGGTGAGGAATCACATCAAAATGGGAGAGGTTGACTGTTGGTACGATGAGAGGAGTAAGAGGGTCCTGACGGTAGTTTTTGGCATTGGAGAAGACGGCGATATCAGCCTTGAGGAAAGCCATCTCTGGTGAAACAATTAGTAGAGCACATTGACCCAAATAGGAATTGACATACCTATCCTTCCAGCAACATCAGAAGCAAGTCCACTGAATACGATGTCGCATGCTTTGAAATCCTCTGGATTGTCGCAGCTCTTGACATCAAGCTCCCCAAACGCTTTGGGCAAACCTATTGCCTGCTTCCATTGGACTACATCCTATACAAGGAATTGGCAAATGCTGTGTGAGCAATGGAGAGCGGTGTACCTTGTACTTCTTTCCGGCAGATCTCTCAGATGCCCCCACAACGTGGAGTTCAAAGTGCGGATGCAGTGCCAGCAGAAGGATGAACCTCTGGCCCACAGAGCCCGTACATCCTAGGACTCCACACCTCTTCGTAGGGAAGTTCGCTTTCTTTGTGCTATCCATTGCTTAGGAGTAATAGAAAATTGTTTCGTTCCTCTTCTCGTGACTCAAGATCTTTTTTTATCATAAAACCGTTATCGCCGGATGGTGATTCTGGCCGCACGGTAGGTCTAGCGCAGGGCTTTGCCGATGACTTCATGTATTGCGAATGGTGCAAAATACCTGCTCATAGCTTCCAATCGGTACGTGTGGCTGGTCTGGCAGATCATCTTTATGACGTTTGAGATGTCTCGCAAAGGGACATTGAAAGGAAAATGCAGCAAACCTTACCATTGGTGCATTGCTTTTGTCGTTCAAAGAAGTCAGAAACAATTGGAGAGACGAAGTAAGTCTGGTACTGATTCTTTCCCATGTGATCAGAGAAATTGCATTGCGTCTTTGCTGCACCAAAGACAAGGCATTGGTAGCGTTGGACAGTATTATTAACTTGGCACCTTTTATCGAAGATATTGATCAATGTCTTTCAGCCGATGCTTGAACAGAACATATAGATATACCAAGCCCCCTAGCTCTTGCCGCTCATCATCTTGATCATACCATGAAATGCCTCCTGTCTTTGAGGCTCGAACTTATCATACCACTGCCCTGCGCTCCCAACTGCTACCTCTTCTTTACCTGCTGACAAACCTTCGTACGCTTCATTGGTGAATTGATCCAGGGGCATCCCGATGCTTCTACCACCTTTGATATCTGGTTGGTGCTTTTCATCATGTAGCTCGGCTACAACGCTTTAGTGAGTATCTATGAATGCAAGGGCACATGCTTACTTTGGACAGCGGGAGGAAAGAGTTCGACGACTTTCACCTTCGAACCCTTCAACTGCTCGCGCAGACACAAGATATAATGGTGCAATGCGGCTTTACTAGCACAGTAATTGGCACATCTTGTAAGGGGTACCAATGCCAGTCCAGATGTCGTGCTGACTACTATCAGCACACAGGCAATGTTGAGAGTAATAGGTGGTTCAACGTACTAGATGAGACTTGATTCTTCGCTCTTGCTCTTGAAGAATGACATGAAGGCATTCGTTAGGGCAAGGATACTAAGGTAGTTGGTCTGGAATTCCTCCTGGACAACCTTTAAATCTACGGTCTCGGGCTTGGAGAAGTCGAAAGATCTCTGGATCCCAGAATTTAGGAACACACAATCGAGATCTGTATGGGTCTTGGTGATGCTACTACCAGTCAACATGCTGGCTAGAAATGTTCGACCGAGTACTCACTTTGTGACAAAGTTTGGGATCTTCTCTAATTCGGTTATGTCGAACGGAACAGCACTGGATTTGTCTCTGCCATGCTCATGGACAAACTCCTCGAGATTCTCCTTTCGTCTTCCAACAACGATGACAGAGCTACCTTCTTGCACAAGGCGCGAGGCCATTGCCTTGCCTATTCCAGAAGTTGCCCCAATGACAAGTACCTTCTTGTATTTGAAAGGCATGATGGTAGAGAGTATGTTTCCAAAATAAACGCTGACTAAATGCTCACACAACGGCTGTGGAGAATATTGAAAGAAATGGCAAGTAATACAAACGTTTATATATTCTATCGACCCTTACATCATGAGATTCAAGTCGGTAATGGAGACGGACATAAGCGGCTTTAGGGAACAGGTGGAAAATCTAAGTGAGATTTGTAACCTCTGCTCATCGCAAAGGGTCAGATTTTGGCGCTATCGCGAAGAAGGTCAGACTAAAGCGTTGTCACTGTAAAGGGTCAGACTTTGGTGCTTGCAATGTCGCGCCCGCTGTATAGATCATGTATGGCAGAATTCCCACAGATGATCCGATGATGGCCGCAGGATTTTGGATCCTGGCTTCTGCTGGATTTCATACTTGGCTTCGTTCACAAGTGCGAATCCGCTTCAGACTTTGAACGAGACAAGCCGCAAAGTGTTTCATTTCGGCCCTTTCGGTGATACAACTGAAATCTATGATCGAATGCTAAGTCCAGAGTTCCCCTACCGAACGCCAGACCTGTAGTATGTTCCTCATTACTCCCTAATCGAAAGACCTCACCGTTAGAAAATCCCGTTGACAATGTTTGATCCGATGGTAGCTCCAGCTCCGAAGATGGCTAGATCGAAGTCAGTCTATGTAGTTCATGTTTACTCCCTCAAAGCCAAAGACTCACCTGCATTACCCATCTTCTTTCCGAATTTTTTCCCGTTTGCATTAAGCTTGCTCTCTTTTCCTGGAGCAGACGGGCCTCCAGACTGACTAACATCTACGGGCATATTCCCATAGTTTGACTGAATTGGCGGCGGAGGCGGTTGATGCGCGGTCATGGCACTCTTCTCATCTACAATAGCCACATAGCTTCGAGGAAATATACCTTCTGATCCTGTGCGTTCGTTGCGGCCTTTGGCCCAGTCTGCGTTCATAAACTCGGTGATTGAAATGCGGTCATTGGGGAGTATGGCGAGATCTCCCGCGTCGGAAGGATGATATTCGTAAAGAGCAGAGGCGGTAGCGACTGAAGCTGGCATGGGAGAGGACGCATATGCTGGGGGTGGAAGCGCGGGTGAGGGCGTGGGAGCATAGAAACTGCTTTGCTTTTCGTTCAGGGATGTATTGGCAACCTGATCGACTGGCGGTGGTGCTGGCGTTACTTGTGAAGGAGCAGGGGTTGGAGTCGGACTTTGAAGAGGAGCGTGGAGGCTAGTTTGGGAGGGGAGCTGTGACAATAGGGATGAGAGCTGTTGGGGCGTAATGACGCTTGAATCTGCCAGAAACTCAAGTTCCTGCTTTTTTATCAGCTACCACCTCATTTGGCGCTTCTGTAGGTCAGGCTGACTGTGCGAATGTTGCGTAGTGATCTGTTGGTCATGGCCGCGCTCTGCTCTTCCATGTTGGGCATGGTGGCGGAATCTTGGGCGGTCTCTTAATCTCAGATCATTCAGAGGTGACTGTACCAGGCACGGAAGATGTTAGACGTCAAATTACAAGATATGAAGAGGTCAAGAAGACTTGGTTGATGTGTTGTCGTCGTTTCAAGTCACGAATCCTGCAATCAGGCACAGCCCACTCTTGGCATCGGCATTGAACTATCCGAGCCATCCATGACCTTAGGACCACAAATGCCCTCGTGCCAATAGAAACCCTCCGAATTTTCCACAATCAGAGGTTTTCCCTCCACTATGGCTGCCAGTCTTCAAGGTAAGACACCAATTGCGACTGGTGGTACGGGTATTGGAGCTCAGGTTGCGGCCAAACGTGGCGCCAACGTAAGTATTGACTTGGCAGGGGTTCCCCCTCTGCTGACTGGTGAAGGTCGCTATCACCTTTACTTCACAGAGTAGTGCTGAAGGCGTGAACGAGCTTATCAAGAACATTGGAAAAACGGGTGCTAAAGCTATCAAAATCCAAGCAGACCTTCGCCAAGTGGAGGCTCCAGAGAAAGTCATTCAAGCTACACGATCAGCATTCGGGGACCATGTCGACATACTCGTGAGTAATGCTGGCTCCGAGCTCACGAAACGCTTGGAAGATGTATCTGTTGAGGATTTTTCTTATGTCTACGATCTAAACGTCCGAGCTGTCCTCTTGATGTCCAAGGCCGTTCTGCCCTACCTTCATAGGCCAGGGCGAATCGTGAACATGAGTTCCGTTGGAGCACGGACAGGGCTTGCAGGCCTCTCTCTTTATTGCTCCTCCAAAGCTGCAATTGAAGGCTTGACCAGGTGCCTCGCTGCAGAATTGGGACCCAAAGGTCATACCGTTAACGCAGTCGAGCCGGGACCGGTACCGACAGATATGCTCAAAGGGATTCAAAAGGACATTGTTGAGTTGCAGAAGAAGAGCACCCTGCCGAGAACAGATTAGGTACCACAGATGATATTGCACAGATTGTGGGTTTCTTGTCTGAAGAAGGCAGCCGGTGGGTTACAGGACAAACCATCTCAGCATCGGGCGGCCTTAATATGTACTAATCGCTACTCATGAACTTGAAATGGATCGTTTACTAGGAATCGCGTCCGGCATGTTCTCGAGTATTCTTGCTAAAAATGTCAAGCTCTGCTACATGCTCACGGACTCGTAGGGTATCGAGCCGTCCTTGTCTTCGATCCACTGGCTTGTTCTGAGTATCTCGTGCGTATGGTGATATAGAATGCTGATTAATCATCATGTTTTGACAATGGATCAAACTGAAGATTTCTCATTATGTTCTTTTGTACAAAGCTTCATCCACAGAGGCAATCCCATTTAGCAAAGTTTATCATTCCATGACATTATCCTTTCATGATGTCGAGCATTTACCATGTGTTCTGATCATTGGTTGCCTTACATTCTTTTTCGTACGTAAAGATGTCTTATTTCCGAGGTCGGCTGCTGCTGCTATGAGTACTACCTTCCCTCACCGCCTCCGCCGGCCTCCAGAATTGTATGCTACTCCAGCACAGGAAGACGAAATCTTATAAGTCTTTCCTGTACAAAAGATCTCAGCAGTTGCCATCCTGATGGCTAGTAGAAGTTTCCCGATCATGAGACCGCACAGTGCGCCCATAAACGATCCACAGCGAAGCGATGTAACTTCTGATGCATGGCCTTTCGACAAGGGAGGGGAATTCAAGTTCAGCAACTTGGCCGAAGTAATCGAAGAAATTCATGAGAGCCAAGCCGACCGTGCCGAAACAACAAACAGACCAGCCGATGTGCATTGTCGTAAAGGTTCAAGACGCTCATGGAGCGTGCCTATAGGACAAAACAACCATACCGAACTGGCAGATGGAGACATTTCCCAGCATCATCGTAGGAGCTCAAGACTCTCATGGAGCGCAATCAGTTGCAGTGGTGATTCTCAGCTAATTGCACCAACAGGCTCTGCCAGCAAAGATCTAGAGGCTTCGCACTATCATACACACGGTCCACCAAGCCAGCCGCCAATGGAGCTTACAAGCTCTCAACTTTCGGACACAGAGAAAGAATGCGGTGAGCCAGCAGGCGAAGGAGTGCTAGCTTGGCTTCACTCGTTGATAGGCTTTCTAATCATTTTCAATGCACAGTAAGTACAACGTCCATACCCAAGGGCCTCCGTACAAGATACAGAAGACTGACTCAGCGCACAAAGGGGATTGAATCTAGTAAGCTAAAACCCTGCTTCAGCGAGTTCACCAACCACTAACCCCCTCCCAGTCCTACGGCGTCTTCCAAGCCTACTACGAAGCCGTCCTCCTCCCCACCAGCAGCCCCTCCACAATCGCCTGGATCGGCTCCGTCCAAGTATTCCTCCTATTCTTCACCACCACCATCGTCAGCCCCCTAATGGACAAGGGCCTCTTCCGCGTCTTATTCAACGGCGGGAGCCTTCTGCTCGTCCTCTCGGTGATGTGTACGAGCTGGTGCACGCAGTGGTGGCAACTCTTCCTCGTCCAGGGTGTAATGACGGGGCTTGCTATGGGTCTCATATATGGATGTGGAGTCATCGTGCTGATGAGCTATTTCACTGGGTCCAAGCGTATGGGTCTTGCGACTGGTATTCCTGCTTTGGGTGGGCCTGTCGGTAAGTCCCCCCTCCTTACTCTCCCCCTACAATCACTGTCAACATGAGCAAAGCTGACTTGAGTGTTCAAGGCGGCATGATCTACCCAACAGTCGCCAAGAATCTCGTCTTCAAGATCGGCTTCCCCTCGACAATGCGAGTGATAAGCCTCATGGTGCTCATAATCCTCATCCCAGCCAACATCATCGGGCGCGAAAACCCAAACAGAAAGCCCAGACACAAGCCGCAGATGGACTGGACAATGTTCCACGACGTCCCCTTCCTCTTGATGACAGCAGGTAAATCGCCATCCTTTGAAACCCTTCCCTTCTCCCTTGCCAACCGACCTTCAAGGCTCGAAAGTATCACCACTAACCTTACCCCCAGGTCTCTTCTTCGCAATGTGGGGCATATACTTCGGCTTATACTTCGTAAGCATCCCTTCGCTCTCCTTCCCCGTCCTCTTTTCCACCCCCCTTCGCCCAAAACCCCCCTCACTAACCCCCTCCCCCCCAGCTCGTCTCCTACGCCCAAACAACCCTGCACCTCCCCCCCAACCCCAGCATAACGCTCCTAACCCTCCTAAACGCCACCAACCTCCCCGGCCGCCTCATCCCCCCCCTCCTCTCCGACCTCTGCCTCGGCCCCCTCAACACCCTCCTCCCCTTCACCCTCCTAACCTCCGCTTCCCTCTTCCTCTGGATAAGCGCCACAACGCACACCTCCCTTATTTTCGTCGCTTGCTTTCTCGGATTCGCGAGCGGGGGCGTGCAGGGGTTGTATAATGCTTGTGTGTGGGAGTTTAGTAATTTGGGAGACGGGGGGGAGGAGAAGGTGGGGAGTAGGGTGGCGTTTGTGTTTGTGGGGCTGGGGGTCGCGACGTTGACGGGGGCGCCGGTGGGGGGGGCGTTGATTGGGGGAAAGGGGGGGTGGTTGGGGGGGCAGGTTTTTGCGGGGGGGAGTGTGGGGGTGGGGTTTTTGTGTTTGGGGGCGGCGAGGTGGATGAGGGAGGGGTGGGGGGCGGGGAGGATTTGATGGGGTGGGTTTGGGGAGTTGGGACGGGGTTGGAGGGGAGGTATTTCTTTTGTGTGGGTTTGGGGAGTTGGAGTTGCAAGAGGGTTGGTTGTTTTTGGGGAGGATATTGAAAATGGTATAAAATTGAGTATGCGGAACAGAATGCAGAGATGATATAAGATTGTTTACCTATACCACGCCTCCAGACAACTATAGAGCCAAAACGAAAGCACATAAGCGGAGAACACGAGTAGTAAGGGCGATAGTATCCAATTTCATCCACCATCCTATGCGTTACTTCCCTGCGCCGTCATCCACATACCAAACTGCTGCGGATTCCTCGTCTGCATAAACACAGTCCCCGGCCCCGTAAACTTGCAAACCAATCCTTCCCCACTGCTAATGCCCGAAATGATCCCACCGCTCGCCACACGCTCCATTACATACTTGCAATTCCAGGCCACAAGATGGCCGTTGTCGATGATGTACTTTTCTCCTTCCACGAGCTGCATGAAGGTGTTAGTAAGCCCACTCCAACAGCAAATGGAAATCACACGAGATGAATCACTTACATCCTTCCTCAAAATAGCCCCGAAACTAGCAATCCACAAAATCCCCGTCCCACTCATCCTATACACAAAAAGCCCCTCACCCGAAAACATAGCCTTACTAAACCCCTGACTCTTCATATCCTTAATGACCCCCCGCGTAGCCGCCATGAACGCATCCTTCCCCACATTCCACTGCTCCTTCCCCGTAAGCCGCAGCGTCGTAATATCCCCAAGATAAGGAGGCGCGAAGAGGAGTTCCCCGGGGCCTGTGTAGGTGGACGTGGCGATTTCGCCGCCGGCGATGAGTTTTTTCATGGAGAATTTGATGGCGCCTTTGAGGGTTACGGTGGGGGACATGGCGATCATGATGCCTGTGGGGCACTGGATGAGTATTGGTTTTCGGGGAGTACTTGGGAGACGTACCGGGTTTTGCGGATAGGGGACAACCCATCGCTAGCTGCAAAGTGATGATGGTGTTGCCGTCCCGGTGGCTGATTCGGTAGCTGCCTCCATTGAATGTTCCTACGTCATCTTGGGTCGCCATGGCGCCGGTGAAGTGGCCAGCGGCTGGGGCGCCGCCAGGCATCTGCGAAGCTTGATTGCTGTTTAACGGCTTGTCTGGAGACATTGCCAATTGAGAGAACTTCCGAAGTGTTCCTCCAACGATGCCTCCATCTGGGGGCGGTGTCGAGGTGTCTAATGCTGAGCTGCTCTCTGATGACTTTTCAGGCAAATAGTCCTTCTCCGGGGTAGATATGGGCGGAGGAGCTTGCGGAGGAGGGGCGAAGGATTGTCGGTGGCCATTGCTGGCGTATTGTTGCTGAGAGGGAGGTGGAGGGAAGTTTCCTTGAATAGGTGGAGTTGGTTGAGAAGGCGGGGGAGGATAGGATTGGGGAGGTGGGAAGCCAGGAGATGAAGGCGGTGGGGGAAATGATTGGCCTTGTTTGGGTGTTAGTGCCGTTCAAGCAGGAGATGGTGTAATTGTGTACCTGGAGGGGGATATGTCCGGCTCTCTGGAGGCCCACCAGGTGGTGCTACAATGTTTGTCAGCTCAAGGATGCTTTGGGTGGGGGGGAATCCATGGACTGACGAGGATAGTAGCCCCCAGCCTGTGCGGGGTGACTCTGCCCGTAGCTTGGAGGGGGGACGTTTGCCATCTTGTCAGCAAGACTGTCAACTGAATACAGCTCTTGTTCCCAAGCACTGGAGGATCGAATAGCAAGTCTTTAGGGAAAGCAGAAACAAGACAGAGAAGCTAGCAGTATCATCAAACGTAGTGAAGAGCTCAATGGCAGACAAGGAGACGTTGGAGAAAGTAGACAGGTACTAATATCATCGAGAGCACTCCTCACATATCAGCTGGGAACTCAAGCAGGGCAAAGAGGAGCGTTTAACATGTTGCTATTATTACATTCAGCTCTCCAAATAAAGCGGAGCAGCCTTCCTGACTGGTTGAAGTCGATGGAGGCCTTCCTTGGCTGGAGGGGAACCTCTGGGCGCTTACTTAGGGCTGCATGACGCCGGAGCGGCTACCCTAAGATCGCCCTCCAAGTCCAACTTCGACATTTGATGATACACCATTGTATTGCATTTTGACATTCATCTGCTATTTCAGGGATGACTGCGACAGAGTCTCCAGAGACTGTTCATGATATTGACCATCTCAGTCGGATTTTCCCTGATAGTTTCATAAGCCAAGGGCAGCCTTGCGTGACTGTTAGCTTTTGCTTGGGCTTTGCCCCGCCAGAATCTTTGGCCAAATTGAAAATTTCTCTCTTTCAATGTCTCTTCTCTACCGCAGTACAAGCTCAATCATCATTTACCATTACAGATAGTCTTCATTCGCGTCCCTGGCCTCGGCGAGGATTTTATGTGTCCAGTCTTAATGTATTCCCGTCCTTGACGATTTTTCTTCCAGCTTGAACTTCGTGTTCAAACAGAATTGAAATTTCCCTCTCTTAACAGTTGTCGTTGGCTATGGAGGGCCGTACTGTTGGTATACTTGGCGGTGGCCAGCTAGGGCGAATGCTTGTCGAAGCAGCCAGCAATCGTAATATCCCTGTGGCTATACTGGACAAACCCAACTCCTCAGCGAAGCAGATCAATGCTGCAAATCTAGGCGTCGATGGGTCTTTCACCGATCCTCAAGCCATCAGGAAACTTGCAAGACAATGTGACATCTTGACTGTGGAGATTGAACATGTTGATACTCACGTCTTGGAGGAGCTAGAGAGAGACCAGAAGACTGTTATTCAGCCTAGCTGGCAAACGATCCGGACCATCCAAGACAAGTTCCTGCAGAAATTGACCCTCATGGAGGGCGATGTCGATACTGCCGAGTCTGTAGCAATTCAAGAGGCTCCTTTTGAGAAATTGAGGGAGACTGGAAAGCAGTTAGGCCTTCCATTTATGCTGAAAGCGCGCACAGGAGCCTATGACGGTCGGGGCAATTATCCTGTCAGGTCTTCCGATGACTTCCAACCAGCTCTACAAACTCTGAAGGGTCGACCGTTGTACGCAGAGAGATGGGTGAACTTTACAAAAGAACTGGCCGTGATGGTCGTAAAAACTAG
>JAABUP010007724.1_pt1 | contig 14189 bp, 12 predicted proteins | sample 5559201 | NCBI WGS metagenome assembly JAABUP01 (sample SAMN10711887, study PRJNA513373) | rock metagenome | isolation source: Antarctica rocks | place: Antarctica | reverse complement strand
TCTCCCAATAACCAATAACCACTAACCCCCGGCGCCCCGCCCCAAAAAAACAGTCCAATTCCACGACCCAAACACAAACACAACCGCCCTCTGCACCGCGACCTTCGCCCCCTCAACACCAAACGCAACCTTCTACCCGACGGCCCGCACCTCCTGCCATCCCGACGGGCACTTCGGCTGGTCGTTCGCCAGCTTCGACGGCATCGCGGCCCCCTTTACGCTTGATTTGCAGCATACGTATCAGGATTCGCAGTAAGTCCCGAGCCCGAGGCGGAAGCGGAGGCCGAGACCGAGCCTGCGAGGGCGAAGTCGAGACTGAGGATGAGGGTGAGGTCGAGACCGAGGATGAAGTCGAGGTCGAGGTTATAGGGAGGGTGAGGGAGGGAGGGTTACAGTCAGAGGACTAACATGTCCACCTCTCTCTAGGGTTGGGCAACCGCCATGGGATCACATCACGACGTTCGGCGGCGCGAACGTCACCGTTGGTCCGGACTACGTGTGCGCGTCTGGCGCGACTGGGGGTGCGGATTGTGCGATACCGAGCGGGAAGGGGCCGATTGAGGGGCCGATTACGGAGGCTATTGCTAAGAAGTGATGGACGTGTGGGGTTCGGTTGGCATGGGATGGTATTGGAGTGGGGGTGGGGGTGCGGTTGGGGTGGTGGGTTGGCGATGCTGGAGGTGATGGTTCGGGGAGGGGGAAAAAGGGGGTTTGTGGTGATGGACTTGGACGTGCGAGTGTGGAAAGGTTGTGCTTGGGAGGTGCATGGCGAGGCTGGTGATGGCGATGGCGATGGATGGAGAGGATGATGTGCCGCAAAGCCTTCGAGTACGTGGAAAAAGCGCACAAGGTTGAAGTTGGAGTTGTGACTCTATGTATGTACTTAATAGAACGTCCCCAACTTAAAGGACACGCAACTTGAACAGCCCTGTTTCTGCCTCCCTCACCCATCCTACTCCATATCGATATTTTCCAAGGAAACAGGTATCCTCACAAAACGATCGATATCTCACGACTTGAACCACTCACCGCCCAACCAGCGATTGAAGAACTCCAAGCTGGCTTCCGGCTGATCGAGCGGCACCATATGGCCACCAGCATGCAGTCTCATAAAAGTGAAGTTTCCACTGCTCTTGACTTCACCAATCTTCCTCCCATCATTGTCGAGCTTCAGGTCTTCGAGCTTAACCTTGTTGTAGGCTTTCTTGCCTGGCCACTCGAGTGCTTCGGTCCAGGCGTGATTTCCGAGCCAATTGCAAATGAAATCCGCGTCGCCCTGTGCAGTCAATGTCAGCGGAGTACAGTTGGTTTAAATGTCGCGAGGTAAGCTTACAGCATAGATCAGGACAGGGATCTTCTCCATGATACCAGGTACTAAGCGGTGGAACGGTTGCATCCAATCACCCTGGAAAAGGAAGTTGCGGTTGATGTCGAAATTGCAGCTTTCATATCCGTCGACCTCAGCGCCCAATGCCTTGATAACCTCCTTTTTGTTCAGCCACTTGCTAATCCAACCGAGCTGAGTGTAGCACAAGTTGCCACTGTCCTCACACTTGCCGCGGACGTCGTACACGTTCTGCCCGGTGCGCTGGTATGGGCCGAGGAGGGCGTTGTTGCAGTAAATCGACGCAGGGACGCAGGACCAGACGCTCTCGCTGTCGTAGCAGTTCTGAATGAGCGACTGACAACGGGGTAGCGCATTCTCCATTGCTTGACACTCGCCCTCGTCAAGAACAGCTGGCCATCCACCATCACCGCAGGCCATGGGCTTATAATACTCGTATTGGGTCATGCCGTCTGTAAGACCGTTGCCAATGAGTACAGATTTCAGGTTGATGTTCGTCTTTTTGTGGCTTAGTATCTCAGAGCTAAAGACTGGGATGTAGTGACCAGCGTAGGACTCGCCGGCAATGTGGAAATCTTGATGCGCGTACTCTGGGAATTGTTTGAAGAAGAGGGTGAGTAGAGCATAGACGTCTTTGCCTGCGGCTATTGTGTTGCTGACACTGCTGCCACTGTATGAGTAACCTACGTTGACAGGCTGATCCAGGAATATGACGGAGGCGTTCGCGTTCCAAGAGTACGGGTTGTAGACTAGATTGAGATTCTTATCTACCGATGAGGGTCCAAGCTCTAGGAAGAGACCTGTCAGGGAAGAGCAGCCAGGACCGCCATTCAGCCAAAGGACAACTGGATCGTTTTTGGGATCGTTGCGGGATTCAAAGAACCCTGCAAAGAACATTCAGCATCTCATGAAGAACAACCAATAGCATGAGCGACTTACAGTAGAAGAGATGCTTATCATTCTCTTCGTCATCCAGGTAACCACTATATTGCTTGACAGCAGGATCAACTCCGAGGGCGCTCGGATCGACCTTCTTGGCTCTTAGATTATAAGTTTCAAGCTTTCCATCAACATCTCGCTCCTTCTCCCCCTTCACGTTCTCAACCCAAATGCTTTGTACGTCTGCACCCCTCATGATATGATCCCACTCACTGTCGGGTCGGCGAATGTGCTTCTTCGGTGAAGAGAAAAAGCTGGCTTTATCCATAGCCTCGGGAAACATCATGGCAATTTCGTCCCAAATAGCTCGAGTCTCTGAAGTGAGAGACTTCAGGGACTGTTGTAGGTTGTGGAGAGGCTTCGACCAGGCCTCTGAAGCCTGCTTTGGTATTTGTAGCACATGCTGGTGCGGCGAGACAGCAGCGGAAGCTACTCCAAGAAGGAGCGTTGATGCGAGAACCCTCATTCTGATGATAACGTCGATATATGCTCCTTAGTAGAGTTGGCTGTAGACGGCAACGAGTCTGCTGTGAGGTGATGCTCAGAAAGCCTTAACTGAATGGTCCGCCAGTGAACGAAAGACGACAGTTAGAGTAGATAGTGTATGCGATATGTTCCTGCAGTAGGATACGAAGGCGATGGATGTTGGCCTTTAGTAAGTCAGCAGGCTGCAGGTCGGTCGATGATGCTCCGATGGTGATAAGCTAAGCCGCATTAGTATATATATCACGTGCCAAAATCACAGGGTTCATGGAAATCATCTAAGCGGAGAAGTTGGGAATTACTAACAGAGATCGACGAACGAGCCCCCTAAATTGAAGCAGTAGATTGCCGTTATGCCCGTTGGAATCAATCAAGTCAGTCCGTCAAACCTGACTTCAGCGACGATGCTGATCTCTTGTGCTGTAGCCTTCGAACCAGATCCGGCTAACAAATGTTTCTCTGGTGCGCTTGAAGAAGGGTAGGGAATCTGCCTCTCAATGTAGCTGTGGATGGTGACATCTGACACGACAATTTGCAGGGAAGAAACGCTTCGAAATCGCATGTTACAAAAATAAGGTCCTTGAATGGCGCAGCGGCGTGGAAACAGACCTAGACAATGTTCTGCAAATTCCCTCTGTCTTCCTCTCTGTTGGTAAAGGGCAGACAGCGCCATCTCAAGACCTTGCGAAGGCCTTTGGACCCAAGACAGCAGTCAACGAAATCATTCTCGAAATTTTGAATAAAGGCGAGCTCCAAGTCGGCGAAAAGGAGAGACATGCGCAGCTTGAACGAGTGCACAATGAGGTTATTGATATTGTAGCAGGGAAGTTGGTGGATCCGAAGAGCAAGAGGGTGTATACAACGGGCATGATAGAAAAGGCGCTTGATCAGTTGAGTAGTCAGGGTACACATAAGCATGAGGAAGGCAAGGGAGCTGGAGCTGCGACGCCAATAAGTGGGCAGGAAAACGGGGATCCCAAAGGCAAAGGAAAGGAGTTGGCCACCTGGAGTGGTGTCGTGACGACGAGATCTGCGAAATCGCAGGCACTGGATGCGATGAAGGCACTGATCGCATGGCAACCTATTCCTGTATCCCGAGCTAGGATGAGACTGCGGATAACGTGTCCGACAAGCCTACTTAAGCAAGCTACAAAGGCAGCACCGAGGAGCAAAGCCGATGACGGAGACGCCGGTGGTACGGAAGAGAAAGCCAAAGGCAATGTGAAGGACCGCATACTGAGTTTCGTTGAACAAGTGGAATCTCAGGATGTCGTTGGTGAGGAATGGGAGGTTACAGGATTCGTTGAACCCGGAGCATACAAGGGCCTAGGTGAATTCATCGGCGGCGAGACGAAGGGGAGAGGAAGAGTAGAGGTGCTAGATATGGCTGTCATCCATGAAGGCGATTGAATGTTGTCTCTTCTATCCTGTGATAGTGCGATCGAAATCATCTTAGCGTGCGTGTTGGAGTCGTCTGGATCGCTGCGAGCTTCATTGTCTGATTGCAGATACCATGAACTGTTCAGGATCTCTATTCGTAACGAAGCAAAGCTCAGAGCAAATCTCTCATGACTGTATTCAAATGTGCATGAGCCTGTGACGTGTGGATGAAGCACCATACATCATGAAGCGTCTTCTCGTACTTGTAGCATGGTAGAGACTATCAATAACATGCCACAGCGCAGGGTTTCCGTTTCATCCCACAAACACACCTGCCAAACCGTAAAACTTGTTTAACCTTTCTTCTTTGACACACCCACAGTCCTACCCCTCCTGCCCGTGGTCTTCGAGTGCTGTCCACGAACCCTCAAACCCCAGTAATGCCGAAGACCACGATGGGCGCGGATCTTCTTCAGTCTCTCCAAGTCCTCGCGCAGTTTGCTGTCCATACCGTTCGCCAAGACCTGGGTATCCTTGCCATCCACAATGTCGCGCTGACGGTTGAGGAACCATGTTGGGATCTTGTACTGAGTGGGGTTTTGGATGATGGTAACGATGCGTTCGAGCTCTTCGGATGTGATTTCACCGGCTCTGAAGATCAAGTCAGTTCGGGTTGGACATCGGGAAGTAAGGACGGTCGATCCAGCTTACCGCTTGTTGAGGTCCACATCGGCCTTCTTGCAGACAAGGTTCGAGTAACGACGTCCAACACCTTTGATTTTGGTCAAGGCATACATGATCTTCTGCTTGCCATCGACGTTGGTATTGAGAAGACGAAGGATGAACTGGAAATTTGACTTCTCCCCAGTGACGAGAGCTATGCGACAATCAACAATATTCTACAATCCAGTCCCCAATGACTCAATATTTCAGGGATTAGAAGGTGATGCATATCACTTACACATGATGGGCGATGTACTGCGTGGGTGTCGCTCGTCGTCGTCGTGAAGTCAAGATAAGATGTAGTGATGTAGAGGCGTTGTGGGATTATTTGCTTAGCGCCCTCGCTTACGAAATAGGGCAGTGTTTCTACAAAACATCGCAGGCTTTTGCGTTTCTTTGACAAATTTACAAGCAAGTCAAGAAGGCTGCATTTGACTGTCCAACGATACGTCCCTTCTGGGTTAACGCTTTTTGCGACTTGACATACACTCATTCATAATGCACTTGCTGAACCTCCTGCATATGTTGCACCCGGATCCGATGCTCTTGTGACGGCCAGACGTGCTCTGGCAACTGTGACAGCACGTCCAGTACGAGATTGAGATCAGAAACAAAGCTAGTTTTCAGCTACTCCACTAACACAGTGAAGCATGTACCAGATGGGTTTCATGGCGGTATCATCGTCATACTCCGAGCGTTACAGTGACCCTCTGGGAAGTCGTCAATGGCAACACGCAGCTAGGAATAATCAATCGGATCGCTATCTGCGTATCTTCTTGCTTATGCTTACCATGCTCGTAGACCGACCGCGTGGACGTCATATGGACTGCTCCACTTGGGTGCTCCCGCAACAACAAGTGGCGCATGACTCTTTCGTCTTCCAAGACCTTACATCAAGCGTCAACCACTTGCGATAACTCCCCCACCAAGCTTAAGTTTGCTTTTCCTGCAGCAGAACATGTTACCATCATGCAATGAACGGAGTAAGACTGATCCGCAGGCATGCCTAATGATTCAAGAAGGCTCTAAGATAAAGCCTGATCTTCTTTCTCTCCCTCCATGGATGTTTTTGCGAAACTCACTTCGTTATCGTTTCCTCACTCCTTTAACCCTGGCGGCATCGGTTCCTTTCCTTCAGAATTATTTCCGTTAGTGACGTCGGTTGTTTTAGTCTTTTAGTCCTCCCATCCTACCAGGAGCCGCTCCTTATATCGCCCAGAAGCACGCCACCATGCACTTAGTAAATGTTTCTGTGTATCTCTTCCTGGCTTCATTAGTGTGACCGTGTCAGCTGGGGCGCCTCAACATTGTACCGCTCCCGATATCTCATATCACTCACTGCTATCTAGCTCCAAGCCATGATAGATACGTCGAGCTTTCACCTCGAGGTGTGCCCGAATCTGCTGGGAAAGTGATACGCGTTCCAAGAGTCAATGCTATTGCGAAGAGAGATACCATTTGTCGAGACGCCAAGGTTATCAATGGGTCAATCACAGAACTCCGAGAGAAGCAGAACATTGATCTTGTTCTCAAAGTCCGGGAAAATCTGATTGAAAACAAGAAGACAACAAGAAAAGGGACAAGACTCGGAAAGATGCCTTCAAGAAGAAAAACAAGAACAAGGTGGTACTCTGTTGAGCCGTTCGTTGAGGCGGGCCTGGTGATGACAGTCGGCCAGAATACATTGATCAAGGTCATCGTTGATCAACGTGAAGGCACTGGTAAGAGGCCGACATCCGCTATTTGAAGCATGTTATTGTAACGGATAACGGTGGCAATGTTACGCAAATCGTGCAAGGTAGGCTGGTCCGCATTCTGGTGCAGATTCCCAAGCTATTGTTCTTCGTCAGTTACCGACGTGCAAACGATGAAGATCTCCAACGCAACGATGATAAGAAATGCCGCCAGCGGTGCTGTGTCTACCAGCAATGTAGGTGTGGGATCCGCTTCCACCTCTGGAGTACCCGCGTTTTCAGGTTCAGCACCCAGACAGTTCTTGACCCTCTTGGGGCTCCAGCACCTTCAGCTGCGGATGTCGGATCAGACCCGGCTGCTAACATAACAGTCCAAAGCACTCGTAACACGGAATCTTCTAGCAAGGGCGCCGCTTTGACTGACCAGGTATTGACCGACACTGCTGTCGGAGCCAAAAGACTTCAAGGTTCTCCTGCAAACTCAACATTCGCTTCAGATACTATGAACGGGACGAAGGCGGCGGGAGCGAGGGAGCACGACGCTGGCATAAAATGCCACAAAGGAGCTGGCGCCAACGTCGCTGAAGCTGCAGCCAATGATACAATGGGAGCTGGGGTTAGCGTGAAAGCGGGAGTGGCTGCTTAAGCGGATTAGAAGATGCATGGTCCTGGGAGTTCTTGGTCAAGCTTGAGGAAACCTTATGTAGTCATGGCAAGTGCTCTCGAAGCTCGAAGGTGGGAAGGAAGCGCGACGACAACGGAAGACGGAAACGTCCCAGAGGCATCGAGCAAGGTAGAGCTAAGAAGTTTGGTTGAATCGAGTATAGGTGACTGCTGCAAATAATATGGGGGTCTCAATCAAAGCAGGCCGAGACACACGGCAGGGGCCTTTGGCATGCCTGATGTCCACAATGACATGAGAAAACACCTGACGCTCTTGAAGGGACTCTCAGGATGGGATATCACCAGAACCTTTGTCTGATACGAGAACAGAGGAAAACCCTTAGCGCACGTAGATTCAGCTGCTTGCGCATGCAGCTGAGCCACATGGTGCCTGCTGCACAGCAAACCACAAGGGCTGTCAATGTTATGGGATGCATGCACTGATGAATTCCGAAGCATGTTTCGATCCAATAGTCATGGACGTTGATGTAGACGATCCACTTCACCGTATGTATCTCTTCAAAGGCGTCTGTTGGTAGCCGCAGGTATAATTGATTGGTGGGGCGCGCAATTCTTCCGACCAAACAACAGGTGCCGTAGCCTCAGCGGAGCTTGCGGTCCTGTGCTACTCTGCAAACTGGAAACAACTGATCAGTGATTCTCTTCACAGTCTGAAGGGAGCCCTTGGACCGAGGCTTCACCCTTGGGCTGAATATTTTTAAAGTACACTACCACATTTTCTGGCTTCCACATCTCTCAGATCTTGCTGATCAATATCTTGGACAGCCAACTCACTCCAGGATAATATACCCAGGCCTTTTGAACTGAGCCAATCTTACTTCGAGATAGTCTTCCACAGCCCTTCGAGTAGGACCTGTCTGGTGCGACGGACCTCTGGATCCAGCCAATTCGTGGCGTCGTGACCATGGCCTGGCAGCCTCAAGAAGAACCCTTGAGGCAGCTCGCAAGCTACTTGCGCGACTCTCTAAGTGGCCATAACCAGAATGCCCAGAAGAATGCCACTCTTGTGAGTTATTCATCTACTCCAATTGCTTGACTCCCGAACCGCATCTCGCTCATTGTCTTCCCACCAGCTGACATCTGCTCTGTCGCACCTAGATGCTCACCCGAGCGAAAACATCACCAGACTATGTCAACTATCTAACCTTCCTTTTTGCGAGTCAGAATCCACCACCAGGCCTACATCTTTCCTCCGAGGATTTACATACAGTTAGAACTTCAGCGGCTATCAATCTTAAGAACAGCGTCAAAACTGCATACAAGACGATACCTGATACCAGCCAGTCTTACATCCGTGATACCGTCTTGCTTGGCCTTGAAGATCCAATCTCACAGATTCGCAGCTTCGCTGGAAATGTTATAACGGAGATAGTGCAACAAGGTGGAATCCTGGGTTGGCCGCAGCTCCTGCCAGAACTCTTATCGCTCGTTGGAAATGACAGAGGGAATGTTTCACCCCAAGCTCAGGAAGGTGCAATGAGCGCGCTGGCAAAAGTATGCGAAGACAGCAAAAAGCTCCTTGATAGGGATTACCAAGGACAAAGGCCATTGAATGTCATGATACCAAAGCTCTTGGACTTTACGACCAGCCCAGTCGCAAAGGTCAGAGCTCTTGCACTTGCCAGCATCAATACATTCATACCACTGAAGCCACAAGCCCTGCTAGTGGCGCTAGATCCTTTCCTTGCCAGGCTGTTTCAACTGGCCAATGATTCGAGCGACGATGTCAGGCGGAATGTTTGTCGATCCTTCGTTCAATTGGTTGACACGAGACCGGACAAGATTGCACCGCATATGGAAGGATTGGTTGACTACATGGTTACGCAGCAGCGAAGTACGGACGATCCAGAGCTCTCTCTGGACGCTGCAGAATTCTGGCTCTGTGTTGGCGAGCACGACAAATTGCGCCTGACCTTGACTCCATACTTAGGCAAGATTGTTCCGGTCCTGCTGGAGAGTATGGTATATAGCGAAGAAGATGTACTGAGACTCGAGAGAGGGGGTATCGATGAAGACGAAGAAGACAGGCCCGAGGACCTGAAACCCCAATTCGCGAAGTCGAAGAGTGCCCGGACGAATATAACGTCGAACGGCGACGACCACCAACAGTTGCATACTGTTGTCAATGGTACAAATACTTCCAAAAAGAGCGATGCGTCTCAAGCATATGATGACGATGAGCTTAGCGAGGGCGAGATCGATGAATATGAAGATGACGAAGAGGGAGGAGATCCGGAGGATGGTTGGAATCTCCGAAAATGTTCGGCCGCCGCTTTGGACGTTCTTGCCTCGGTCTTCCATAGACCAGTCTTCGAAATCACCTTACCCTATCTCAAAGAGAACATCCGGCATACTGAGTGGCCGAATAGGGAAGCAGCTGTTCTCGCTCTTGGTGCAGTAGCAGATGGCTGTCTGGATGCGGTCACGCCACATTTACCGGATCTTATCCCTTACCTTATCTCGCTATTGGACGACAGCGAGCCTGTGGTCCGTCAAATCACCTGTTGGTCCTTAGGGCGGTATTCCGCATGGGCGTCTCATCTGGACGATCCTCATGAGAAAAAGGGCTATTTTGAGCCGATGATCGAAGGTATCTTGAACAGGATGCTGGATGGGAACAAGCGTGTGCAGGAGGCCGCAGCATCTGCATTCGCAAACTTAGAGGAAAAGGCCACAAGCAGGCTGATTCCTTACTGCGACCCAATTATCCGGCAATTCGTACGGTGTTTTGAGAGATACAAGGACCGCAACATGTTCATCTTGTACGATTGCGTCCAGACCTTGGCCGAGCATATTGGCCCAGGACTTGCCAGTCAAGATCTGATAGATCTTTTGATGCCAGCCTTGATCCAGCGGTGGAACAAAGTTTCTGATCAGTCTAGGGAGTTGTTTCCCTTATTGGAATGCCTTTCTTACGTCGCGACTGCTCTCGGCGATAACTTCGCACCGTTTGCTGTCCCCATTTTTACCAGATGTGTCAGGATCATTCATCAGAACCTCGAGGAATATCTTGTGGCGGTCAACAACCAGGCAATGGACAAGCCAGACAAGGATTTTCTCGTGACAAGCTTGGATCTACTGAGCGCCATCATACAAGCTCTTGATCCACGAAAAAGCGGGGAACTAGTGTCAGCTTCTCAGCCCAGGTTCTTCGACCTCCTCACTTTCTGCATGGAGGATCCGAGCAATGACGTCCGCCAATCATCCTATGCTCTTCTGGGAGATTGCGCGATACATATCTTTCCTTATCTTCAACCATACCTACCGTCCATCATGCCGGTGCTGATCGAGCAACTGGACCTAGACAAGATTCTGGACGAAGAGATCGAGACTGGATTTAGTGTCGTCAACAATGCCTGCTGGTCGTGTGGCGAAATTTCAATGAAGGAGGGGGCAGGGATGGCGCCGTACGTCGAGAAGCTTTACCAAAGACTGATGATTATAATTGGCAACCCCGAGGTAACGGAGTCGGTGAACGAGAACGCCGCGATCGCGTTGGGCCGCCTAGGGGTTGCTTCGTCTGATCTACTCGCGCCGCATCTTGCAGAGTTCGCTGGATCTTTTCTCCAATGCACGAGCAGCCTGGAGTCCACCGACGAGAAAGCGCACGCTTTCCTGGGATTCAATAGGATCGTGGCACGAAATCCTCAAGTGATGGAGAAATTTCTGGTGGAATATTTCAAAGCAATTGCTGCGTGGGGTGACGATTCATCTCGCGGCATCGAAGGATCGGACGTATACGATTCGTTTCAAGTGGTGAGCATCAGACAAGACTTGATAACAGCACGTACTGACAGGTTCTCCTCAGGTTTTGTCAGGTTACAAGACGCTAATCCCGGACTTCAACGGGTTCTTAAGTCACTTAAGCCCACCAGACCAGCAGACGCTAAAGCACACGTACAATTTATGATCCAACGGTGGTTGTGAGCATATGGAGTAGCCTCGAGAGAAGAGATCATGACGGTGATGAGGACATGGTAATGGATCAAGAGCATGACGATTTCATCTGTCCACTGGTGTGAAGCCTCGCGTCTTTTGATAACTTTGACATTTGGCGTTATAGACTTCGCTTTAGCTGCAGCTCTCCGGCAAGTTGTATATCTTTGTTGACAGATTTGCAGCAACTCATCGGTACAGTTGAGCGTCTGTTGCATTTTCCTAGGTAAGGGTTGCATTGGTCTAGATGCATCCGCATCTGGCAGAAAAGGCGTTAGGGCATGTGACACTGTATAGCATGGCTGGCAGATCTTATGTAGAATTGGAAGCCTTGTCCAGCATTGGAGGTGATGGTCATCTAAGCCGCAACTGAGCTTGACCGAGAAGTTGATTTCTCATCAGGCGGGCGGAACAACGACTTCGCCGGAGACAGTGGCTTCGTGGAAGCACTGCCGTGTGGGCCTTGAAGATGCCTGCCCATCTCTCTTACTCGGGAAAGGTCGCAAGGCATGAAGCTGACACTCCAAAGAAGATTATCGGTGAAGTGCATACCACATCAGCTGAGAATCATCGTCAAGTATTCCTAGATCGGAAGGGCGTCCGAACTTACAGTCCAGCACTTGGCGACTCCACACAGCAGCGCTTTGTGCGTGGAGATTGAATCGGCAGTGGCCGAAAAACGATGAGGCTACTCCGAGTCATGTACGACACACATATAGCTGCCGTCAGCCTGAATCATGTCATTCGGCTCTCGCCTGTTTAAAGTCGCAGCCTTACTGCTACGTATATATACATGTAATAGTACATGCAACCAGAAGGATGCACCCCTGCTGAAGACCGATCAAGGTGCAGCTCATCTCACCCCATCGGACCATCCGGAGAAGAATAACAATAACGTGGTCCCCATCATCGAATGGTCGATAGCCCCCAAAATGCGTAAGGTATATCTACTTTAGTATCGTACCCAGGCGGCTGCAGCTTCCCTCAACTTAAAGTTGGGTTCTGTCAAATATAGAAACGCCCAACATGAGCCGTTAAGTTTAGCCCGAAGTCGAAGCCTCGCGGTTTCTATTTCGATGAGCACCGACTGCTAGATTTATGTTGGGGTTAGACCATCCTGAGGTTGCATTGAAGCTGGCCGACTACGGAAGGAGTTCTGCCGCATGAGTGCAACGAATCCTTCAGTATGGATCTATCACATCGCATGTGATTGAGTTGTACTTGTACTTATATATGCGGTGACCTTCGCGATCGATAAGATCTTGGGACATGTATAAGTATGTAAAGTAACGATAATGACGATGATGTGCAGGCTTTTCGCGTGTGGAGGGACACGAGCCGAGGCATCGGGTTCGGGAGAAGGGCGTCTGGATCCCGGATAGTTACATTATCATCACTTCAGTTCCAATTCCACTTCCACCACGGGTTATTGATACTTGATTGATACTAATCTAAGAACTGACTACGGTATCGCATGCTTTTACGAGCAATCTTGGCGAAACGTTATCGATTTGGTAGTGCGGTCCATGTATCTTTACTTGGTGTAGACTGAAGATCCAATAAACTCAATGGCTTGACGAAGGGCAATCCCGGGGTCTGCAAGCTTGCAGGTACAGTACATTACACCACCGTAATGGCATGGTCTGTCATGGTATTGGGTGGTGTGATGCGATGTCGGGCAGGGCTGTGATTATTTTTGGCACTGCCACGGCAGTAGCGAGAATTCGAGGTGACACGGTTCATTGGGTAGGATTCGGATCTACGTCAACGTCCTCCTGTCTTTTTTTCAACGGTGAGGGCGCGCAAATCAGATGACGTCGTTATTGGTCGCTCTTCACCGGCATCAGACAGCGTTTCGTCGCTCATGCCCCTGATCATGTGGCCTTTCGTGATGTCCCGCTGCCAGCAAGACATGTACTCTACGTTATTATTCCTTACCTACCTTACCTCACCAATAGCAATTCGCCCGTCAACGTCCAGAAAAGACTATCTGGGTAGGTATGCTTTTGGCTAGAGTCCCTCACGCTAAGAAATGCTACGCTACCTCACCTCATCGAGCGCGGTCGAACCGTGGCAAGGAAAGACCAACCAATGATTGACGGCCTCGGTGTCTGTACCTGGACCCAGCGACCTACTCACGCTTTCGTGCTGGTAGACTTGAGAGCAGAGTCAGATAATAATATTAAGCAGATGAGACATACATGACGGAACCGCATGTTATCCTTCGCTAATCATCAACGACCCTCAAGGCGGCCCTTCCGTTGCACAGGGCTATGTTGTTGCCGGCCTCTGCAAGGTCCATTTGGTCTCTCGGAAGCGATCGTTCTACCATGGCTCTGTCCAGTCAGTTCTCGAAGCCCGGCAGCTGGGATCTATTTCGGGGACGCGTCAACTTATTAGCCCACACGGCCGTGCTGAAGTTCGGAAAAATGACGATGATCACATTCTATAGCTGTACACGCATGAACGAGCTTAAAATCACCGTCGCTGCCTATCCATGCAGCACTCACCAAGTACAGTCCCACACTCGTTTGTCATCTCTCCTCCATTCTCTCATTTACTGTAGCGTTCGAATAAACAATTCAAGCATCTTATACGGTACAAGAGGCAAGCACCCATTCGAAGCATATGTCTCTTATGTCCCTTGGAACATCCCGATCGGTTTTGAGTCGTGCCTCACAACACTTCTCCAGTATTCTTCTGACGTGTGACTTGCATTCCTTCTCCACATAAATTCCCACCCTGACTTCCTCCTTCTCGCACTTTCTCCTTCTTTGCCAGTGCTCCGAAGCCTCGTCTTGCGTCTGTCGTGAGCTACATATCCGCAAGCGGAGCTGCAGCACAGCATCACGTGTCAAGGAGCCTCTTTCAAAGATTTCTAAAACGCTGAGGAGTCTGCGTACCTCGAACTTTCAGCGAAGCCCTCCTTGCTACCGTCAATGGCAGGTGCCGGTGGTCGAACCCGACAGAGCCATACAAAGTCAAGAAAGGGTTGCAAGACCTGC
>JAABUP010007723.1_pt1 | contig 14190 bp, 13 predicted proteins | sample 5559201 | NCBI WGS metagenome assembly JAABUP01 (sample SAMN10711887, study PRJNA513373) | rock metagenome | isolation source: Antarctica rocks | place: Antarctica | reverse complement strand
AGATACCTCTGCGACTGGCCTATTCAGAACGCATTCGCGACCATGCCCCAACGACGATCCCATTTCCCAAATGCAACCCCGAATTCCACGCCACTAAAGCAATCGCTCTCTCCAGCCAAGTCCACAGCTACATCCCGCCAATCGAAGCGCCTGAGATCCTCTCCTATTACGTCCTCCAAGTCCACCCCTAAGAAAAGCCAGTATTTCGAGCATGACAGCTCAAATCCCGAATCTGAATCTGAAATTGAGAAAGAAGAATCTGGCTATGAGGACGAAGACGAATCCGCTAGTCTTGCATCTTCCCCACCAGAAACTGAAGTAGACGATGAAAATGAAGACGACTACGCATCGGCAGAAGAAGCGCCACGAAAGCGCAAGAAGCCCGGCAAAAAAAGCCATGGCAACGGTGCTACCGTCGTTGTAGGGAAGCAGGGTCAAGAGCTGTGGCGCCCAGGAGTCAAAGCCTCAGCAGCCCCCGGCGAAGCAGTCTTTATCAAGCTTCCGAAAGCGCGGGAAGCAGGTAAAATCCCATACTCGGACCCCACAATTCACCCAAATACATTCCTCTTCCTCAAAGATCTACGAGCGAACAACGACCGCGAATGGCTTAAAATGTATGACGCAGACTACCGGCTGTCGAAGAAAGATTTTGACAGCTTCGTGGAAGCCTTAACAGAGAAAGTGATTGAGAGGGATGAGACGATTCCCGAATTACCGCCGAAAGATCTGACTTTCAGAATCTATCGTGATATCCGATTTAGTCCCGACCCTACGCCTTACAAAACGCATTTTTCTGCCGCCTGGTCGCGGACGGGGAGGAAGGGGCCCTACGCTGGATACTACGTTCAAGTACAGCCTAACGGGTCATTTGTGGGAGCAGGGGTCTGGCATCCAGAAGCACCGCCTATGGCGTTGATGAGGAAGGATGTCGATAAGAAGAGCTATAAGATCAAGGAGGTGCTGATGGGGGCGGATATGAGGAGAGAGTTCTTTGGAGGTATCAAGGCGGATGAGAAGAAGGCTGTCAAAGCTTTTGTGAGTATGAACACTGAGAATATGTTGAAAACTAAGCCGAAGGTGTGTTGCATTTTCCGTGAACCTGATTTCGGCTGTTGGCTGACATGAGTGGTGTTACTAGGGGTACGATATAGAGAATCCAAATATTGATTTGCTGAAATTGAGGAACTATACCATAGGAAAGAAATTGAAAGATGAGGAAGTTTTGGGCGCTGGGGGACTGGATAGGATTGCGGGTTTGATAGGGATATTGACACCGTTTGTATCGTATTTGAATAGCGTTGTAATGCCGGACGAGGATCCGAGCTCTGACGACGATGATGAAGAAGTTGAGGATGGCGAGGATTGAATACATGACTTTTCTAATATGATATTCTAGTCAGCGCCGATTAAGTGAGCCCTTGAATCCTATCATTGAAAAACAAAGAAGAGCAAAAGACATGGCACTAGTAGAACTAGTCTATCCTCAGAGTGACAATACACAGGCTAATCTTAGGGATTGGACAATCCTCCCAAATTTTAAAGCGCTCTGCAAAGATTCTGACACATGAAGTAGCAGAGACGCATGTAGCACAGCCTGCAGTCATGGTACAAGTCCATTGATATGTTGCAAAACTTCAGATATCATGATTGAAGCTCTAGCTATCCATCATGATCTATACCACCCTCCTCACCATATCTCCCCGACACCAAAGATCCATCTCAACGAGTCTTCCCACTCGCCTTGTTAGGTACTCCCTTGCTCCCCATCTTACTCTGAATCCGTCCAGGCTGGCCCCTCGCCGCTCCAGCTGCAGTCTTTGCCTTCTCCATCTTCTTCTTCGACTCCGCCGAAGCTTTCTTCTCCTTGCCCTTGGCGATGGCTTCCTTGCGGGCGGCTTCTCGGGCCTCGGGGCGTTGTGAGCGGCGGTCTTTGATGAGTTCGAGGGGGGCGCCGACGATGCCGCGCTGTTGCTTCACGGTTCGACGGGTGCGCTTCTTGGCTTGTTCCTACAGCGACAGTGGACGTCAGCGGTCTGCACGAGTGATAAGGGTTCACCGATGTGTAGAAGCAAGGCTATTATGCGTTTTGCGCCACTGATAATGGCCTCCGAGGCAGATCGCGGCCACCTTCAGATCTTTGAAAGTATTCTTCCAGCGGCTGCGTACATTGTGACAACCGTGTCCAGAGCTTCTTGAATCCAACCATCACGTACCTCGGTAAGACCCTTCTTGTGCTGCCGTCGGTATAGAGTTGTCCATGCAATACGACGCGGGTTCTTTCGCTGGAGGAAAAGGGATTCGGTTTTTCCATTCTGGAAACGGAAGATTTTGCTATCACCACGGACATAGAGCTTCCCCTGTACAAAACCACAAGCGTCAGTATTTGCGCATTTCCCAGTATACAGGCCTGATTGTGCTACGCCACCAGTTGCGGGCGTGTTGGGTTGGGCGAACCAAACGAAGAGATGGAGCAGCGTACCTTGCCAGGATAGATCTTCTCGCCACTGAACGTATCGTCGTAGGTACGCATGATGACGGTCTGTGATGCGTAGTCTGCGTGGTCTTTAGTGATGGTTGATTCAAAGCGCACTGGCCCCGGAGTTACTTCGGATACGATTTTTGGGCGAGCTGCGGGATGGTGTGGGTCACGTGCTTCTAAGGCTGATCTGAAGCGAGGGCGTAATGTGGACCTCCTACAATCTACCTACATCTCACTCAAGCGGGTTACGAGATGCGGGAGTCTTGGCACTACAAAGTCTCGTATGTTTCACAATGGCGTTGCACAATCGAGTACGCTTTGATGATTTGGTAACATAGCTATGAGAGTCCATCTGATGCTATGTACGGACATTTTTGAAGGCCATGACATTGAATGAACGCTAACTGGAGAGTTCGATTCACGGACCTTCAACAGGCGGTGAAAATGGATGGGCCCTATGCAAGCCGACCTGACGCTTTTTGTAGGATCCTGAAGGCCATGACATTGGAAGAACGCTAGTTTTGTGAACACGATTCACCAAGCCTCAACAGGCAGTGAGAAAGAAATTGCTCCATGTGATCCGATAGTAAGTTAGGCAGCCTGATATCGCGCCTGATATCGCGATGAGAGCGGATGTAAGAAGACCTGAAGACTGAACCTCGCCATCCCCTTGTTAATTGTGCCAATGGCAAGGCTCCCAGATTTCCGGAGTGCATACCTGTGACAAAATCAGCGATCGATTCAATTCAGTGGGGCAGATTTGCTTACCTTGCAAGCGCGTGCTCGGCAAATAGGCTCTGGGCAGATCCCACAGCAATTAGGACACACGTGTTTCTTGCATGTGTTACATTGCACAAACGTAGGCTGGTCCGTTCCAACTGGGTACACCAAGTTCAATTCGGTGATGGCTTTGGAGGCCTTGACTTTCTCATGGGGAAGTGCGATGACATCCTGCGTAGTTCGAACAAGCTCGTTATACACACAGCACGGAGAATTGCAGAGGTCACAGTTGCCATAGTGGGTGCTGCAGCGAAGGTTTTTGGAATTCCAAATTCGTTCGTGGTTTGGATGTCGATGTTCATTCAGTGCGGATTTGACGGCATCATGGTAATTGGTCTGAGTACCGGTCTTCGCGCGGATCTCGGCAAGCTACAGGAGATGTTAGGCCAGGTTGAGCATCGATGAAATGTTGCTTGCTTTGTGCTTACCTTCTGCTTTCTGAAACCCTCCTTTGTAGCCTCATCCACTGGCTTGTTGGGGCTCATCAAGCTCTGCGGTGATGGAAGAAAGCCCAGGGTATAGAATGATCCGGTCAGAGGCGTGCGCCGGAAAGTATCCTGTCTAGCATTATCATGACTAGCAGGAAAAGGCTGTGTGTTGAAAGGGACGGGCTTGCGCGGAATCTTCAAGTCATCCGGTGCTGAGGATCGGCCTAGTTGAGGAGGCGATTGCTGAAAATATTGGGTAGCTGGCGAAAGCACAGCCGGAACAGACGGAGATGTTATTATTGATGTCGGTAGACTAATCGCAGTAGGATTGGAGGAGGATTTTGCTGATCTCGGCGTGGTGATTGACAATTTTAGCGAGTTGAGCAAGCCCCTCTTTGTTGGGGTAGGGGTAGTCTTGAGAGGCGTGAATCTGGGAGTGGTAAAAGTGTTAGATCTGTCGTACTCTCTATTACCCTTGCCAGGGGGGGTGATCTTTGAGAAATCTTCAGTTGAAAATTTTGGAGTGACAGTAGTGAGGTCGACCTCATCACTAGTTTTCTTACTCTTCTTGCTCTCTCGGGTGTCCCGAAGTAGGCTAGACACTTGCTCATTGGTGAGTGACCCCTGGTATGTGTGATCGGATGCGCTGCCTTCTTCTGAGGCTCCTTTCGAGCGTTTTGGACTCTTTACAGGGTTCTGCTTTGCCTTGTTTACGTTCAATGGCATGAGTTCGATTTCAGCTGCGCTTTGGTGCACTGGGTTGCGCTGCTTCGGATACAAAGGTGACTTTCGGAACTCTTCAGTCCAGTCATTATCAGAGGTGTCACCGGACGACTCTGATAGACTCTTTTCTCCCTCTCTTGCTGATCTAAATGCTGGGTGTTGAGTATGGTCGATTTCAGGACTGTCCGATCGTACAGGTTCAATTACGCTCGCTGTTGGTGTTGAGGCTAGAAGATCTTGTTGTTCGGGTTTCATACCAAAGGACCGGGAGGAACCATCGTTCGTTAGCATACTGACTGAGTCTGAGGGCCGTACAGTCATAATGGAGTCGCTGCTCGAAGCATTTGACGGAGTGTTTGGAGCCAAGGGGTTAGGGCCTTGTATTTGTCTATCTTGCGAAACAAGCTGTCGCTCGTGTTCCCTAGATGCTAGGATCTCATGAAAATGGGCATTGGGGCCTCCAGCACTAGACCAGACATCTGGATACTGTATCAGATGATCGAGAATGAAGTCTAAAGCTGCATTTTTGTCTTCTTCACTAGCATCGACTTGGTCTTCTGGCAGTGTAATCCCCCCGGAGTGAGAGGAATTAACAGGCGAGATCACCTCATTAGACTTGGACTCCATTATGGCTGGACCGCCTTGACAAACAGGGGGAAGAGGCAGGCCTTGACCTCTTCTAGGCTCATAAGATTGGCCAGGCATCCGATCCCGGCTGGAAGAAAAAACTAGGTCAAACATGCCATCATCACTCTTGGACTCAGAAGTGCCTGGCCGAGTAGAGGGCTCCGTATTTCGGGCTCGGTGTTGAGCCATATCACCCTTTGCATCCTGGATGTCCTAAAAGCATACCTTATTAACGGTCTCGGTCTTGTATTAGACAATCAAAGGCTGTGCTATATTCGTGAGAACATATAGACTTATCATGGTGTTTTCCTAGTGGGCATGAGGGTTCAGGTGTAACCGACCGACTTGTTTTCACTAATGCTCGATAAAGCAGCTCTCTTGCTACCCTCAAATAGCTCACGGATACCTAACGTTGACGACTTCTTGCCTTTTATAAGGGACATCTTGTCTCCCATCGGTATAGCGACGAGACTTGCGTAGATGTTCGTTAGGTGTGGTGGAGTTAAGGACTGCTGTCGATACAGGTGAGGTGAGATGAAGTGAAGTGAAGTGAGATGAAACAAGGGACCGAATTTGAAAACCATCATCCGGAGCTATTGCTCGGTAAACATTCCCTCCGACTTGAGTCCCAGCCTCAGAGAAGCCAATGCTTGTGTTGAGTATACCCTTGTGTATTGGTCTATGTAATCATTCATTGCGTTGGCCCAAATCAGGTACAAGGTCCACAGGAATAGATAGACGTTCAGCACTCCTCACCACAGCCAACATACTTAGACAAGCATCTTCAGGCGGTCACAAAGTAGCTGATCCAGGCGGTATTGACACACATGGTTGCAGCCGGAGTATCATAAAGGCTGAACATCAGAATGATCCAATCATTTGTTTCCAGTATACCATCACTAGCATCAATGAGCAATTGCAGCATGAATTCTTTTCATTGTCAGCTCGCAGCTAATTATGCTGCATAATTCAACCAACAGAATACATTTCAGTAGGCACAGAAAATGAAGGGTGTCTACCTGAAACCCCATACCATTGTCTCGTCAATGTCGTCATGCCATACTTACATACAGCCAAACCCCTGGCTTGTGATTATGCTCAAGCTCTTGCGTACTGGCGAGTCCATTCCCTCGCGGCCTGTATCGCCGCGGGCTCGTCTTCCTTCCATCGCTGTGCTACGTCATTTGCCAGCGGATCATCGGGATTTGGTGCGCCAAGCAGGGCTTGTATAGATAGAAGGATGGTGCGGATTTGGAGCGCTGGCGACCAATTACCTATCTATCTTAGTTGTATTCACACTGAAGGGCTTGAGTGGTCGCTCACTCTTCAAAACGTCAAGGCAGATACGACCGAGCTTGTCAATGTTGGGGTGGTATATTTTCGTGAGAAACCGAATTTTGGGAGGAGTCATTGGGTAGTCATCTGGAAGGAACAGCTCAAGCTTAAAGATCCCGCCTAATTGAACGGTCAATTTGCTTCCATTAATTTGGGCTGCAGAGGAAACAACCTTCGTAAGGCGATTGAGAAGGGCCATGTATCTTGACATCGAAATATCGTAGGTTTTCCTCGTGCGGTACAGCACTAATACCTGGAACTCTGAGGGACTTGGTCAGCATCACTTCCAGCTCTGCAGAGCTACTCGTTAATAGGGAACATACGGCTCGGCCATAAGACGCTCCGTTTCCTTCACGATTCGCTTTGGTAACGCAGCCATTATGGCTGGTCACACGGGCCCAATATGTTCCGATGGTCCTCCGCGCGGGTAGTGCTAATACCTCTCTTCTGTATTGAAGGCGCCAAATAGGACGAGTGGAAGGGCGGCGTTTTAGATTCAGGAGCAGATATTTGCAGAGGATGGACACTTTTCGAGGCGGACAAGACGAAGATTTGTAACAAGAAACTTCTCACTGCTTGTTATCCTGCTATTGTTGTCAGCCAATGTCAGCATCTTCTGGAGGCTAGGCGTGCTCTGATATTAGAATGGGATATGGCCTAAACCTTGGTCGTCATTCAGCCCTGCGGTCCTGCCGCCGCCCGCGTGCGCTAGGACGGGAGGACGCCATCTACATAAGTACTTGTTCTAGGCGGATTGATCCAGCTAAGTCCCTCGAAATGTCAACCTTCAAATTCAGCACATATTTTCTTTGAGACTGGGACTCGTTCGAGGTTTGCATGATGAGATCACTGACTGCCGAGAGAGATCCTGCATGATGCGGCAACCACGAGCTAAGAAGCTGCGAAGCCGTCAACCTCCACCAGCATCTTCGACCCTTTAGCGACATGCAATGCAACGACAGGTGTGTGATCGGCTTAATGCTCTCCTCTTCCCTGAGCTCCTTGAATGGTCTGCAACTCTTCTTAGCAAGCGGCGGCTCCTGCGGAGGTTGTGGCCATCGTATCCGTTCATGATCCGCGGCGCACAGAGGCTGTCTTATATATGCAATGATCGAAAACGAGGAGTCCAAAGGCCCAGCATCAGCTTTTGAGAGTCCAACTTTCGGCCAAGATGGCTCCTTCGACCTGGATAAGCCTGTCGGTTCTGCTTCCATCTCCCCGTGCGGTAGAGACGTAGTCTTAGCTTCGTATGTAGCCAAGATCCCATTTCAGTTGCCCTTCGAAGTAAAATCTGCTGACGTCTTGAATAGGCGTCAGGGTCTCCATATCATCGACCTGGACTCGCCCTATTCACCTCCTCGGCATCTACCTCATCACACACCATGGGAGGTCGCAGACGTCCAATGGTCTCCCTTCGCGGCGCGAGACTACTGGGTCGTCAGCACATCGAACCAGAAAGCCCTCGTCTGGAATCTAATGGCCAGTACCGCATCTTCCGTCGAGCACGTTCTTCATGCCCATACCCGAGCTATAACAGACATCAATTTCTCAGCTCATAACCCGGACATTCTCGCTACGTGTGCAATTGACAGCTTTGTGCATTGCTGGGACCTTCGTCACCCATCTAGGCCTGCCATGACTTTCTGCGATTGGTTCGCCGCAGCAACCCAAGTTAAATGGAACAGGCAGGATTCCCATATCTTAGCTTCGTCTCATGACAAATTTCTCCGGATCTGGGACGATCGAAAGGGAGCATATCCGCTACGGTCAATTGAGGCTCACTCTACCAAGATATACGGAGTAGACTGGAGCAGGACCGAGGCCTCGTCCCTGGCGACTTGTTCGTTAGACCGGACCATCAAATTCTGGGACTACACGGATCGTGCAGATGAGCCTCACCGAGTCCTTCACACACCATTTCCTGTCTGGAGAGCGCGTCATACGCCATTTGGGTCTGGACTGCTGGCTATGCCACAAAGGGGAGATCATGATCTCCATTTGTATGATAGCAAAATTGATAAAGACGAGGATCGAGACCAGGTCCCCTCTACGGTAGCCAGGTTTGGAGGACATCATGATCAAGTCAAAGAGTTCTTGTGGCGGCCAAGGGGCACGATCACTGAGTCCAATGATGATCGAGATTTTCAGCTGGTATCTTGGGGTACTGACAGGATACTACGATTGCATCACGTCGATGATGAGGTGCTCGGTCGAGTGGGGTACGAGAAGGGCATGAGGATTGAACGGCGCATGAATTTCACGCGTAGAAACGCCATCTACAAGACCTTTCGAGAAGGCCCACGATCAATTCCTGAGGATGATCGCGAAGAGGTTCTCGGGAATAGGATTCCACAAAATGGACCTGCTGGGATGCGTTCCGCACTTACTACCGGTATGAGTAGAGCTCCTGTTCCATTCATTGGCGGGTATGGGAATGGAGGTTTCATGCGCCCAATTACTGGACGTAAATCAGCTTTGGCGAAAGACATGGATCCAATCTCGTGGATGAGAGGTGTGAAGATTGGGAAGCGTGAAATTTCCCCATCTGGCTTACATCAGAGTGTGTCGTCCATCCTGTCTCCGAGCCTCAAAACCGACCCGACATGGGATACTTTCGAGTCCTTAGGAGAAGAGATCACTCAAATTGGTGGAAAATTTACGAAAGTCTCTTTTGATGAGGTATGATACTAGCAATAAGGCGTGTAACCCTACTTACCATATCCAGGTGGACATACAACGTCGCAAAATAATTGTCTCTCTGACGGGGCCATGGGGCACGGATAATAGGCCTACATATGTCAAAGCCTACATTGAATTCTCGCCTTCATACCCAGATGCTGTTATGCCCTCTGTTTCTTTAGAGAAGACTGCGGACCTCGGTGAGGATGTTGCCAATAAACTTAGCTCAGATGTCTCAGAAATCACGGCCAATTTCCTATCCCGCCAAAGAAGCTCCTTGGAAGCTATCCTTCGCTACCTGCTTGGAGAACAAAGCTTGGAAGAAAGTCTCCTTTGGTTAAAGAAGCGTCAACAAAGCCTTGAATTGGACTCTGCGCTCGAAGTCGGCTTAAGCTCGAGCGATGAAGATGATGAAATGCTTGAGAAATATGCGGGCTCAAAAGTAGATGACATGGAGAGCAGTAATCCAATGATAGCTAAATCGAGAACGCAAAACAATCCTCCGCTGCCTAAGGCGTGCGGCGCACTATGGGCGGATGACGGACGCCTAGTTTGCTTCTTTCCACCAAGGCAGGACAAAGAGTCCTCTCTTCTCGGTCTCAATTTCAAAGCTGATGAGCGATCTTCAAAGACTCGGAAGTCTATTTTCGAAGGATTCGGCCGCTTCAACGGCACGTCGTATCGGAAAAGGCAAACAGGATCCACACTCGAGACCATTGAGAGCGGCGGTTCTGACTCTGAGGAGTACTTGTCGTCATCTTCTGGTACGTCTTTTGCTTCGGACGATATCGGTCTTCCTCGTCATCACTTTATGCCCAGTATGGCATGGCGTGGCGACGCCTCTGAAGCGTTACCATACGTGTCCTTGAACGAATCACAGAAGTCAAGTAATGGGATGGAGAAGGCCAAATCGACTTCGTCAAGGGAGAAGAACTTTGTTTCCATTCATGACTACGGAGATCTGCTTCCAGCAAAGGAGTGTTTAGCCAGGAACTACATTATAGGAAATGGATCTCGTGGTAATCGCCACAACGCAGATACTGCTCGAGAGACAGGAGATGTCATTCTAGCCGATGTGTGGTTATTCGTCGATCTAATATTGCAAGACAATGTGCCACTGGAGGTGATGAATCACGGTCAAAGTTTCGACCGTACTAGAGACACAGATACCCCTGCCATAGACCCTATATTGATGATCGCCCGCCGTGCTCCATCCAAGCTCACAGCAAAGGACAGTGCAATAGACCTGACATTTGACGGAACACAAAAGGAGCATCCGCTGACTGCCCCAGCCTCTATCAAGTGGGGTCATCACCCACTCTCTCGGCGATACCTTGTGGACGCTCTGTAAGTCAATAAATCAAACTACTGACTATCATGACTGCCAATTAATCATGTTTTAAGGTTTCGGTATTATGAGCAAGTTGCAGACGTGCAGACACTGGCAATGCTTTCCTGTGCTCTTAGCGAGAATTGGAATACCTTGAAAATGGACGTGTCACGATCCGGCAGTGCTAAAGCCTCCGCTTCTGAGTCTGCTCCATTCGAGCATCGGAAAAGCAGACGCAATTACTACCCATCGGAGGGGATCGCAAAGGCTCATCTGCATCAGGTCTCTGCTGCAATGTCGAACGGAGTAGAACATCTCAACATCGAGAGCGGGCCCACCTCAACGACTTCGTCGACCGGAGCACCTGTTAGTGACCTTTCTGCAAGCACTACTCCTCCTTCAAGTTATCGACCTCTTCGCACTACATTCGAGCCTAGGGAGTCTCTGGCGACGAGTCTTTCAACCTCCCCCGAGCAGATACGACGAACGCATCGTTCAAGTCCGAATCTCACTGCCTTCGGGGCTTCCTTGGCTCGCCCACCAACTTTGAGTGCTTCTGTAGCTTCTTCGCCGCCCAGAAATTTGCCAAGAAAACGCTCGAGTCCTGCAGGAAGCTACCTTGGAGTATCGACCTCTACCAGCACGTGGAGTCCGTCGCAATACTTCGGGAGATCATCATCTATCATAGTGGAGGACCCAAAGTCGAGCTTCACACTGTCTGTCTCGGACACGGAAGACGAAGCCCCCCAAGCAGTAAAGGAGCCCCTTTTCCGGACAAGCCTAAAAAATCAGGAGCGATTTCACAATGATGGATACGCGGATATTGCCCTATTGGATCCCCAGCAGGAGTGGCGTTATCGTGCCTATAGGGAGTTGTATGCCCACTTGCTCTACATCTGGAACTTACCGATTGTAAGGGGTGAGTTGCTAAAATACAATGGTGCACCGACGGCAGACACATCACTTCCAGGTCGAATGCCAGCATCACTGGCTACAAGCAAGGCTAGGCTCGCGAGCACCACTTTCCACTCCAATGTGCCGCGCCTAGACTATAGAGACCATTGCAGCAAATGTAACATAGTACTTACCGAAGGATCATTGAACCGTCATTGCCAAAATTGCTCAAGTAGGCAGACACCCCCGATATGCCTTCTATGTAATACTTTCATCTACGGACTCTCCTCTCCTTGCCTTCATTGCGGACATGTCTTACATAACTCATGTCGAGAGATGCTTATTTCGCAGACGCCCGAAGATGTGCCTTCTGAGTGCATTTCAGGCTGCGGCTGTATCTGCACTGATCACGCTGGCTTTGAAATAATGAGCGGAGAATATGTAGCGACACCTGCAGATTTGAGCCCAGCGGCGAGTGTCACTGGGGATGCAGTCACCAACGAGCAAGAGCAGTTAGGATGGTACGACAATTCAGAATGGGAAGACATGGCCTACGAGAGTCTTGCACGGAATCTTAGGCCGCGGAGAGAAGTCAAGCCGAAGAGTAGTCAAATTTGGAGAGGAAGGAACCAAAGCACATGACCGGAGTGCGGACAGCAGTTGATTCTAACCTCCCAGCCTCGCCCTGTCCTTCGCTTTCATGTCAGTTGGGTCAATCTTCGGCTATGGGTGGATATACCCTCTTGGAGAATCAGAGATTGGGTCTAAGTTTCATTGGAGTGGAGGTCAAGGCCGAGAGGAAGAGAGAGCCTCTACTGAGGGAGAGGGATATCAGCGAGTAGCAGCATTTTTCCGTCTTTTCGTTTCCTACGGTTGGCCTGATAGACTTAGCAAGCTGCCGAGGTGCAGGGTGCCAGAAAGGGCAAGAGCACGGAGTGGTCTCTTCCGAAATGCATAGCATGGGGTACGGAGTTTGGGAGGCCAAAGATACCCCTGGTTGTAGCGTAGCACATATGTTGTGACCCAGTGTTACTGAGATTGAATCATCGCCAGTCATTGTGGACGGCACCGTTGGGAGTGCATGATGAACGAAAGATTCTCCCCCGATTGAAGTCAACTGCTGCCACTGCTGCCATCCATGTCTGCATATGTATTCAGCGTTCCAGGCAGCCGAAACAGTACATGTGCGTGTCATGTGTGGCTCCCCTTGCCACCTGCGGCTACTTGATCGCTTGAATCACCACCCGTCTGTTCGTACGATGGACCACCATTGGTGTTATCGAATAAGGTCTCAGCCTACGAGATGCTCGGTCTCCGCCTGCTCTCCATCCCTGCTGACAAGTGTGCCCGCCGTTTCGAGGAATGAAAATCCCGAGCAGATTGAATGTTGCAAATGTTGCAGCCCTGGCTTTTCATAGCCTGCAGACAGGCCATTCAATGACATGTGGTTACGGTTGAGAGATGCGGGATCATGGGCGCAATGGCCTTGTCTACGAAGTGATGGCATTTGGGCTGTTGAGGAGATCTACTGCACACAATTACGACCATGCCTCAGCCTCCGACCGGATTTGGAATATCATGTGCGCAAATAGGAACCAGTCTCTCGGGGTTGTCTACTGCACCACGCCTCATGGCATTCTGCATTACCGAATGAGACACCCGAAACATGAGCGCTGCCTACCGTCCTGAACTCAGCCTCAACCGCGCATGCAAGACCGTGGAGAATTTGGCTGTGTTGGAAGAAGATTAGCGGCGGGACAGCCAAGCAGACCAAGATGAAACGGCGACAAGCGGGCGCGCCATGATGCGGTTCTGAAGATGACCTGCGTCAAAGTCACGGAGAAGGATGCGAACATAGAATTGGAAGGAATCCGCCTCCGATCACGAGGGCCAGCCGAAGTTCGAAGCTTCTCGTTGCTGTCGTGTGCGACTGCGTTGACTCATCGCCGCCGGATGGTTTCTTGTCGTCGAGTGAGACTAGCAGAGCTCGGCCAATAAGCGACCAGTGGGCCGAGGACGCCAGTGAGAGCTGTGTGCATGGTGGATTTGCGCGGGGTTGGCGAGGTTGGGGGATCGAGGAGGCATTTCTGGAGCTTGTCACGACAGGTTCTGAAGCGCAAGTGGAAGGCCGAAGCACCGCAGAAAAGGCTGCCTACATGGCACTTAAGAAATGTTGGCCATGTCGAACAGTTGGGATTACTAACAAGCACAGGTACGTACGATGCAAGCGATGTACCTCAGCTCGAAGGATTCCTACCGAATCCTTCAGGCCGTATAATTCCATGCTAGAAGCCCTTGAGGCTCCCGTATCCTTTTCGATCAGCTGGTCTGACAGCGTCATGAGTGGCTGGAATGGTATCTTGTGCGTGATTTTATGCACTTATGAAAAGTACAAGGATTTGCACAGGCGCACTAGGTTAGCGGGTAAGTTTCTGGTAAACTGGACCCTTTCCCGCCAGCATTCACCTTTTGCCCCATTTCTCCTCTGCAAGCGAACAGGAAGTGTCCATGTTTGGAGCATTAGCATAAGTAAAGAGTAAGGAAGTCAGATAGCCTTAGTGATTGCCTGTGAAATCACCAGCGCGTACGAGCCAGAGGGACTCACACGAGGGGTGGGCAGATGCTGGCGCCGAGACAAGGACCAGCAGCCAGCAGGCCAGCCCTCTGACTCAAGCTTCCCACCAGGCAAAAGCCAAACCGAGCGCTGCCTTCTGCTCTTTCCCACCTCATCACCGCAACCATGAACTGGCACCGTCGAGTGTAGGTAGTACTTGGCTGTACCTATCTGAAAGCGACAGCCCGAGTTGCACTTCTCTTGTCCCTCAAATCCCCCCATCTCCACTCCTGCTGTATCATTATTGCCCTCGTCACATTTCCTTGGGCGTTTCTCCGAATTCTGCGACCGAAAGCGATCC
>JAABUP010007722.1_pt1 | contig 14191 bp, 16 predicted proteins | sample 5559201 | NCBI WGS metagenome assembly JAABUP01 (sample SAMN10711887, study PRJNA513373) | rock metagenome | isolation source: Antarctica rocks | place: Antarctica | reverse complement strand
GCTGAGAGAGTGCAAGCTCTCTTGGACTAGCATAGAGGACGTGCTTTTGGGAGCTCGCGCTGCTTGTGTGCCATGCTGAAGGGCATTAGCTCTGTCAGTTCAGCACAAGCAGTGTGCACCTGTGGATGTCACAATGTTTTTGGGGTGCTATATGGCCACACGTCCTCGTCGTACACCCTGTCCACGTCTGCAGCTGGTTGTACTAGCTGCAGGCGGCTGAGATGGCCATACATGGTGTTATTTTAACACCACCAATCATGGTCACAACTCTGCAAGCAGTGTCTCTGTAGGCAGAAGCAACTTGCAATACAAATACACACTGCAACAAAATGCCAAGCATACAATGTGACAGGCTCTGATTGCCGCAGTAGTTCTGGCCCCTTTCTGCTCTGACATGATTGTTTTGCCTCTTGTAGCAACGTATCACTGTCAAGAAGTGGTCACTGATGTCTCCTGTCCGGACAAGGAACACAGTCTAATGCAGCTCACAGGCAGGTGCACAGTTTGCTTGCGCATTTCCATGGCGCAAGGTTTGGTTCTGTATGTGTGGGCAGGTGGTGGCTGAGGAAGCTGAGGCAGCTGGTAGCAGAGCGTACAGACGCGCGTAAAAAGAAATGATGGTAAGCTGGCTTCTATTCTTGACTCCCACAAAAGCTGTGCTCCTAATGCAAGGATGATGCTATTTCAAACAAGCATATGATATGTCGGGTGCTAAGTAACATCACCTACCTTTGTCACTTTTTGCAACCTGTTGGTGCATATAAACATGTGCATGGGTAATTAGGTTATAGCTTACATACTTCTTATTGAATATATGTTGGTGCACGTATGAATTTGCACATGTGCATGCATGCTGGGGACTCATGCAAGCCTCTGTTCGGCCTGTATTGTGTGTGATGTGCATGGCGTGTCATGCAATTTGAGACACACATCATGTGAGCTGTTGATGCTCACTGGCTATGCTGCCTGCTGCTTTGACAATGAAGACATGTTGTGTACACATTGCCATTGTCAGAGTGGTGTTTGATATTGCACTCTTGGGAAAACGACTGTCACAAGTGCTGTGTTGGTTGAATGCGTCAGTGGCATTGCTGAGTGCCAGAATGTACTTCAAACAGCAGTGTATGCCATTACATGTGCTTCCATGATTGCGGTTGTTGCTGTGTACATGTTGATGCTGCTGCCTTGCTGCTTCGTTGCAAGACTGGCATTGTCATTGTTAATGTAGCTGTGATGTCAAAGTTTCTGCTGATGCTGATGCTGCATGAGTCACAATGTTGATGTTGCTTTGTCTAAGGCTGTCGCCACTTTATGCCTATTTGTCTCAGATTGACACCACCACACTCATGTTCACATCAGCTCTGTAAGCAGTAAAGCTGGGTTTGCTGTTGCGGATGCTGCTTTCAATGTGCTACAGGTGGCATTGCAAAAAATGCCAAATAGGGTTGCACCAGCAGAGGGGGAAGCCCAAAGAGGAAGAGCTGGATGTAGAGGCCTTTGCTGGTGGAGCCTCTTGGTTGCAGCGTGCCATGCACACAAGGGTTGAGTTTCCATCAGTATGGGGAATCAGGCTTTCATGCTGGGAGGTGTGCTTTGCTCTAGTTGCCAGAAAACACATGTGGCAAAAAACTTGCCTTTTTGAAACAACTTCCATTCAATGCTAGGCAGAGACATTCTATACCAGCCGTGTGATGCATAGATGTGATGAAGATGTAAGTCTTGCATGTTTGTCTCATGCCACAGCTGACATCAATTGCTGGAGCGCTTCAGTAGCAGGCAATCTGCTCCCAGTAAATGGTTGCCTTTCAAAAGCTGCAGATACCTGCAAGTAACAAAGCTCTTTCTGAATGGTGCATGCATGTGGCTGTCATGGCAACTGTAGTTTTGCTCTTGCTCTCACCCTCGTGCACTTGCAGTATTGACTGTGTGTACTTGACCCCAGTGGAAGGCAAGGAATTGGTCAATCAATCAACAAACTTGCCATGTTGTTTGTATGCTGCAGGCCGGGCAAGGTACATGCTGACATGGCAGATGCACACGACAGCCTTCAAGGTGCGGCCCCCAGGCAGCCCCGGCAGGGACCCCAGCCTGGTGGACCTCTTGGCTTGCCCCTTGCCAGACCACACCACTAAATGCAACTTTGTCGGTGATTTGCTGTGGCAAAACAACTGGACATCAATGTCATCTTGCTATGTCAGAGCCAAGGTTTGTAAGTGTGGGGTCACCAAGTTGGTCCTTAGTCCACAGATGGCAATAACCCCGTCAGCATCTTTCTGATACGCAAACACTATTGCTTGGAGCATTTGTTGTCTGCTTCTTGCACTACTTGGCGCTGCAAGCTGTGCTGGTCTGCCTCTGACATTGCCTGAAACTGCAGCGTCCTTTGCTTCCTGCACTGCTCAGCGCCCTGCAGCTTACATGAACCAGATCAAGACAGCAAAGGGGTTGCAGCGCGCTACTCCATCAACATCTTCCCGACATACACCAAGACAGGAGTGCGCCAACACACTCAGCAGCCTTTCCTGCTGGGCTGCACTCCTACCATGCTGGGCATCATGATGCAGACTGGCATGCTCAACCTGGGTCATCTGTCTCCCTCTGCTGTGCGCTTGCTGGTGAGCATTTCAACCATTTCAGTATGCATTGATAGGCAAATGCAAGAGCAGAGATGTGCTTTGCGATTGTTGAGCTTTGTCGTGGGAGGGCGGGGGTAATAACTCAATAATGCACAATCCAGGGATCAGTGGGCCCTTGAGAGCTTGTAGTTGCGCAAGGACTGTGTCATCTGGGGGTGTCTGGAGTAGTCAACGTCTGCCTGATCAGAGACTCATGAGACTTTCTTTTTGAACAGACTGTATAGCAGCTTGCAACTGTACTGGACTATTTACAAAACCATCATTCATTACCAGTTAGCTACCAGTTTTCTATAGCCAAATGCTATATATACACAACAGAGACTCAGTACGTTTAGATGTGGTTGCCATGGCCTACAGGCCGCTTTTGGCAAGGGTGCCAAACATTGCAGCAGGGAAGACAGGATCTGTCTTGTGTGCATGCCTGGCTCGGTTGAAGACAAGCATCACTTTTTGTTTGACTGCTCCGGACACAGTCACATACGTCAGCAGTACAACCACCTTCAGGCTTTTCCGTTAGGCTTTCAATAGCCGCTCTTTTGGCTATTGACCAATCCAACATGCTAGGTAGGCAGTGACCTCAAAAAGTCGTTTGCACAAAGACAACTTATGTTGTCCAGTCCATTGATGGTCTGGCTTTTGAACTTTGAAATGATACTTTAGAGTAGAGCATGTGGCGTCGCGGTATACGTAACAGCACGCTCCTTCATTAAGCATTGCACCTGTGATTCATTGATGCTTTACCGACGAGCGCTTTGAACAGTAGTGCTGTAGTGTGCGTTGCTCTCCCAGTCATTGTCTGATGATCGTAGTCTCATGATTTGACAGGAAAGGCAAATTGTGTTGTGCTCCGAGACCATCCGCGTCAACATCGCGCTGGGAACTCACTAGAAAGTCCCGACCACGACGTACCATTCAGGATAAATCTGGAGCAGTCCTGTTCGCATTGCAGCAGCGAGGAAAAGCTCGTTGCCGTTGCTCTAGGCTACCTCGCTTTCGCTGCGTTCACATGGCTTTTGCAGCTCAGGTTGACAGCGTAGGCAAAGGGTCTCTGCGGTCTGGCCAATTTTCGCGATGCATACATTCTTTCAAGTCAGTGCAGCCAATGCTGATGTGTGCAAGACCTCGTCCGCTACGAAGACAGCAGCAACATGACTACCGTCGGGCTTGCTATGCAGTGCTGTTAAACAGGAGTATGCTGTACTTGAGCGGTGGAGGTGAGGGAGCTGCAATGTATCTTGAAGTGGACAAACTAAGAACGCTGCTACTCATTGGGTCACTCTCTGTTGCAGCTGAGACAGATCAGTCAGCTGACAAGGCTGCAAACGCTCTCAAGGCACACTTGCAAGAGCTTGAAGATGAGCGCAAAGCAGCAACACTCAAAGCTGAACACATGGCCACAAAAAGCCAACGTTTGGCCGAAGCCATTGAAAACTTGCAGGCAGGTGCCCTGCGTGCCATGAGGCAGCAAGATGAAGCTGCTGCCAGGGAGCTCCTGCAGGTTTGTACTATCTATGATCACACTGGGCACGATTCTTTTAGTGTTCAAAAAATCTGTAGTTGCTGTTGGCACAAGGTTGCAATCAAGTTCTGCGTGCTTTGCTGGACAGCAGGTGTGGTGTGCAGGAAAAGACAATTGTCACAACAGCTCTACAGAAAAGCAAAGACCGAGCAGCATTGAATTTTACACTTGCAGAAAAGCTGAACAAGCTCATAGGTGAGGAACACAGCTGCAAGTTTGTCATGTTGAAGCATGCCCAAAGTGATGCTATTTGAGAATTTGATTTGTTCTGACTCCATGGCACATGTTTTCTAGCATCCAGCAAAATTATGCCTGGAAGGCTGTCATCCAGTCTGCACCCATTGCTGATCCCACTGGGCATCATTGCAGGTGCAAAACAGACAGAGCTGATTGCTTTGTTGCATCAGTCAGGAAGTTTACAGCGCCTGTCTCAGAAGCCCTTTTCAGTGGACCCTGCTGGAATGGTTTCCATGGATGACACTCAGCCAGGCCCTTCAGGTATTCAGTACAGCTTAAATATGATCACCACTCACTCTTGTATGCAAGAAACTGGGAACATCTGTCTTGCACCATGATGTTGATGTAAGGATATGTTTGCTGCACATGAGTTGGTTCATGCTTTGCTGTCCACTTTAGTATCCTCAGGCCATAGGCATGCTATTGCGCTTTGCAGGACCACATCGCCATTGTCAGCGGGATACTTGTTTGTCTTGCATGTCCAACACAGATTGTTGCATGCCTTGTGCACAAATTGACGCTTTGTGCATGGCTGCAATCACACACAGCCAGGTATGGTCAGCAGCTGCAACTGCTTTGTAGGGACCTTTGCAGGCTTGCAGTCAGACCAAGACTCTCAACATACAGACAGACTTAAACCTCCCCCTGGGTATGACCCTGCCGTGCTAACTAGCCAGGACTACCAGTCAGAGGAAGAGATTGACAACAAATTTCTGGAGCTTGAGAGACAGACGCTGGAGTCCATGATGGAGGCCAGCCGGCTACATACTGAGCAGGGTACCAGCACTCAGGAACAGGATCAGCAGCGCATCTCATCTGGCTCATCAGCCTCAAGCTCTGGAAGTGATGCTGGCATAGGCACACAGCACAGCAGCGCCAGTAGCAGAGGCCGTACCAGCCACACAAACTGGTGGCATGATGCAGGCACCAATTTGCAGCAAGTTCAGCAACAAACCGGACCTCTGGAGTCACATCAGGCGCAAGAAATGGCTAAGGATGTGACAACGTTGCTGACCAGGATTGTCAATGCCAGGGTCATGCGTGGGCTAGACCCAAAGGCTACTCAGCTGGTAGACCTTGCTGTCTTCCAAGTGGGGGTGGCTGCATCTGCTGACCCAGCTGTGCGCATAGCGCCTCCCAGGACAGACTTCAGCATCAACATCAGGCAGCGCCTGTTCAGAGATGCAACTGCTGTTGCCTTGGAAGCATGCTCGCTGTCTGCAGCTGGTCAAGCAACAGAAGCATGGCAGGAGCTTGCATCCAGTTGGGATGAAAAGCAGGCAGCAGGTTCTGCTGTTGCTCATTCCCCAGATGTGACTGGCAGGCTGGCTCAGATGTTCCTCAGGAGCCTTGCTGAGCTGTTCAAGTTAGAGCAGACAGAAGTTGAGCGCATTGTGCATGCTGCTGTGGCTGCTCATACCAGGGCCAAGCTTCTGGATGCAGTGGCTGCTGTGAAGCAGGTGACATACCTTCTCAAGAACTGCATTCAGCTCACATGTGAGTGCTGTTGCTGCCGCAGCTCGTAGCTTAATGGTGCCAGCTTCATTCTTCTATAGACATCTTGCTGTTGCAGCCCTTTGTCATAGCAATGCCTCAGGGACATGTGCACATGCAAGCTTGTGCAGTGTTACGCTGGTTTCATGCTTCACAGGTATCCATGACAACATGTGCTGTTTGAAAATGTAGGCTGAGCCTCCAGCAAAAGCAGATGTTGCCCTTGAACAGATGCGTCACTTAGCTGCAGTGGTTGACACTTTCCCGCTTCCGCCTCGCTCCCCTGAGATGGAGCTGGTCTATTCAGGCTTGCGTGGATTTCTGGGATATGAAGACCGCAAGGTGTTGCATGAGGCGTATCAGCAAGTCAGCAGCAGCCAGGCATCTCTCCGTGCAGTTGCAGATGCGCTAGGGATGAACTTGTAGCGCTAGGTTGGCAGGTCCAGGAGCCTTAGTCAAATTTATTGGATCCTGGGCCATGCAACTCTGTGTGCCTTGTGTCACATAACTACATGTACAGTATGTATTTGCGGTCTGTTCAAGCTGCTTTGTACACAACTATCGTTGAAATTCTTCTGAATGTAAGTATGGCTCAAATTAGATGTAGTTGTTGCTTAAGCACTGATGGCATATCACAATCAACGTTCTGGTGTCGTATGCCACCACCAAAGCTGCTGTCAGCATGTGAGATGCAGTGCTCAGATATAGCCAGGTTGCCTGCAGGCTTGCAGGGCCACTCGGGCCTGAGGTCCATGTTGTGGGACACATCACATATGTGTGCTATATAACTTTGGATGATTGGGGAAAGACGGCTGCACCTCAACGCAGTGAGCTGCATGTATCTATGCCTGTAATCCATGCTAACATGCAGACCATACAGCAGGTCAGGTTCCTCACCAGCCTGTGCAATAAACGACTAGGTTTCTGCCCTCAAAGGGCAAGGTTGCAACTTGAATATGCTCGGGGTCTCTAGATTGCAAGTACTGTATCAATTGCTCATACTTTCGGACATGGGTACCATCTGGCAACTGTCGCCTTGGGAACTCCATAGGATACACACAGCATGGCACCATAGCAAAAGGGCGTCTGGTCCTTTGCGCAAAATTGATGATTGGCTCAGCTGCCTGCAAACACAAATTGCTGTTCAGGAACAGTCACACCAACACAGCATACCTAGCTAGCTGTCACAAACACATTGCTAGGCATTGTGCAAATTTCTTGCGATGGCTGTAAGCAGCAAAGATTAAGCTGGAGGTCCTCAGTGACCAGCAGTGCCTACAGCAGCAGCAGCAGCAGCAGCAGCAGCAGCAGCAGCAGCAGCTGACACAGGTGGTGACAGAGGGCGCACCTGGTCAGGATGTATCCCCACAATGACTGAGCACTCCTGAATGATTCTCCTTGCCAAGCCCAAGTCAGTAATGTCAGTGGCTCCTGCAGCGTCATCTGCTTCACTGCTTTCTGCAGCGGTGCTTTCTGAGATGGTACAGCTGGCAGTAGCCTCTTGCAACTCTTGTTGTTGGGCCTCTGGCAGAGTGTGTCCAGTCTCGGCCTCAGCCCAAGCCTGACCATCCTCATGCTGCAACGCACCAAATCAGAGTCACAGCAATGCAATATGCGGCACCAAATGCACAAGAAGACAACAAACACTTTACAATCCATGGATGGTGGATTAAGCTGATGACATGAAACAGAAGCTGATGGTGCTGCAGGAGCAGGACCGACTGATGACAGAGGCACATGTCTGTGCTGATCGAGCCTGATTCAAGAAAGAAGACAAGTTTCATCTGTCACAATGGAATAGTGTTGAACAGAACAGGCATGCCCTGCATTAGGAAGGCCAATGTACAATGAAATTGCTGCAGAGTTTACTTGCTTTTAAGTGCTGCTCATGCAAAAGTGCAGCAATGAAACACAACACATTCCACAGGGCATGAACACAAGCTGCTGGCAACAGCTTGAGACAGCTAATGGATTTCACCTGTAGTCCCTTGTGAGTCCACCTGATATCCTTTGCCAACTGCATTGACTGCTGCAGGACTGCCCGCCACTCTTCGTGCCCTTTGGCTAGCTGCGCAGGGTTGTGTGAATCAAGTGATGCATGGTGTGATTGCACAGCCTGGTCGTCAGGTACTCTATCAGATATCTGCTGTGCACTACCACCAACCACTGCTTTCACATTTTTGCCAGAGTCTGGTCGCGACTGCAGTTGGCTGCCCACAGCAGACGAATCTGCTGCATGGGCAGTATTTTGATGGATGGCTTGGCCAGCTGAGGGTGATTGCAAACCCTGGTCTGGGCTTGCTGTCAAGAGGCTGTTGATGACAGCTTCATCAAACACCATGCGCAGATGAGGGGGATCAACGCAAAGCCTCTCGCCTGATACAAACTTGCCGTGGGCATGGTCCACATACGATTGAAAGTTGACATTCCTGTGGTAGTAGCCTTTCTGCAGCCGAGCAGCAAACACATGTCAGAAGCAGTGTCTCAGTAATAGTCTTAGCAGTCTCAGTAATGGTCTCAGCAGTGTCAGTGATAGCTGTGCCTACTGACAAGGTTACAAAGATGTCTACTTGTCAGGTAGGTGATCTGAGTTCAGCTGAGCTCAAATGGACAGAGAGTGAGAAGTCACCAGCATCCATTTGTGCTGTCTCCACAGCTGCAGTGCGCGTGGCTCCACTACAGTGGATTGAACCCCATTCAAATTGAGCAGCTCAAAGCTGAGCTCCCCCTTGCCTCCAGCAATGTCAAGAACACCACTCCCTTTCTTCAGTTGCTCTTGTCCAAACGTGTCCATCAGAAACCTGAAGAGTTGCTGATTTAAGCATGAGTCCTGTTTCATGGCACAGCAGTAGCATGCTACAGGTCTCAGAGCAAGGTTGCGAGCTCAGTTGTCTCCAAACTGTGCTGCATTGCAAAGCACAGAGCTGATATGACAGACTCAGCTTCTGGTGCTAGCAGGGTGATCAAAAATGGCCAGCATGTCAGAAAAATGCAGTCAGATTGTGCATGTGCCACCTGCCTTCGAAAGACACCTGCTCGGAATGCATTTCTGACCAGGTTTCTCCTGCCCACACCTCTGTTGCTGATACGCTGCGCCTGATTGGTGGTGGCATTGTGATTGCTGCATGAGCAAACAGTGTGCATGTCACAATCTTCATAGCTAAATTTTGCAGAGTCAGGGTACAAATGTGCTGATGATGACGTGGCACCAGTAGTGAGTACAGATTCACAGCTGACCTGGCATCGGTGACAATTGCTGTTTGTGGCAGAGCATCAGGCGGGTGCCTGTAAAAACACTTCTCCTTGTACAGGCAGTAGCCACGCCTGCTCCAGTGCTTGCAAACCTGTATGAAGTCACAGCTTTTTCAGGTGTAAACAGGGCAACATTTCAAGGAAAAAATCATGAGGTCTGAGACAATTTCTGCAATGCTATCAGCAGGTGTTCAGGATGTCATGAAAGGGACAATGTATTACAGTGCCTCACTGACACACATTCTGCTGTACCCACCGGAGGCAGCAGTTCTACACCTTGTCCATCAGCCTCTTTCAATGCGCAGCTCAAATGCATGTAGCCTGTATAGTCTCCCTGAAAGCAGGTAAAGGTTCAAGGCTGCCCTGAGTGACTGTCTTGACAACAAGAAGACGCACCCAGGGATAAATGGCGTTTCCTGGACTGATAGGTAGATGACAATAACTGCACGGCGTTTGATGCTTAGCCTGCATAACAATTGGTTTCCAAACGGGACTCTGCCTCTGTGTGCCGCCATCGGTTGGTCCATGGCTGGAAGTATCTTTCTCGGAGACAGCAGGCAATGTCGCGTCTGCTGCAGGAAATTCCATTCTGCTCGAATCTGCAAGGCTTGCAAGGTCGGAGCCCATGGCAAGGATGGCCCTGACCTGACGACGTTCACACTTTCATGCAAGCCATGCTGAGCATGCTGAGCATGTCTGATTTGATGTTTTGACAGGAATCCAGCACGCAGACTGAGCAGCTGTGCATCTTGCGCATCAGCTGGCACGGGATCATCAACACAAGGTCATGACACTGCAAAGCTGCATTTACATACAGCGCAATGTATCTTTTCTGCCTTTGGTACCGAGTGACAGCCTGCACTACTTCTAAGTCCACAGCTGCCTTTAGGCAGCAATCAAATGGCTCTGCAAAGTTTCTCACGATATTCATTGAATGCCCATGTAGGTTGCTCAACATACTGTAGACCTTGGTCAGTTGCATTTCGCCCCAGAATGTCCAGAAGACTGCTGAACAACACTGACAAGGTGCTCATTTTGCAACTATTCAGAGGGAACATTTGTTGATTCCCTTTCTTGACGCCCATACGCTGCTTTCTATTGCACTGTGTCATGGTGCTATGTCAAGCTGTGTTGGCCAACTGCGCAAATTGCCAGGAGTATGTGCTGGGGCCTGACTGAGTCTTATGTCCACAGCTATTCAACACACTTTGCCCCGACTTGCATGGCACCAGTTTCGACTTGATCATTGCCTTCTGTTCTTTGAGAGGTGTTTGTCAAATACTATTTGAAACAATCGCAGGCATCACGCTAGTGGCAAACATGTCCTGCGACATCGCAACATTGTTGCAAGCCAAATGTCACATGCAACACTTCAGGAGGATAGAGAAGTGTGACAGAAGGCCATCCACAACACGTGTAGAGTGCAACTGATCTCTAGATCAGCAACACATCTGGTGTTTCAACACCCTGAGTCTGCATGAACATGTCCGCAATGTTGGTGTCATGAATAGGTGCAACACTCTTTCTGTGGAGTCTCAGCTGCAAAGCAAAAAAGTCAAATGACTAGGTCATGTTTTCAGGATGCCTAATGATAGATTGTCTCAGAAATTTTGGTTTGGAAAGTCAGGGGGCTTCCCTATGTATAGTTTGGATGATGTTGCATCACGTGACTGTCAAAATTGTCACACTGGTAGGCAGGGATGCACAACACAGGCCGCTCTGGACAGACAACCGTTGTCTTGCACTTACCTGGCTCATAATGAGCTGGAAAGCATTGAAATCATCACTACATTATTGTTAGTCTGCTGTGCATTGGCGCATACACGGTGCCTGCAAGTGTGTAACTGTAACTAGTGATGATGTTGGAATGATGGCTCATCATGGTAGATCTATTTGGCCTACAGCGCTTAGTTCTAGCTCGAGCTCTAGCTACAGCATCAAGGCATCAAACTAGCATCAAACTAGATTTCAGCAGTTTCGAATCAACTGGATCTGTGCAATTAATTGTTAATATTACATGCCTGTGCAATTCTACATACCTGTGACAGGTTCGCACACTATCCATGGCGACTCTGGGCAGCTTGATTTGGTTTGCCGTCCCGAGGCTGTTGGAAGGGGCAGGTTGCTATCAGAAGCCTCAGGTATCAGCATCAGCTGTCTGAAGCTGAAGGGGTCGCTGGGGCACATGATACTCCGAGTCAGCACGTTTCAATTCACGTCACCACGTGTGCCCTGATCATCGTGACATTTGTTGGGCCGGTTAAGGTCAATGTACCAAATTTGAGTCACGTGTGTGTAAATGTGTCCTTTTGATGCCATCAACATTTTTGACAGCGAGGGTTGCCAATCAGCAGCCTGTTGCCGGTCCTCATACTTGTCTTCACTTTGTCGTTGCCACCAGTCTACGCTTTGCCCAAACGTTGAATTCTACGTTCGCCAACCTTTAGTTATACATCCACCACAATGTCTTCAGGTGCGACACAAGCCATTTCGGCGGTTCTCGTCACCCGCGTTTCACTACCCCTGTGGCAGCCTTTTGTCTTGTTGTGTTGCCCAAGTATCGTCTGCTTTGTACTAATGACCTTACTCTTATGTACTGATCTGCAGTGATGGTCGCACAGCAAGTTTCAGCGGGCTTGTCAGCCCCTAGGATCTTCAAGCAGACCACGGTCAAAACCAACAAGGCTCCCCAGTCATTCGGCCCTTTGCATCGTGCAGTGTCCCGCACCCACAATTTTGCGTTCAACCCAGCGCTTCAGGGACCCGAAGTCACGCCCGCTCCAAAGTTTGTCAGGCCAGACTGCCCCCCTGATGTCTCCGAAACAGCTGTCCCAAACGGCTTGAGTCAGGACCTGACTTCAGGCAGCCGAAATGCTGCCAAGCAAGTCAGAAACAGCGCCCGTAGTGCTCTGGAACAGGTGAGGCATCTCAGTCCCCCTGTGGCCTGACTGAACAATTTGTCTTTGTCTGTGTATTTTTGGCATAAGCTGTGGTGCACTTCGCCATCCTTTATTGACACTGTTTGCGGGGAATGCAGGTCAGCTTTTTCACCAACAATAAGCTCCAGGAGGAGAAGCGTAGCAACAGCAGATTTGGCATTTTTGGGTTCTAAGCGGCTGGCTTAAACAAGCAGCTTCTGAAAGCGACAACGTGCTGGCTGCTTAGCAGCTTTTTTGACCAAGTTTCTGATGTTGCCCAATCTAGGCAACAGTTTTTGTGGGATGGTGCAAGTAATGCATCATGCCATCCTGATGCATATTTCATGTTGTGTTTTTCTGTACTGCTGCGGTGCTTTAGGTGCTACTGCTAGCTATGCAAGAATTCTTGCACAATTTTGTACTAAGACTGATAGCTTGGCTATCATTTTGTACTCAAGAACTGAGTTATAGGCTAGCCATAGTGTATCTTCTAAGGTGGATATTTGTACATCCAGAAACGTTTGAAGCTTTTGTACTACACTAATTAGGATGATTTGTTGGTCTGTTGTTTTGCACACATTCCTTAGGATTGTTTACTCTTGTAAGTTTTCACAGAAATCCGAGATGCCATTGGGCAGTTGTCTACTTATAGATTTTTAGGATGGTTGGACCGTAGTTCTGCAGACTACCCGTTTTGTAATGCAATGCCTGCTCTTACATCTACCATGCAACAAGCTTGTTCAATCTGTCCATGTTGGACACCAAGAACTTTGCGTGCATGATTGCGTGCAAATGATTGTGCCCAGAAAGTCTGTGCTGCTTGGAACTACTGAATCAGATGTTCAACCAAATGATGACCAAAGCCTGTAATTCTGTGCGTGAACATTACAAGTCCATTCAAATAGAATCGATTTCCAGTTACCAATCACGTATTGCTTTGCAATGTGCATTACCATGTATAGGGCCTGTAGTAGCCGGATTTGTTGCAACAAAACCAATGCTCAACTCAAAGCCTACGTGGGGCAACAGGGGGCGTTGATACTGTCAGTCCAGACTTTTTGGTCATGGACAGCCGTCTAATCATTCCACCAATGGATGCCTTGCTGCCGTCTGACTCCTGCGTGGATGACACTGAAGCAGCATCTTGTCGTCTGCATGTGCACAGTTGACACAGCTTGAAAACAACAAGATCAGTAAGGGAGCAGATGTGACGGCAGCCTTTTTAGACTTCTAGATCAACCTGCAATTGTTGACAGTCATATCTGTGTCTCTGAATGTTTACAGTAAAAACAAGCCAGGTGCATGGTGCAAGCTTTTGCATGGCACGTTCATGAAGTTCATAGATACATGAAACGTATTAGGCACTTGAGCAGCTTTCTGAGGGAGCCAGGTAACAAAGCTGCATCTGTGATCTTCATGTTCAAATGCTGTACAGTCCTTGCAAACAATAGATACGTGCTACGAGAGCATCATGCATGGTCCAAACAGCAGCTGAGCAATGCTCCAATGGTTTTTGGTAGCTTCCTGAATGCTCATGAATGCAGGGAGGCATGAGTAAACAGATAATGTGGTACCTGGGGATGGCTGGTGGGGTGGCTGCAAGGGGCCCCTTGGCAGCCTTGGTGAAAAGCGAAGAGGAAGGGATTTGCTGCTTGGAGCGGCGCCTCTCCTCCTTGTCCACCTGCTTCATCACCTTTTCTGTCTCCTTCATGCGCGCCTGCAGCCACACCACATCACATCACATCATGTTGCTCCACACCTCACACATACTCTGGCATGATGATGATTGACGCAGCTTTTGCCTCAGGCCATGAGCACTGCATGGCTCTGCTGGCAACTGGCAAAAGACTGCAGGGCTGGTACATGCAGGTTGTTGTCAAGGTGCTGCATTGAAAGAGGAGGTTGTGCCAAAGACAAGGCTGCTATTCCTGCTTGCCATCAAGTGCCTTTCTGGTGATGGCACAACCCATGCCTAGTTGTCATGTGAAGACAGTGGGTGACCTTGAACTCATGCTTCCAGTTGCTGAAGCGCTTGTGCAGGGTCTGCAGCTCGGTGTCAGGGTCCATGCCAGCAGCAGCAGTCTCCTGCTCCTTCACCTCCCGGATGAATGCCAGATCATCATCAAACAAGCCCC
>JAABUP010007721.1_pt1 | contig 14192 bp, 14 predicted proteins | sample 5559201 | NCBI WGS metagenome assembly JAABUP01 (sample SAMN10711887, study PRJNA513373) | rock metagenome | isolation source: Antarctica rocks | place: Antarctica | reverse complement strand
GGGGAGAGGGGAGGGATGTGGTGGAATATAAATGCATGTAGTTGGTTTGAGACCGCGAGAATGGCAAGATCTGCTTGGCATCAATTGATCCTCTTTCTACATGTGATTATGTCTGTGCAGATCTTCTGCGTTTCCAGTTCAATGGGATATAATCAGGTTCATGGATGGTGTACATTCTTCGAGGCAAGGCAATGATTATCACGTAGACGAGAGCATTGCATGGAAAGGATTAGGTATCCTGAGGATGGGAGGTTCGAGAGGAAATTTCTAAGGGCATGCAGATCATGCAAATCCGATCAATCAAGCATAATCTGATCTTGTTTGTCCAGCTGCCAGCCTCCGAGCCTGGCTTATCATTGTCATATCCATTCTGAGAATCTTGATTGCCATCACTGGGTACCGTTGTTTCTTGACTAACGGTTCAGCATAGACTGGGGCTCCATTCCGATCTTGACTAAAGTAGCAAGCACACAGGAATCGCATTTAAGCAAAAGTCCGACAATCTTCCCTAACGCCCAAGACTTATCCATCATCGTCTCCCAGCTCATCGTTAAGCGTATAGGATTGTCTAAGCGCTGAGACCGAAGGTATTCTCGCCAGAGTATCTATCACACAAGACGTCAGTACAGGAGTCTTCGACAATATCCAAATCTGTCTGCGTTTTGGTGTAACATACGTAATGTATAAGAATCCATCCTCATCCTTGTGCTCCTCATAGATACTGCTCATGAGCGCAGCGGTAGGCGGCAGGACCTCATCGACGAAAATGAAGATGGCCTTCTCGGGCGAGAGCTTGATGCGCTTGCGGATGACATATACGAATTGTCCTACGGTAAGGTCGGCAGGGACCAGGTACTTCTTCTTGTCGATGGTCGCAATGTCTGACTTCTCTACCTTCTCGCAGATCACCTAGGAAGAAACGAATTTCAGTTTGGTTCCACATCCATAAGACTGAACATGGTGTTGACGATAGCTTACTGGGATGCGGTCTGCGTATTTCTGACGGATGCGCTCAGCCTCGGCCTTACGCTTCTCAAAGGGGTGCTCGTCCTTGAACTTGGATCGCATGTTGATGGTGTTTATCGATGATCAGGTTTGCCTGGGATGTATGCAGTTGTTTGGGTCGTGGTATGGGAGCTGTCGGAAGATGTAGAGGTTGGTGATGAGGGGGAAGATGATTAGGCTTCTGCGAATGAGTAAGGCGTTTCTAGGAAGCGCTAGCAGTCTTGGCCAATGAGCGGGTGTGAGCCTCAACTGCTGATGAATCACTGGTCTATGTCACGTTCCACACTTAACAACATTATGGAACGTGATTTTGTGTGATGAGAGTCATAGTGTCTTTGTCCATCATGTTATGCCAGTGGTTTTTGCTTGTGATTCTCCTTTGCTTGTTAGACCGGGGAGAATCATCAGCCCTATCTTATATGGTATAGCGCCATAGAGGACGTCACTGTTTTTTTTGGAGGTTCGCCCAGCCACTATGGTTCTCTTGATATTGACATCTATGTGCTACAGTGCTTTTCCTGTCTTTGTATGATGTACGCTTTTGGATTCTGGGTCGGTTGTTAATCCCTTGTGAGGTGCTTTTTTCCAATGGCTCTTTTAAAGTCCTGCTCCAGGTTGGTGGGTAATTCAACGTCAAAAAATACATTTCGATGCCAGAAATCATTGAAAATTAACCACCGTGCTACTCGTCAATATGCCAATTCTGGCCCCCCCAAACCACGACCATATAATGAAAGTCTTCTACCGAAAGCTGCCTCTCGCCCCCTGGTGGGAACGAAAGCACCAGAGCAGCCCCAATCCTCATCTCCGATTCCCGATCCTACACCTGTGTCTGCACCTCCTCCACCCCCCAAAGCAAAGGCTGGAGGGGTAGCGTACCCGTATCTGCGAATCTCAATCGGTGTCGTTCTCTGCGGATCCATAATCTACTCCATGGTAATTTCCTTCATCTACCTTTTCGATCCCAAGCTAAACTACATGCATGCCAGTTCACCTCGCCCCTCCAACTCGAATCCCCCTCCATCGCTGACAGAGACAACCTCACAAAGCAAGAGTCAGGCATAACACCATCTTCACCCATGCGTTTGCGAATGGAAGCTTTCATTAAAGCCCAGCAGAAAGAGATTGTGTCTACACTCGAGTCTCTAGATCCAACCCGGAAATTCCGCGCGGATACATGGACTCGGCCAAATGGAGGCGGCGGTATTTCCTGTGTATTGCAGGATGGTGGTGTCTTTGACAAAGCCGGCGTTAATACTAGCATTGTATATGGCACCCTGCCTCGGTCCGCAATTGAGAAAATGCGTGTCAACCACAAAGCATTAGACCCAGAAGTCGAAAGTCTCGAGTTTTTCGCTGCAGGTTTGAGCTGTGTTCTCCATCCCCAGAATCCCAACGCCCCAACAGTACATTTCAATTACCGCTATTTTGAAACCATGGATGCCCAAGGCAATTGCAATGCGTGGTGGTTCGGCGGTGGCACTGATTTAACGCCCTCATATCTCTACGACGAAGACACCATACATTTCCACCGCACGATCAAAGAGGCCTGCGACAAACACGACCGAGACTACTACCCCCGCTTTAAGCAATGGTGCGACAAATACTTCCACATCCCCCACCGCGGCGAAACCCGCGGCGTCGGCGGCATCTTCTTCGACGATCTGGACGAAGAAGAAAAAGATCAAGAGCAGCTCTTTTCATTTGTTCAAGACTGCCTCACAGCCTTCCTGCCCTCATATCTTCCTCTCATTTCAAAGCGGAAAGACATGCCCTTTACCGAACAAGAAAAGGAATGGCAGCAGCTGCGGCGGGGAAGATATGTGGAATTTAACTTGGTGCATGATCGAGGGACTTCGTTTGGTTTGAATACGCCTGGTGCGAGGGTTGAGAGTATACTTATGAGTTTGCCGTTGACTGCGAGGTGGATGTATATGCATGATACGCAGAAGGGAAGTAGGGAGGAAAGGTTATTGAAAGTGCTTAGGGAGCCTGCGGAATGGGTATAGGAGGAAAAGAACCAAAAAAAAGAGAAAAATGGGGATAATAATATTGAGCCAGAACTCAAAAAGGAAATGTTGAAGATCTACCGTTGTATAGAATCTACATGCCATCACATGCACAACTTTTACTGACACATATGCAACGACTTTGAAACAGCAAGTTAAGACAATACCCGCTGCATCGTCTATCTAATTGCACTCTGCGAATTCAACCATACTTCCACTGCTGAATCAATTTGCCGAATTCGAAGCGTCTGTTTTACAAGTCTCAAAGACACTTAGATGATTATAAAGTAATTGCAGTAGTCTACAGTTCCCAGGAGCATTGACTCACAATTATCCAGACAATGGACATGGCTGAAAGCCTGACTTGTTTCACAGTCTTCAATGCCTAACGAAGGCGCATAGCGTCGAATATAGCGTGCAATAAATGCCCGACAAGGACACAGATATCATAAACAAGAACAAATCTAAATGGGTATATCGCTGTCCTGAACCACCCGACACCAGGCCCAAGTCTCATATCCAATTCGATGACCACCGTCGCTATGCACACACATAAATTCCACATCCACCCAATGCTTGATGCCCTACATTTAGTGTCCTACTCACCGTGCGAGACCGCCTACCCCTTCCATAGCTTTCCTCTGCCTCCCGAGCCAGCTCTTTGGCGCTTCTGCCCTTCTCTGCAGGACGACATTATTCATTTGTAGTCGTCCGGCTAGATCATGGTATGCTGAAGACATGAGCTTGAGTTCGCGCTCGAGATTCTGTATGTATTTCTTTTCCTCGCGGGAGGGGAGGGCCTGAGATGCATGTCACGATTAGACTTGTTTTACACATAGATCACTTTTAGATGGTGGCAGAAGGGAGAGGCGCAATTGGTACACAGCCGAAGGTACTTGGAATTGGGCTGAAAAGTGAAGTGACTAACTTGTGATTCGATGCCACACTCAGCACCAGACTTGTCATTGTTTTCAATGGATTGTTGCTTGATGCGAGCCTCGAGCTCTGTGATTTTGTCGTCTCGTTGAATGATAGTCTGAATTCAAAGAATGTTAGCGTCATTCGGTCCAAAGAATCTTCTTGAGATCCGTTTGACACGTGAAGAATTAGATGAAATTGAGGGCGATCTTGCACTGGGTTGAGGAGAACGAAGGAGGGTTTCGGCTGGTGCGTCTTGATGTTTTTGTACCTGTTGCTGCTCTGCCAAGAGCCCTCTATTTCCTTCAATCGTTGGGCGTAGAGCGTCCTCAATGCTGGCTTTCAGATCGGCCGCTCCTCCTTTTGAGGCCTCCAAAATCATGTCGGTCATTTCGTGGAGGGACTGATCATTAACGGCGGCTTTAGCTTCCCTGTTTGCACTGGCTACAATAGCCTCATGGGATTCACGCCAGGCTTGGTTCCTCTCCTCCCCTTGTTTGTCGAACTCTTGTTGCAGCCGATCGTATCGTTTCCTCAGAGCATCAAGTTCACTCTGGATCTGCATTTGTGCTGCCGAGCTTTGCTTTCTTGATTCTGCGATCATCTCAAGCTTAGGCTTGTCCACAAGTTCACCTTCGAGGAGGTCAATATTCAAATCCGACATCATACAATGTCTTTCGAAGGAAGACGTACGATCGTTGGTGGCTTTCTCGACATCCTTCTGGGCTGTCGACAATTTGTCTTCGAGGTCAGAGCGTATCTTTTGCTCCTCACTAAGCCGGTCTCGCATCCGTTTGAAGACTTGGGTCCTTTCAATTTTGTGAGCGGGATCGACCACGCTGAGAATTGGAGATACAGACCCTTCAATGGGAAGCCCTCGGTGCACTTCTGGGATGAAAGACTCTAGAGCTGAGATGTCTTGGTGTAATCTAAGCTCCTTTGCGGACTGGTCGGCCGATAGTTCCTGAGCACTGTCAAGCTGTTGTTGTAGCATGGCGATCTTGAATTCTTTCTCGCTTGAATCATCTGCTAGTCTTTGATTTTGCCGTTCAAGCTCGAACATTCGCGATTTCCTATCTTCCGTTAGTCCTTGTGTACACCAGTTGAGATTACTGAGCACTTGCATTTGTTCCTCTTGCTTTGAAGTCGCGGCAAGCTCAGACTCGAGGCCACCGTCAACAAGGGTGGGTGATGAGTGGATCTCAGAGCTACTAGATCTGTCCCCTAGGTCTGCAATGATCCCTTGACCTTCTGCGTACGCTTCGCGCATTGCTTTCAATTCTCTGCGAAGTCGATCATTTTCGGCGACCACCCCTTGTTTCGTTGCTCGTAGCTCGCTGTTACCAATCTCACTTCGAGACAGCGTCGAGCTTATTTCGCGATTCTCTTTTGCGAGCCTCGCATTGTCCCGACGTATTTCCTCGTAAGCACTTAGTTTGGGACGGGCATCCTCGAGCTGTTGGCGCAAAGAATCTCGGTCCTTTTCGATGACTTTGATAGCTTGTGCTTTCTGCTTGTATCTTTCTCCTATGTTGGCCTTCTTTGTCTGCTCTAGGAGTTCGTTCTTTTGAATGTCGAATTCATCTTGAAGTTTTGGAAATTCCTCGGCCATGACGTTGAGCTTTGCGATCCTCCGTTCCAACTCAGCTTCACGGGACTGATGTTCTGTGATCTGGAACTCCTTACCGGAGATGAGCTCTTCTTGCTGAGATATCTTAAATTCAAGCTCCCGTACTGACAATTGGTCTCTATCAATGTGTGCTGATGCAAGTGTGTTTAACTGGTCTTCTTGCTCAGCAGAATGTTTTTTGATGGCTTCATAGCTTTCTTGAAGGCGTTGATATGCACCATCAAGGTCCTTTTTTTCTGCTTCCAGGCTTCTAACTTCACGCTCCCTGCGATTCAATTTCGCCTGTAGCTCAGCTTGCTGCGCCTCGAGTTCTAGCTCTCTTGTGACTCGTTGTTCAGGGGAGGAGACACCACTTTTCTCCGACCCTGTTTGATCCGACTCGACACCACTTTCACCCTGTGCGTCCTCGTCGCCAGATGATGATTGAGATGGATCTATCTCATGGATGAGCCTGTAGATTACTTGCTGAGTTTGTTGGGGCAGATTTTGGAAATGCTCGACGATTTCTTGGTTTGGTGGAGTGATTGCGACGAGAAGGATGAGCTTCAGGAACTTCATGGACTGGTTAGCTCGTACGGCTGCTTTTGGCCATCTTGTAGCACCTGCCTGGAGAGTGAATGTGCTTGTCCCATCGGAGGCAAATTCCTGTACTTCGTCCTTCGAAAGAGGCTGATAGCTCGCGGCTTGGCCGTCAAGATACGACGTTATATGCTTGTGTATGAAATTCACTATGTCATATCAGCCCCTTGTCCTTATAACGTGCGGTGGCCTGAGGGCGAACTTACAATTTTGCTCTCTTGCAGAGTCTGACTGTTTTCTGCTGGGAAGCTCCCCCGTAAACGATTTATTGTTGATATCACCTAATTGCCGTGAGCTTGTATCTCGGTTCCCTGCAGACAGCTGTACTTACGGAGCATCTCCCAAAACGCTTGTCCATCGTTCGTCTCGCCGAGGGACACAACACGATCTGAGAGGGGGAAAGAATTTATCTGTAGCAGCACTTCAGTACGACATTACCTGCGGGAGCTGGAGAAACACGCAGCTTACCCAGACGACCAGCGCCGCTTCGGTTTCGGTGGGAAGAACGCCATTTGCAGCCATCTCGCGCTATGTAGGGTCTCGCAGTCGTGTCAACGTGGGAGATCAGGGCGAAGGAACTCTGCAGCATTTTGGCGGAGCAACAAAAGCATGGGGAAATGTTCAATTATGGGTTCACTATGGGGGGACGCGATGTTGAAAGGGCCTTGTCATAAATCACTAGCGCGCCATGGAATCGATAACGATTCGCTTCTCTGATGAAAGACTGTCAACCTGCTGCTATTGTTCCAAAAACAAGGCTTCTACAAGGCCTTGAACTCGGTTTTTGTGGCATGATAGCAGCTCATTAATTATATTGTACGCCAGAGCCAATCAAATGTCTTCACACTTAGGCAAGCAGTTATTGGACCTCGCCACTTTCCCCCCAGAGCTTCTGATCTTGAGTGCTCTCCAGTCCGGAATGTTTTCAAGACAATCTCTGATAGTAATGTCACAACACTATCACCCCTGACGAACTGGTGCTGGCGCGAACAGCTTTAATCTTTAATCAAGGGTCTACTCTCCGGCCCATTGCAAGCGCTAATGTTCGTGACTGAGGATTGGGTATGTTGTGTACACTCAAGGTCTTATAGATTGAGTTGAGACTCCTTCCTGATTCAGGAAAGCCAGCTTCGATTCTATTCTCTGATGGGCAATTCCCGCGCATATGTCACAAATCAATTTGTCAGTCTCTTTTCCTCAATCCTGAGTAGTCACGGTCTGATCATCTTCGATGGTTGGTTCGTATTCTTGAGACAATGTGTGAATCGTGTCGATAGCTTGTGAGGAGGCTTTGGCTATGAACCCTCTGTGGTAAAGAGTTAGTATTGATCTTTCCTTGAGGGTTGTGGGACATGCTTGAACAGGCTGAATTCGTGCAATATTCCGCCTCCACCAGCTTTTATGGCATCCTTGTAATCGTTCAAATCTGATTGGGGTGCTTTATCTGGGTATGTGACCAAAACTTGTCGTTGCGGTGCGAGACCATTCACGCCAACGGTGACCACACCAGCGAGCACAAGTGATCGAAGAAGAAGCATTGTTAAGTAAAGTTATCGTAGGAAGAATGGGTTTAGGAAGCACTTAATTAGAGCAAGAGAAGTGGTGAAGAACGACCGAGGGCATCTGCAATCCGCATTTGTCTGCTGCCTGCGGCCCGCCATTCTTGCGCTAAGGGTTGCCAAGGCGCTTACTCATCATTCTCACTCTGGCTTCTAAGTTCTTGGCTTCGAAACCTTTGTGCTACCAGTCAACCTTTTTCAACTCTCAGCATCTCCTGTTTCACAACACAACGCCCATCCATCCTCAATACACCACCACCATCATTCGCTCCGAACGCAGTGTCTCCGGTTGCTCACGCACAATCTCATCCTGGTCTCGATAGGTGGGTCTGCAGGCTCTGAACCATCTGCTTGGAGGATAGCTTGGGAATAGAGAGGCGATTGGGAGGAGGCATCTGGGTTGAAGCACAGCACGCGCATGTCAGGCTTTTATGCTTGGATAAAATAGCTAGCAGTGACTCCAAACCTTACAGTGACTGTTGTTCAAGAGCATCATTGAGGTCGTCGTCTTCCTATTGTTACCAGTTGGAAGGCTGATCAATAGCGCATCTTGCATGGGTGCAACCCTTTCAAATAATACTCACCATCCTACCAGAACGATTGTTGATTTCATTCGTGCTCTATTTCTAACATCGCAAGCTCATTCGCAAGAGGTACAAACCCCAAGTGCTTTCTAAACAACGGCATCACACTGCCAAAACACAGCCCTTTCACCACCAAAGTCGTCATGTCCGTTGGACTTCCTTCCGATGAAGTGGCTGAAGACTATAAAAACTCTCTCGAAGATCTAACCCTCAATTCGCGATACGAAATCAGCAACTTGACTGTGATTGCAAAAGAAAATACAGAGCATGCCCTAGCCATTTCCAGAGTTCTGGAAAAACATATCGGGAGCACTCCTCCTGATCGCAAGCTCCCTGCTCTTTATGTCCTTGACTCTGTCGTTAAGAATATCGGTACGCCCTATACTCTCTTCCTTGGTCGAAACCTTTACAGTATTTTCATGAACGCCTATACTTTGGTCAACCCCGGTGTGCGGAAGAAGTTGGATGAAATGCTTCAAACGTGGCAGCAACCAGTACCAGGATCAAAGGATACCAGGCCCGTCTTTCCTCGAGAGACAACACAGCCTATAACCACTGCATTACTCAAAGCTCGTACAAGAGCCATCCAGGAGCAGCAGCAACAGCAAGCGCGAACGCAACGGGAAATGATGGCTCGTCAACGAACGATGCCTGTACCAAATGCACAATGGCGGAATACCCCTACTCCGCCTCAGGTGAATGGCCAGCATTATCCACCTCCACAGCAAGGGCCTTCCCAGTACAATGTGCCCAATGGGCATTTCCAGGTGCGTAAATCCTTAGCAAACTTCTCTAGAATTTCGTTGACAGTGTGCCGAAGCAACGTCCCCCATATCCTCCTTATGCTCAGTACCCTCCGCCACAGCAGGTTCCGCAACCACACCAACAACCTTACCAACAGATAGTATCCCATCCGCAAAATCTGCAGGGTCTACAGAAGCCTCTCGAAATACGTATAGGGGAACTTGTCAGAACGGCAAAGGAGCGGCTCGCCGCCAATGTCCATGACCAGGCTCTCACCGTTCGTCTACAAGCTTTGGTGGCTCTTCAAACACTTATGAGCCGGCAAACACTCTCGCCTGATGAGCTGCTGATGGTTGAAAACCAACTGGACGCACTTTCTGCCCCTCCAACACAAGCGACCTTTGCGAGTCCGTCTATGCCTGGACCGCATGCTTTCCAGCCTCAATATGCACTGCCATCCCAGCAACGGCCACAGCAAGGACCATTACCCCCAAACCCTGGATTACAAGCTTCTGTGGACTCGAAGAATTTAGCGGACATTATTGCTCGAGCTCAGCGAACTCCAGGGCCTCCCCAGACTCCACAGGCATCACCGCAACCCCAACCCACACTAACCTCACATCCTTCCGGGCAATCTGCACCTGTGGATCTATTAGCAAGCCTGAGAGCCAAAGGCCTCTTGCCTGCTGATTCCAGTACACCCGTGAATGACCCGGCAGTTTACCCACCCCCTTCGTCTGTTACAAATACTCCGCCAGTACCTCCTCCAGGTCACCAACGTTCCCCTTCAATCAATGATATTGAGCTTACATCGGCTTCTCTGAAGAGGTATGTTTGGGTGTTTGTGGCTTCTTTTCGCCCTATGCTAATGACCTCCAGACCTCGACCATATCTCATATCAATTTTGTATGAAGCGCGACCAAATCAGTGCTCGACTTGCGGTCGACGCTTCTTGGCTACGGAGGACGGTAAACAAAAGAAAGCTCGACATCTGGACTGGCATTTCAGGACCAATCAACGGCTAGCAGACTCCGCAAAGCGAGGTCAAAGCCGGAGCTGGTATGTTGATGAATTGGTAAGGATTATTGACCTCGGCAAGTACACGTCAACATACGCTGACGTGAATCTAGGAGTGGATAACATCTCGGGATGATCCTGAAGACGCGCCGCCGACAGATGCCTCCTCAGCTGCAACCAAAGCCGCCTTGGCTGCTTCCCTTGCAGCAGCGGACCCAAAGAACAAGCACATTCCCGTACCTTCAGACTCAGTGCTGCAAAACCAACCATGCCCAATCTGCCAAGAGAAGTTCGAAACCACCTGGAATGATGAGGCGGAAATGTTTGTGTGGAGAGATGCCATTCAAATTGGCAGTAGAGTATACCACGCGAGTTGTCATTCCGAGGTGAAGAAGGACGGAGGCAATACGCCTGGAAGAACAAACACGCCAGACAGCGTACTAGGAAAAAGAAAGGCTGCAGCAGACATGAACGCAACGCAACCAACTCGAATCAAAGCATGATCCGCGTGCGATTTGCGCGTGTATGCTGTTTTTCATCACCCCTCATTTTGAGAGTGCGGCATCTTCTTCTCTTCTGCTCTTCTTTCCCAGCATGCGTTACGCATGTCATGCATGCACGCCAGATTCCTAAGACGAGGTGTTTCATCTTGATTAGCCAGACGATTTTGACATTGCGAGTGAGCGATGCTTTTAAGCGTCATTCATATTCTTAGAGTACAGAATTAAAATCAAACTCATTACAGGAAAAACGTCACTTTGTTTCACCCTTTGCAAAGACCACCTAGGCTGGCTGAATGGCTCTCGAATGCTTTAGGCTAAATTACAGTCTCCCAGGCTATTGACGTGGGTCACTTCCCCACGTTCCCCACAACCCCTTACGTCACAGGTACTTATGCACGACAGATCCTACTCCAGGCGAAAAGCTGAAGTGCATTCACAACAGAAGATCGGAATTTCTTCAAGATGGCGTCTATACATACTGTTCGATGGGGAATCCTGGGTATGTTATTCTCGTATATCATTACGTCTTACCATAATATTAGACTGTTTGCTGATATGAGACACAGCAACCGGCGGTATTGCCGAAAGTGAGTACCTCCCTTCGAGTCTCTTCTTCCATTGCCCAACTAAAATCGTACTCGGTAGAATTTACCAAAGATCTCATGATTGATCCCTCCACCCGCAATGTCACCGATGTCAAACATACCGTCACAGCCGCAGCATCTTCCAGTAGTAGCTCACGTGCCAAACAATTCCTCGAAACATGCAAATGTCCATCAAGCGCTTCTGCCTATGGCTCGTACGAGGAGCTGGTAAAAGATCCAAATGTCGATATCATCTACGTCGCCACACCGCACTCCCATCATTTTCAGAATACCATGCTATGTCTCCTCGCTGGCAAGCACGTTTTGTGTGAGAAAGCATTCACAGTAAACGCAGCGCAAGCGAAGAAGCTGATCGAAACGGCAAAAGAAAAGAAGTTGTTCCTAATGGAAGCAGTATGGACCAGATTCTTCCCCCTGAGCATCGAAATAAGAAAGAGAATCGAAAGCGGTGAATTAGGAGCCATCCACCGAGTCATCGCAGACCTAAGTTTCGGCCAAGACGTAGAAAACACATGGGGCGCGAACGGAGCCAAAAATCGTATGGTCAACATGGACCTCGCCGGCGGCGCCCTGCTCGATCTCGGCGTCTACCCTCTAACATGGTGTTTCCAAAGCATCTACCACACCGTCCCCGCCGCCCAACGAAAACCCCCCACCGTGATAGCCTCAGTCGAAAAATACGCCACCGGCGCCGACGAGAAAACCTCCATGCTGCTGTCCTTCCCCTCCGCCCCCGGTGGCTCGCAAACCGCGCACGGCATCGCCCTTACGAATTTCCGCGTCGCCACCGACCCCGATGGCCACTATACCGCTAATCCAGCCATACGCATCCAAGGCACGAAAGGCGAGATCCAAGTTTCCGGGCCGGCCTTCCGCCCCTCGCATTATCGATTCATACCGGCTGAAGACGATACCGACCCGCAGAGCATCAAGCCGGGGAAGAATCCGAAGGTGGAGGAGCGGGATTTTCCGATTCCGGGACAGGGGATGTTTTGGGAGGCGGATGAGTGTGCGAGGTGTTTGAGGGATGGGAGGGTGGAGAGTGAGGGGATGGGGTGGGAGGAATCGGTTGTTGTTATGGAGACTATGGATCTGGTTAGGAAGCAGGGGGGTGTGAAGTATCCGGAAAAGATTGAGACGACGGAGTATCCGGTTAGTCTGTGAGGAGCGGTGCGGAGTGGAAATGGGGGGATGATGGTCGGTTGTATATAGGTATTTTGCAGCATCTTGAACTAAAACAATGTTTATTGTACATTTGCATGTGGAAGGCGTACGCTGCTATCAGCGTATGGGCTTTCCGTAAGTGCTCTCTATACTGAATGGTATCTCTTTCTCCGGGGCCCCGAGAGCTGCGGTTCGGTCACCTCTTTTTATCAGCCTCCTTTCCCTTTTCCTTTCCACCCTTACCATCCTCCTTCGCCTCATCCACGCCATTGACTCCGTCTGCTCCATTTGTCTTCTTACTATCCTTATCTTTCCCTTCCTCTTCCTTCTTCGCATCTTTCTCTTCCTGCTGCTGCCGATTCTGTATCTTGTTTTCTATCAGGTCATGGAAAGCTGTGATCGCTCTTATCAATGAGCTCAAATAGATAGCCATAAGCTGATCGTTGGTTTTCACGCTCATCGCCCTCGCAAGTTCTGTGTTGTCTATCCTCTCGGATCCCTCAGCGGCCTTGGCCTCTGAAGGTGTAGCTGTAGGATTTGACAGGTTTGGTAGCAAGTTGAACACATCTTGTAGATTTCCTAATATTGCGTGATTGACGGGCAATTCTTTGTCGATGACTTTCTGAAGGTATTGACCGATGTCGCGGAGGCGGAGATGTAGGCCTTGGAGGGATTGTAGTTGGGATGTTATGCGGGTGGAAAGGGTGCCGACAGCGACATCACGAATATCGCGGAGGAGATGCTCGACGCCGATCTCTTCTGCCTCCTCGGCTTCGATGATGGAGGGGGTATGCATGAAGGTTTTGGTGGTTGTGGTGCCGTCCTATGATCCTCCAAGTCAGCACGCGTCTCCTCCCTTAAATCTTTGAATGAAACCTATACATCTTTGATTTCCTCGACCGCAAAGTAGGCATCCGTGGGTACGCCGACTTCTTTCGGTTGGACATCTATGATGACAAGTAGGGGATTGGGTGTGTATCGCTTGAAAAGCTCATTGATCTCGAGATCGGATGCGCGGAGCTTGGGACCAGAATGGTACCATCCTATCAGCTTTTCTCGGGCATTGACTTTCTTGAACATGTCGTTCATGCCCTCGACGTAATTGTGGTCCAGGAACCATACTGAGGGGTCTTTCTCATCTTCTTCGAAGGGTACTGGAATTCGCCGTCATTCGTTAGCCAGATACCCCGAGTCTGGAGAGAGATTAAATGCATACCAGCAAAGCTGTTTGACACTCTAACGTTTTTGCCATCATTTTGCCCTAATAACACACCAACGACTCGCTTGCGTAGGCCTTTGCCTGAGCGGCCGAAGTGGTCTGCTGCTGAAAGAAGGACAAGAGGGGCGACGGATACATTACGCGAGACAAGAGAAAGGGTTTCAGCAGTCGTAGCAGGCATAACGGACAGCGTCAGTGTTCGTGACTGACGGTCAATAATGAAGGACTTCGATACAACTATTAAATTACCAGAGCTAGCTTGATGATGGAGCTGTCGATGGAAGGACACATGAGGAAGGTTTGCCGACGCACTCTAATTGAGCGACTCATCATCTCTTCTTTCTATCTCTTCACCCGTTACATCATAATATCACAATGAGGGACGTGAGACGTTTGTTTCTATAAGTCATATGTATCATTGTACGACCTGAGTGGATGCTAAACCGTGAGTGAGACATTTGTCTTTTGAATTCCCGCAAATCCACCCTAGCTCGAAATATATACATATGTCCATGGGTCCTACTCTAGTACCCTAGCTCGAAATATATACATATGTCCATGGGTCCTACTCTAGTACCCTAGTACTCCAGATCATCTACTGACTGGCTTGACTGATTTACGAAATGAGGTGAGCATAAGCAGATTTCAGTCTTTTC
>JAABUP010007720.1_pt1 | contig 14194 bp, 18 predicted proteins | sample 5559201 | NCBI WGS metagenome assembly JAABUP01 (sample SAMN10711887, study PRJNA513373) | rock metagenome | isolation source: Antarctica rocks | place: Antarctica | reverse complement strand
TTTTGCTCGGCGCCACAAAACGCCACATTGCAGGGATACACCACGTGACCCGGGAGATATTCATCTCACTTGCCTTTGCATCAATGAGGGTCTTATGCTCAATTACTTCACAGGTCAAAAGACGAAACAATCTCTTCATATCTTCTGAAGCCCAGTAAGTGGATATTACACGCATGTAATATCTAATATGTTCTCGCGATTCCCCCATGTGTGGGGATTCTATGGCTTAGTCCCTAGGCAAGTTTTCTACAGTGTGTGCTTTTGGTATCAAACAGGAGTATGTGCGTTCACTGCAATTTCATACATCAGCAGTATTGCAACCTCAAATCCAGGCAGAGATTGTACTCTGGAGCAGCGGATTCTTTCACTCTCTTCAACCCAGAACAGTTTAGATCTAGGGCTCTATGCATCATGACGTCGTTCCATCTTTTCTCTCTTTCAGTCCATTCGCTGTTTCATTTGTCTTTCGCATTTCAACCTCAGCATTACATACATAAACATCTTCAATGGACCTCTCCGCCTACCTCCCCACCATCCCCCCACCCCCCCGCCCCGACCTCAAACCCCTCCCAACCACCACCCCTCTCACCCCCCTCGCTGCCCTCCTCCCCCCCCTCCTCTACTACCTCGCGCTCCTCCTCCTCCCCCCCTTCCCCCCCACCACCCCCCTCCGCCCCCTCATCCCCCCCACCCGCACCCTCCTCGCCCTCCTCTCCGGCACCCTCTTCTTCCGCCTCCCCCTCAACCACCACGTCCCCTCCTCAATCGGCCTAACCTACCAACTCGCCCTCGTCGGCCTCTACGGCGGCTGCCGCGTCCTCGACGCCTTCCTCATCTCCCCCTACCTCTTCTCCCACATCCCGCGCCGCATAAAATACCACCATGCGCCGCGCAGCAGCGAGCCGGGACCGGCGACGGGCGCGGATGCGGAGAGTTGGTTCTCGCTGCATTTTTTGAGAGGGGGTGGGGAGGCGGTCACGGAGACGGCGGTCACGGATGAGGGGTGGCCGCATGGGTGGTGGGATCGCATGAGTTGGGCGTTGGAGTTGGAGTTGTCGATGCGGGGGGCGGGGTTTACGTGGACGAGTGCGGATGTGAGACATACGAGGCAGACGTGGCGGCCGAGCATCAGAGACCGGACGCACAGTATTGTGGTGCATGTGTTGCCGGTATTGGTGGTTACGTGGGCGGTAATTAGGGACGTCTATGTGCATTTTTTGGAGCGTGGGGATGGGTTTGATGATTTGCCGTTTGCGATTCAGGGGTTCTTGACGGCGAGTTTGGGAGGATTCCTCATGAGTGCGTTTTCTTTGGGTCATTCTCTCTTTGCAATCATGCTTGCACCACTTGCGCCGCATCCGTTGAGTTATTTTCCGCCATTGTATACAGCGCGTGTGTGGGATTTGGTTAGTGTCCGCGGCTTCTGGAGCTACGGTTGGCATCGTTTGTTTTCAAGATTGTTCCTGGTGTACGGCGTCTGGCCTGGGGAATGGGTTGAGCGCAAGATTACGCGCAAAAGGCCAGACGAGGAGGCGGATGTGGGAAAGGTGCTGGGTGGGTTCGTAAGCAGTGCGTTTGTGCATAGTTTTGCGGCGCATACTGTTATGGGGGGTTGGGAAGGTGCGTTTGGAGAAGCGTGGTTTTTTGCGGGATGTGGGTTAGCTGTTGTGGTGGAGGAGGGGGTGAAGAGGCTGGCTATTGGGCAGAGGAGGAAGGCTAAGAGAGATGGGAAAGAGGATTTGGGAAGGTGGTATGATGGTGTTGTTGGAAGAATTTGGTGGGTCTGTGTGCTATTGTATACTGGTAGGAATTTTGCCAGGGGTTGGGTACGAGCTGGTTTGGTTAGGGAGATGGCTGGATTGTGATTTGTTGTGTACGATTTTAAGCAGCTTGGAAAACGCACTTCACGATGATCCTCGTGAACCAGGAGAGCTGTCCAGTATGTCCAAAGGTTGGAATGAATCTCAATTTCCGATTGAGGATGTGGTGGAAAAACTTATTGAGAGCAATTCCAATGTCCATTCCGATTCAGACGAGACCACATCTCTACGAGATTCGCAGCTGACCATCTATTCATCTGAACCAGCTAGGAGGTGACAAGCACCTTTTCTGAACTCCGACAGCGACAGATGGAAAGGGTTGCAATCTTACCAACTTTGTAGCACCCACGTCATGACACTCTCCTGATAATCATTAGTGGGACCCTATCAGGTGGTGGGAAATCGTATTTTAGAGAAGGCAAAGCACCAACAATAAAAATGAGAAAAACATCCAAGCACACTGTATCAGATTGCGAATTGTACTCAGTGTGCATATCATGAAGCTGTATTTCGAGCAAGAGTGGCGTAAAATGTCATCCCATACGTCAAGCAGCTCCCTACCTACCCCATCTCTCTCACCCCTCAAAAACCCGATGATTCAACTCAAACCCAAACCCCTTCGCAACCTTCTTCATCTGCACCTCCAAATCATCCTCCATCCCGCCCCCCATACCAAATACCTGCTTGATCTTCGCCGCATAAAAAAACACATCACTCCCCAGCATCACAAACTTGAACAGAATATGCCTGCCCAAATTTTTAGCTTTCTCTCGATAGCTCAGATCGGGGCTGTCGACCAAGCTTCGGGAAGCCCAGTTGCCGGTGATTTTGATGCGGTTGACGGGGGAGCCGAGGAATTGGTTGTTTCCTTGGACGATGCGGAGGTTTCGGCCGATGAAGATGAGTTCTTTGGGCCATTTGGTTTCGTCGCTCAGGATGCCTTTGATGCCTTTTCGCATCTTCTGTTGCATTTCGTATGCGCGCTCTTGTTGTTCTTTGCCTGTTAATGGTCGTTTTAGTGAGTCTGACGTGCTGTTATCGCCGCCGGTATAAGGTCTCATTAGGGTAGCTGAAGCAAACATATCAGGGTTGTTGATGCCCCAGCTCTTGGTGATCGTCCCCAAAGTCTTGTTATCGAAGATCATTAGACTTTTCCAGAAAAGACTGTATTGGTGACGGAAATCCGGCCTCATGTGGATATACAAGCCGTGGTCAATCAAGACAAGCTCTGGCTTTCCAGACGGCAGTCGCCTGATGAAGATGTTACCTGGGTGAGGATCGCAATGAACCCAACCCCATAGAAACATCTGTGCTGAGAAGAGGTCTATCATTTCTGACATGACATCCTTCAGGGACAAGCCAAGGCCACCTTTGCCATCCCGACCTTTCCACCAGTCTCTATTCGGCTTGAGCTTTTCGCCTACACGGTTACTGCGTAGGATTTCGGCCACATCTTCCGGTTTTGGGGGATCGAGAGGAGCTCCACCGCACCCGGGGCTACCCTGTCTCCATTTTCCTTCCCACGGTTTGGTCAAATTCTCTTTGTCCCAAAGGCGAACACCTTCAATCCATTCCGCAGTCATAATACGCTTTGAGCTCAATTCGCGGTAAACTTTGGGCACATATACTCGTCCGCGCAAACGAGGCTCTCCGGCCACCAGCTTCGCCATGCGCTCAGCATTGTCGGCTTCATTGATAAAGTCCGTCTCGAGTTGCAATCGCTCTGTTATGAAGGGCACCATGCTGTATAAGGGGAGATCGAACCAATACGTGTAGATCCATGCCACGGTCCTGAGCAAATGATTTTCGTCAGCAATTGCTGCACACGTCAATGTCTTAGGAGACGAACTTGAATGCCCAGAGATCCCATCCCACCTGCTGGTCAATCTCCCGTTTCTGGACCTTCACAGCAACCTCGTCTCCATTAGGCAACCTCGCCCAGTGGACTTGGGCCACGCTAGCGCTCGCCCTTGCAGTTCTCTCCAGTACACCTTTGTCCGGGTCTCCTGCAAAGCTGATCCCAAAGACCTCTTCAGGTGATTTCCCAAAGTCCTCTTGTATGACTTTTTCAACATCTTTCCAGTCGTTTTGGGGCGCGTCATCGAACATTTTGGCAAACATCTTTTGAAACTCTGGAGGAAGTACAGCGGATTGCATAGCGATCGCTTGACCGATTTTGAGGTAAAGACCTCCGTTTAATTGGAGCAGCCCGGCCAGGCGTTCTGCGTTGCGAGCGTGAAGGGCCTCGATTGAGGGTGCGAGAGGAGGATGAGGTCGAAAGTTGATCTTGTAGTCCAACGCCACGATCAATCCGAGACCGAAGGTGCGAGCACTGCGGGTTATGGAAGAGGCATAGTATTGCCTGTCTAGGCCGTACAGCACGCCTGTCCCGAGAGCCAGGTACACCAGACGGCGAGCCCATCTTCTCGAACGACGAAAGGTCTTGGGGGGGGCTGCTTTGGGAAGAGAGCTTGGGTTGGGAGGAGCGAATGGCTGGAACTGCTGGGTCTGGAGAAATCGGCGAAACGGGCTGGGCGGAGAATAATTGAATTTTGGTAAGGATCTAGTATCTTTGGATCTTCTGATACAACCCGTGCACAAACCGAGAGCAGGACGGACCATGTCAAGTTGCTCCTTGCAGACCGAGAACTTCACCTCATCGACCCCACACTGACATACCTTATGCCAAACACATCCTCAAGACGTGGCTGGATGGGCAGAATCTAGCAGATCTGTCCGGCTGGGGTCGAAGTGATGATGCATCATGCATCATGCTACGGGGGGCCAGTGAGACATTTCATGCTGTTTCCGTAGATCTAAGTAAGCTCGCCAAGCCCTCGGTTGTTCCTGCGCGAGCCACCAAAGTGACGCTAAAGCCACTGAAGGCAAAGCCACCGAGCCACCTTCCTGACGGGCTTGATCTGCTTTCTGGAGACGGGTAATCTTAAACAAAAGGGGGCTTCAAGGGCTTCAACCTTGTCTCGATTCCTTACTTTCTTTTCTCTTTGCTCTGACTCTATTTTCATCTTTTGCTCGAGGTTCGCATTTTGCCAATTGATAAAGCGTGTCACTCGTTTCACCCACACCGTCACTCTTTCTGAAACACGGTCGCAGTGCACCTTCTGCAGGGTCAGACGGTTGGCCAAAACGCTGACATCCCACGCTATTTTTGCTTAGCTCGAAGCTTAGCCCCCTCCCACCCCTTCCAGCTTCCCACCTCCGAGCCTCCATATCAAGAAATCTTCTCTTTCTCCCACCAAACTCGACGGCGAGAGACCTATTCACCCAGGGACGGGACTTCACCGTATTGCTCTGCGCCTGGATGAACGCCATCTAGACGTCGCCAATGCGCTCGCGAAATCCGTCGGCTGGGCTCCAACAGCCTCTCACCATCTTCAATCGCATCAAGCTATAGGCACGCCTCCATGCTGTCATAGGATTACCAGCAAGGTCCACGCTCTCCCCCTGACGATCTTTCTCTGACGTCGACACCCACGATGCTTCGTCCAGCAACTCCTTTGACCATCTTATTCTTCGTCGCCTTTGTTCTCCTGCTTCTTTCCACCATCTCCACTCCAATCGTCAAGGGCATACCTTTGGCGCAGTTCAATGGCGTCTCTTTCGGCGTCTTCGGGTATTGCAAGGCATCAGGATGCAGCAAGATACAGATTGGCTACCCTGTTGGTAAGTGGTATTTGTCCAGGGGAATCAGGGCATGTCGCTGGCGATGTCGAGTGAAGAGGGTGCAAGAATGAGCATAAACGCACAATTTCCTTCAACTACAAGAAGTGCACTGTTTGTTGCCCTCGTTCCCGGGCTGACCTTTTCTCTGCAGATGCGAAGACTCTCTTTGGTGACTCCAACGACAGTGCAGACTTTTCCCTCCCATCGACCGCGCGAACCGATCTCTCCTCAATCCTCATTGTTCACCCCGTCGCAGCTCTCCTCACGCTTGTCTGCTTAATACTTGCTGCTACTTCACACCTACATTCACCTTCTCATTCTCCGCGTTACCTTCTCGCTTTAATCATTTTATCAGTACCAACCCTTTTGATCACTTTGTTAGCATTTCTCGTAGATATTCTGTTATTTGTTCCGCATCTGGCATGGGGAGGATGGATCGTTCTGGCATCGACAATCCTGATCCTTGCAAGCGGCATTGTCACATGTGCAATGCGGAGAACTTTGGTGAGCAGAAAAGCTCGAAAGAAGAGGATAGCAGAAAATGCAGAGATGAACGGAGAAAACTTCTACGCTAGCCAGGCAGCGCCTCCCAAAATGGCCATGGATCGTGCTGAGACGCCACCTCCATTACCTGCCCAGCCGTCCATGAGTGGCGGCATTGGAGGAGACAAGCTCCCAGCATTCGCAACTTTTGAGTCAAAATCCGGAAGTGACGACGACCGCATACCACTTAATACCAGGACACCATCGGAAAAGACACTACCGAGTGCACCGGGTAGCAGAGGAGGTTACCCGGAAGATGGGTTTAATAGATATGGCGGGCCAGGAAGAGGGGGAAGAGGGGGACTTGCAGGGATCCGGGGCGGGCGTGGTGGATACAACGGACCCAGGGATGAGTATGGTAATCCTTTACCACCTGCGAACGCCTTTGGTCAGATGCCGCCTGCTGGCATGAGAAGAGATCGGTCAGAACCACCAAGATTGCGAAATCAGTATTCCGATGAGACCATGAATTCTCAAGGCTCTCGCGGCAGGGGGCGGGGAGGGTTTGGTCCGCCGCGAGGATACGCTAGGGGAGGGCCCAGAGGCAGAGATTATGGTCCAGGCCCAGGGAGAGGGAGGGGTGGCTACGGAAGAGGAGGTATTCCAATGGGGCCAATTGGAGCAGGTGCGAGCGCTGGCATGATGGCAGGGGAATATAGAAGAGGACAAGAACCTCCGCCGGGGTACGGCTACGATAACGGCTATTATCCACAAGATCGACCCGGTCAATACGACGGTCCAGGGCCTGCAGGTTACGGTAGAAGTCCATCAGCGCCGGGCTACGGTCGTCGTCCTTCACCAGGTCCACCTTCAGCGCCTGGTGGATACGGTCGAGGTCCCTCGCCCGGTCCACCGTCAGCGCCTGGCGGCTACAATAGAGGACCTTCGCCTGACCCTCCATCAGCTCTAGCAGGAGGATATGGCTATGCGCGGAGAGAGCCAAGTCCGGAACCCCCAATGCCACAGTACCGGAGCGAGCCTTCTCCGCCGTTACCCATCAATCCGCATCCTACGGACGACCACATGATTGGGCAAGCAGTGGAGATGGATGCGAGGCACGGTAGTCCTTCACTCAGATCGCCAACATTCCCCCAACCAATGCAATTCCGCGACAGCGACAGTGACATTCAAGGGTTCGTGGGGCTTCAGCAGAAGCAACATCGCCATGAGTCAACCAGCGACTATGGTGGAAACGGGTAAGTCTCCTACCCATGGTCTATCAAAGCTTTTTTACTGACACTCTCCTAGACCATACGTCCCCCCTCGAGCCGCCTGGACTGGCAACGGCACAAGAGGTGCGAACTCTCCATCTAATGCAGCCAACATCGACCCCATCGAACTCCCCTCCCAAAGCACTCCCCGTGAACACAGACGTCGCTCCTCCTCCCTCCCTCAAAACCAGCCTCAATCCCACCGCCGCAACCAACCTTCCGCAGACAACTACTACGAAGACGTCGACCCCCGCTTCGCCTCCTCCCCAACCAACGACCACCCCCTCACGCACGCAACGCCAAACACCCAATCCAGCAACACACTCCCCCACGCCCTAATGCCCGGCATCTCCACCATCGACCCCAATCACCACCAACCCGTCCACCCCACAATCGAACACGTCGACCCATCTAGCAGCTACGAAGATTTCCAAGACGGCCAGATGAGCCCCGCGGAAAGCGAACATAGTAATATGACATCTATTTCGCAACGTGGTGTCAACCCTAATTGGAGACCGGATTCCGGCCACCGTCCTGGCCAGCCGAATCTGGGTGTACCAGGCAGAAGGCCGAGTCAGCCGCTGCATTCTAATTCGAACTATGAGATTCCGCCGGGGATCCCTGCTATACAGCATGGTCAGGCTTTCTAGGAATTTTTTTAGCGGCCTAACTTATAACGGCAGTTTACCTTCGGCTTGACGAAAGGCTTTTCTTGTACAGAGGTTTTTCTATTTGATATTCAGATGCGGACGGATCTGCGTCTTGTTCGCTCAGTTTCGATTGTACATATGATGGGATTGGAATGTCTATCTGCCCGGCATGGGCATGGGATGCCGATGGCTATCGTCAGGGGCGAAAATAGTGTGTAGTTGATAAATCAAACTTGAAGTATTCACCAAGTAGCCGTCGAATCTGCGTTGAAACATTCTCTCATTTCGTACTAATCCAGCACAGCATGCCCTACAAATCCCCCCATCCCATCACCTCTCCTCCACACTCAATCTCCACGCCCTCAACGGCAACGCCTGCAACCTCATCGCCGCCGGCCGTATATATCCCCAAAACGTCACGATCCCAATAATCACACACACCACATTCGTGATGTAGTATCCATCTTGGGAAATATTACATGTGCCACCGCCGTCATTGCAGCGATGTTTTTCGGCTTCTTGGACGCAGGAGAAGGAGGCGGTGATTAGGGTGGCGCCTTCTTTGAGGGTGGGTTTGGAGTCGGGGGAGGGGGGGAGGCAGGTTGCGAGGGTGAAGTAGTCGACTAGTTTTAGGATGGGGAAGCGGGGGAAGGTGCCGCCGAGGTTGGAGACGCTGTGGTACGATATTAGCTTAATGTCAGGCTGAGAAATGAATCTGGGGGAAGTATACGTACGTTGCGAGCAGAGTCATGTAAGTCCCTCCAATGACTGGATCTGCGATCTTGGCGTGGAAAGCCGAGATGGCTACGAACATGACGGTGCTTGTGAAGGTGGAGAAGATGTGCGATAGGATCACTGTGAGAAGGTACCATGGCTGCACGCCGTTTGCTGGGAATAGCATTACGACGGCTTGGGCGAGACAGGCTGCTATCAGGCGGCCGATGAAGGCCCAGCACCAGACGTGGATTGGAGGGTTGCTGGTGGACCAGCGGCCGGCATAGTAGCCTAGGCTGATTTCGAAGGGAAAGTCGATGAGGACGGTTAGAGCCATGTCTTCCTGGCTGAAACCTTTATCCAGGAGTTTGAGATTCGTGACAGCGTCGTTGGCCTGGAAGCCGATTTTCGCTATCAGGTGGATGATGATGATGCTTTGGATATTCTTGAGTTTCAGCACGCCCAGCATGCTCCTGTAGACTTCGAGGATCCCGTCGCGCTCTTTGGTCTTGTCCTCGCGTTTTAGGACGGCGAGACCTACGGTAACGGCTAGGTAGGCCCAGCCCCAAAATGTGAGATATCCGCCCAGTGTGACGACGCCTTCGGGGCTGGGGGAGGAGCGGAACCAGCGGTTGGCGAAGTCGGGCGCATTGAGGGCGAGGAAGACGGTGTAGGAGAGGAAGTGGCCGCCTGTTAAGCCGACTGTTTGTGCGGTCGATGCGTAGGAGAGATTTTGGGGTGAGAGGAGTGTGAGAGCCCAGCCGTCGACTGCTATATCTTGTGTGGCGCAGAGGAAGACCAGGAAGAACCACCACCATGTGAAAGACCAGACCCCTGAGCCATCACTGGCGCCGGCTGCGACCATCATCTCCTTCACCTGACTGCCAAGGTATAGCATTCCTATCCCAGAGCAGACCTGAATTGGCAAGATCCAGCTTTTCCGTCGACCGAGTTTGGGTGACCAGACTGCGTCCACGATCGGACTCCATAGCAGCTTCAATGAGTATGGATATGATGCCAACGTGAAAACACCAATTTGCCCGTACGAGAGGTGAGGTTTGAGGAGGAAGGGCACAGATCCTCCGGCCAGGCCCATCGGTATGCCCTGGAGGAAATATAGAAGTACCAGAAGAAGGAAATTTCTCCTATCTTGCCGCGGTAGCTCGAAGAAGCTGCTATTGGGGTTCGGAGTCATTGGCGTTTGCGGTGGTTCATCGTCTAGGGTAAAGCTTTCTCTGCTGAGAAGGCTTGCTGTTTGTGAAACGGAGGTAGGGGAGTCGACCGAGACATGCTTCCGCCGCATCTCGAGATGGGAGTCCATGTTCCCGTTTGCGTGACCGTTCTGACCTCCCGACGCTGTCGATGAGGGTCGGTCTGGCTGAAGGGGAGAAAGCTTTCGGGGTTTGCGGCCCATTTGGGAGGAGTCTGAGTCTGTGTCGAGATCGAAATTGGAAGGAGGATTAAGCTCTTGAGATCTTCTAATTAAGCTGATGTTTGCAGATATGGAAGCAGGTTCTCTAGGTCTTATGTTTTCGGGCTGGCTTTCTAACTTCTTCAGCTCTCTGATATCTGGCCTCAGATGGTAGCTGTGGTCTTCAAGTGAAGGGCTTTCGAGCGATTGTGAGTGTGGTCTGGAAGGAAGCGGCTCTAATTCTACAGAAGTTGGCGCACGGTTGGTCGGCAAAGCGTTGTGAGATTCTAGATCTAGTGATACAGTCGGAATAATGCTGGGAAGGAAAGAATCGCCAGGGAGTATGACAGGCATCCAGCATGGCCAAAGATCGGCCTCTTTGTCGTTCAAGCCGGCTTGAACTTAGTCATGGCTTGCCTTCTCAGCGAGTGGGAGCGTAAAGTAGGCAAACGAATTTATGTGCGGCTATAACGGCCTTGTGTTGATTCTATTGGCGGTTGGACCGATCAGGACAGATTTAGAGTACGTGTTTCCACATAGAAGCTAGAAGTGCACGTGACTTAATGTTCCCCCCGCGTTCTCCTCTCGCGCGCTTACTAACGCGGCGTTAGATCGGAAATCTGCGGAGACTGGAGACTAGGAACACTCTTTGATTACCAAATCCCCAAGACCGCTCAGACCGAAGGTGTTGAAGCCTGCACAATGCAAAGGACTTGTCAACACTCTCGTGTATAAAGTAGAATACATTCTAGGGGTTGGGACCCTCCAATGCCCTGATCACCTTGGCTGTTTCCCTTGATTCACTCTCAATACCGACACTCGACTTTCTCACGACCCAAATATGGATCCGTTCCAAGGCATCGTGGTACAAATTCTCTCTAACGGACAGTCTTTGACACTTTATGATGATCCTGATTCGGATGACGTTACTGACGGCGACTCGCGCCGACGTTATGTCGAGGCCACAACTGGCGCTACATTCAGTGTGAGAGTGACTTTGACGACCGAATTCAATCTCTACCATCTGCGGCCCCTGGATGCAATCCGCATTACGCTCAATTTGGACGGAAATAATTGGAAAATATCCCTTAGTCGAAAACGCATTGAGGGACATTTCCTCCTAGGCCAGCCATATGAATACACTTGGTCTAGAATTACTCAATTCTGCCCTACAACCGGACAATGGATAACCAGTGAATTGACTTTCGGGAAGTTAGAAATAAGTATATGGAGCCGTTGTTCAACACTGAGGACCAGTCTGACTTCGACATTAGGCGAATCTACAAACATAAGTCTTCCCGTTGACCAGGCGAAGAACCTTGGTCGGATGTCCGTCAGAACCCAGCGCGTCAAACGGGAGAGGCGGAGTGTTCTAGGGCCTCCTTCTAAGAGATCGGTCTCCACTGTTAAAGAAGTAGCCGAAAAGGCATTAAAGGGCAGAAGTATTGCGAACGCTGTCAGGTAAGAAGCACGTCGGTACACGATGGCACCAATTTTACTAAGAAATTGCAGTTTTACCAACAATCGCCAGACATCAACGCCGCCCCCGAGTGATTATAAAAGTAGAGACCTCCCTGGTCCAGCGGGAAAAGCTGTGGAGTACAGCATCCTCTACAGGTCGAAAAGTAAGTGCGTTCAGCTTGAATTCGCATTCTCAATCTTACTGTTACTCGAGATGCCTTGCAAATGATAGGGTGTATACCGAGAAGTCCATCACCCGTGGAGGAGATCTCAGACGATGCGGACAGCACTCAAAATTCGGTGACAGACAGCGCTGCTCCCAGAGACCTGCGCCAGGAAAACCGGAACCTACGCGTAAGCGGGTTGCTTCTCCTCTCCTCTGAAGCTTAGACTGATCCTACTTCAGGCACGCTTGGCACTACTAGAACGTGATACCAACGTCAAAATCGAAAACGTGATGGGTGTGAAGCGAGAGCGGGAAGATGACCAGAATCTTAGCCGCGGTCAACGACCCCGAAAATTAGTCAAGGTCGAGACCATTGACCTTACGGATGACTAGGCACTTCTCGCAGATTTTTGAGAAGGAGTCGAGAAGGGGGGAGGTTGTAAGTATTTGGGATCTTACATTGCATTTTTACTAGGTTCGTGTATACCCGGGTCAGTGAAGACGATTGACCCAACATTCTAACGGAGGGAGAACATGTTTATTTCGCTGATGGGGATTTCTTCGTGACTTTTGCATGATATAAAGCTTGATATCAATACAGATCATTTGCATGCTTATTGTGCCACTTCAGACTTATGAGGCCTCGATGTTTTTGATTGACCGAGGGTAACCAGATAACGAAGTTCGCGAAACTCGACAGGTTTGACTGATCATCTAGTAGTTGACTGAGCTGCCCAATTGGTTGAAGCATGAGCAACATCGAAATACATGGGAAGCTGCCCTGTTGAAACCTTTTCCTCGCAAAGTGACCAGTCACCACGCTAAGCAGATAAGCTACGGGAGCTACGGGAGTACCCTCATATCTGGAGTCTGGCTTCTGGGTCCTCGTCCTTCAAATAATAATTAGGTACCTAGGTAGAGTGAATACAGCCAGTCTGTTGACCTAACCTTCACATTATTGTATTATGGCTCCGAACTTGGAGACGAAATCTCCACCCAATGGTGAGAACGTTCACTATACTGTCCTCATCCGCCTCCCCTTCCCTCGAGGCGATTTTGTCGACCCTCCACCGGCAAGCTAAATCCTTCCTGACGCTGCTCTGTCACGAAATTGATAATCAATAGGTCGACTGGGACTCGACGAAAGACCGTGAATTATGGGACATTCTGTCAAGAGCTTCTGCAAAGGGGACTGATCTAGATTGTGAGAGAAGGGGCTATATGAATGCCTTGAGCGTATGCTGACCTCGGGTCAATAGGGCAGAGAACGTTCGTCTATCCAGAAACCAGGCATCGCAGCGAGTCACTACAGCTTACATTATTTCAGTGCCGATCAATTCGATGTTTCTCTACCTTTCCTCACACAACAAGCCGCATGGCTTTATGAAAGACAGCTGTCTCAGGTTCGGGCGCAGCTGCGGAAAGTCAACAAGCCTTCGTCGTCTGTCGGTACATCTCCAACGCCAGGCTCTACATCCGCGAGTGTCGCAGTAGGGGGGCATGCCATGACAAGAGGAGGCAGTGGAGGTATATCTCGCACCTGGGCTGCAGTAGCACTATAGCTAAGACCAAACCAGGGTCCCGAGTCCCTTCATCGCTCTCGCAGAGGACAAAGGACCGTACCGCTTCCCGAGGCGAGGGGGGTATGGACACGCCGGTATTAACAAGGGGTATGATCAAGGATCTGGATCACCCCAGACACCTGCTAAGCTCCTCTAGGGAACCCAATGTCTCGGACCGCTTCGACCAATACTGTGACCCAAATCCAAAGGGACTCCGTCCCAGCATCCCCTCGCTCGCCTCACGAAAGACAATCTTCCTTCGCCCACCGAAGCCGCGAGACCTCCCGCAGATCCACAGAAACCCAGCAAAAAGACAAACGGCGCTCTCTAGACCGAGAACTCAGCCCCTCAGCAATAGCCAGTGACTCCTCCTCCGCATCCTCCTCATCCTCCTCAGAAGACCTCCACCCCATGTCCCGAAGCCGCGCCTTCGCCGCCCGTCGACCTCGCTACTCATCCAACAAGTCCGGTAAAGCCCCCCTCAACCCCCTCTCCGACGCCGACGAAGAAGACGAAGACTCTCCTCCCTTCCTCCCCTTCTCAGACGCAAGACGGCCCACCACTCCCCCTCCACCCACCGCAGACCCCAACGCCACCGTGAAAATATCCCCCAAAAGACCCTCCCAACCACCCCATCGCCCAGCTCCCTCACCCATCACAAAGCCCAAACATGCCCTCGCCGCCCAAACCCCACACTCCTCCTCATCATCCGCCCAATCCCAACCTCAATCCCAACCCAACCGAGCCTCTCAACCACACAATCCGCTCTCAACCCTATCCCCCAAGCAGCGCCGCGCAGCAAAAGAAGGCAGCGACGGGACGCCGAGCATGGGCAGCAGCTTCAGTGACCTGGACGATGCGAGCGTCACGCAGAGTGCGTTGGAGGAGGCGTTGGCGAATGAGATGACGCAGGGGGGGATTGGGAGTCGGATGAGTACGATTAGTCAGGCTTTGAAGTCGAGGTATTTGTAG
>JAABUP010007718.1_pt1 | contig 14196 bp, 11 predicted proteins | sample 5559201 | NCBI WGS metagenome assembly JAABUP01 (sample SAMN10711887, study PRJNA513373) | rock metagenome | isolation source: Antarctica rocks | place: Antarctica | reverse complement strand
TCGTCGAGGTACGGGCGCAGCGCCGCGTACCTGCGTGCCACCGACTCGCCGACCTGCCCATCGCCCTCCATACCACAACGGTAGATCCACCGAACCCAAAGACCTAATCTATTTCGTCGCGAGTCCTCACTGTTTCCTCGGCGCACCCCGGAGAGTGGCCCGCCCACCCGGGAGACGCGGAACCGTCCTCGACGACGACGGAGGTGGAGCATGCCGCTCCTCGTGTGGACGGCCGCGCTCGTCGGGGTCTGGTGCACGGCATCGGCCGTCGCCGCACTCGTCGTCGGACCGGCCCTGCGTCGCCGTGTCGTCACCCCCGCTCCGACCGGGTCGACCCCACCGGCGGAGTCCGCGCCGCCGGTCCCGTCGCCGCGCGGTGCCTCGCTCGACCCCCTGGACACCGTGCCGATGCGCATGTGGTTGGCCGAGCTCCCCGAGGTGCCCGAGCCGCGGCGCCCGACCCCGTCGCCCACCAGCTGACCGGTCCCTGGTCCTGCCGGGCACACTCCCGGGCGTGCCCGACACCTTCCCGCGTCGCCAGGCCGCGACCCGGCGGTTCACCCTCGGTGCCCCCCGTCGCGTCACCGTCACACCCGACGGCACCGCGGTGGTGTTTCTGCGCAGCCGCTCTGGTCGCGACCCCGTCACGTGCCTGTGGCGCCTCGACGCCGCGACCGGCGAGGAGACGCTGCTCGTCGATCCCCTGACCCTCGACGTCCCCGGCGAGGAGGACCAGCCCCCCGAGGAGCGGGCCCGGCGGGAGCGGGTGCGCGAGCAGTCGGGGGGCGTCGTCGAGTACGCCACCGACGCCGAGATGCGCACCGCCGTCGTCGTCCTGTCGGGCCGTGCGTTCGTGTGCGCGCTCACCGGCGCCGAGGGGGTCCGCCCGCTGCCGGTCGAGGGTCCCGTCGTCGACCCCCGCCCCGACCCCACCGGTGAGCGTGTCGCCTTCGTCCGCGGCGGGGCTTTGCACGTGCACCACCTCACCTCCGGGGCGACGACGACCCTCGCCGAGGAGGACGGCGTCACGTGGGGTCTCGCGGAGTTCGTCGCCGCCGAGGAGATGAACCGCCACCGCGGGTACTGGTGGTCCCCCGACGGCCTTGCCCTGGTCGCGGCGCGGGTGGACGACGCCCAGGTGACCCGCTGGCACATCGCGGACCCGGCGCACCCCGACCGGGTCCCGGTCACCGTCGCCTATCCCGCGGCGGGCACCCCGAACGCGCGCGTGTCCCTCGCCGTGCTCGGCCTCGACGGCTCCCGGGTCGAGGTCGGCCTGCCCGAGGACGCCGAGTACGTCGCGGAGGTCGCCTGGGACCGGCACGCGCTGCTGGTGACCGTCGCCCCCCGCGACCAGCGGTCGGTGACCCTGCTGCACGTCGACCCCGCGACCGGCACGACGACGCGGCTGCACGCCGACATCGACGACGCGTGGGTCGACCTCGTGCCCGGCGTGCCCGCCCACCTCGACGACGGGGCGCTCGTCTGGTGCTCCGACGCCGACGGGGCCCGTCGGCTGCTCGTCGACGGCGTCGCCGTCACCGGGCCGGAGCTGCAGGTCCGCGCGGTGATCGGCGTCGACGGCGAGACCGTGCTCGTCACCGCGTCCACCGAGCCGACCTCGACGGGCGTGTGGAGCTGGTCGCGGGCCGCCGGCCTGGAGTGCCTGACGCCCGCCCCGGGCGTGGGCTCGGGTGCCCGCGCGGGCGGGGTCACCGTCCTGCACCGCGCCGACCTCGACCGCGACGGCACCACGACGACGGTGGTGCGCGCCGACGGGGCCGCGGTCACCGTCCCGTCGTTTGCCGAGTCGCCGGGGCTGGAACCGCGGGTCCACGTGTTCTCGGCCGGTGAGCGCGGGCTGCGGACCGCGGTGCTCCTGCCGCACGACCACGGACCGGACTCCCCTCCGCTGCCGGTGCTGCTCGACCCCTACGGCGGGCCCCACGCCCAGCGCGTCGTCCACGCCCGCGGGGCCTACCTGACCAGCCAGTGGTTCGCCGACCAGGGGTTCGCGGTGGTCGTCGCCGACGGTCGCGGGACCCCCGGCCGGGGCCCCGCGTTCGAGCGGGAGGTGCACGGCGACCTCGCCGACCCCGTGCTCAGCGACCAGATCGATGCCCTGCACGCCGCGGCAGCGGAGGTCGCGGGGACCGCACGGCTCGACCTCACCCGCGTCGGGATCCGGGGCTGGTCCTTCGGCGGCTACCTCGCCGCCCTCGCCGTCCTGCGCCGGCCCGACGTCTTCCACGCCGCGATCGCCGGCGCGCCGGTGACCGACTGGACGCTCTACGACACCCACTACACCGAGCGCTACCTCTCGACGCCGCAGTCGTGGCCCGCGGCCTACAGCCGCTCCTCCATCGTCGGTGACGCCGCCGACGTCTCGGCGCCCACACGCCCCCTGATGCTCGTGCACGGGCTCGCCGACGACAACGTCGTCGCCGCCCACACACTGCGCCTGTCCTCCGCGCTGCTGGCCGCCGGCCGCCCCCACACGGTCCTGCCGCTCTCCGGGGTCACGCACATGACGCCGCAGGAGGTCGTCGCCGAGAACCTCCTGCGCCTGCAGGTGACGTTCCTGAAGGACGCGCTCGGCGTGCGGCCCTGAGCCGCGAAGCAGGAACCCTCCGGGTGTCAGCGATGCGCCATCGCTGACGTCAGACGTCAGGATCGGCGCTCCCACGATCGGCGCTCCCACGATCGGCGCTCCCACGATCGCCGCCCAATGATTCCGTCGAGTTCCGCGAAAGCGCACCCACGCGGCACCGGTATGCCCGACGCTGGCGCCGGGTCACCACGGGACCGCGCGCCGCTGTGGCACCGGCCTCGGTGAGCCGGCCCGCAGTGGTGTCGGTCGTGGGGGAGGTGCCGGTGCGCGCGAGGGCGGCGGGTCGAGGGTGAGCGCCGGGAGCGGGTGGGGCCGACCGGGCCCGGGTGGGGAACGTCGACCCCCGAGATCCTCGGCCTGGGACGCACCGGCCCGGGAACGGGCGGTGCGTCCTCCCGGCCGCTTCCGCCGGCAGGGGGGCCCGTTCGCGCCGGTCGGGGTCGTCGGCACGGTCATCGTGCTCGTCGCAGGGGTGGTCGGAGCGGGCGTCGCGCTCGCCGGACCGACCGACCCGGCCGCGTCCTGCCGCCCGATCACGCTCTACGCGGTCGGGGGCAGCGGCGCGGACTCGACGCCCACGCTGTCCGGGGTCACCGATCCGCTCTCCGAACGCTTCGGCGAGCGCGTGTCGGTGGTGACGGTGCCACCTCCGACGTCCGGTTCCTCGTACGCCGCGTCCGAGACCGAAGCCGTCGCCGCGCTCGCCACCGTCGTCTCCGAGCACATGACGGCCTGCACCGGTTCGCTGATGCTCTTCGGACACTCCCAGGGCGCCCACGTCGCCGGCGATCTGGCCTCACGGATCGGCACCGGGCAGGAGAAGACGATCCCGGCATCACGGATGCTTGCGGTGGGGCTGTTCGGCGACCCGGCGCGGCACCCCGGGTCGCGTTCGGTGCCCGAGGGCACGAGCGGGCAAGGCGCACTCGCGCCACGCGCGGCGGGGTTCGGGTCGCTCGACGCGCGCACCATCGAGATCTGCGCGCCCGGGGACCCCGTGTGCGACAGCCCGGCCGACAAGCCCGCGCCCGACCTCTCGACGGCCATGCAGCCGCCCGCTCACCAGTCGTACGCCGACCTGGCGGTGGTCCCCGGCACGCCGGTAGCCCGATGGGCCGCCGAGTCGCTCGGCACCGTCATCACCCGCACCCCGGTGGGGGAGGACGTCGACGGCGCGTCGGCCACCGGGCAGGCCCCGTCGCCGACCCGGACCTCCCCGTCGCCGACCCGGACCTCCCCCTCGCCGGCGGCCGCATCGCCCCCGACTTCGCAGCCGCGTCGGTCGCCGACCCGCACGCCGTCCTCGAGCGCGACGCCCGGCGCGGACCGACCCGGCCAAGGACCGGGGGGCGGCGGGTCCCCGGGCCGCGACACGGGTGCGACATGGGCGATGAGCAGCGGGCTCGAGGGCTTCAAGTCGACCCCCTGGAACAACCAGGACGCCACGGATCCGTCCGCTGCGGCCTCGCCCAACGTCTCCGACCGCCAGGTGGTGAAGTTCCAGATGCCGGGCGGAGGCAAGCGCACCGAGGCCGAGCCGGACGTCCCGAACTTCCAGGAGGGGCAGACCTCGTTCGTCGGCTACAGCGGCTACTTCGCCGACGGATTCCCGGTCGGTACGGGGGACTGGCAGCTGATCATGCAGTTCAAGCAGCCGGGCACCGGCAGCCCTCCACTCGCGGTCGAGGTCGGCAACGGGCAGTTGCGGCTCGCCAACAACGGGACCGGGCAGAAGGACTTCTGTCCCGTGCGGGCGGGGGCTCCCTTCTCGTTCCGGCTCCGCATCACGTTCGGCGGGGAGATCGACGCCTGGTGCGGCGAGCGGCAGACGCTCAACGGCTACCGGACCCCGTCCTCGAACGTGAACGGCAGCGCGTACCTCAAGACTGGTATCTATCGGAACCCCGGCGTCGGCGGTGACAGCACGCTGTTTCTCAACGACCTCAGGATCGGCCCGAGCCTCGAGTCCGTCTCGGGCCTCGCGGGCGCCGGAAGCGGTGGCGGAGCCGCAGACGGGCCCGGCGGCGCCACCTCCGGACCGTCGGGCCCTGCGACCTCGTCCAGCGCTGGGGCCGACGCCCCGGACATCGCCGCGGAGACCACCGCAGGCACCCCGCCGAGCGCGTCGACGACCCGCCGCCGTCCCGCCACCCCGGCCGGAGGCGGACAGAAGATCTGCGAGAAGTTCGGGTCCACCGACATCGCCGGCGGCCGGTACATGGTGCAGAACAACGAGTGGGGAGCGAGTGACGGCCAGTGCGTCAACGCAACCGTGGCCGGGTTCACCGTCGACTCGGGGAACCACTCCAAGAACGACGCACCGGCGGCCTACCCGTCGATCATGTCGGGCTGCTGGAAGCCGCGTGAATCGCAGTGGGCGCGGACTCAGGTCGGTCCGCAGTGCTCGGCGAACGAGCTCCTGACCTGGTTGTGGCTGCTCGGTCAGGTGACTGACGGTAGCACGTCCGGTCCGGCGGGCGTGGCGGGGGCAGACCGATGACCGGTGCCGTGAGCAGCCCCGACGCAGCCGTGGCCGCATCGCATGCGATCATGCCGCATCTGATGCGATCTACGGAGGGTGATGCTGTGGTGGCTCGGCATGGACAGAACTCGGCGGCGGCGAGGCTGCATCTGGTCGACGGCGTGGGGTTGTTACGTCCGGAGGACCAGGTCTTTGAGGCGATGCTCGACGGGTGGAGAGCGCAGCAGCAGGCCCGCAATCTCGCGGCCACGACGATCAAGAGCCGCAGGCATGCGGTGCGGGCGTTCGCAGCGCACGCGGAGGCCTTCCCCTGGCGGTGGGGCGCGAGCGACTACAACGACTGGCTCGGTGACCTTCGAGGGGTGCGCGGGCTTCGGCGGACCACGCTGCGGGCCTACGAGGACGGGGTCCGGTCGTTCGGCACTTACCTCACCGACCCGGCCTATGACTGGCCAGCGGTGTGCGAGGAACGTTTCGGCAGCCACCCGGTGCGGGTGGTGAACATGTGGAACACCGCCGCGCACACTCAGGAGAGCGAGGGCGATCCGTCGAACCGTCCGTTCTCCCGCTGCGAGCTCGAGACGTTGTTCGACTACGCCGATGAGCAGGTGAGCCGGGTACGGGGCCGAGGACGCAAGGGTTGGTTGCCGGCTTTTCGCGACGCAACGATGTTCAAGTTGGCCTACGCCTACGGCTTGCGCCGCCGGGAGGTGCAGATGCTCGGGGTGGCTGACTTCGGCCCGAATCCCCACGCGGCGGAGTTCGGCGATTACGGGGTGGTCTATGTCCGGCACGGGAAGGGAAAAGCGGGTTCGGATCCTCGGGAGCGCAGCGTTCTGTCGGTCTGGGACTGACCGAACTCCTCGGCGACGGCACCAGCCCGAGCAGCTCCCAGCTGCGGCCGCTGTTCGATTCCCTCGCCGGCCGCGACAAGCCCTCTCAAGCGCTGCTCTGGGTCGGCAAGCCCCATGTTTCCGCGCTGCTACGGGCGCTGGGCACCGGGGACACCCCGCTGACCCACGAGGCGTTCAGCGCTCTACAACCCAAGGCCTCCGCCGAGCACCTACGCAGCATCTGTATCGACGTCGGGCTACTCGCTGCCCGTGACCATCAAGTCGTGCTATTCGAACGGTGGTGGCATGACTACCTGCCCACCATCACCGAGCCCGCCCACGCCCGGCTCGTCGGTCTCTTCGTGGCCTGGGAGGTCGCCGCTCGATTGCGGCGGCGGGCCGCCAACGCGCCGCTGACCCCCGACGCCCGCTACTGGGCCAGCGATCAGGTCCGGCGGGCCGTCTCGTTCTTGACCTGGCTCGACGAGCACGAAGTCGCGCTGGAGGTCTGCACGCAATCCGATGTCGACCGCTGGCACGCCGAGCACCCTGCCCATCAACGCAACAGGCTGCGGGCCTTCCTGCTCTGGGCCCAGACCACCAAGAAGATGCCCACCCGCGCGGTCCCCGCCGCCCAGACACGCACCCGCCCACCGATCAGCGCCAAGCAGCGACGCGAGCTCACCGTGGGCCTGCTGGAGAACGACGAGGTCCCGCTGCGACCGCGGGTGGCCGCACTGCTGGGTCTGCTCTACGCCCAGCCCCTCAGCCGGATCACCCGGCTACGCGTCGACGACATCCACACCAGCCACGACGGCGAGGTCCTGCTCTCCCTCGGCAAGGACCCCACGCCGGTCCCGGCGCTATTCGCTGCGCTGCTCCTCCAGCTCGCGCAGCAGCGAACCCATGTCAGTACCGCGACCAACCCCAGCTCGCCCTGGCTGTTCCCCGGCCGCCTCGCCGGCCAGCCCATGCACTCGCATGCGCTCGGGGCAGAACTCACTAGGCATGGCTTGCCGCCCCGAACCACCGGGCGCACCGCCGCTCTCCGCGAGCTCGTCCAACACGCACCAGCATCGCTGGTCGCCGACGCCCTCGGTATTCACCCCATCACGGCCCTCCGCCACCGCACCAACGCCGGGCGCACGTGGGCGGCCTACCCCGGCCTCGAACGGTCCGACCGATGACTCACCACCGCCCGCGTCCGTTGCCCGCCTCGCAGCGCCTCGCTCAGGCCGACATTCCTTCGCCCCGGACACGCGGGCCGATCCCGACCGACAGATATGGGTGGGACCACAGCCCTCAGCGGTCGATATGGGCTATCCACCCCCGACGTCGGCGGCCGCTGCTACCGCTGCGGACGATCGCCGCGGTCGGGCTCCTGGTCTCCGCCCTGACCGCTGGCGCCACCACCGCCTCCCTCGAGGTGGACTCGCACCATGACACCGGCTCCTCCCCCACCTCGGGCAGCGGCGCGGTGGGCACTTCGGTAGCTCCCCATACCCTCGGAGACTCCGCCGCAGCCGAAACAGAAGCCCAGCACAGCACCAGCGGCGCGCAGGTCTGCGGCAAGACCGCATCGACCACTGTCGCCGGCGGTCAATACCTGGTCCAGAACAACGAGTGGGGCGCCAACGACGGCCAATGCATCACCGCGAACGACACCGGGTTCAGCGTCGACACAGGCAACCACCACACGACCAACGCCCCCGCCAGCTTTCCAAGTGCGGTCAGCGGATGCTGGCAAAACACGTGCACCAGAGGCACCACCCTGCCCGCCCAGATCAGCCAACTTGGCCCGATCTCCTCCAGTCTCTCAGCGACCATTCCGGCCCGAACCAAGACCAACGTCGCCTACGACATCTGGGCCGATCACAGCGCGAAGAAGACCGGCCAGAACAACGCCACGGAGCTGATGATCTGGCTCAAGGAACAAGGCGGTATCCAGCCCATCGGGTCGAAGACCGGCACCGCCCAAATCGGCGGCGCGAACTACGACGTCTGGAAAGGCACCAACGGCGGCGTCAACGTCATCTCCTACATCCGCCAGCGCTACGTCGACAGCGCCGACAACCTGCCGATCACCGACTTCGTCAAGGACGCCGTCAAGCAGGGCTCGGTCAAAGACAGCGACTACCTGACCAACATCCAGGCCGGGTTCGAGCCCTGGCAGGGCGGCCCCGGCCTCAAGCTCACCAACTTCTCGGTCGACTACGGCGGCCCCGGCGCCTCGAGCGGGACAGCCCGCACTCCGACGGCTGCCGTCTCGACCCCGACCGGCACGAGCACCAGCACCAGCACCGCCAGTGGCTCAGGCGCTGCCATCACCGATAGCAGTGCGAACAGCGCCGACACCACCGCTTCCACCACGGGCTCGAGCTCATCGCACAGCGCGGTCACCGGCCGCTCCAGCGGCACGGCCGCTCGATGGTTCTGTCCCACGTGGACCGACGCCGGCGACCCGCAAGGCGCGGAACAGGCGGCCACTCCAACGAGTGATCCTCCCCCGACCGACAGCACTGCGCCGACCCCAGCGACGCAGGAACTCCGGTCGCCCGAATACGAGAGGTCACCAGGGATGGGCACGTGCACCGAGGGCACGACCCTTCCCGCCCGCATCGGTGGGCTCGGCCCGATCACCTCGAGCATCGCCGCGACCCTTCCCGCCGGCACGAAGACCAACCTCGCCTACGACATCTGGGCCGACAGCACGCCGAGGAAGACCGGGCAGAACGACACGCTCGAGCTGATGATCTGGCTCCGCGAGGACGGGGGGATCGACCCGATTGGCCAGAAGAGCGGGACCGCAACCATCGGCGGGGCCGCCTGGGACGTGTGGACGGGCGAGAACGGTGGCGTCGCCGTCATCTCCTACGTCCGCCAGGGTTACGTGGACTCCGCGGACGCCCTGCCGATCACCGCCTTCGTCTCGGACGCGGTGAAGCAGGGGGTGGTCTCGGCCGATGCCTACCTGACCAACATCCAGGCGGGCTTCGAGCCGTGGACCGGCGGCCCGGGCCTCTCCGTCGACGACTTCTCCGTCGAGTACGGGAGCGCCGCAGGGTGACTCCGAACGCGGTGCTGCGCGGCCGGGAAGCGATCAGTACGGTCGGACGGCCCGCTGTTCGCGTCCGAACAGGACGTCGGCGGCGCACGAGATGCCACGTCCGATCACACGCCGGGAGCCGGGAGCACGACTGATGAGGGCCAGCGACCTGTTCATGCGGTGCCTGGAGGCCGAGGGCGTCGAGTATGTGTTCGGCGTCCCCGGGGAGGAGAACGCCGACCTCCTCATGTCGATGCGCGACTCCTCGGTCCGCTTCGTCCCGACCCACCACGAGGCGGGCGCCGCGTTCATGGCCGACGTCTACGGGCGGCTCACGGGCCGGCCGGGCGTGTGCCTGTCGACGCTCGGGCCGGGCGCGTCGAACCTGGTCACCGGCGTCGCCAACGCGAACATGGACAACTCGCCCCTCGTCGCCATCACCGGGCAGGGCGCCACGACACGGCTCCACAAGGAGTCGCACCAGGCGATGAACGTCATCGAGATGTTCGCGCCGATCACCAAGTGGACGACGTCGCTGCGCGACGAGACCACCATCCCCGAGGTCATCCGCAAGGCCTTCAAGCTCGCGGCCGCCGAGAAACCGGGCGCGACGCACGTGGAGCTCCCCGAGGACATCGCCAAGCACGAGGTCGAGGGCGAGGCGCCGATCGTCCCGCCGGAGAAGGTGCGCCGGCCGGTTCCCGACGAGAAGAGCATCCAGGCCGCGCTCGACCTCATCGCCCGGGCGGAGCGCCCCGTCCTGCTCGTCGGCCAGGGCTGTGTGCGGACCCGCGTGAGCCGCCAGCTCCAGCGCTTCGTGGAGGAGACCGGCGTATACGCCGGCATGACCTTCATGGGCAAGGGCGCCTTGTCCGACCGCCACGACCGCAGCCTCTACGCCGTGGGCCTCGGCTCCCGCGACTACGTCACCGAGGTGTTCGAGGCCGCCGACCTCGTCATCGCCGTGGGCTACGACATGGTCGAGTGGCCCCCCGCGCGCTGGAACATCGGGCGCACCAAGCGACTGCTGCACATCGACTTCGACCCCGCCGAGGTCGACGGCGCCTACCGCCCCACGGTCGAGATCGTCGGGGACGTCGCGGCGACGCTGTGGGCTATGAACGAGGGCCTCACCGAGGCCCACCGATTCCCCGACTTCGACGGACACGCGCGGGCACGCGCCTCGCTCAGCGCCGAGATCGTCGACGCCGGGGCCGGCGCCGAGCGCGAGACCGGCGACTTCCCGATGAAGCCGCAGCGGATCCTGGCCGACGTGCGGGCCGAGCTCGACGACGAGGACATCCTCATCAGCGACGTGGGCGCCCACAAGATGTGGATCGCGCGGCACTACCCGACGTACACGCCGGGCAGCTGCCTCATCTCCAACGGGTTCTGCTCCATGGGGATCGCCATCCCCGGTGGGATCTCGGCGGCCCTGGTGTCGCCCGCCCGTCGCGTGGTGGCGATCTCGGGCGACGGCGGGTTCCTCATGAACGGCCCCGAGCTCGCAACCGCGGTCCGGCTCGGCGTCGCCCCGGTGAACGTGGTCTGGGAGGACAACGGTTACGGCCTCATCTCGTGGAAGCAGGAGGTCGAGTTCGGGCGCCACTTCGGCACCGATTTCCCCACCCCCGACCTGGTCAAGATCTCGGAGGGGCTCGGCGCGCACGCCCGGCGGATCGAGGCGGCGGAGGAACTGCGCCCTGCGCTCAAGGAGGCGTTCGACCGCACCGACCGCCCCTCGGTGATCGTCGTCCCGGTCGATTACCGGGAGAACCTAAAGCTCACCAAGCGCCTCGGTCAGCTCATCGCCCGCTGACGGTCCGGCCCACAGCCACACCGGCGCCGGATCAGTCCCGGCGGACCCGGCGCTGGTGGCCGCGTCCGGGGTGCCAGCTCTCGATGACGAGGTGGTCGGTCGGTCGGCCCACAACGGTCAGGACGGCCTCGGCGATCTCGAGCCGGAAGTGCGCGCCCGGTCCCCCGTCGGGTGCCGGAACCGCCACGAGCCGCCCGGCGAGCTTCGCCTCGCCCACCCACGCCGAGGGGTCGGCCGGGTCGGGGTCGCAGGAGGGGGAGTGCAGCGCGACCCGCGGGTCGCGCCGGACGTCGCCCAGCTTCACCGACCCCGCCATCATCCCGAGCGTCACGTCGGCGTCGGTGAACACCGTCTCGGTGCCGCTGAGGCGCGGAGCGCCGTCCCGGCGCACCGTCGCCATGGTCTTGTGTCGGCCCGCGTCGAACCGGGCTCGTAATCGGGTTGCGTACTCCGGGACCTCCGCCACCAGGTCCGACCACCGCGCTGTCGTCTCCACGGTGCGGGTCTAGCAGGCGACACCGACAAGACGGTCACCGAAGCGCAGGGGTCAGCGGCCGGGCTGCTGCGGCACGGCGGCGAGCACCTCGTCGATGCCGGTGTAATGCCCCTCGGGGAGCTCGGCCAGGGCGGCCAGCACCTTGTCGTCCACCTCGCCTCGATCCGTCGCGTAGGCGACCAGGTCGTTGCGCCACGCCGGGAAGTCCTTGCCCTGCAGGGCCTTGCGCACACGTGCTTCGTCGCGTTCGGTCACGGTCGGCGACTACCCGACCGACCCGTTCCGCACGCCTCGCCCCGGCCTCGGAGCGGAGTGTCGGTGTCGTCGGGGAGGCTGGCACCCGTGTCGCGTCGTGAGGTCCTCCCCGCCGGCCGGTCCGCGCCGGTCGCAGGCGCGGTCGTCGTGGTGGGCGTGCTGCTGGTCGCGCTGAACCTGCGCGGGCCGCTCGTCGCCCCCTCCGCGGTGATCGGGCCGATCCAGGCCGATCTCGGCATCACGAGCGCGGTGGCGGGCCTGCTCACGAGCCTGCCCGTGCTCTGCTTCGCGGTCGCGACACTGCCGGCGTCGTGGCTGATCGGGCGCATCGGGCTGGAACGGGCGGTGCTCGTTGCGCTCGTCCTCCTCACCGCCGGAACGCTCGTGCGGCCCGCGGCGGACGTGACCGCGGCGATGATCGGGACGGTGCTCATCGGGGTGGGGATCACGATCGGGAACGTCGCCGTGCCCGTCGTCATCGGCCGCGACTTCCCGGGGCGCTCGAGCGCCATGCTCGGCGCGTACACCGCGGCGCTCAACATCGGCTCAATGATCACGCTGTCGCTGACGGTCCCGGTCGCGGGGGCCGTGGGGTGGCGCTGGGCCCTCGCGGTCTGGGTCTCGCTCGTCCTGCTCGCCGTCGTCGGCTGGAGTGTCGCCGCGCGCGGTCGAGCGTCCGGGACGACCGACGACGGCGCCCACGCCGACGCGGGGACGGAGGGCGCCGTCGACCCGCCGAAATGGTGGCGACGCGGCGTCGTGTGGGGGCTGATCGCGGCGTTCGGCGGGCAGTCCTTCGCCTACTACGGGCTCACCGCGTGGCTCCCCGAGATCCTCACGTCGCTGCGAGGTCTCGACGCCGCGGGTGCGGGTGCGGCCGCCTCGATCTTCCAGATCGCCGCGGTGATCGGCGCGATCGGCGTCCCGGTGCTGCGGGCGCGGACCAACAGCCTGCGCACGTCGTTCGTGGTCGTCGCGGCGTGCTGGCTCGCGCTGCCGCTCGGTCTGCTGCTACTCCCCGGCGGCTGGCCGATGTGGTGCGCGCTCGGCGGCGCGGCGCAGGGCGGCGGGTTCACCGTCCTCGTCGCGGCCGTCCTCGCCAGGGCCCACGGCGTCACCGACAGCCGCCGCATCTCCGCCGCGATGCAGGGCGGCGGCTACGCCCTGGGCGCCGCGGGCCCGACGGTCGTCGGCGCCGTGCACGAGTCGACCCTCGGCTGGACGGTGCCGCTGGTCCTCGTCGCCGTCGCGCTCGCGCTGCTCGCGGCGTCGGGGCTCGCCTCCACCGGCGGCGTCCGTACGGCGCCCGCTCAGTAGGAACGCGGCAGGCCCAGTACGTGCTGGCCGACGTAGGCCAGGACGAGGTTGTTGCTCACCGGCGCCACCTGGTAGAGCCGCGTCTCGCGGAACTTGCGCTCCACGTCGTAGACGTCGACGAAGCCGTAGCCGCCGTGGGTGTCGAGGCAGGCGTTGCCGGCCTGCCAGCTCGCTTCGCTGGCCAGCAGTTTCGCGATGTTCGCCTGCTCCCCGCAGGACGCGCCCGCGTCGAAGAGCGCGGCGGCGCGGTAGCGCATGAGGTCGGCCGCGCTCACGGCGGCGTAGGCGCGGGCCAGCGGGAACGCGACGCCCTGGTTCGCGCCGATGGGCCGGTCGAACACGACGCGCTCCCGGGCGTAGGCGACGGCGCGGTCGACGAACCAGTAGCCGTCGCCCACCGCCTCGGCCGCCAGCAGGATGCGCTCGGCGTTCCAGCCGTCGATGACATAGCGGAACCCGCGGCCCTCCTCGCCCACCAGTGCCGTCGTCGGGACCCGCATGCCGTCGTAGTGGACCTCGTTGGTGGCGTAGTTGAACATCGTGTGCACCGGGGTGACGACGAGACTGTCGGGCTGCTCCGCGCGGACCTCCCGGAGGTCGACGAGGAAGAGGCTGATCCCGTGGGTGCGCTCCGCGGGGTCGTCGGTGCGTGGGGTCGTGCGGGCCAGGACGAGCGCGAGGTCGGACTGCTCGATGCGGCTGGTCCAGTTCTTGTGCCCGGTGATCACGTAGTGGTCGCCCCCGTCGTCGCCCTGGCAGCGGGTGGCTGTGGTGTGGATGTCGGTCGTGTTCGAGCCCGCCTCCGCCTCGGTGATGGAGAACGCCTGCAGCCGCACGGAGCCGTCGGCGATGCCGGGGAGGTAGGTGAGCTTCTGCTCCGGGGAGCCGTGCTTGAGCAGGGCGCCCATCGTGTACATCTGCGCGTGGCAGGCGGCCGAGTGCCCACCCGAGCGGTTGATCTCCTCGAGGACGATCGAGCCCTCGGTGACCCCGAGCCCGCTGCCGCCGTACTCGGTGGGGATGAGGACCGCGAGGAGGCCGGCCGCGGTGAGCGCGTCGACGAAGGCGTCGGGGTAGGCGCGCGCGTGATCGCACTCGCGCCAGTAGGTGTCGGGGAAGTCGGAGCACAGCGACCGCACCCGCTGACGCAGCTGCTCCTGCGCCTGTGTCGTCGCTCCCGGTGCGGGGGCGTTGGGCTCCGTGGCGGGCATGGGTGACATCGGACACGCCAATCTCCCTGTAGGCGGACACCGCATCGCCGGTTGGGCGGACAGCTGATCTCCCTGGGGACTGTCCTGGGCTGGCGGCGTGTCGGTCCGTGGTGGGTGGTCCCTCCA
>JAABUP010007717.1_pt1 | contig 14202 bp, 10 predicted proteins | sample 5559201 | NCBI WGS metagenome assembly JAABUP01 (sample SAMN10711887, study PRJNA513373) | rock metagenome | isolation source: Antarctica rocks | place: Antarctica | reverse complement strand
TGGCAAATGGCTGAGGGTTAACGATGGACAAGCGCCAATGGATCCGAAGCCACGCCGTCTGCTTTCCCGGAGCACTCTTCACCCATCACCGATTTGCCATGAACCATCGCCACGAGTCAGAAAAGTGACCGGATCGCCTTTCAGGCGCCGGGCTGGTCGGCCAGGGCCACGCTCAACTCGGCCACGAACTGGGCATGGACTCGATCCTCGGCCATCGTCCCGGCGACCCGGAGGGCGTTCTTGATCGCCCGGGCACCGGAGGAGCCGTGGCAGATGATGCAGGCGCCCCGGAGCCCGAGGAGGGGGCCGCCGCCGAACTCCTGGTACTCGAACCGGGTCTTCAACTCCTTGAACGAGGCCGCCACCTTGTGGGCGGCCTCGGGGCCCAGCTCGGGGAGGAGCTTGGACAGGTCCCGCTTGATGGCGGAGAACAGGAACTCGACGGCCCCCTCGCCCGCCTTGAGCAAGACGTTGCCGACGAACCCCTCGCAGACGATCACCCGGGCGTTCCCCTCGTAGATGTCGCGGCCTTCGACGTTGCCGACGAATCGGGCGGCGTGGGGGCCAGCCTGGAACAGCGTCCGGGTTGCCCGGGTCAGTTCGTTCCCCTTGTCGTCCTCGGAGCCGACGTTCATCAGGCCGATCTTCGGTTCGGCGATCCCCAGGACGTTCTCGGCGTAGATCGAGCCCATGATCCCGTATTGATACAGATCCTCGGCCTTGGCGTTCATGTTGGCGCCGACGTCGATGATCACGATCGGGCCGCGGTGCGACGGGAAGATCGCGGCGATCCCCGGCCTCCGGACGCCCGGCAGGAACATCTTGGCGTTCATCAGGGCCGAGGCGACCATGGCCCCGGTGTGGCCGGCCGAGACGACGGCGTTGACCTCGCCGCCCGCCATCAGGCCCCAGCACTTCGAGATCGAGTTGTCGCGCTTCTTGCGGAGGCCCTCGACGGGCTTCTCGTCCATCCCGATGACCTGGCTGGCGTGGACGATCGGGAGCCGGGCCCGGTCGGCGTCGTGGGCCTGGGCAAGTTCGGCCTCGACCCGCTCCCGGTCGCCGACGAGGACCACGGTCAGGTCGGGATTGTCGCGGACGGCATCGACGGCGCCGGTCACGATCGGGCCGGGTGCGTGATCGCCGCCCATCGCGTCCAGGGCAATCCGCATGGGATCCATTCTCCGGGTTCGAGGCGGATGATCGGCCGAACGGCGGGGCGAATTCCGGGGGGCGTCTCGGGGCGGGCCAAGCGGAGCCCGGAAGACCGCATCCTAGGAGATCCACACGACCCCTGTCAAGGAGCCGGGAGGCCCCCGCCGGAATTTCACAAGTCGTTCATCGGCGGGACATAAGGAACGCGGCGGGTCAGGCGCACTCGGCGTCGGCGCCCCGGGCCCTCCGGCGGATCGGGCCGTACTCGACCCGGACCAGGGCCGCCGGGTCGACGTGCGTCCGGGTCGCCCGGCGGACCTGGCGGGGGGTCACCCGCGCGATCCGGTCGGGCCAACGGAGCGGCTCGTCCAGGCCCAGCCCCCACCGCTCCAGCTCCAGGAGCCGCTCGGCCCGCTGCTCGACAGTCTGATAATCGAAGACCCAGGACCCGGCCAGGTATTGCCGGGCCCGGTCGACCTCGTCGTCGCCAAATCCCCCCGAGTGCAGCAGGCGGACCTGCTCCAGGACCGCCGCGACCGCCCGGTCGGCCTCGTCGGGGCCGGTCCCCAGATAGATCCGGAGCAGCCCGGGCTCGATGTCGGCCGAGTCGGTCATCCCACCCCCGACCGAGTACGCCAGCCCCAGCTCATCCCGGATCACCCGGCTCAGGCGGTCGGTGAAGCCCGGCCCACTCCCCAGGATGTGGTCGGCCACGGCCAGGGCGTCGAAGTCCGGGTGATTCCGGGGGATCCCGAGGTGGCCCATCAGGACGTGGACCTGCTCTCCCGGATACGCAACCCGCCGGACCCTCGGCCGGGCCGACCGGACCAGCCGGGGGACGGCCGGGGCCGCGGCCCCGGTGCCCGACCAGCCGCCGAAACGGGCCTTGACCAGCGCCTGGAGCTTCTTGGGGTCGAGGTCGCCGACAGCGACAAGGAAGGCGTTGTCCGGGGTGAAGTAACGTCGGTGGTGGTCGACCACGTCGTCGCGGGTCAGCCGGGCGATCTCCCGGGCCGCCCCGCGTGGGTCGCGGGCATAAGGATGATCGCCGTAGACTAGCCCTCGAAAGATCAGGTCGGCCCGGAAGGCGGGGTCGTCGCGGTCGGACTGGAGTTCGGCGGCGGTCTTCCGGCGGGCCCAGGTGAACGCCTCGGTCGGGAAGCTCGGCCGGATCGCCAGGTCGGCCAGCCACTCGACCGCCATCGGAAGGTCCTCGGCCCGGACCCGGAGCGAGGCCCCGGTCGCCCCGACCTCCAGCGCCCCGCCGACGTCCTCGATCGCCTCGGCGATCTCCTCGGCAGACCGGGTGGCCGTCCCCTCCTCCAGCATCCGGCCGGCCAGGAACGCCAGCCCCGGCCTGGCCTCGCGGAGCAGGCCAGCGTCGACGAACAGTTCGAGGGCCACCACGCCCGAGCCCGGTCGGATCTCGGTCAGGACTCGCATCCCGTTGGCCAGCGTCGTCTTCCGCGGCGCGTAGTCGGCCAGCTTGGACGGCCCGGCGGGGATCTCCAGGGCGATCGGGGGCGGCTCGGAGGCCGGCGGGATCGGCCGATCGGACCGGACCCGGGCCTCGGCCGGGAGCAGGACCGTCACCGCCCGGGCGGGCCGGGGAACCGACCAGCCGACCGTCAGGTTCCCCTCGGCAAGGTAGGTCGAGGCGACCCGGCGGACGTCTTCGGCCCCGACGGCCAGGGCCGCGCGGTGCTCGGCCTGCCAGGACCGCCAGTCGCCATTGAGCGCGAACTGGCCCAGGCCGGCGGCGAGCCCGGCGAGGTCTTCTTGCTCCCAGCGCCAGGCGGCTTCGAGCCGGTTCCGCGACCGTTCCAGCTCGCCGGGCGTCGGCCCCTCCTCGGCCAGGCCGGCGACGATCTCGGCGATCGCGTGCTCCAGCCTGGCGGGGTCGGCCCCCGGAGTCGCCTCGACCTGGAGAAGGAATTGCCCGGCCCGCCTCGCCCCCTCCTGGCCGGTCTCGACCCAGGTGGCCAGCCGCTGGCGCTCGACCAGGTGGTCCCAGAGTCGGGCCCTCCGGCCGCAGGTCAGGAGGTCCGAGAGGATGTCGAGCGCCGGGCCGTCGGGATGGCCGAGCGGAACGGTGTGCCAGCCCAGGAGGCCCCGGGCGACCGACTCGGGCTCGATCAGGCGGAAGTCGCGACGGCCGGTCTGCCGGGGCTCCTCGAAGATCGGGGCCGGCGGGGCAAGCTCGGACCCGGCCAGGGGTGCGAACCGGGCCTCGGCCGCGTCGAGCGCCCGGGACGGTTCGACGTCGCCGACGATCACCAGGACGGCCCCCCCGGGCCGGTAATGGCCGCGGTAGAACGCCTTGAGGTCGGCCACGCCGATTCGCTCCAGATCGTCGGGCCAGCCCAGGATCGGGTTCCGGTAGGGGTGGCGGACGTAGCTGGCGACGAGGTGCTGGTGGTCGAGCCGGGAGAAGGGCGACTCCTGGTCGCGGGCCCGCTCCTCGGCGATCACCTGGCGTTCGGCCTCGACCTCGGCCGGATCGAAGGTCGCCCCGACCATCCGGTCGGACTCGATCGCCAGGGCCAGCTCCCAGCGGTCGGAGGGGAAGGCGAACCAGTAATGGGTGCTGTCCTCGCCCGTCTCGGCGTTGGACTGGCCGGCCGCCACGAACGCCAGGCGGTCGATCTGCCCCTTGGGATACCGTTCGGTCCCCTTGAACAGCATGTGCTCGACGAAGTGGGCCAGCCCGGTCCGGCCCGGGGGCTCATCGTACGAGCCGGCCGGATAATACAGGTCGCAGACGACCACAGGCGCATGGCGGCGGGGGAGGACCAGGGCCTTGATGCCGTTGGCCAGGGTCCGCTCGAAGACCGGGAGGTCTCCCACCCAGGCGGGCGAGGGGCGGGCGGTCAATCGTCGGGCCATGGCTGCCCTTTCGTCGTTGGACCTGACTTCATCCCACGATCTAAACGCTAGCAGGAATCGCCGGAGTTTTCATTGGGTCTTCACGCGTTTCCCTGACTTGGAGTCGCCAAGTGATCTTGCCCTTGCACGTCCGGGACCGATCGCAGAGAATAGTCCTTCCCGCTGGAGGGACGATCGCGGGGGTCGGGGTGAGCCGGGGGGGACCCGGGCAATGGGGACTTGCGAACCTGGTCAGGGCCTGACGGCAGCAGCCATAAGCATCGTCTTCATGTGCCCGGGAGCACCTCCCCGGCTCTCCCCGGCCCCTCCGACGAACCGGCCGATCGAAGCAAGGGGGCGGACGCCCTCGACTCCCCCAGGCCCGACGGAGCGTGCCCAGTGTCCCGACCCCGAGGGACCATCGCGGACCCGGCCGAGGCCGATCCCATCGGCTACACCGTCGTGGCCCGCCGCTACCGGCCGCAGCGGTTCGAGGATGTGGTCGGCCAGGACCACGTCGTCCAGGCCCTCCGGAACGCGATCCGCCTGAATCGCGTCACCCACGCCTACCTCTTCAGCGGGACCCGGGGCGTCGGCAAGACCTCGATCGCCCGGATCTTCGCCAAGTGCCTGAATTGCGTCCAAGGGCCGACCGACGAGCCCGACGGAACCTGCGACATCTGCCAGGCCATCGCGCTCGGTCAAGATGTCGACGTCATCGAGATCGACGGGGCCAGCAACAACGGCGTCGAGCAGGTTCGCGAACTGAGGCAAAACGCCGGGCTCCGGCCCAGCCGGGCCCGGTTCAAGATCTATTACATCGACGAGGTTCACATGCTCTCGACCGGGGCCTTCAACGCCCTGCTCAAGACGCTGGAGGAGCCGCCGGGACACGTCAAGTTCTTCTTCGCCACCACCGAGCCGAACAAGATCCCGGTCACGGTCCTCTCGCGGTGCCAGCGGTACGACTTCGCCGGGATCAGCCCGGATCAGATCGTCCAGACCCTGGGCGATATCTGCGTCTCCGAGAAGGTCGAGGCCGACCCCGACGCCCTCGCCGTCCTGGCCCGGCGGGCGAGCGGGTCGATGCGCGACGCCCAGTCGCTCCTGGAACAACTTCTCTCGTTCGGGGGCCAGCGGCTGACCGTCGAGCTGGTCCAGCAGCAGCTCGGGATCGCCAGCGACGACCGGACGCTGGACCTCCTCGACGCCCTCTCGCGGCGGGACGCGGCCGGGGCGATCCGGATCGTGGATCAGACCTCGTCCTCGGGCGTCCAGCCGGCCGAGTTGCTGGCCGGGGCGATCGAGTTCCTCCGCGACGCGATGATCCTGGCCGTGAAGGCCGACGTGACCCTGCTCGCGGCCAGCCCGAGGCAGAAGCCCCGGCTCCGCGAGGTCGCCGACCGCTGGCCGCTCGACACCCTCCTGGCCGCGCTCCAGATTTTGGCCGAGGCCCGGGGCCGGCTCCGGGGGAGCCCGCACGGCCGGACCCTTGTCGAGATCGCCCTGATGCGGGTCGCCCTGCTCGACAACCTGGGAGAGCTGGGCGAGGTCGTCGCCAGGCTCGCCGCCCTGGAGTCGGGGGCCCCGCCCGTCGCCCCGCTCGAAAAAAAAAAGCTGACGCCCGCTGAGCCAGTCGCCCCTGCCCTCCCCCCGCCGGAGCCGGTCGAGCCCGAGCCCGAAACAGCCCGGCCGTCGGAGGAGGCTCCCCCGGTGGCCGAAGTCGTGTCCCCCGGCTGGGACCTGGCGGCCCTGGTCGCGGGTTGGCCCCGCTGGGCGTCCTCGCAGCCGGCCGAGCTCGCCTCGAAGCTCGGCCCGTTCCGGCCCTCGGCGCTGGCGGGGCCGGGTCTGCTGGTCATCGAGCCGCTGCCGGGCTACAATTGGCTGGTGGACGCCTGCGAACGTCCCGACCTCCGGACCAGGATCGAGACGGCACTCCGCCGATGGATCGGCCGGTCGGTCGAGGTCCAGTTCGCCCGGCCGGTCGAGGCCCAGGCCCCCGCCCCGGCCCGCCACCCCGCGGCGGTCGCCCGGGACGACGGGATCGGCGACGACCCGCTGATCAAGCTGATCGTCGAGAAGTTTCAGGCCAAGGCCGTCCGCGTGGACCTCGACGACGAGCCGGCCTCCTCGGGCGTTTGAGACGCGATCCGGTCTATTTCCGAGTCGTGGTAATGAATCATGACAAATGAACAATGACTGATTTGTGCAGGAACTCATGGACAAGCAACCTTCGTGGTTTCGGATGGATTTGCGATAATCCGTCGCTATCGGTCAGCCATCAGTCAGAGACGATCCGGGATCGAAAATGGTTGATGGTCAATAAGTGATGGTCGATCAGCGGGGCGACAGGCAATGCCGGCTCCGGGGAAATCGTCCTGGATTTCTCTCCCATCAACAATTGCTCATCAATCGTTGCCAGGTCAAGGAGATGTTTCCGGATGGCCTCTCAATTTTGAATCCGGATCGCCGCCGAGTCACCGATCGGCCGCGCCAAGCCCGATCCCGTTCCTTTCCCCATCACCCGAGGGATGACGTGTTCAACAACCTGGGAAACTTCGCGGACCTGATGCGCAATGCCGGCAAGATCCGCGAAAGCATGGAGCAGGCGACCGAGGCTCTGGGCCAGCTCCAGGTCGAGGGGACGGCCGGCGGCGGCTCGGTCGGGGCCAAGGTCAACGGCAAGATGGAGTTGCTCTCGATCCGGATCGACCCCAAGCTCCTGGCCGACGGCGACGCCGAGCTGCTCGAAGACCTGGTGGCGGCGGCCGTGAACCAGGCGCTGACGAAGGCCCGCGAGTCGGCCGGGGAGTCGATGAGCAAGCTCGCCAGCGGGTTCCCGCTCCCGCCCGGGCTGGCGAACATGTTCGGGCCGGGCGTGGGGGGGGCCTGACCGGTGGCCGGGACCTCCGGGGCCGTCGACCGGCTGATCGAGGCGTTCGGGCGGCTCCCCGGGCTCGGGGTCAAGTCGGCTGAGCGGCTCGCCTACCACCTGCTCAAGGCTCCGGCCGAGGAGGCCCTGGCCCTGGCCGAGGCCATCCGGGCCGTCAAGGAGAGCGTCCGCCACTGCTCGGCCTGCTTCCACCTGACCGAGGCCGAGCAGCCGCTCTGCGAGATCTGCCGCGACCCCCGCCGCGACCCGGGCCTGGTCTGCGTGGTCGAGCAGTCGCGCGACCTGCTGGCCCTGGAGAAGTCGGCGAGCTTCGGCGGCGTCTACCACGTCCTGCTCGGCCGGCTCGCGCCGCTCCAGGGGGTCGGGCCCCAAGAGTTGACCGTCGACGCGCTGGAGCGTCGGGTCCGCTCGGGGGGGATCCGCGAGCTGATCATGGCCACCAACCCGACCCTGGAAGGGGACGGGACGGCCCTGCTGGTGGCCAACCGGGTGGCCGACACCGGGGTCGCCGTCACCCGGCTGGCCCGCGGCCTGGCCTCGGGCAGCGTGCTCGAATTCGCCAATAAAGAGATGCTGGCCGATGCGATCAACGGTCGTCAACGGTTTTGAAGCGAGATGGGCTTGCGTGCCGCCCGGACTCGTGGCATATTTTTTGCATTGCTTGTCGCGCCCGGGCCGCCCCGGTGGTTCCAGGATCGATGACGAGGCCGGACGCCGGACCCGAATCGAGCGCGAGCGTCGGCGAGGTCGTGTCGTGGCAGACGTCACGGTGATGTTGCCTGTGAACCTTCCCTCCCGCGGCGGACTATAGGACATGCGTCTCGACACCTCCCAGCATCAGCGCATGGACATGCGGCTCCGGATGGCGCCCCGCATGATCCAGTCGATGGAGATTCTTCAACTGCCGCTCATGGCGTTGCAGGAGCGGATCGACCAGGAGCTGATCGAGAACCCGATCCTGGTCGACCTCCGGGAGTCATCAACGCCGGGCGAGCCCGAGCCCGACCCCGGTGCCGAAACCCCGGCCACGCCCGAGGAGACGCCCGCCCCCGAGTTCGAGGAAGGGGACGACTGGTCCGACTCCTATGGGGAAACCCACCGGCTGAGTCGGGCCGCGCTGAGCGAGGAGGCCGACCGCAAGCACGACGCGATGCAGAACATGGCGTCGCGGCCCGAGTCGCTCCACGACGACCTGGCCCATCAGGTCAGCTTCCTGGAATGCGACCCGATCGTCAAAGCCCTGGCCGAGTACCTGGTCTATAACCTCGATGACAACGGCTTTCTGAACGTCGAACTTCGCGACCTGGTCCGCGACCACGGCGGCGACGTGACCCACGCCCAGGCCGAGGAGGCGCTGGGACTGGTCCAGAAGCTCGACCCGCCCGGCGTCGGGGCCCGGAACCTCCGCGAGTGCCTGCTCCTGCAACTCACTCCCGACGTCCCCTGCCGCGAGATCCTCCAGGTCCTGATCTCGCACCACCTCGACGATATCCAGCAGAACCGCCTCCCGGCGATCGAGAAGCGGACCGGGATCCCGATCGACGACATCAAGGAAGCCATCGAGCACCTCCGCCGCCTCAACCCCCGCCCCGGCGCGCGGTACATGTCGCCGAACACCCAGTACGTCGTCCCTGACCTGGTCGTCGAGCCCAACGAGCACGGCGACTACGAGGTCCGGCTCGCCGACGACCACACGCCGCAACTGGCGATCTCCCGTCAATATCAGCGGATGCTCAAGAACAAACAGTCCGACCCGGTCACCCGCGAGTTCATCCAGAAGAAGATCCAGTCGGCCCGGTGGCTGATCGAGTCGATCGAGCAGCGGCGGAGCACCCTGCTCAAGGTGGCCCGGGCGATCATCGACCACCAGAAGAATTTCCTGGATAAAGGGCCCGAGGCGATCGAGCCCCTGAAGATGCAGGAGATCGCCGACCGGGTCGAGGTTCACGTCACCACCGTCAGTCGGGCCGTGGACGACAAGTGGGTCCAGACTCCGCGTGGGATCTACGCCCTGAAACGGTTCTTCGGCGGCGGGACCACCACCACCGACGGCGAGGAAGTGGCCTGGGAGACGATCAAGCAGAAGCTCCTGGAGATCATCTCCAAGGAAGACAAGCAGACCCCGCTCTCCGACGAGGAGATCGTCGAGGAGCTGGGCCGGAGTGGATTCCCCGTCGCCCGCCGGACCGTCACCAAATACCGCAAGGCCCTTCGGATCCCCTCGAGCCGCCAGCGGAAGCAGTTCTGAGAGACGATTCAGGATCGAAAATGGTTGATGGCCAATGAGTGATGGTCGATAAGAGGGGTGACATTCAATCCCGGCTCCAGGAAAATCGTCCTGGATTTCTTGCCCATTAACCATCGTCCATTGGTCATCAACCGTTGCCAGGTCAAGGAGATGTTTCCGGATAGCCTCCGAGCCCAGCCGCGACACCCCCCGAAGCCATCGAGGCCCGGCCTGATCCTCCGATCGGATCCGGGCCTCGCTCGTCTCGGGGGGGCGGGATTTCTCGCCGCCTCAGACCGAGCCGACCCGGCCGGCGTTCGCCGGGATCGGGGTCACCAGCGGCCGGGAATTGGCCTCGGTCATCGGGCTCACCACCGGCTTGCCTTCCAGGAGCCGGCTGGCGGCGACCTCGAAGCCGATGATCCTCGTGCTCTTGAGGACGTGCAGCGCGTCCCAGTAACCAATCTCGCGAGCCAACTGGAGCAGCATCGTCTCCAGCTCGTTGGCCGACTCCTTGGGCTGATTCGGGTCGGCGTCGAGGGCGTCATCGGCCAGGTAATCGAGCGAGACGCCCACGGCCCTCGCCAGCGAGATGGCGTTCTCCAGGCCGGGGAGCGATTTCCGGTTCATGATCCGGGAAATCTCCGAATCACTCACGTCCGACTTGCGCGCCAGCTTCTGGCCGTTCAGGCCAAGCTGTAAAATCTTTTGCCCGAGCTTCTCGCTGAAGCGGTTGCAATTTTTCCACATCTTCGCTTCGATCATCGGTCCCTCCCCCCTGATGCCCATTTCCAGTATACGGCGCCGGGATGCCGTTTGTCGTCGTGTCTTTTCTCGATACGCAAGATAATCCCAGATCGGCAAAATGCCAATCTGATCTTGCGAGGGATTCGTCTCTCATACCTGGGAACGCGGGGAATTATGATCGATCGGGTCGGCTGATGCAATTCGCCGCCACTCCGATTATCCTGACGTTCCGCCGGGGTCGGGGGATTGGACCCCGACTCGGACCGATCCGGCCTCGATCCGGTGTCCGCCATGCCTTTCGTCGACGCGCGCACGATGGACGTCCTCGGCCACGATCACGACGCCCGGGAGGTCGTGCTCCGGGCCACGATCCGCGACCGATTGGCCGAGAATCCGCCCCCCCGGATGGACGACCACATCGTCGCGACCTACTTCTTCGCCTTCCGGACCAACACGCTGGCCAGGGCCGTCGGCGAGATCAGCTACCACGCCACCAGCGGGATCAAGCACCCGCCCCGGGGGTCGCTGCTGGAAGCCTGCTCGGCGACCGAGGCGGGGGTCGACGCCTTCGATTCCGGCGGGCAGGTCGGGCTGCTCCGGGTCGCCTTCCCGCTCAAGATGATGCTCCAGCCCGACGGCCACCTGACCTCCTCCGACATCCTCCACACCGTGGCCGGCGCGGTGATCTTCGACATGTACGAGAACCGGGACGCCCGGCTCGTCGACCTCCAGATCCCCGAAAAGGTGATCCGGAGCTTCCCCGGCCCCGCCCACGGCCCACTCGGGGCCCGGGCGCTGGCCGGGTTCGCCGAGGACCAGCCGGCCTTCGGGACGATCCTCAAGCCGACCGCCGGGATCACCCCCGACGACGTCGAGCGGCTGGTCGTCGAGGTCGCCGCCAGCCGGCTCCTGATGTTCGTCAAGGAGGACGAGGATCTGTACCCGAACCTGGACTACTCCCCGGTCGGCGAGCGGACCCGCCGGGCCGTCCGGGCGATCGAGCGGGCCCGCGAGGCTCGGAGCGGGCTGGGCCTGATCTACGCTCCGCACGTCAGCGGGGCTCCCCACGAGATCCTCGACACCGTCCACGCCGTCCTCGAAGCCGGCGCCAACGGGATCATGTTCAGCGAAACCTACGCCGGCGGGACCGTCCGGATGGTCCGCGAGGCGACCCGCTACCTCGACCATCCCCCCGCGATCTACGGCCACAACGCCGGGATCGGCGCCCGGTCCAACGGCTCGATCTTCCGCGAGGTCATCGACCTCCTCGCCCGGCTCGACGGGATCGACTTCCGCCAGACCGCCCCGGTCCGCCCCGGCTCGCCTTACATCCGCCCCTACGGCGCCGAGTGGCTCGCCTCGGAGGACGCCCTGACCCGCCCGCTCCCGGGAATCAAGCCGACCATGATCACCCGGGCCGGGGCGCTCGACCAGGGCAACCTGATCCTCAACCTGATGGACGTCGAGGACCGGGGACTCGTCCCCAACGTCCTGTTCCTGGCCGGCTCGGCGATCAACACCATCGAGAACGACCGGGGCGAGCCCGACCCGAACCTCGGGACCGAGGCGATGATCCAGGCCCTGGAGATTCACCGCTCGGGCGAGCTCCGAGGGGTCCCGATCGACGACCACCTCGGAACCCTCGCCAGCCTGGCCCGGGGCCGGAACCTGACGGCCCTCCTGGCCTCGCTCCGCCAGCGCTACCCGGGGAGGGTCGCCTGATGGAGACGGCCCGGATCGCCCGGGTCCTCGACGAGATGGGGACCCTGCTCGAAGTCCAGGGGGAGAACGCCTTCCGGGTCCGGGCCTACCACAACGCCGCCCAGGCCATCAAGGGGCTCCCCTCCGACCTCTCCGAGATGATCGCCGACGGGAGCCTCGCCAAGGTCCCCGGGATCGGCCAGGTGATGCTCGACAAGATCACCCGGCTGGCCACCACCGGCCATCTCCCGGCCTTCGACGAGCTGAAGAAGGCCACCCCGCCGGGCCTGGTCGCCCTCCTGAGAGTCCCCGGCCTGGGGACCAAGAAGATCAAGCTGCTCCACGACGAGCTGAAGGTCCAGAGCCTGGCCGACCTCCGGGCCGCCGGCGAATCCGGCCAGATCGCCGCCCTCAAAGGCTTCGGGGCCAAGACCCAGGCCAGGATCCTCGAAGGGATCGAGTTCCTCGAATCCGTCGGCGACCGGATCTTGCAGAGTACCGCCCGCCGCGTGATTGCCCCGATCTTCCAGGCCGTGAAGGAGCACCCGGGCGTGATCCGGGCCGAGACCTGCGGGAGCCTCCGGCGCAGGGCCGAGACGATCGGCGACCTCGACATCCTGTTCAGTTCGGCCGATCCGGCCCCGATCCTCGACCACTTCGTGAACCGGCCCGAGGTCGCCAAGGTCCTCGCCCACGGCCCGACCAAGGCGAGCGTCCGGCTGCTGGACGGGGTCCAGTGCGACCTCCGGGGGGTCTCCGACGACCGGTTCGCGACCGCCCTCCATTACTTCACCGGGTCAAAGGCCCACAACATCGCCATGAGGCGTCGGGCGATCGACCGCGGGCTCAAGCTCAGCGAGTACGGTTTGGAAGGCCCCGACGGGCCGATCCCCTGCCGGACCGAGAAGGAGCTGTTCGCCGCCCTGGGCCTGGCCGAGATCCCGCCCGAGCTGCGCGAGGACTCCGGCGAGTTCGAGCTGGCCGAACGCGGCCCCCTGCCCCGCCTGGTTGATCGGGCCGACCTGACCGGGACCTTCCACTGCCACACCGACTGGTCCGACGGCGGCGCGACCCTGGAGGAGATGGTCGAGGCCGCCCGAGTCGCCGGGCTCTCGTACCTGGGGATCGCCGACCACTCGAAGTCGGCCGGATACGCCGGCGGGCTCTCGATCGAGCGGGTCCTCCTCCAGTGGGAGGCCATCGACGCGCTCAACGCGAAGCTCGGCCCGTCGTTCCGGGTCTACAAGGGGACCGAGTGCGACATCCTGGCCGACGGCTCGCTCGACTTCCCCGACGAGATCCTGGCCGGCTTCGACTACGTGGTCGCCAGCGTCCATTCCGGATTCGGGATGGACCGGGCGGCGATGACCGCCCGGATCGTGGCGGCGGCCCGGAACCCTCGGGTCACCATGCTCGGCCACCCGACCGGCCGGCTCCTCCTGGCCCGCGACGGCTACGCGGTCGACCTCGACGCGGTGATCGCGGCGGCGGCGGCTTCGGGGACGATGATCGAGATCAACGCCAACCCGCACCGGCTCGACCTCGACTCGGAGCACTCCCGGAAGGCCCGGGCCCTGGGGATCCCGCTCGCGATCAATCCCGACGCCCACGCCACGGGGGGCTTGGCCGACCTGGACTACGGGGTCGGCGTCGCCCGCCGCGCGGGGCTCGGCCCGGCCGACATCTTCAATGCCGCCAGGCCTTCGGAAGTTGCCGAGGGGCTGGCCCGGAGCCGGGCTCGCGGCTCCTGATCGGGAATCGCGGGGACGCCCGACGGCCACTCTTGCGGGGGTCCCCGGCTGTCCTATAATGGATCCGTGAAGAAAGGATGCGTGACCGGACCGCCACGCCCGGGTTTGTCGCCCCGCGACCCGACGACCCATCGATCCCCGGAGTCCCGGCACCTCCCTTCCCGACAAGGACCTCCGCCATGGCCGCTCCCAATCCCGTCGAGGCGAAGCCCAAGTTCTTCAGCGTCGAGGAAGCGAACAAGGCGATGCCGCTGGTCAAGGCCATCGTCGGCGACATCGTCCGCCAGTTCCAGGCCGTCAACGAACTCAAGCAGCGCCTGACCTCGGTCCAGGGCGACCGCCGGCGGCCCTCGAACGACCCCTACGCCGAGGAGACCGCGCAGAGCCAGTCCGAACTCGTCGACGAGGAGGCCAGGCTGGCCACCTACATCGAGGAGCTGACCAAGCTCGGGGTCGAGCTCAAGGGCCCCGACGGGCTCTGCGACTTCCCGAGCCTCCGCGACGGCCGCGAGGTCTATCTCTGCTGGCGGTTCGGCGAGCCGCTGGTCACCCACTGGCACGAAAAGAACGCCGGGTTTGCCGGCCGGCAGCCGCTCGACCGGCCGTCCTCAAAGTCCGGCCACCGCCCGATCTGATCCCGCTCTCGCCGGTCTCATCCGATTCATCCCGACGGCCCGGCCTCGAAGGCAATTCGAGGCCGGGCCGTTCCCGTGATATCATTGCGAGGGTGATCGGGGGCAGACGATTGGAGATAAGGCCGTTCAGGTAGGCCCTGGCGGTCGGCTGGCCTGGCTGAGCGTGGGTAGCAACCCTTGCCTCGCGGGAAATCCGACGACGGCCAGCAATTCCTCGACCGCCATCAC
>JAABUP010007716.1_pt1 | contig 14204 bp, 14 predicted proteins | sample 5559201 | NCBI WGS metagenome assembly JAABUP01 (sample SAMN10711887, study PRJNA513373) | rock metagenome | isolation source: Antarctica rocks | place: Antarctica | reverse complement strand
TTAATCAATCCAAACTGGTTGACGGATCCTACTGACGTAGAAGTTGCTATAGCGGCTTTCAGGCGTCAGCGTGACGTATGGGGAAAAATGGACAATCTCACGATTGGCGAGGAACAGATCCCCGGGCCTTCGATCCAGACCGATCGGCAAATTCTGGATTTCTTGCGCAGAAGTGTGGGTCCGGTGTGGCATGCTGCGGCCACGTGCAAAATGGGCAAACCTTCAGACAGATTAGAGTACCATGCGTGTTATCGGGACAGAGAATTTGAGGATCGTCGATGCGAGCGTTTTCCCCTTTCTTCCGCCAGGACATCCCCAGTCAACTATCTACGCACTTGCCGAGAAACTAGCGAGTGAGATCCTGGATCAACTATAAATCTTTCGAGCGCATGATTTCAAATCTCGCATCGACTTTGTTTGTGACTGAATTTAATAGATTTTGTCAAGGTATCTATATCGATTACGATACCGCAGCCGAAGCCATCAAGCTAATTAGCCAAAATCACACTTACAATCGTCGAATCATGATCTTGATAAATACGTCAATGTCGATCCTAGCTGATCAATTTAGACACATTCGTCTGACTATGTTTACATGCTAAGCTTGAGTTGTACTAATACACTGCTTTCGGTACTCGCTATGGTTCCTGCCTGCTGTCTCGTACTGATTGTTTCTATTTATCGAGAATTGGTGTAGAGTACCTCCTCTACTCGTGCTCTCCGTCCCGTAGAAAAAAACGAAGAGTCAAAAATATAGCCATCGGGAGAGGTAGCATATGCATTCTTTAGTCTGCCGATAATCGGGACTTACGAACTCAAGGCAGTCATAATGAGACAGGGAACACGACCATGCGACCTTTATATTCAGGCATCGATTAAGGGCACTAATTAGGGCGATAGACCTACCGTTCAGACAGTTTTAAGCCCTCGACACTTGACCGAAGGTCACCAAACACTATGCGATGACCATTTCACCACACAGACGAGTCGACGCTAGATTTTCGCCTATGATAGGAGACCTTCATCATCTTGTAGCGATAGCTATACTAAGCCTCATCTACAAGTCGGACCTCTACAAAAGCCTTGTTTAATGTTGACACAATGACGCTTACCTCGTGTCAATTAGCGTGAGTTATATCTCTTTCATAGCCTGATTGACTCCATACGATCAAGCTGGCATAAGCCCAATTTTGCAACCGTTCGCATTTTTCGCTGTCAGCTGCACCTGTCCTGTCCATTCTCTATCATCCCGGCTTTCGATATGGGCGAATTCACGCATTATCCTCACAATTACATATGAAGCCTCAACGAGGGCTTTTGTCCGACCCATGCAGCCTCGAGGTCCACCTCCAAAAGGGACATATTGCCAAGCATCTGGTCTGAAAGTTTCCCAACGTTCGGGCTTGAAATCGTCTGCATCCTCGCCCCATATTGACTTGAGCCGGTGTAGATTGTACCAGCTTGTGTCGAAACCTGTCCCTGCAAGAACGAATATGGGGCTGTCCCCGTTAGGGCCACCGCCCTTGGGGAGAATTGTGTCGACAAGGGCAACACGATTCATTTGCGGGAAGACTGGGTACAGCCGCAGAGCTACCAGACAGCCTGTTAGAGATTACTCTGAGGAACGAGAGCGAAGACCGAGCAGGAAAACGCACTTTCGTTCAATACATTCCGTAGGTATTTCATGCTTTGAAGTGTCCCCTGATCCAAATTTACAGGTCCGAGTGCAATAATCTCTTCATGTAGTTGTTTCCAAGTCAATTTGTTACGTGAGACAAGAAAGAAGACGTTGCTGATAAGAGCGGCAGTCGTCCCTTGAGCTGCCATCATAGCTTGCAGAATCTCATTGCGCAGTTCTGTCTTGTCGCCAGTCTGCTCTGCCATCCAGTGAAGCAAGACATAGGGTTTTGGAGTGACTGCAGCCTCCTTCTCCAACTGAGAGCCGTTTTTACCTACATTGTGGCGATTGCGCAGAGCCATTTCCACATGCTTGTCGGCAAATTGGTGCGTTACTTTACAAGACTTGGGCCATTCGGGGTCCATGAAAGGGTAAAGGAACTTAAAAGGCCCAAGCGCGATTTGCATGCCCGATCCTAGTATAGCATGATCAAAAGCTTTGAGGAAAGCCTGAGCCTCGACAGAGGTTTCGCCTGAAAGAGAGTCGATGGATTCGCCGAAAAGGAAAACGGTCGCAGTGTCAAGATACTGTGCACTTTGTCAACGTTTTTGTCCCCAGATGCAAAAAGATGTTGAGAGAGCGGACAAGAGAGAACAAAAGAGGCTGCAAATCAAATGTTGAGCCATCCCTTGGGACACGATCAATGGCCTTCCTCAGATATATTTCCAGCGTAGGGATATCAACGGCGTTTCCCCTGATGAAGCTTGGCCGTAGAAGTGACCTCGAATGCTCCCAAGCAGCCCCATCAGTAGTAATAAAACCACGTCCACAGAACGGGAGCTGAGCCGGGAGTCTGACTGGTTCCACACCCCAGTCGCCGAACTTGGTCGAGAACACCGCTTTGATGTTCTCCGGTTCGATCGAATTGATGCTCGAAGAGCCCAAAGACTTGGCGCTGAAGGTGTTACCAAGCGTGTGGTATCGTCTAGTAAGCTCTGGTAGGTAGCGATGTTGTTGAATAGCACTCCCGGTACTCACAAAAACATCAAGGCCAAGCAACGGATCCTTGTGGGGATACGCTCGTGGGGATTTGCAGCCATGCTCACGAGACCTCGCGTTCTGACGCCATTTTTGTATTATGAAATGCACGGCGACAGCACATAGTCCGGTGATAGCTAAGGCAAATGTAGTAGCCATAGCAGCGAGGCGGCTCGGTTATGAAGGTCTAATAACTTGACTTATTATGTCGTCGGGTTGCAAGACAGCACGAGCCTAACATAATTCCGGAAGTACTTTCATTTTTGCGTTGAGTAGAGACTTTGGGAAAATCGACTTTGGCCTGTCTGTCCTCCTTCTATGGCGAGGATGTCTGACACTCAATAAGCTTGCCTCCCCTCGAGATATAGATTGGAGCCGCCACGGGAAGGAGCCTCGAAGTCACGTGACTGTGCACGGCCGCATGAAGACTTCAATTCTGCAAGGTACCCCGTGAGAAGTCTGCGCTCGGGTATAGGCAACATGCAGATTAAATTTCCTGGCAGCAAATTGAAAGAAGGAAGAGTGTCTTCGAGTGGAGATGACCTTGCCGTTTCTAGCGGAGAAGCACGCACGATGCCGTATGATGAGATATTCAGTTGCCGACAATTCTTCTCTCGATGGAGTCTCAGCCAATATGAAATAACGGTCATTGCTCGCCAATCCTCTACTTCAGATCCGTGGCTTCGTTCTGAGCTCTTCATCATTAAGGGAGGTAATTTGCAAATGCTACGTCACCATGGCAGAGACTCTTCCTGGGTCCCTAGATTCGTGAGCTCCCTTAATTCGTGTGAAGCAGATACTAACGAGCGTCGATTCATTCGCTATCGATTCCGTGTGGTACCTTACCCTTTGAACAAAATTGAGTAAGCTGCATCTCCGGTCTAGCCACCCTCAGACGCCACAGAAACTAGCGTAAAGTTAATTTTTGCGTGGCAAGTCTTAGGAGGTCTTCCCATTGCACGACCTTCATTACATTGTCAATTTACATTTATCTTCGAAAGCTTAGGGCGCTGACCTGCCCATGGCACTGACAAATCTCGCAGCTTTTCTCGGCGACAATAAACATCACATGGCAATTCGGTACGCCAGAGCACTATGAGCGATGGTAAATGGCCCTCTTCCAACCGCATTCACGGGAAAAGAAGAATTCTGCGATGACGGTATCCTCGTCGCTGATTCAACGAACATTAGGGGTGTTGCGTTTCTACTGCACGCAATGATGACCAGTCATCGCCTTACTCTCCGGCAAATGCGCAAGGCGACAGCAGCTCGCGTGCCATAACGTCCACTAATCCACAATTGCCCGAACCCTCTAGCCCGCGCATCTCCTCACAATTTCCGAACGTCGCTGAGCAAAATCGAGCTCGGCGACATCTTGCATTAGGGGAACAATTTAATGCGCCATTACGACCTCATGTGTGGACTGCGAAAAGGCAATGGACGAGGTCAGAATTGGAAAGGGAGAGACAAGAGTTCTTCGATACAAGAGTCACAGGCCATGCTGAGATTTGGGCATCTTTAAAGGTAGTGGTGGGACTGCTAGCGGATGGCGACATTGCGACTGCTCAAAGCATCCTCGATGCAGCTGCGATAACGGTGCCCACAGGAGACCTCAAGAATGGGGCATACGATGAAGCGGGGAACCTCTACCAAATGCCGGACCACATAATAAGTGATCCGCAAAATCTAGCCCCCGATCAAGTGATGATTGGGAAGGGGGAAACATCAAATGAGGTGGAGGATGATGAGGAAGAACTCGAAAGAAAAAGAGAAGAAAAGGGCAAAGCCGTACTGAAGACTGCTGACATCGTCAAAGTCAAGGCCAGACTCAGTGATAGAGGTGGGCCTGACGTCGTCGTTGCCATTGGCAAGGAACAGCCGGTGAGGACGGTGGTGCAAAGAATACGAGAAGACGCTGGCGTAAGATATCTCGTTCTTGAATGCGGGTGACATGCTGATGAATGGAGCAGCTACAGGGCAAAGTGAAGATTGCATATATGGGCAAGATCCTGAAAGATGCAGAGAGTCTACGGGCACAGGGCTGGCGAGAAGGTCATGTCGTTAATGCGCTAGTCTTCAACCCGTCGTGATCTCTTCCACTTAATGAAAATAGGCGTTACGAGCTGGACAAATGGTGCCGAAAGGGAGTTCAACGGATTTTATTGTTTGATGACCTGTATTTCCGGGCATGGCGGTCTACGTTGACAGCATTGGCTCAAAATTCTCAGTCCAGGGAGACTAGGAGGGCCAGGATTGAAAGCCCGAAAGCCCGGAGTTACGAAGATTGTACATATACTACATCCAAACGCAGTTTTATCTTGTCGTTTTTTTGGAGTGGTATCATTGAACCACGTGACGTAGATCTATTTATATCAGGCTTTGCCTCAGGTACGAAACGTAGGAGCCGAGGAGCAGGGGTTTTGTACGCCAAGACGCATGCTTACGAACGCCGCTAGCAGAGTCCAAACTGATACTCATTCACGGAGAGATCGTACGTTCACTACTGACCCTACTGACCTCGGCCATATCGATTGTCACGTTCGCTACCGCGTCTTCATCTCCAATCTCTTGTGCCTCCTACACTTACCCTGGGCTATATTGGAGATTTGATACCCACGGACCCCACGTGCAACAACATTTGCAACTTGCGCCGGAGCGAGTGTCCTTCGAGGTGGACTAGATGAAGGGTGCAGTCCAGCATCTGAATATGGGGGGTGGTCTTGAGGTCCAATATCCTTGACCCGATTTTCGACATGGCGTCTGACCGCTCGTCCCCCCACAATCATCCACGGCGCGAATCGATACCATTGCAGGATCTGCCACCCCCTGACCAAAAATCCGAAAACCTGGTGGGATGGAGGCCAGAACGAACCCCTCGGAGGAGGTCAAGGAACTCCCTATTAGGCAATAGGCAATCATTCGGCGGGAGGGTAAATACAGCATATGAGCGAGTGGAGGAGGGCTCCCCTCCAGGATTTGAGGGGGGAAACGAGGATCTACCTCGTGTCACTACTCCCAGAAATGCTCACCAGCCAGCCACATCCTACGAGGATGGAGAGGTCTCCCCGGTCAATGTTCAGAACTTTCAGGCAGCGATGGGATCAGTCGGTCTTAGCTTTGATACACCCGGACCTTCTAGATCTTCACCTGGAGGAAGGAGAAGTACCTTAAATGTCATAACGGAACATGAGAATATGTCGGCGTCGTCGGTACCTTTCTACAGGGTGGATGAACCGGAGCCAGAAGCTTACTTCTCCCCACAAGATAATGACACAACACCGTTGACGGACTCGAGATTCTTGCAGCCGATCGCTGGTGCGGTCTCTCCTAAACAGGGTGTACGTCCTCCACCACCCAGTGCCAGTCATAGTAGAGCAGGATCCCGGCTCGGGGACGATTTACCGCATATGGAGGCTGGGTTAGGACGACCTGTCTCGAGTTTTAGTTCAAAATCTCCCAGTTCCGTTTCATCAGCGAATCCTCTGTCAAGGGCAGGAACGATATTGAGGAAAGCATCTCAGCGGGTTGTCAATTTAAGCAACGAGCCAGACGCAGTCGATCATGAGCTCAGGCGGCAACGTTCAAGCAGAGAAGCGCGAATGGAAGCTCCGCCGGTCCTTCCTGCTATGCAAGACTACGCCCATGACGAACGACCCAGTCCTCCCCCAGAAAAAGCCGGGCCTGTAATGTCAACTGGTGAATGGCACCCGCATCCCAATCCCCTCAAGGGGAAGAGTCTGGGACTCTTCTCTCCCGAAAATTGGCTTCGACTGAAGCTTTGTGAAATGCTTGTTCACCCTATTACTGAACCCATAATACTAATTCTCATTGTCGTCCAAACCATACTTCTGGCCGTCGACGCAGCACCTAAGATTAATGATCATGAGACACCCAAGGCTTGGCAAGATTCATGGATTCACCCCGGTCTACTTTGTCTATTTGTCCTCTACACATTAGAGATTATCGCCCGGATCATAGTTTCTGGGTTGGTCAAGAACGCTGAAGAATACAGCACGGTGGACACCACCCTTGGCCTGAAAGCGGCGTTCAGTGACAGGATCAGGATGTTTTTCGCGCCCCAAAGTCAATCGTCTACCAGAAGAACAACGAACGAAGCCAAAACAGAACAGTCGATTCTACGCTCTTTCACTGGTATGCAATTGCAGGTCGATCATGATCAGCCCGGCCGTTCGCGTCAGCAACAGCGCATTCGTTTGGCTCGTCGAGCGTTCCTTCGTCATGGGTTCAATCGCCTGGACTTTGTGGCCGTCGTCTCATTTTGGATAGCAACGATTCTCTCTTTTGTCTGGGCCGAGCAAAATCACCACATTTACATATTTCGAATGCTAAGCTGTCTACGAATCCTTAGATTATTGGGTCTGACCCAAGGTACTTCAGTGATTTTGAGAAGTTTGAAGAAAGCTGCCCCTATGCTGGCGAACGTTGCATTCCTGATTGGCTTCTTTTGGCTGCTCTTCGCGATAATCGGTGTACAGGGTTTCAAGTCCTCCTTCCGGCGCACATGCACATGGTACGAAAATGCTGCGGATGTCCTGGATGACCCTAGCAACCCTGTCTACCAAGTCAATAAATATTTGCAGAACGACCCAGCGAACAATCTTCAATTCTGTGGAGGCTACCTTCACCCTGCAAACGGCTCGGAAATGCCATGGCTGAAGGCAGATCTCAAGACCAATGGCGCTCCATCTCACAAGGGTTACCTCTGTCCGAAAAACTCCCTGTGTGTAGAAGGTGACGGACCTTACGACGGAACAGTAAGCTTTGACAACGTACTGCAATCACTCGAATTGGTCTTCGTTATCATGAGCGCCAACACATTTTCCGACCTTCTCTATTACACCACGGATACCGACTATCTTGCGGCTGCCTTGTTCTTCTCATCAGGAATTGTAATCATGAGTCTTTGGCTCATGAACTTATTGGTCGCTGTCATTACATCCTCTTTCCAAGTTATACGGGAGGAGAGCAAAACCAGTGCTTTTACGGCGGTACAACAGGACCGCTTCACAGAGGAGGAAGAAGATGCACCAAAAGTCAGCCAGCTAAAGCGAGCCTACGATATGACCAAGTGGGTTTGGATCCTGATCATTATCTTCGACCTATTTGTGATGTGTCTTCGGAGTGCAGCCATGAGCCGGTATCGGGAAGATTTCATCAACAATACTGAGACCGTAGTCACCATTGTCTTGGCCGTCGAGATTGTGCTTAGATTTCTTACCGACTGGAGGAATTTCCACAAAAGCACACGCAATTGGATAGACCTTGCATTGGCTATCATCACGGCTATCATTCAGATACCACGAATCCATGAATCTGGCCGGGCATATGAGTGGCTGACGTTCTTCCAAATAATTCGTATATACCGAGTAATTCTAGCAGTGTCCCTGACCCGTGAGCTGATAAAGAAAGTCCTGGGCAATGTATCGGGTTTGTTAAACTTGATTGTATTTGTGTTCCTAATCACCTTCCTTACAGCGATTTTCGCTGTTCAAATATTCCGCGGCGAATTCCCAACCACCGACTCTGGCGGTTCTGACATTCACATAACCTTCTCGGACATCTTCAATGCCTTTATAGGCATGTACCAGGTCCTATCAAGTGAGAATTGGACCACATTACTGTACAACTCGACTCGCTTCGAATATCCGTGGGGTCAAGCCTGGATTGGTGCTGCATTCTTTGTCCTTTGGTTTATTTTGGCCAACTTCATTGTGCTGAACATGTTCATTGCTGTCATCCAAGAGAACTTTGACGTCTCAGAAGACGAGAAGCGATTACAGCAAGTCAAGGCCTTTCTCCAGCAAAAAGAGCTTGGAGGTTCATCTCATGGCAACCTTTCTCTATCTACTATTTTCAAGCTTGGTAGAGATACGAGTCGTCACAAGGATCCTCTTGACTATGGTCCGGCAACGATGGAAATGCTACTCCAAGAAGCTGTATTCCGCGACTTTCTTGATGAACACATGGAGCCTATGGAGGAGCTACATGAAGACGATGATCCGATAACCGGTCGCCCGCATTCTCAAGTCCAACCAGGTATACTCTCGCTTTGGTGGAGCAAACTTGTCCGTCTGGTAGGAGACCGAGAACCCAATCCCTTCTACTCCCGGTTGCAATTCTCTCGCGCGGAGAACGAGCTTGACATCCGAACAAGGGCCAAAGAGGTCGTCTCAGCTACTGAACATCGAAAGCGAGCGCAGCGTCAATATCTCCAGAGGCATCCCAGATACAATGTTTCACTTTTCATCTTTGGCCCGCAGAATCCTTTACGCAGGCTTTGCCAGCGCATCGTGGGGCCAGGTCGTGGCAATGGCCGTATCGAAGGCGTTGATCCAGTAAAGCCTGTATGGTATGCATTCTCTGCGTTCATCTACGCAGCCATTGTAGCTATGGTGCTTCTAGCTTGTGTAACAACTCCGCTCTATCAACGAGACTATTTCCGCCATCATGGCAATGGCATCTACAATAATAGGAATTGGTTTGTTTGGACGGACTTGGGCTTTGCCGCCGTCTTCACCATAGAATCTCTGATCAAAGTCATCGCGGATGGCTTTTTCTGGACTCCAAATGCCTACTTCCGAGGTTCTTGGGGCTTCATCGATGGTCTAGTCCTAGTGACCCTTTGGATCAATGTCATTACTTCCTTATACTCGGATGGTGCTGTGTCAAGAGCCGTTGGCGCATTTAAAGCTCTTAGGGCATTGAGATTACTGAATGTGAGCGACAGCGCGAGAGATACCTTCCATTCGGTGATCGTTCTTGGAGGTTGGAAAGTTATATCCGTAAGTCAATATTGGCTGGGAAGTACGACCAATGTCTGACATCATGTCTAGGCTGCATTCGTATCATTCAGCTTACTATTTCCTTTCGCCATCTATGGCCTCAATCTATTCAATGGGCAGATGCGAGCCTGCAACGATGGTAACGTCACCTTCTTGGCCGACTGTGTCGGGGAATTCCAGAACAGTCCTTATAATTGGGAAGTGCTCTCGCCAAGGCAAGCTGCGAACTCATACTATGATTTCGACAATTTCGGGAGTTCACTCAGTATTCTTTTCCAAATTGTTTCTCAAGAGGGGTGGACAGACGTTATGTGGTCAGCAATGTCGGCCGCTGGTCGCGGGCTTCAGCCACAGCCAAATCGATCTCAAGGCAATGCTGTATTCTTCATCGTCTTCAATCTATTAGGAGCTGTTTTCGTTCTCACCTTGTTTGTATCTGTCTTCATGCGCAACTACACTGAGCAGACAGGTGTGGCGTTTTTGACCGCTGATCAACGATCCTGGCTGGAACTTCGCAAGCTCCTACGACAAATTTCACCATCAAAGAGGCCTTCAAGCAAATCCGAAAAAGGTATCCGAGGATTTTGTTACAGGATTGCTGTCAAGAAGCACGGAAGATGGCAACGACTGCTCACCATGATACTTTTTCTTCACCTTGTCCTCTTGGTCACTGAATACTATCCAGAGCCAATGGTGTGGCAGCGCACAAGAGGTGAGACTTTTTCGAACCAACTCGGGGGTGGACGCGAAAGCTAACTTGGCCAGATTATATTTTCCTGGTATTCACAGCATTTTACATCGCTAATGTTGCTGTACGCATTATCGGACTCACCTGGAAACGGTTCAGAAAGAGCTCTTGGGATTTGTATTCGATCCTCGCCGTAACGGGCACTGTTATTACCACCATCCTCGACCTCTCGAAGTACAATAATCAAATCTATACCCGGCTGCACAAGCTTTTCCTCGTCTCCATCGCCCTCTTACTGATACCTCGCAATAATCAACTGGATCAACTCTTCAAGACAGCAGCCGCGTCTCTGACAGCTATCGGAAACCTACTGGCAACTTGGTTTGTGCTTTTCCTCGTCTACGCCATCGCCCTGACGCAGACATTTGGGCTTACCAGATTTGGAGAGAACGAAAATGGAAACCTCAACTTTCGCAATGTTCCGAAGGCTCTGATTTTACTTTTTCGTATGTCGATGGGAGAAGGCTGGAACTCGATAATGGAGGACTTTGCAACCATCACCCAGCCACTTTGCGTCGAAGGCAAATACTTCTACGACAGTGACTGCGGGAGCTCTGCATGGGCTCTAGCCCTTTTCATTTCTTGGAACATACTAAGCATGTATATTTTCGTCAGTTTATTCGTGTCGCTAATATTCGAGAGTTTCTCATACGTATATCAAAGAAGCAGTGGGCTGTCTGTGATCAACAGGAAAGAAATCCGACGGTTCAAGCAGGCATGGGCAACCTTCGACCCCGAGGGTACTGGATTTATCCCTAAAGACGTTTTCCCTCGTTTGCTTGGCGAACTATCGGGCGTGTTCGAGATGCGCATCTACGCCGGTAGTGACCAATCTGTGGGCCGGATCCTCGAAAACTGCCGTGTCGAAACACGAGGAACCGAAACCCCACCACCCGGCGTCATTCATGGCATTGACCTCGACGCCCTCAACCGTCAATTACGAACAATCGACGTAGCGGACATCCGCCGCCGTCGTGAACGAATGGAGGTTTTCTTTCAGGAAGTAATGGTCTCCGCACACCCAGACCGTGGCATTAATTTCACATCCTGCCTCATGATTCTCGCCCACTACAACGTAATCTTGGACAGCAAATCTCTTCGCCTGGAAGAATACCTCCGGCGGCGAGCCCGTCTCCAACGTGTCGAAGAAGAAGTCCGCAGACTCGTCGTCAAAGGGTTCTTTGACATGATGTTCTGGTCCCGTTCCTTCCGCTCTCGCTTCGACTTCCGCAATTCAGCACGTATGGTCAATATCCCGCAATTCGCCGTGCCGGAGATCTTCGTCGATGATCAAGATGCGGATATCGACGTGTCTCCGCAATCAGACACTTTCCCTCCCTCCGTGCCTTCAAAGGACGGCAGTCCCAGCGCAACGATGGCGCGCCCGTCGCTGGATGTATCACGCCGCCCATCACTCGAGACAGGCGGTCTCCGCCATCGTGGGGATTCCCTCTCCGGCTCACCATCCCGTTCCCCACACAGCAGCGTCAACGTGTCTCCGCAATTATCACCGCACAGACCAGGCCACTCGCCTTCGCATTCCGGTGACTCCACCTCCCAATGGACGTACGACGGCACAGGCCTAGATCCGTCCACCTCACCGATCGGCGGACTGTCACCTGTGGGCGGCAGAAGCAGGGCTGGGAGCTCGGTCGATAGGCAGAATGTGCTTGACGTTTTTGATAATAGCGCGTGGGGGGAGAGTATTAGGAGGAGTTTTACGTTGAGTCGGCGCGCGACGAGGGGGAGGGGGAGTCGTAGGGGGAGAGGGAATGCGTAGACGCGAGATGTGGATGAGGTCTTCTGGGAAAAGTGATGATTTATGACCCTAAAAGAGGGAAGGCGTAGATGGATGTATGAGTATGGTGGGGATGAATTGCATTGAGGTGAGGAGTTGTTAATGGCTGTATGGAAGCTGGGAATTGCATCGCGACTGGCGTTCTTATGGCGAGGGTTTGGTAGGGTGTGCTGGGAGCTGTGTTTGGTGCAGCGCAGGGCACGGATAACATACCACGTGATGCATAGCGATGTTTGGGGCTCTTTCTTTGCTGTATGTATAGAATACACGCAAAAGATTCAAAGGATCGTGTCGATCAGTCTTGTCGTCCCTTCCTTGTTGTATCGTGCATGGAATATGGAGCTTGTGATTCAGGGCGAAAATCAAGTTGACCAAAATGCTAGTGCTATGTATTTCGCTCAATGACCCATTCGCTGAAGGGCATTCCTGTTCATCACTGACGACCAAGAAAAAGTCTTTACACATCCTCACCTCCAAACCCATAAGATGGAGTACATGCGCTGGATCATCGCAGCCCGATAACGCTCTAAGTGGCAGAAGTCGTCAGTCTAGCAACCCACAGGATAAGAGAGTTTAGAGAAAGAACATACCATCTCGAGCGTCCAAACCCTCCGAATCCAAACCTTCAACCTTCCCTCCACCCCCTCCACATTCTCCAAATCGACACCCTCCCACCAACACCGTCGCGCCGGCTTCCGCCAGAAAAGCAGCAGTTTCTGCGCCATGCCGACGGCGTTGCTGTTGGCGATGCCTTCGCTGCCTTTGATGTCGGTGCGGAGGCGGGCGAGAGCGAGGCTGCAGATGACGGCTTTTTGGGGCTCGCCGGCACGGTGGCCCCAGCGGTCATCGTTGTTGAATCCGCTGTGTTTGGATTAGCTTGGATCTTTCTGTTATTTGACGCAAGGAAGGCTTGTGATGTTCAATGGGGCCTGGGTGCTTTTGCAGTTGAACTCACCCTGCTGTCAACATCTCAATTAGATGCTGCTCCGTGGTTCCACTCTCTTCGCTCCGTCTCAAACCTGAGAATATGCCGTCTTGCTTCAACAGCGCTCTCCCCGCAGCCCTCTTTACTTCGATCATTTCCGTCTGGTCGATTTCTGCTTTCGGTGGTATGGCGTAAAAGTCTAGATCTTCGCGTAGTACGATTATCCCGGCTCGATCTTGAAGCATGTCGCGGGCCGTATTGGTGGAAGGGTCTATTGAAGGCGCGGGGGTTTCGGATGATGGGGAGGGCGAGCCGGATGGGATGGTTTGGGCGACTGTGCGGAAGAACTCAAGCATGTATTGGAGGGATTGAGGATCGTACTGGAGTTTGCTGTTAGTTTAAGGTGGTGAACGCGAGCTGTTCGAGGGACGACCAACGTCAACTGGGTAGATGTCTCCTTCGTGGAAGGAGTTCATATGCCCGTCTGGCAATAAGCCATTTGGGAACAGAGACAAGAGAACGAACTCTGGTAGGGTAAGAAGCTCTTCCCGCGAAAGGGTAAACCGAGTCCCTCTGATAGTTTCCAATTAGCAGTTTCTACACCATCAATAAAGGCGTAGCACACCTTAGATCTAGCGTAAGGTGCTCATCCGCACCAACTTCTGCAACGCTTTGGTCAGCAAGCCGACTTGATCGCCATTCAATTCCTCTGGTTTCGACGACTCCGTACCTGCCAGTGTATTCACAGGCGCTGGACCCCCTTGCTGTACCTGAGTAATGATACTCGCCGCTCCCCCTGCCGCGGCCATTACATATGTAAACGATTCAAGCGGACTTGATCCCTCGGTATATGGCGGAGGCGCTTCCTCGTCTTCCGCAGTCTTACTCGATTCGCCTTTGTTGTCTGCTGGTAGCGCAGCTTTGGTCTCAGCCTCTACGCTGGTTGTACCCGCAGCTGGCGATACCGGGGTGAAGGCTGGAGGCGGAGGCTCGGTTATGGAGGCTTCGAGACTGTCAGGAGAGGTTTGAGTAGGGAAATAAAGGGACGAAAAAGCTGGGGGTGCAGAGGAGGGAAGACTTGTCGGAAAGGTCGGGGGTGCCGCTGTGATTTCGTCGTCTGCGGACTCGGTATAGGGAGGTTCGGCGTCACAAGGAGCAATGGACGCGCGAAAGGATAGCTTGTCTGACACGGACGAGCCGTCGCTGGAATCTCGTGTCGCCGACAATGTGATGGTGTTTTGCTTGTTTTGGGGTCAGATCTAGGGTTCAGTGTT
>JAABUP010007714.1_pt1 | contig 14205 bp, 8 predicted proteins | sample 5559201 | NCBI WGS metagenome assembly JAABUP01 (sample SAMN10711887, study PRJNA513373) | rock metagenome | isolation source: Antarctica rocks | place: Antarctica | reverse complement strand
CACCTACATGCCGTGGAGGAGGCGCGGGCCGGCCGACGGACCCGCGCCCAAGAAGACAAGAGCACAGCGAAAGGAGGAGGGTCCTCGCCTATTACACGCGGTTAGTTATGTCTCACTGTACCGCTGGCTGGGGGACTATATTGCAAATGACCGCGACCCGTGCGCGCTCATCCTCGATACGGGTAACTGTGGCAGTGGTAAGGCGATGAGCTTGCCCAAGGCGATCGACAATATCATCATCGAGTCGATCGCCGAGGTGCGCGGGAAACGGCGCGAGTTCCGCTCGGTCAAGGACGTACAGCACGAGGCGGCGGTGCGCGTCGCCCACACGAATCGTACCCTACCATCCCACGCACACCTGACGGAGCCGAGCATCTCGACGGTGCGGCGACGCCTCCAGGGCCTCGATCTCTGCACGGAGTTCATGCGCCGGCATGGCAAGGAAGCGGCAGATCGGGCGTTCGCGCAATACGGACGGATGGAGCGGCCGACACTGCCGATGGAGCGGATGGAGATGGACTTCACCCGACCGGACCTGTTCGTGATCGACGACAAGGACAGCCTGCCGCTGGGACGTCCGACGTTCACCTACGGGCTCGACATCGCGACGGGATACCCGGGGGGCCATTACCTCGGGTTCGAGCGCGAGAGCTACATGGCGATCGCCGAGGCGTTGTACTACATCATCTGGCCCAAGGTGGACGCGCAGGGACACGGCGTCAGGGAGCGATACGGGACGCGGCACGACTGGCCCGTGTGCGGCGTCCCGTTCACACTGGCCGTCGACAACGGCAAGGCGTTCATCGGGAAGGACCTCAAGGACGCCTGCCACGAACTCGGCATCAATCTCGTCATCTGTCCCGTGCGCTCGCCCCACCTGAAGGGGCACGTCGAGCGTTCACTCGGCGCGCTCAACAAATACTTCTGGCACAAGATACCGGGCACCGCCTTCTCGAACATCATGCAGCGCGGCGACTACGAGAGCCTGAAGGAGGCGTGCGTGTACCAGAGCGAACTCGAGGGCATGTTCGTGCGCACGCTCGTCGACATCTACGCCGAGGACTTCCACAAGGGCGTCGACGGCATCCCGGCGCGCCGATGGGAGGCGGCCGTGGCGGATGGGTGGCGCCCGCGCTATCCCGCCAGCGCGGAGCAGTTGCGCCTCATCCTGGGTCGGGTCAAATACCGCAAAATCCACCACTACGGCATAGACATCGACTGCCTGCGCTACCAGAGCGACGAGTTGAGCTACCTGCGCAAGTGGATGGGCAACAAGCAGGCCAAGGTCAAATCCTTCCCGTGGGACCTGGGCAAGATCGCCGTCCTCGACACCTACCCGAGCGACGGGGAGCAGCCGCACTACATCGAGATACCCGTCCAGCCACACTTCGACGACTACGTGCAGGGGATGAGCCAGTACAAGCACCGGCTGATCCGCCAGATCACGGTGGCCGGCCAGGACAAGCCCGACCATGTCGCCCTCGGTGAGGCGAAACGGCGCCTGCAGAGCGATATCGACGAGCAGATGCACCGAAAGAAGGTGTCCACGCGCGCGAAGGCAGAGCGCCTGCGCAACAGCGGCAAGCCATTGCGGGACCTCCCATCGGACGATGGGTCGACACCCAACAAGGGGGCGAACGCATCGCCGACGACGCCGCCGGCCCGCACGCCCGTCGTCCCACCACACGTCGAGCAGCACACGCCCACCGCCGTCCCGACCGATCGCGCGCCAGACCTCGATGCGCTGTTGATGGACGACGAGGAGGCAGAGGGCGGCACCGCCGCACAACCAGCACACCGGTGCATGGATACGAGATCAGGAAGACAGACAAAAAGGAGAACGTGAGATATGGCTCTACATGACGACTTCCTTGCGAGACGACCCGACAACACCGGGGTTATCCGCCATCGTCGGTTCGAAGAATTGTGGGCGACATTGGACCTGTGCCTGCGCCTATCGCAGGATGAGGACGAGCCACAGTGCATGGCCATCGAAGCGATGGCCGGGGCGGGCAAGACAACGTTCGCGAAGGAGATCATACGCGCGTTCCCCCGTCGCGAAGAGAAAGAGGGCACGTACATGCCGGTGTTCTATGTCGAGACGCCCAGTCCCATCACGGTCCTGCAGATGTCCGAAACCATGCTCAAACAACTCGGCGACCCCGCCTTCGATCGCGGCAAGCAGGCGTCGAAGAACGGGCGCATCGTCGATCTCATGCACGACTGCGATGTCGGGTTAATTATCCTCGACGACTTACATCACCTCATTAGCACCGATACCACCCATGTCCTTACATCCATAGCGAGCTGGCTCAAGGTTCTCATCAAGGAATCCAATATCCCCGTCCTGGTCCTGGGCGTCATGGGCGAGTTGGACCGCATCCTGAACGTCAAAGAAGATCACGGCCAACTCGCGCGCCTCTTCAATGCGCGCGAGACACTCCACCCGTTCGCCTGGAATCCGGGGGATGTCCAGACGGTGCAGGAGTTCGGCAAGTTCGTACGCGATGCCGAGAAGGTGATAGGGATGCGCATCGTCCGGATCGGGGGCGGGATGACGACCGCGGAGATCGGGCGCGCCGACCTCTTCGGCCGCATCCACTTCGCCACGGGCGGCGTGGTTAGCCACGCGATGAACCTGCTGCGCATGGCCCGCGAGCAGGCCCGCATACGCGGCAGCGACGAGATCGATTTGGTCGACCTCTCGGCCGCCTTCACGCAACGCCTCGCCCCGCTATTCCCATCTAAGATAAATCCTTTCGCGGTCGACCCACCGTCTCAGACGCGCACCGACGGGTCCGATCCGAGCGGGGATAACGATGGCCGCCCATAGCAGCGCGAGCCACGCCTCGGCTGCCCGTCTCGCGCGTCCGCGCGTCCGCAGGGCGGCGGTGGCCGGCCGGACACGTCGTCCGCTAAAGACCGATGCCGATCATGCCCTGCGACCCCTGTTGCGCAGGCCGGATGCGCAACAGGGGTCATCCATGGGCTCCTACGCCGGCGAGTTGGGCGTGGCCAACCACTACGACCCACCCTCGCTCCTCCGGGCGCTCGTCTTGGGTGGACAGAGCAACCTGGATCGCTTCCACGACCGTGTCGCCTGTCCGACGAACGCCGTCACCTACGAGCGCCTCGCGACCCTCACGCAGCGCGACATACCGACGTTGCACGCGCTGACCCCGCACCGCTTCGCCCCGATCCTGATGGCCCCCGGCTACGAGGCGCGCACCCTAGACCTATCGGACGGGACGCGCCTCGACCTGCTACCGACCGAACGGACCGGCCTCGTCCCGCTGCGCAGCGACCGGGCCTGCCAGTACTGCCCGTTCTGCGTCGCCGAGTTGCCGCAGCATCGCCTGATCTGGACGCCCACCCTCGTGTCGGCGTGCGTGCGGCACGAGTGCCTGCTCGTCCTCGGCTGCCATGCTTGCGGGAGGACGACAGCCGCGCAGGCTATCGTCGTCGGCCACTGCGGATGGTGCGGGGCCGACCTGAGGGACGCGCCGACCACATCGGTCGCTGGCGACGACGACGGCCTGACCGCGCAGCGCATCATCCAGGCGTGGTTCGGGGATGGATCAACGCCCGATTGGGCGCGCCCCCTCGTGCCCGACCAGCCGCCGAACGTCCTCTACCGGGTCATCGACGGACTCCAGCACCATCTCCAGGGCGGTCGCCGCCCCAACGTCACGCGCGGGGGGACGGGATGGACCTACACGCGCCGTGGGTTCATCGCGTCGTACGTCCCAGCGCTCCTCCGGGACGAGAGCCTATCCATGACTCCCTACCGCAGTTACCACATGACGTCCGCCGTGGTCAAGAGCCTGCGCGCGTGGCCGGCGGGCTTCCACACGTTCCTCGACGCGTACAGGGAACGGGACGACGCGCGAGACGCGCCGGGCCACGACAATTACAACTACGTGTTGCTCGACTTAGCCGGGCTTTATGGGCTCTGGATGCGCACGCATTGGAATCACCCCGCCTTTGCCTTCGTCCACGAGGCGTTCGAGGGGTACGTTACGGCCCGGCTCAGCTTTTCGCAAAAGGTCAAGCGATCCGTCCTCTACCACAACGGGCTGCTGCGGGCCGAGAAGTTCGTGTACATCGGCATCGGCGAGGCGGCCAAGATTATCGGGACGAACCCGGAAATGGTCATCCGGCTCCTCGACGCGGGCGTCCTGGCGCGGCACGACACCGAGGATAAGCCGAAATATGGGAGCGTGAGTCGAGTCGAGGCCAAATCCCTCGGCGCCGTGTGGGCGAGCGCACCGTCACGGCCCCAGGTCATGGCGCGGTTGGGGACGGGCCCGCACATCGTCGAAGACCTGGCGGACGCGGGGCTCCTCGCCGTCGTGAACAAACCGGGCGGCAAGGGCAAGCAGCACTGGGCGTTCGACCCCGTGAGTGTCGAGGTCTGCCACAAGCGCTTCTCGGACAACGTGACGCGGCTCGACACAGAGGCCGGGGTAATTCGCGACGACCTCATCACCATCCTGGACGTGGCGCACATCATCCAGGCCGTCGATATGAGGGCGATCGCGGCGCTGGTCCGGGTGGTCGAGGGCACGCTCGCGGCATACCACCCCGTCGGGGGCGAGGTCCACCTCGCCGACCTCCTGTTCGTGCGGGGCGATATCGAAGCGTGGGTGGCCGCCGTCAAGGACGAGCAGGGCTGGGTCAATCAGGAGGAAGCGCGTGCGATCATCGGCGTCGTGCCTAAGACGTTCGTGTTCTGGATGCGCCAGAAGCTCATCGCGCCGGTAGCCTCACGCGACCGAGAAAATGCCCGCTACTTCGACCGGGCCGAGATCGAGGGATTCTGGGATACGTACGTCACCGCGCGGGACGCCGCCGCGATCGTCGGCGTCCATGTGCATCAGCTGTTGAAATGGACGCGACAAGGAGTCTTCGAGGGCATCTGCGTGAGTGGGCGATCACTCGACAATGCCTACGCGTATCTGTTCGACAGGATGAAGTTGATCCGGTGGCGCGAGGGGCACATGACCCAACGGGAATTGGTCACGGCGCTCGGCGTCACACGCTTCACGGTGCACAACTGGGAGAAAGCCGGAAGATTCGCGCGGATCCCGGAACTAGGACCCGCGCCCTGGTACGCGCGCTCGGCAACGTTGATCGCGCCCACCAACGTCGCGCCAGCATAAGGTTGCGGCGAGGAAAGGGTGGGAAGGGACACGCCTTGATGGCGACGCCGACGCCCTTGGTGTTCGGGCACTCACGCTGATCTATCCCAAACAGTCAAGCGAATCAGAGGCCCTTCTACGGCGCACGGTGCGCATCATGCGCTCCGCGTGGATGCGCACCGTGTCATTGGTGACGATGGGCACATCCCAATCGCCGCCTCTACACCACTCATTCAATGACTGGGTCAACCATCCTCACCACGCTCATCAACCACATAGAGTGCGTCAATGACGACGCCTCGGCGTGCTTGCGCCAATTCGATGCCACGTTGAACAGCCCGTGGACTCGGCCACATGACACGGGCCAGTTTCAACTTTGCTGACCACCTACATCCACCCGTAGGCCAGTTTCAACTTTGCTGACGCTCCAAAGGTGGAGAAAGCAGCCTCCAGTTTCAACTTTGCTGACACCAGTTTCAACTTTGCTGATTACTCATACCTACTCAGATAAGGCCCTGCTTGCTGGCGGCGATCACGGCCGAGATGCGGTGCTCGACGCCGAATTTGTCCATGATCTTGCGCAGTTGGTCCTTGACCGTGGCCTCGCTCAGGTAGAGCTGCGCCCCGATCTCCCTGTTGGTGAGGCCCTCCGCGATGTGGCGCAAGATGGTAACCTCACGCTCGGTCATCTGCACGGGGGCGGCCGTGCCCTTGCGCAGCCGCTCCAGCACCGGCGAGGCAGCCTTCTCGTCGAGCACGCCCTCGCCGCGCGCCGCCGCGCGGATCTTGCGCTTGAGGTCGGCCCGCTCCACGTCCTTGACCACGTAGCCCTTGGCGCCGGCCTGGATACAGCGGTAGATCATGTCGCTATCGAGGAACGCGGTCAGGATGATCACGGCCGTCTCGGGCCGCCTCTGCATGATGTCGCGGCACACCTCGGTGCCGGGCGCGCCGGGCATCTTGAGGTCGAGCAATACCACGTCGGGGCGCGCCCGCTCGACGACCCGCAGCGCCTCTTCGCCGTGCGAGGCCTCGCCGACGACCTGGAAATCGGGCTCGGCGTTCAATATCGAACAAAGCCCCTCGCGCACGATCGAGTGATCGTCCACCACCACCAGCCGGATGTGTGACGTGTCCAAATTGCCTCCCTCCTACTAACTACTAACTACTGGCTACTGGCTACTGGCTACTGGCTACTGGCTACTGGTTACTGGCTACTGGCTACTGGCTACTGGCTACTGGCTACTGGTATGCTCGCCCGCACGGTCGTGCCCGGCTCGTCGTCATTGCCGTGGATGGCGAACGCGCCGCCGAGCTCTTCTATTTGCCGGGCCACGGTGCGCAGGCCGAAATGGTCGGGCGTGCGGCGGAAGGCCGCCAGCGCCGCGTCCGAGATGCCGACCCCGTTGTCCTGCACGGCGAGCGTGAGCGCGCCGGGCGCAAAACGGACGCTGACCACGACTTCTGTCGCGCGGGCGTGCTTGTACGCGTTCATCAGGGCCTCGCGCACGACGCGGTGCGCGGCGTTCTGCACCAGCACGGGCAACTCGCACGGCGCGCCCGTCGTCACCAGGTTGGCCGACCAGCCGGCCTTGGCCGCCTGGTCGTCGACGAGGCGACCCATCGCCGCGACGAGCCCGATCTCCGCGATGTCGGACGAGAGGGTAAAGATGGCGCCGCGCAGCTCTTCCCCGGCCTGTGCCGAGAGGTGCCGCGCCTCCTCCAGCGGCCCGCGCAACGCGCCCGCGCCGCCCGGCCCCTCGGCCTCGACGAGGTGGTCGAGGCTCCACTGCAGCCGCAGCCCCATGCTGAAGAGCATCTGCAGCACAGTGTCGTGCAGCTCCTGCGCGATGCGGTTCTTCTCGCGCAAGATGGCGGTGCGGTGCGCCTCACCGCGCAGCGCGGCGTTCTCCAGGGCGACGGCGAGCTCGCCGCAGAAGATCTGCAGTGTTTCCAGCATGGTCTCGGTCATGGCCGCGACCGGGCTCGACAGCTGCGCCTGGACGACCGCCACCACGCGGCCGCCCGCGCGCAGCGGCGTCGAGGCGCGCAGGTGCTCCCACGCCAGCGCGGGCGCGTCGGCGGGCAGGCAGAGCCCCTCGACGACGGATCGCCCGGAGCGCGCCGCCGCGAGGGCGTCGTCAGCCTCGCCGCACTCGTCCGCCGCGCCGTCCGCGTCCGCGTCCGCGTCGCCCCCCGGCCGCGTGATCCGGGCGACAAGGCGCACGCGCACGCCCTCGCCCTCGCCCTCGCCCTCGCCCTCGCCCTCGCGCACGCCCTCGCCCTCGCCCTCGCCCTCGCGCACGCCCTCGCCCTCGCCTTCAACGAGGTAGGCGCGCAGGACGCGTAATTCCAGCGCCTCGGCCATGCCGGCGAGCCCGATGCGCAGGATCTCCTCCGCGCCGGCGCCGGCGGCGGCGTTCATGGTGTGCGACAGGCGGTTGAGCGCAGCCAGCTCACGGTTGCGCTGGAGCACCGTCCGCGCCAGGCGGCCGTTCTCGGCCGCCGCGGCGCCCACGGCCTTCTCGGCCTCGCTGAGCAATCCGACCAGGCCGGTCAGGGCGTACAGGCCCAGGATCTCGCTGGCCACGGTGGGGGGCGTTACGCGCAGCGGCAGGAGGGCCGCGAAGACAAGCAGCAGGGCGACGAGGCTGGCGATGCCGATGGCGCGGCGCAGGGGATAGCGCGTCGCCGCCAGCGCGACGGCGCAGTACAGGAGGACCTGCGCGTAGCCGGGGCGCGCCGCCGTGGCGTAGAAGACAAGCGTGGCCACGGTCACGTCGGTCGCGGTCAGCGCGAAGGTGCGCGCCGCGGCGCGCCCCGCGGGCGAGCGGCCGCAGACCGCGTAGAGGAGCGGGTGCGCCAGCATGACGAGGGCGGCGACGACCGCGTGCGTGGCGGCCTCGCCCCGGCGCGGGACGGGCAGCAGGCAGCCGCCCAGCACGAGCGGCATCACGAGCCACTGCAGCAGCACCATGCGCCGCTCCGTCTTGTCCGCGCTCAGGATGCGACTACCCCATGGGTCGGCCCACCCGCGCAGCGCGACCAGGCCGGGATGGGCCGAGCCGGGCCGCCGAGCCGCCGTCGCCATACTCTCCGCGCTCATGACACCTCCAAGCGGTTAGCCGGTAGCCAGCTACCGGCTCTACACTAGGCTACCGTTCGGGTAGCGGGCAATGGCAAAAAGGGGGGGCGACCGTCCTGGCAGCGATCCATGCGCTAGCCGTTCGGTGGCCCGAGAGGCCCCCTTTCGGTGGTTGTGGGGGAGGGGCCGCGGGGCTTATTCTAGTCTTCGTACAGCCGAACAGATGTACGAAACACACTGGGCGCCGCGAGCTGGCGCTGGTCTATATAGGGAGAAAGACGATGAACGAGTACGTTGTGAAGATGATCGTGGTGGCGCAGACAGGCCTCGCCAAGCTGCGCGCGCGGGCCGAGGAGGGCCAGGGCATGGTCGAGTACGCCCTGATCCTGGCCTTCATCGCCATCCTGGTCATCGTGGCCCTCAAGTTCCTCCAGCCCGCCATCTCCAATACCCTCAACACCGTCACCAACAGCCTCTAAGCCGGGGACGTTTGACAGGCAGGGCGGGGCGGGGCGGGGCGGGGCGGGGCGGGCCCCCCCCCCCCCCCCCCCCCCCGGCGTTTAGTTATCTGTCGTTGAACATCTGTCGTTGGACCGCCGACGCGGTACACTAGGGTATGCGCCCGGCCAAGACGTCACGTGCGGAGGCGGTTGTCCTCAAAGGGTTCGACTACGGCGAAACAGACAAGATCCTGACGCTGTACACGCCGGACGAGGGGAAGGTGCGCGCCATTGCCAAAGGCGTGCGTCGCGTGACCAGTCGCTTGGGCGGCCACGTCGACCTCTTCGCCCACGCCTCGGTCCTGCTCGTGCACGGCCGCAACATGGAGATCGTGACGCAGGGGCAGGCTCGCCACACCTTCCCGCGCCTGCGCGATAGCCTCGACGCCCTCACCAAGGCCTGCTACGTGGCCGAGCTCGTCGACCGCTTCACCGAGGACGGCCAGGCCAACCCCGCGTTGTTCCGCGCCCTGGTGCGCGCCCTGGAGCGCATCGACGCCGCGGTCGCGGGGGTGGGGGCGGTCGCGGTCGCCGGGGTCCGCTCCAACGCGGCCCTGCGCCTCTTCGAGCTGCAACTGCTGGCCCTCTCGGGCTACCGGCCGCAGCTGCACTCCTGCCTCTCTTGCGACACCCCCATCGAGCCGGGCGCCAACGCGTTCGACCCGGCGCTCGGCGGCGTGCTCTGCCCCGCCTGCGCCCCCGCCCACGCCTCGGCCCACCCAATCTCGACCGACGCGCTCAAGCTCCTGCGCAACCTGCAGGGGCGCGGCGAGGCTTTCCTCTCCGTGGCCGTCCCGGAGGCTGCGCTCGCCGAGGCCGAGGACGCCCTCGGCCTCTACATCCAGTACCTGCTGGAGCGCCGCCCCAACGCGGCCACGTTCCTCGACATGCTGCGCCGCGTCGAGAGCGCCTGACTATTGGGAGGGGTGGCCTGCGATTTCAATCGCAGGCCAGCCGCCGCCTGAACCATAGGCCGCTCATGGGGTAATATATAGGCAAGCGCGATGCGTCTAAGGAGAGTACACTTTTGCCCGTCGATTTCGAGAAGATCACCTCGCTAGCCAAGCGCCGCGGCTTTTTCTTCCAGGGGAGCGAGGTCTACGGCGGCCTCAACGGCACCTGGGACTTCGGTCCCCTGGGCGTCGAGTTGCTCAAAAACGTCAAGGCGGCCTGGTGGCGCGCCATGGTGCAGTTGCGCGACGACATCGTCGGCCTCGACAGCGCTATCTTGCTGAACCCCGAGGTCTGGCGCGCCTCCGGCCACCTGGAGAATTTCACAGACCCGCTGGTCGACTGCAAAGAGTGCAAGATGCGTTGGCGCGCCGACCACCTCGAGGGCGATCGTTGCCCTAACTGCGGCGGCGAGTTGACCGAGCCGCGCCGGTTCAACCTGATGTTCAAGACCTTCGTCGGCCCCGTCGAGGGGGACGCCGCCGTCGTCTACCTGCGCCCCGAGACGGCGCAGGGCATCTTCGTCGACTTCAAGGCTGTGCAGGGCACGACGCGCAAGCGCCTGCCCTTCGGCATCGCCCAACAGGGCAAGAGCTTTCGCAACGAGATCTCGCCCGGCAACAGTATCTTCCGCTCGCGCGAGTTCGAGCAGATGGAGTGCGAGTACTTCGTGCGGCCCGAGGCGGCCGAGGACACCTACCGCGCCTGGATCAAGGAGCGCCACGACTGGTACCTCGGCCTGGGCATGAAGGGCGAGAACCTGCGCCTGCGCGAGCACGACAAGGAAGAGCTCAGCCACTACAGCGCCGGCACCACCGACGTAGAGTTCCTCTACCCCTGGGGGTGGGGCGAGCTCGAGGGCATCGCCAACCGCACCGACTTCGACCTGCGCCAGCACAGCCAGTTCAGCGGCAAAGACCTCTCGTACGTCGATGAGAGCACGGGCGAGAAGTTCTTCCCCTACGTGATCGAGCCGGCCGCGGGGGCGACCCGCGCGACGCTGGCCTTCATGTGCGACGCCTACGACGAGGCCGAGGTCAACGGCGAGCGCCGCACCTTTCTGCGCCTGCACAAAGATCTGGCCCCCTATAAGGTGGCCGTACTCCCGCTCTCCAAGAAGGAGAACCTGACGGCGCTGTCGCGCCAGGTCGAAAAGAGCCTGCGCCCGCACTTCATGATCACCTACGACGAGACGCAGTCGATCGGCAAGCGCTACGCGCGGCAGGACGAGATCGGCACGCCCTACTGCGTCACCGTCGACTTCGACTCGCTCGAGGACCACGCCGTGACCATCCGCGAGCGCGACTCCATGGCGCAGGAGCGCGTGCCCATCGCCGAGCTCGCGCCGGCCTTGCGCGACAAGCTTAGTGACTAGTGTTTAGTGACTAGTGTTTAGTGACTAGCGGCTAGCTGGGAGAGGTAACTAGCCACTAAACACTAGCAACTGAGGAGGAGACATGGTTCAAACCGCGACGGCGCCGTCGGGCGCCACGACCACCGATAAGAAGTGGGTCTACCTGTTCCGCGAGGGCAACGCCGGCATGTGCGATCTGCTCGGCGGCAAGGGCGCTGGCTGCGCCGAGATGACCAACGCCGGCCTGCCCGTCCCACCCGGTTTCACCATCACCACCGAGGCCTGCAACGCCTACTACGACAACGGGCGCCAGCTCCCGCCCGGCCTGTGGGAGCAAACGCAGGAGGCCTTGCGCGACGTCGAGGAGGCCACCGGCAAGAGGTTCGGTGACCCCGCGAACCCGCTGCTCGTCTCGGTCCGCTCGGGCGCCCGGTTCTCCATGCCCGGCATGATGGACACCGTACTCAACCTCGGGCTCAACGACGAGGTGGCGCGCGGCCTCGCCACCCTCACCGGCAACGAACGCTTCGCGCAGGACGCTTACCGCCGCTTCATCCAGCTCTTCGGCAAGATCGTGCTCGGCGTCGAGGGCGACGTGTTCGAGCACGCCCTCGACGGGATCAAGAGGGAGAAGGGCGTGACGGGCGACACCGACCTCGACGCGGCCGCCCTGCGAGAGGTCGTGGCCCGCTTCAAGGGCATCGTGCGCGAGCGCACTGGCGCGAACTTCCCTACCGACCCCCGCGAACAGCTGCGCCGCGCCGTCATGGCCGTGTTTCAGTCCTGGAACGGCCGCCGCGCCATCGACTACCGCCGCCGCAACAAGATCGCGGACAGCCTGGGCACGGCCGTCAACGTGCAGACGATGGTCTTCGGCAATATGGGCTCCGACTCCGGCACCGGCGTGGCCTTCACGCGCAATCCCTCGACCGGCGAGCGGACGCTCTACGGCGAGTTTCTGATGGACGCGCAGGGCGAGGACGTCGTGGCCGGCATTCGCACCCCCGAGCCGATCTCGGCGCTGGAGCGGCGCGCCCCGGCGGTCTACAAGGAGTTCGCCGACATCGCGGACCGCATGGAGCGCCACTACAAGGACGTGCAGGACCTCGAGTTCACCATCGAGCGCGGCACGCTCTACATGTTGCAGACGCGCTCGGCCAAGCGCACGGGTCCCGCCTGGGTCAAGAGCAGCGTAGACATGGTGCGCGAGGGCCTGATCGACGAGGAGGAGGCGATCAAGCGCGTCCCGGCCGCCGACATCGTGCAGCTGCTCCTGCCGCGCTTCGACCAGGCGGAGAAGGATCGCCTGCAGCGCGAGGGCAAGCTGCTCGCCACCGGCCTCAACGCCTCGCCCGGCGCGGCGACCGGCAAGGCCGTCTTCACCGCCGACCGCTCGGAGGAGTGGGCCAGGGAGGGGCAGGCCGTGGTGCTGGTGCGCCCGGAGACCTCGCCCGAGGACTATCACGGCATGATCGTGGCCAAGGGCATCCTGACGGCGCGCGGCGGCGCCACTAGCCACGCCGCCGTGGTGGCGCGCGGCGCGGGCCTGCCCTGCGTGGCCGGCGCCGGCGACCTCACGATCGACGCCGAGAAGGGCGAGATGCGCGTGGGCGGCACGGTCATCAAGGAGGGCGAGGACATCTCCATCGACGGTGCCACCGGCGAGGTCTTTGCCGGCAAGCTCGACACCTTCAACCCCTCGTTCAAGGACGAGGCCGACCTGCAGACGCTGCTCGGCTGGGCCGACACGAAGCGCCGCATGCAGGTGTGGGCCAACGGTGACTACCCGCAGGACGCTGCGCGCGCCCGCGAGTTCGGCGCTCAGGGCATCGGCCTCTGCCGCACCGAGCACATGTTCTTCCAGCAGGAGCGCCTCCCGATCGTGCAGGAGATGATCCTGGCCAAGGACGACGCGACGCGCCAGGACGCCCTGGATCGCCTGCTGCCGTTCCAGACCGAGGACTTCCGCGGCATCCTGCGCGCCATGGACGGCCTGCCCGTGGTGATCCGCCTGATCGACCCGCCGCTGCACGAGTTCCTGCCCAGCCTGCAGGACCTGTTGGTCGAGACCACTGAGTTACGCGTGCGCGGCGACAACCCGGAGGAGCTCGCGCGGAAAGAGGAGTTGCTGGCGCAGGTCGAGGCCATGCACGAGCAGAACCCCATGCTGGGCCTGCGCGGCATCCGGCTGGGCCTGACCTTCCCGGGCATCATCGACATGCAGGCGCGCGCCATCGTCACGGCCATGTGCGAGCTGGTCAAGGAGGGCGTCGACGCCAAGCCCGAGATCATGGTCCCGCTGGTCGGCCACGTCAACGAGATGCGCATCGTGCGCGAGCGCCTCGAGCGCATCGTGGCGGAGATCCAGGGGGTCCAGGGCACGAGCGTACACGTCAAGATCGGCACGATGGTCGAGGTACCGCGCGCGGCGCTCACGGCCGAGGCGATCGCGGGCGACGCCGAGTTCTTCTCCTTCGGCACCAACGACCTCACGCAGACGACCTTCGGCTACTCACGCGACGACGCCGAGGGCAAATTCCTCCTGCGCTACGTCGAGGAGAAGATCCTGCCCGAGAATCCGTTCCAGGTGCTCGACCGCGACGGGGTAGGCTCCCTGATGCGCCAGGCCGTCGCGGGCGGGCGCAAGGCGCGGCCGGACATCGAGCTCGGCATCTGCGGCGAGCACGGCGGCGACCCCAGCTCGATCGAATTCTGCGATGAGATCGGGCTCAACTACGTGTCCTGCTCGCCCTTCCGCGTGCCGGTGGCGCGCCTGGCCGCGGCGCAGGCCAGCCTGCAGCGCGGCGAGCGCGATCGCTAGCCACGGGCAATCAAGCCATCAGCCGTCAGCGCCTGCTGACGGCTGATGGCTTGATTGCTCCAGGGCCATTTAGTTCTCGACGGGACCGCACGGCCCTCACCCCCGACCCCTCTCCCTGACGCGGGAGAGGGGGGCCGCCGACTGCGCGGCGGCCATTTCCCGTCGCCTTTCGTGGGCGGGGTTGGGGGTGAGGGGGAAAACTAAATGGCCCTGACTGCTCGTAGTTGACGTGTTGCCTCATAAGTAAAAGTGCTTTTGGGTGAGTCGTTGCCTCATATAAGGATGTACGTTTTCAAGGCTCGTGTCCTGGTCTTGTCCGGGTCGTCGTCGGGACAGGGAGTTATGGATACCGC
>JAABUP010007713.1_pt1 | contig 14207 bp, 13 predicted proteins | sample 5559201 | NCBI WGS metagenome assembly JAABUP01 (sample SAMN10711887, study PRJNA513373) | rock metagenome | isolation source: Antarctica rocks | place: Antarctica | reverse complement strand
GATCATATGCAGGTTTTCAAGTTCGTTCTAGACTGTCTTGATGTTTTCCACATTTGACCTTCGTCTTCTTCTATATGTGATCAGACTTGCTGGCTGGCTAAAGCATTGTAATCTCTCTCTCTCTCTCCCAGCAAGCTCATGTCATTCAGCTGCTAGTATACTTGCGAGTAACGTACAGCAGGATAGAGTAAGATGATGTACATGTGGGACTAAGGCAGCATTGGCAATACAGATCTGTCTAGCCAAAACATGTGTTCAAAGCTGTTCAAAACGAAATTTGCAATCAGGGTGCAGCAACTAAGGTACATCTATCCTATTGTTCAACTGTACAATACATAGGGCTTCTAGCTAGTCCCTTCAAACCACATTACAGCTTGGGGTATATTGGGTAGCCAGTGACAACTCCAGGGGAATTTGTCCCATCTAAGTCATGCACGGCTGCATTTCCTGTTGGAGCTGACTGAGCAAACCGTCTTTGTCCAAAGCCGCGCTGCCCACACCGTCGACCTCGTCGATTCTGTCCTGCTCTGCGATTGTATCTGCATATGAATTCATACTTGTGGCCAAGTGTGCTTGTGGAATGCCTTCAGATGTCCACTGCTGTCACTATGCAGTATCACAAACACCTCTCCGCAATGTAGAAAAGCATTTGCAGGACAATCTGTAAGTGTTTGGCAAGCATCAACCACAAAACTGACTTGGTCAACTACCTTGTTGTATGGTGAATGCCACTTGTACTGCACCTCACGTGAGACTGCAAAGCTGTATGAGTAATATGCACTGCCTCGTGCTCGCACCTGTAGGTGCGTTGCTTGCCCTCCCTCTGTTGGTTCGTCGCAATTGAGCCATGGCGTTGGTTGTCTCTGTCCAGCAGACTGTACAGTAAGCTTCTCCTGTGACGCAGTGAGTAGCGATCAGTCATGCTTGAACGCGCTAGCTCGTTGCAACATCATGCATGGTTCTGGCGCAGCTTTGAATGGCTTTGTACGATCAAAAGGCACGATGCACGTATGTTGGTGCAGGTATGAAGTCTCACAAGAAGCCCAAGTTGGTCACGCAGAGACAGCAGGACCGGCAGTCTTCGCAAGTCAAACGAGAAGTAGAAGCTGCTTTGCGCCGGTGAGACAGGCAGGTAACTTGACGTGTTCGCGGACTGTATATCACAGCCCGGCGACAGCCGTTTTGTAGTTCAACGCAGAAGCTTTGGCGAAAGGCAACCTAAGTGTCCACTAAGGTTCAAGTAAGGCATTTCGTCACTGCTTAAATGACTAACGAATTTTATCGTCATCGGTCAAAGCTGGGCGGGATGTTGCGACAGCTAGGAACAGAGCTAGGACGCTGCGCCTACGCCTGCAGGATTCTGTCATGACGGTTCCACCTGTGCTGTCTCGAGTCTTCATATCTGCAGATTTGAGCGTCAAGGCTGTCTACAGCGACAACAGCCTGTTTCTGTTGACTAAAGACGGCAACTCATTCAGCAGCGTAGACCCTCACGGCAACTGCGTCACGCAGCTGACCTTGTACGCAATCAACAGATACAAGTCCAAGCTAGCCGAGGTCCTGACATTCAGAAACCTTCATGTCGGCCGTGTGCTGACCATACCCAGCTTGCACAGCAACTTCAACTTCCTAGGATACAGGATCACACCTGTCAGGTGGTCCTTATCCCCTGCCATCGCTCAGGCCGAAGGTCTGCTGCGCTTTGAACCCGATGGCAGTATTTTGCTGGACTCAGAGGAGAACGCAGCCAGACTGGTGCTTCATGCCAACCAAAACCGCTTCGCTGTCTGCTATCCCCTGCTGGTCCCCAGCGGTGATACCGCCAAGCATCAGTACGTCTGGCAGACTCAGCTCTTTGCTGTGGCGGCGGCTCCTTCAGCTTGGCACTATCCCTTGCGCCTTCTTCGGCAGGCCTCAGCATGCACAACTAAACTACCACAGCCCAAACATATGGCACCAGCTTTTCAGAGTGATCAATCCTCTGTGAACAGGACAACAGAGTTGCCAGTGGCTGTCAGCCCAGATTGGGCCTTGTCTGCCTTCCCGAAGCAGTCCTGGTGGCATGACTGCAGCCATATGCTGCCGCAAGATGTCACTGTCTTGCTTGAGTGGACACCAGATGCTCTGTATCAGTACATCCCAGACACACAGGAGACAGCCGTCTGGGTCCATGCTGATGAGTCATGCTTGCTGTCTGAGGGGCAAGGCAGCTTTTTCAGGCACTGTAGAGGCAAGCACCACGCAGAGCGGCTCTATGCTGTTGGGGCAGTTCCCCTGCATACAAATGCAGGAGGAGATGTGGAGTACCCTTTGGCTCAATTTGCTGAGCACGCTCTTGCCCTCAGGTAATTGACTGGATTGCAAAGACAAGTGACTGTCAAAGCAGCACATGTATGCGGGGCATACTTCCTGCCCTGTGATGAATGTGAGTGAGGAAGCTCTCAAGTGCGTCACCAGTCCAGGAAAATGTCTTATCAGTGCAGCCAAGAAGCAGTGACCTTGGCAGACTCTTCCCTTTGTGCACAAATGTCATTGAAGCAATGTCTGCAAGGTGTCTGCAGACACTGATTCAGGTTGCACCATCTGATGCATTGTTGCCTGTGCAGGCAGTTGGGAGCAAACACATCAGCAAAGGGAGGAAGGTGTGCAGAAATAACAAAGCCCCTGCAAGATGCAGACAGCTGCAGAGAGGATGATGCATCAGCCCTGCACCTTGCAAGCTGCATACATGAGCAGCATGAGGTTGCAGACTGCGGCACATTCACAGCATATGAGGATGGTAGTGTACATGTTACCTTCTGTGACAGAACCTTGCTATACCTGAAGCCATTGCAGCAACACTGCGATGTGATCACATCAGATGGGCATAGAGTCAGTGTTGCTACGGCCACGCCTATTGGAGTTGAGCAGTATGTTGGACAAGCCATGGAGTATGCTGATTGGGCTTTCTCTACACCAGCTGAAAGGGCTGCAGTATTGCAGAAAGCTGCCTTGATTCAGAAAGAGCTTAGGAAGTGTCACAGGGCAGTCGTGCTATGTGACTGGACTCAAGGTCATTTGTCACATATGCAAAGTGGCAGCTTTGATAGCAGCAACTCGACTGAATTTGCATTTCCATGTGATGTTCAATGTTGCACTCCCACAGTCTGCTCAAAAGAGGTGTCTGGAGTGTGTCCTTCATCATCAGAGCGTGAACAGTTGATCCAAGCTTTGTTAGCGAAGAGCAGTCATTTGCTCAGCACTTTGAGCTGAAGATGGAACCGTTGGTCAGATTGTATGTTCCTCTTCTTTCCATTTAATGCCTTACAGTCTGGTATGGTACTTAGGCTTGAATGAGTGTCCCAGTTGGCAGCGATGTCTGTCTAGCCACAATACATAGCACAAAATATCATCCCCTCTTACTGGAAATATGAGCTCAAGGCACAGTCATTGCGCTTGTTGTACATGGCACTGATGGCTCATTTACTGCACATCAGTTTGGGAAGCTGGCACCTGAGTCAATATATCTGTATACAAATGTACGTATACAGGTATCAGCTTGACAGTCACTGCTCGATATGTCTCACATATAGCTACCTACAGGCAGCTCTGGTTCTGACTTAAGTCAAGCTTGCACTCAAGCTTGCACTCAAGCTTGCACCTATAGAGCTTGCATAAAGTAAGCTTACTGCATAAAGTAAGCTTACTGCATAAAGTAAGATCTTCTGTGTGTGCATGCAGATCTGTCTAGACCAAAGGCTGCTAGCAATCACGGCAGCTGTCCAACTAAATGTACAAAAAGAGGCATGACACAGAGCATGGCCACGTGATGATCATAAAGGTACTTGCACAATAAGTATTCATGAACAGACGGTACATGTTTCAACACTCTGACTTTCAACAATTACTGACTAAAGGTTTACTAACCCAGCAGCTGCTACACATGTGCCTCACATGGATGGCCGACCCTGCTGTGCTACGCTCAGTGCTGCAGACGGTTGCTGTTTCGCAGAAAGCAGGTGTTGTAGTGCGATACAGCGCCGCCATGGTCGTGAATCCAAAAGACATTGGGTGGACCAATGTGCTGAGCAAGTCGCTGGCTGGTCCGAACGAGTCTAAGCTTCTGCAGAGAGCAGGCCACACTGCTACTGCTGTCGGAACAGACATCTACGTCATTGGCGGCAAGACCGCGTAAGGCTGAACAGCAAAATGATCATTTGTGCCTAAACGAGCCCCTTCTGACCATGTATGCTCAGCGTAGGGCCAAGGGCGGCAGGATGCAGTTCTGCTCTGACATCTGTAAGCTGGACACAGCTGCTAGTAAGTGGAGCACTGGCTTTTTGAGGCCTCCATTTGGCGAGAAGGCAACTGCCTGCCTGTGATCCTCGCTGTCTGCCAGCTCGAGATTCTTAAGCTGCTTGAGGTATGTGACACATTTCAGGGCATCAGAGACCAGGATCTGAGATGAGACGCCAAAGAGCTGCAGGTGGCGCAGGTGCGTGGCTGTTGCCAGGCTGCGAAGCATTTTGGAGTTGACCACAAAGCTGGTGTCCTGCACCTTGAGCTGCTGCAGGGAGCCACGCACTAGCTCAAGCAGTGTGGCGACGCTTCTGCTGGCTTGGACTGCTGAGAAAGCACCCTGGTAGTACTGGCGGCACCAGGCATCAAAATCCAGCTGCACGTGCTTGATGCTTGCTGCCCGTCGCCTGACCCAGCTGAGGAACAAGTCTCTGTCAACAAATCTCTGCAAGCAAACAAGGGAGTTAGGGCTCAGCAGCTGCAAGCAGACAGGCGCAGTGCCTGTACAGTCCTTGCACACACGACAGAAGGTGGTTGAGAGCAGAGAATAACAATCTGCAAGGGATGCAGGGCCTATGCAATCTGTGTGTGTGCACAGAGACTGTGCAATAAAAGGGATCAGTTATAGTATATGCACCTTGGCTTAAACACACAATCTCAGCACATACTTAACGGCTGTGAGGAAGCATACAACTCAAAATACAATCGTAAGCAGTACCTGTTGTACATCCCAAAGCTCGTGAAAGCCAATGTTCAAGTGCGCCCACACGTAAGAAGGCTGGGACAGACACTTGTTCCACCTTTTGCAGACTAAGGGCAGACCACACCGCTTCTGATAGCCGTCGATCAGCGCTGTCAATGTGTCGTCTGTGACATGGCCATATGGCGCACCGGCCGAATCCTCTGAGCCCCATGTGCTGTCTGGCAATGCTTCTATATCTCTGAAGATCTTGAGAAGGACGTGATCTGGAAGCTGCTCGAATCCCACAGGTCTGCAGGTCATTTGTTGGCCGCTCAGTACGCCATGGCATCATTCGGTGCGGATTCGTCCACTATCAAAGCAGCAGAGACAAAGCTTGAAGTCTTTTTGACAGCTTACTTTTTGTCGCTGGAACAGCATTCGTCTGAGTCTTCTTCCAGGGGCCCGTCTGCTAAACCGTCAATATCTTCAAACGACAACCTGTTTGACATCTCACAGCCCTGTCTCGCCTACGCGGTACTTGTCTTTCTGTCTGAGTCCGGCTCTCGGGTGTCCACCCACTAGGGTTTCGGGGTTACCTAGGTAGCTTCATCATTCGGGAATGACTGATGAGCTGACTAATCTGTTCAGTCGGCTGAGAAGCGGTCATAACCTTCACGCGTTTGCGTCACCTCTCTCTTGGTCCCATTCACTGCCTGTGTGTCAGATCTAGACTTGTCGGCCAAGACTACAATATGCTTCTAGCCAAAGCAAAGCGTGTCGCTCTTGCACTCACGTACGCAGAAATCCCGATATTGAATACAGAACAATTTGAGGAGACATCTCGATTACGAAGAGGCACCCACCTCACTTCTGCTCAGATGTATGAAGACTCGCAATGTGTTTGCTAGCTTGATAAACTGTCTCTGTCAAAAGGGCGCAGCGAGGCACATGGATATGGTTGAAGGCTGCAGAAGGGTGAGCAGCATGCACAGGCCTTAGTGCACCTGTTGGATGGTCAGCTCTGTATGGGAGGACCATGTATGCATGAATGTGGGCCATTGCATATGAGAGCACCAAGTGTCTTGTCACTCTGTGATATTAACATTAGCGGCAGGCTCATGAGGCAGGCACTTGATCAAGGTGGGCAGCATACCGGTAGGTGCATGCCAGAGTTTCAGTCAGCTGTTGAAGAGCTAGCTGACATATTGGACAAAGAAGATGATCAATACTGACAGATTCATCAACCAGTGATATTTTGCGCATGTACTCATGTCTGGTGATGTTGCATTTGATTATCACGTCACAAAGTACATCATCAAAGCTCCCAAGCAGTGATTTGTGAAAATGTGTTGTGTAGAGAGTCATACCATAGGCCAACAATCAATCAGCATGCTGGTTGTTTGAACATGTCAAGGCAACATGCAGTGGATAAAGCGCGGTCTTTGTGCTGCAGCAGTAAGTGTGCAAAACTGGTGATATACCGCATGTACATCAGACTGTGTGTGTGAAAGTCACGGTATAAGCTGATATCAAAATTGTCAGTTTCTGTAAGCGTAAGACAATGTGTACATAATAGCGAGTCCCAAAAGTATGAGTTCATCAAAATGCCAGCTCTGCATACTCCCCAGAGCTGCTGAACCTTACAAGTTCTCACACAGTTTACAAACTTCAATGTTATATTACCTTTTGGGACTGGTCACAAAACTGGCACCAGTTTTGATGAGTATAATACTCCCTTGCCATATCAGAGACCTATAGCTTGGGATTGGACTAACCCCTAACCTTACGCAGGCTTGGATATAAATGCAATGTACATGCTCCAAGCATACCTTCTTGTCACAAGAATCGTGGGCAACAGATCTGCCTGAGTTCGGGTGTGTATGTGTTTCCAGAGCACCAACTGCTGCAAGATGCGCCCTGGGGTCACGACTGGTCATTGCAAAGTCCAGCACAGAAGCTATTGCTTATCAGAAGGTGCAGGCCATTGAACCTAAAGCACACCTGCAAGCGCATGCACATGTCAGCATATATATATCACCAGTGTATAGGAATCATATATATATATATATATAGTAGTCACATACATACATATATAAGTATGTATATCACCAGTGTATTACCAAAGGAAATGCCAGCTGCATTGCAGTCCAGACACTGCCGTAGGGCAAAGCTGCAGGATTAAGGACGATGGCGCAGGTTGTTGCTGTTGCAGGCTGTGATGGCGATTGGAGGCTGTAACGGTGCAGCGGTATTCCAGAAGATAGCCGTGTCAGACAAACACAATTGATTTTTGTTCAGGTCACAGCAGGGACTTAACCAGCATCCAGGAATCTGGATTCACAACTGGCCCGCTGGCATACATGTCAGACAGACGTGACTCATTGCATGCCAGCAGTATTGATATCTGTTGTCTTACGCCGTAAGACTCAGTGTGACTATGTCAGAATGCTACAGAGGCAAGCTTGTTGGCGTGAAGTCAGCCGTATGATTTAAGCAACAGGTGCTGGGTTGACTAGCTCAAACACCACAAGCTGGCCTAGCGGTAACAGAGGACATGTGCACAACAAGTGACACTCGCATCACCAGTTGGACGAGACTTGTTGCCGGGCTACGATGTACTCACACCCTGATATGCAGTGTGTTACAGTACGCTTCGTCGCTTATGTCGAACACAAGTGTGTGTCGCACTGCAGGTCCGTCAGCGACAATGTACCGCAGCTGAGCTGGCACCCGACTCGATCCAAAGATGGTTGCAGACCTGCAAGCACGTTGCAGCTGTCAAAAGCACAGCCTTAATGTGTTGCACAACCCTGTACCTATGTTGCACTAGCTGAACTGACAGCAGCCGTCCAGAAGGCTGTAGTTATGCTCACCTGTTCACGACCGACACTTGCTGCACAGTCAACGCAGTATGATGGGTGTTCCCTGGTGCATCTGTGGTTTTGTCAATCCCACAGGAAATCACGGCTGTCCCCAACATTTGCTTTCACTACTGATTAAGACAGGCAGACATCATAGATTTCTAGATCATCTAGGCTTTGGCCACATTGCCTCCTATCTAGCAGTGAGGATGAATATCATCTTGTCTTTGAGTGTCCAATTTTCCAGCCGCTCAGAGACAAGTATCACACCCTTTTCAATGCCCGCGGACCTCTTCATTGCCATCCATTCTTGCCCAGAAGGACCGTATGATCGTCTACAAGTCTGTTTCAGACTGTGTAGACATTGTAAACACTTGCTGCTGATGTTCTTGGCAACCATGGCACATCTGTGCAACCTAGTTGGTTGGCTAAAGATGTAAAATTCTCCTGCTCCTCCTCGCTATTTGACCCAGATTTAGACCGCAGCAACTTCTCATACATGTCCTGATCAGCAGATCAGATACAGTGTTGGCACTAGCCCCTTTGCAGCAGGCAGAGCTGCGTCTGCCTTGTGCTTATCTGGCTCAGCCGCTGAGCGCAGCGGCTCCAGACACCATGTCTTGGCAAGTGTCATCTCCTTGCTGCAGCTGGCTTCAACCTAGCAGCATTGTTCCATCATGTCTTGCCTACAGTAGCACCTTTTCTTGCTGCAGATCGACCTAGCACTGGACTGACCAATTGACTTGAAGGCTACAAGTCAACTGGTCAGTCCAGTGCTAGGTCGATCCTCTAGTACAGTGGCTTCAAACTTCAAGAAGGTTTCAGCTTTTGAGAATCACAGTAGTGCACATGTGCAAGGTTTCATGCCATGTGGTTCCAGACTCTGAGTTTTTCTTTTTGGTACCAGTGGTTCCAGCTGTCTCATTCATTATGACACTGCTGTGTTGCTCTACTGTCAGGCTCCTTTGATCAGTCATTGCTCAGCATGCATGGGCTGCCCAGCTATTCTGCTGATTTCCCTGACGAGTCCAGTCTCAAAGCAAGCTTGTAAGATGTGTAGATTGCAAGCAGCTCTTGCACATCATAATGCTGTCGCAAGCGCGTTTTGGAGCACTCACATGCACATGTGCATGTACGTTTTTTGACTACTCAGACAGTCACACGCTGCCTGTGTGCTTGAAGATGGTGCCTACATGTGTCTGAAGACTAACCCAAGTTTGCCTCATAGACGCTTGCATGACTTGCCCTTTGGTGTTTCAGATATGTATCAGAGTCTACCTTCTGTAACGGATTCGTTGTAAATCATTTATGGACTTTGCACAGGACTACGGTTTAGGTACCCCTAGTTTAGCTGGAACGCTGGCGGCGCCTGTGAATTGTTATTATTATTATCTATGGACTTTCTGGTTGAGCTGTTGGGCTACAGACCTTCTATCAGTACCCTGAGCATAGCCACAAATACCTCACTGGGCAATAAAACTTTGAACTTGCAGCTCTTGGGCGCTACAGTTGTTGCAGTACCTTTGACATGCACTCCCAACCACCTTATGCCCAACAGATGCATGACGCACATAGTGTGACCACATGCTTGTCACTCTCGTTTTGCAAATTATAATTAGCAGGACTGCCATGCATCCCAGTCTCGGCAATGATTGCAAAAATTCATCCTCTAGTGAGATGTCCACATGAACAAACACCAGAAATCACTAGTAAGCCTATCGGCCAAGCCATTTCTTGACCTGCTTCAATGCAGTACTCTTTCTGCCAGCAGGCTTCTGAACCCTCCCATGCCTAGTGCACTCGAGCTGTGCAACATTGTGGGCATGCCTTCTGGCCTGCTGGACCTCTTCAAACTTCCTCCTAATGCTTCTTCTCTCAATATCCTCGCCTTCCTGCTCTGACACATAAGTGCCGCCCAAATCAACCTGCATAGCAGCATGGCAACCATCTATCTGAGCAAGCTTAGTGCACCCATGTCTTAAAGCAGATGTGCTACACGGTATGCATGATGCTTGTCACACCTTGTGATTTGCAAAACAACACTGCCAGTGTGCCGCAGGAGCCCGGCATGCAACAGGACATGCTGATGCTGAGCACAATATCTTGTTGTCCACCACCCATGCAGCCTGCTTGCAGTGGCCACACTGGCCTTGAACAGAGAGCTGCAAAAGTATGACGCGGTGCAGGTCACTCACATCAGGCCCAAATGACATCTTCTCATCCTGCTCCCGAAGGAAACCAGCGTAGCCATCATTAGCTGCAGCACAACTGCTTGGCTCAGCGCCCCACAGAGTCACTGTAGATCCAATGCTGGTGCCCATCTCTTAGGTCGTTGAGCCTAAAACACACCTGCAAGCGCATGCCTGTGTCAGCATATATAACACCTGTGCCTTACCAAAGAAACTTACATGGCAGTCAAGACACTGCCATAGGGCAAAGCTGCAAAGTTAAGGACGATGGGTAAGGCTGACAAGCTGGCTACACATGCTACTTTCAGCAAGCAAGACCTGTGCTCAAACATGTTGAGGCCAATTTGGCACTCACGACCATATTGTCGCTATTGCAGGCTGTGAGGCAAGCTGGTTGGCATGAAGACAGCTGCATGGATTGAGCAACAGGTGCTGGGTTGACTAGCTCAAACATCACAAGCTGACCTAGGGGTAATAGAAGATATGTGCACAGCAGGTGTTACTTGCTGGATGAGCCTTGTTGCCGGGCTACCATGTACTCACGTCCAGATATGCAGCAGGTTACGGTATGCTTCGTCGCTTGTGTCGAGCACAGGTGTGTGTCGCGCTCCAGATCCGTGAGCGAAAATCTACTGCAGCTGCCCTGGCACAAGACTCAATGCAACGATGGCTGCAGACCTGCAAGTACGTTGCAGCTGTCAAAAGCACAGCCAGGACATGTTGTCTGTACCAACATTGCACTGTCTGAACTGACAAAAGCTGTCCAGCAGGCGTGATTATGCTCACCTGCTCACGGCTGACACTTGCTGCGCAGTCAATGCAGCAGTATGGTATGTGTTCCCCTTTTTTGTACTTTGTAGAAGGTGCATCTATGGTTTTGTCAATCCCAGAGGCAACCACGGCTGTCCCCAACTGACACTGACAGGGTGACGCTATTGGCATTGCACAATCGTGCTGTTAGGCACGCACCACAGCTCTCACGTACAACGCTTGTGTCACAGTGAGCTTGGTTGCAGAGCTACATCCTGACAAGGTACACGTGCACTTCCTGTGAAAAGGCCACACGACACTGCCACACTGCAAGACATTGAGACAGGCATCATAGCTTCCTATATCATCTAGACTTTGCCCCTTGTTGTGCACACATTCATACTCTGCTACCGCTTGATCCGGTCAAGTTGTTGGACCTATTGAACCCACTCATATCACAGTGATGTGTTATGCAAACAAAGCCTTGCATACAATAGGGACACAGTAGTCATAGTTCGTTGGCCAGAACATGGATGAGTCTGCGTCCTGATTGCTGCACGTATTGCCTGCACTCAATTGGTGCTCTGTCCTCAAATCCTGCAGCTGACACATGCAAGTGCTTGCAGGTGTGCTTTGGGCTGATTGTCTGCACCTGCTTTTGAGCAGGCCTTGTATGGAACTTTTGAGTGAACGGTATGATTAGTCAAGATGGTAGGCAGCATCTTGCAGCACCTGGCGCTCTCCTGGCAACACATGGGTTGACAGGCAGTTCTGCTGTTCCTCAACACCATTACAGAAAGGTCTGAGCTCTTACACCTTATTCTCGCTCTAGCTTGCTGAGGGATAGTTTTAGGCTGACCCTATGCGAGACCACCTATGCTGACTGTGACATGGGCTTTTCAGTGGTTTCAAGTAGACGCTGGCAGCCCAAACTCTGTGAACAACTCTGATGTTTCACTGTCAAATCAATCATCACATGCTGTCATACAGGAGCAGCAAGCCAGTGGGCTCATGCAGGCTGACATACAGATTTCTGAGGCTGCCATATCTGGCAAGGGGGTCCCGCCTCAAGACCAGCATTGCTGGAATGAGCAGCCCAGCATCAGTGCAGCAGGTGCCTGTGACAATTCTTTTCTGCAAGAACCACACATTGGAGAATGGGCCTGAGAGGTGAGTAACTACAATTCCCTTGCAATGCAGCACATATTCCATGATGCAGTGTTATGACTTGTGCTGTGATGCAAGCAGTTAACCTGCTGTGTTCCAAATGAATTGCAGTTGTACATGATAGCACTGAAACCTGATGCAAAGAGTTCCCTGAACAGCAAGACTCTATTCAAGTGCTGTGTATGTCATCTAGCAGTCACACTGATGTCCACCTGACTGGGCAGCAAGATGGCACAAATTTGCCCTTGCCTTCAAGTGTCAGGCAGCATCTTCATCACACTGAGTGAGACCTGATGCTTCATTGCAGCTCAGCTGCAACGTGAATGCGCAAGTCCTCTATTTGACAATTGACATCTCCATCAGCTGTGCAGGTATGCGAGGAAAATCAGAGTGTGGAGATGGAGTCTCAGCTCACTGAACACAGTGAGTCTCCTTCTGCCCAGACCTTGATCTCATGATCATCCCTGCCTGGTGTTGTCATCTGTCACCCGTGCTGTCCTCTTTGCTTCAAAAAATGAAGAGGACAGCGTGCAGTATGAAGTATTGGAGGGTATGCTAAAATCCTGCTTGCCATGCTGGTGTAGCAGCTTGGGGACCCATCAGGAGATCGCTCCCACCAGGGACTTGTGGGGCACTCAGCCAAGCAGCGATGCAGCTGCCAGTTCTTATGCTGAATACATCAGGCAGCAGGAAGATGAGGAGGCATATGCGCCTCAAATTGGTGATGACGTGCGTGATATTCGGCCTACCTTGTTTGAGAATTTTGCAGAACATGAAATACGTCAGCTGATGCATTTCTGAGATTGATCTGGCCACTCCTTGCAGAGGCTCATGTGAATTGAGCAGCACCATGCTCACGGAGCTGATGATGTTTCCTGTTGTTTGTTTGGCTCCTGACGCTCTTTGGCTGTGTTGTTGAATTTCAGGCATAACCACATGCTTGGTGAAAATGTCGGGTACACACCTTTGCTCGGAGCTGCTTGCCTGATCCTGTATGCTGCACCTGCAGTTACACATTCCATGCGGCATCTACTTTACAGAGCAGGAGACAAAGGAGATCGTGGCAAGGAGAAACAAGGCATGCATCGATATCGCAGAGCGGAGAGCTACTGAAGCCAGAAGGCAGGCTGGCAATGTTGCGTGGCTTGGCTGCACAAGGGTCAGGAGGATTCCGTTAGCAGATTTACTGCCAGAAAGAAGACGGTAGATCAGAGCAAGCAGAAATTGCATCGGTAGTTAGGTAAACTTTGCTGCGCATCTGTAGGGCATAAAGTACATTGCTATGCATGCCAAACCTGAATCGTAACATTTCTAGCCAGCCCAGAGATGCAAGTCAGAATTTGCACTGCTGGACAGGTGTCTGAGGCTAAGCTCAGGTGACTGATAGACTGCTGGCCAGTGGTTCAAATTGAATGCATGTGGGTCCGTTACATGTGAGCAACTCAGTCTATGTGCTTGAAAGTAAAAAGCCGAGGCCATCATTGCCTATACATCCATCAAACGCCTACACTGCCGAATTGTGCCAAACATTATTGACTTTTCCGTCAACTAATACAGGAAGCACTGCATGCGCAGTAAATTCATAAACAGGCGCGTGCAAGCAGCATGATCAGCTGGCCTTTGAAACAAAGGCAAGTTTGTCAGTAAAACAAGTGTGTTCCATGACAAATTTGAAAGCACACATAGCTTCGGCAGCTTCGGCAAGTGACATCATTGCAAGGAATGCGAACGACAGTTACTGTTGGTGTGCATGGGCAGTCCTATTGCAAAGGCGTTGAATATGGCATCTTTGAGCAAGCTTTGAGCAGACCTGTCTCATTGTTGTAGAATCTGAGGCTGGACGGCCTGACAGTGTCTCATTGAGGTAGAATTTGAGGCTGAGCGGCCTGACAATGTCTCATTGATGTCGAATCTGGGCACGCTTCTCCCTGCAATGACAGTGGACGCATCAATTGTGAGTTGTGAGAGTAGTTGCCTCGACCAGGGGACACTGCTTTGAGCCGTGGTCTGGTGTGTTACAAACTGTGCAAGCTACTTATGCAGCTGCATGCCGTGTCTTTGTTCAACTATGGCACATGACATACCATGGAGCATGCGCCTGAAGACCATGCTGGGCACTGCACATGCTTGGCAGCCAACTGGGCAGTTGTCATTATCCCCTCTTGCACCTTGCCCAAAAGTATACTGTAACAGCAACAAGTCAAGTTATGTCAAGTTATGAAAACACAGGTCCATGGGACCCTACTGGTAATATGCCATATTACACGCAATGTAATGTGA
>JAABUP010007712.1_pt1 | contig 14208 bp, 19 predicted proteins | sample 5559201 | NCBI WGS metagenome assembly JAABUP01 (sample SAMN10711887, study PRJNA513373) | rock metagenome | isolation source: Antarctica rocks | place: Antarctica | reverse complement strand
CTAATAACTTCTTTCTTTACATCCTTTACAAATTTTAATAGAGTTTAAATCAACATTATTATTATATTTTATATAGCAATCTAAATTAATCAGTTTGTGAATAAAATTCTTACTGATATAACTTTATTATTATATTTATATATTTTAAACCTAAAGAATACAGCTTTAACAGCTGTGGTGAATAGAGTAGTCTTACAATAGACTAATTAAAAACTTCTTAAGAAATAGCAGTAGTGACAGAAGAAGTAGTTACAAAAGGCTGTTGAAAATGTCTGAGTTTTTACAGTCAATGAGAATAAGGCTATAATATAAAAAAAAGAGAATAGAATGAAGAAATTGACTATTAAATTAGCTAGATATCATACATTAAGGGGTAAAGTGAAATTTGTGAAGCTGGTTTGAAAGAAAATGGCTATAGACTATTCAGTTTTCATGTAATTAGTCTAGTGGTGTGGATATTTCAATATCTTCAAAATAAGTGACAGCAAGGTGGCTCAAATAGAAGTGTTCCCTGGTTTGTGCACAGCCTCAGTTGAATACACACCTTCTCAGCAGAACTTATCTTACTACTGATCACAATTGCTCAATGACTACTTATTTGATTGAATTCATATTAAAAAGCGAGTTTAAATAGATCAATTAGAAGCTTTTAGGCAACTTAGATTAACTATCAATTTTTTTTAAAGGCTTGATTTGCCTGCTGAATCGTGAAGATCTGATTTAACCCCCTTCTTTCTGATTGACCTTCTCTGCTGTGTTCTTTTTCTTTGACTGCAATTTTGATCTTGCTCAGCTTATCTTTAAGTATTACTTTACCTTTTGCACCTTCACAGTAAGCTGTTTGTTCATTCTTCACTGCTCTGCAGCCTCTGCTTGATATTGCTGTTTTTGTCGCTTTTTCTTCTCACATTGAGAACGTGCTTTCTTTTGTGCTATCTTTCTTTGAGCAATCAACAATTGTTTCCCTTTCTTCACTTACTGCTTTCAGTGCTTCTTCTTCTTCTTTTGAATCTCTGTAGTGTCTTTTTTCTGTTTTTCTTCTTGTAAACACTACTGAGCTGTCTTTATTTTGCTAGAACTGAAAAACATAGTCTTTGTTTCACCTTCTTGATCAAATCTGCTCATTATGCCCTTGTTATGCTTTCTTTTGACCTTCTCAATATTCACCATAGTCTGTAGATTCGCCACTCTCACTTCTAACACCAGATTCTTGACATATAGAGAGTTCATTGTCTTTTCAAGCTTTTTAACCTTCTTTTCTACTTTTTCTTGCACTGTGCTTCTTACTAAGGACTGAACCTGCTTTCAATTAGGGTTAAATATAGCTAAAGACCCAGTAGTGCTTGAAGAGAGTCTCTCTTCAGGTTTAACCTGATCTAGCACTAGTGCTGAATTGAAAGACTGTAACCCTGTCTTTCTTCACCCACTTAGAATGTTATCTTCAGTGAATGTCTGTTGAAAAGCAGGTCAAAACAGGTCAAAGAAGGCTCTTTTAGTCATGCTCAATAGATCTTCAGTCTTAAAGATTCAGGTATTCAATTTCTGTGAGTAGTAGAAAGCTAGAGAACTGTAAAGGCTAATATTCAGAGGTTACAGCTGATGCATAGAATGAGAAGAATAGACCTCTATCAACACTTTATTGTCATGACACCAGTTTAAGAACTTCATATTGATATGACTGTTATGCTCATCAACTAATAAAAGTTGATAGACATTGCTGAATCAGGCTTTATTTCTGATAGAGCTCTTAAACACACAGGTAAGTCAGAAAAACCCTAGATTTTTATTGGTTTAACCTGTAAAAGATGAAGCAAAGAAGCAGAACTGCTCTTTAAAATTAAATTTGTTAAGCTATATGTTCTGAAGGTCTCTAAAATCAGCTTAATAAATGATAGCTGAAGAAAGAGAAGTGTTGTTCATACAGATTAAACCAATCAGAGTAATTCATTCTCTATTGTCATCTTGATCTGCACTCTTTAATAAGCCTTGCTTAAGCTCTTTGACGCTGTATATTCTGTGAGTCTTTTGTAAAACGCCAATAAGAAAGCCCTTTTCATTCATATTGTAGGTGTTTTGGGGCAAAACCTTATATTGGTTGATTTTTTGCCAAATCTAAGCTATATCAGTATGGAACTCACAGCTGAAATGGTCACATACTAGGTCAAAATAATGCTGATACTGATAGGCATTATCAGCCTTCTTTTGAGTTAGATTGAACCCCGCAAGAAAGCCTGATGCCAGGTCATTTTTTGCTGATTTGACAAAGCAATTTACCCAGTTCTTTCCGGGCTTCTTTTCACTGATTTCAGCGGCAAATCGGCCTACCATATGAGCTGTAGGGGGTAGCCCTCACCTGGTAAGCTCATTGATATAGCCTATAAAGATCTTTCTTTGCTCAGGCAATAATAGGGCTATAGAACTAGGGTTGGTCCCTCTAGCGGCTGTTATACCTCTATGACGTCGTGACAGCGTGGTACGATTGATTCCGAACTTTTTAGCTGTGACAGTGTAATTAGGGGTCTCTTGCAAGTCTAAAGCAGCAAGAGCTGCATCAATTGAGTCCATATTGATGGAGTTATTTAATGTTGAAGATGGGGGTAATTTTTGGGGGGGGTGTGCATTGGAGTGGGGCCGTGCACGGACCAGGGAATACTTATATGGACTGCCGTAGAAATTCGTTAATGCCCGAAGACAAGTCGGGAGGAACGGCGAAAGAAAGGTGGTCTGTTCACACTTACATCCCCCACTTTCCAGCGGCCTCTAGCAATAACAACAAACGACCACAAGCTCCACGACCATCAACCCATATCGCATCCATCATCACTCTTATCTATGAACCCACCCGAAGCAGCACCATTTGAACCTTTCGCGTATGTCTTCCTCAAGCCCGCGCCACCAGCCTCTGCCTCCAACTCTCCCGCAATCGCAACTGCAATCACAATCCCGCACCAGCAGTTCACCTAGACGCTCGCCCACACGCTCGCCCACACATTCTGAAGCATCTCGAAAGAGGAAGCGAGACGATGGCTCCGCGTTTAGCTCCGCGACGACCGACTTTGCAGCATCCACTCGGGACAAAACGAAAGCACTTTTGTACAGACAATGCTTTCACTGTGAGATGAAGCCCGGCCCCTACTCGCCCATGGACGTGTGCCACGTTATCCCAAAGAAGAGTGCGAATGTAATTACTTCATCTATCTTTCTCCTTCTTCCTTCCAAGCTAACGAGTCTTTCTCCAATAGTACGCCCGTCATCTTGCAGACGGACTCCTCGACTTCTCCCTCGACGATATTGTCAACAGCATACTCCTCTGCAAAAATTGCCATACCGTGTTCGACGACCCCGAACCCGGTTGGACCCTCTTGCCTACTGATCTCGAATTCTTTATACAATTCGAAGAGGAGGATTTTAATAGACGGCAAGCGATCGTGGATGAATGGCATCAGGAACAACAACAACAACAACACCTACATAACGTCCCGCCTCCGACTCTTCTGCCTCCTCCTCGGCGTTGTCCAACAGCGGGAGAGTATCTTGAAGCATGGATTACAAAGGAGCCTAAGTGGCCATCGTCTGCACTCGGCGGAGCATACACGCGATTTACCATGCCAGATTATAAGCAAAGACCAGACGCGATGCGCCTGCAGGCATGGCATGGCGCGCCCATAGCTACCATCCTCCACGCCTTTCGCGCCGTCTTAGGAAATCTTACGCCACCTGAATTCGTTGCGCCGAGCATTAAGAAGCAGTTGCGAAAACTCCAAGAGCTGTACGAACGGCGCCCGGAGACTGGCCCTCGAGACGAACCTTCTATCAACTTGGGAGAGCTTCCTTTGCCAAACACTCGTGCATCAGCGTCTGCGTATGCACCGAGTCTTGCACTTGGTCCAAATATGCCTTCACTACCTCCACCACAATCATCCTCCTCTACGCGGGATCCTTTGGCGGACCAAGTCGAGATGCAGGCACGCGACGCACAACAACGGCCAACAGAATCCGCACAGGCAGTATCTCCGACAATCCTCGACCAAACAGTCGTCGCCATAGAAGCATCGTTAGAACAACCATCGAAAAAACGACGCCGAACTTCCTCATCTTCTGCATCTCTACCGCAGCATCGACCACGACGAAGATCACCGCCACCCCCAACCCCAGCACTTACCCGCGAAGCCTCAACAGTCTCGCAACATGCCTCGCCAGGTCGTCAGCCACATCTACCGGTGACCCACAATAAAGGAGGAGAAGAAGGAAAGGAAATGAGGGAGGATCCTTTCAGTTACGTCTTTCGGTACAACTGGAAATGGGGGCCGCAGAGCAGTACGCAGGAGAAGGTTGAGCGGTTTCTTAGCCTCTCCCACGAGGAGGATACGCATCTACTGGACTAATATAGGTAGGTAGTCATTGAGAAATAGCAATACAAGAAATTGCTTGCAATTGCCAAAAATTATATAGGAGCGGTGAACAAAGAACACCCAGTATCTCAAGTCCATCGGCGTCACGCCGAGGGTTCAGCTTCAGCATTTCGTGGCGGTGCACTCTTTCCGTGAAGGCTCTGCGTGAATTGAGAGATGAAAAGAAAGGTTCGCCCTGCGTGAACCATAAAATTTAAATTCCCACCCCGCGTGAAGCCGAATATCCTTTTCTTTCTTGCCCACATGGCTTTCTTTCCCACAGGGCTTTCTTGCCCACATGGCTTTCTTGTCCACATGGCCTTTTCTCCAACAGGGCCTTTATTCCCCCAGGGCTTTCTTGCCCACATGGCTTTTTCTCCAACAGGGCCTTTATTCCCCCAGGGCTTTCTTGCCCACATGGCTTTCTTGTCCACATGGCTTTCTTGTACGCTTTTCTTGTACGCTTTTCTTTGCTGGAGCTTTGGGGCCTGCATGTATTGCTACCACCACTGCATGTCCTTGAATTACTGCTACCGCTACCACCTCCACTGATCCCCCACACGAGCAGGTAATACATTTGCGGTACGCGGTCAAGCTCATTCGAAAATAACATTGCAAATGGCTGTAGAAGTCTGCGTGTGTTGAAGAGGAGATATCATGGTTAGTCATATACATTCTTCGAACAGTAACGGATCCAGAAATGAAGAATCGGAGGGCGAATGCAGAAATGGAGAATCGGAGGGCGGATGTAGAAATGGAGAATCGGACGGCGGATCAAGAAACGAACAAGCGCCCACATGCCATGATACTGTTCACGTGATTTTACTTAAATACTCGTCCGAGTATCAACCCGACCATCTACAGCTCACAGCTTAATATACCTGCAATACCTGAATGTGAGGTAACATCTATCGGCTGCCATGGAGACGTCACTCAGTCCAATCGGAACTCCTTGTGTCATCTCACAACCGACCACTCCAACGCTATCTCAATGGTCTCGTTCTTGTCCAGCGGACTTCGATGCTCTTATTTTACGACTCGCGGAGCATAGAGACGCGCACACTCGTTATCAAACAGCAACCATAAACAAGCGCCAAGTAGAAGACATGGAAGTGCAGCAAAACCAAAGAGCAAAGGACGAGAATTACCATGCCAGCCTCGTTAACCGGGCACAGGAAGACCAGCAAAGAAGAAAAACTCGAGCTGCTGAGGATAGAAAACTTGAAGCTGCTAAAAGTGCCCTGGAAGCTCAAGAAGACGTAAGTCTCCACACGTTGATTTGAATCATATTAAACTCACCGCCGACGTAGGGACTTTGGCGGAGATGGAAACTAAACAGACGACGCCGGCTGCAACGGACAGACCTTATCTCAACGCGGACGCCAATGTTTCGACCAAATCAATCAAACCGTCATGGTCCATCGGAATCAAGGCCACGAAGTGCGGCTCAAGCTTCATCCCGTCATGGCATAATTACTGACCAAGCCGATTTCGATGCCGGTACTTTGTCCAACTTCAATAATCAACCTCTACCCATTCCAGACTTCCAATTGCTCTCACATTCTAGCAGTCCATCAACAAATGGGTCTCCCGGCGAGAATATTGATGACCACAGCAAGGCTGTGAGAGACTTCTGGTGCAGTGTCTGTAACCGAGGCTTTAGGAGCAGTACGTCCCGTAATGTCCATGAGATGAAGCACGGTTCCAAACTCGTCTTCGAACATCTCTGTACCGAGCCAGGTTGCGGCAGGCGATTTGATGGCAGGGGTCATCTGAACAGGCACATGAACAGCGTAAGTCTGATTCAATTAGACTTTCAGTATGCTTACGAATTTTATCAGGTCCACATCAAGGCGGACCGATTTGTGTGCAATCTGTGCGGCAAGGTATTTTACAGACGAGACAACTTAGTTCAGTAAGTCGCTGTGCACATCAATCAGAGCTCTCTCCACTGACTGGTGGTAAAGACATAGCAGATCCAATCGCGGGTGTGTTTGAGGTTGAATTTGATAGTAATCTAATAGAAGTTGGGTTATATCATAATCCTGTTCACGGCGTACATTTCCAGTTGTGCTATAAATCTATATGTCTTCTATGTACGAACTCTATGTGCTCGTGTGGCACTTATAAAGTCAGGAATGATGCCTTTAAATATAGTAAGACGTGGATTGCTCAAATAATAGAATTGAGTGGAGTATGCCTCATCCCGCTCTTCAATTTTTATTGGTCAGATTTGCGAGAACAATAGGCTCGCAAATCTTTAAACTGCTCGCGCCTTCGTCCTTGTTGTGAGAGATCCTGGCCGCGATACCCAATTACAAATAACGCCAAGCGATCCACTTGCATTGGCTCACACGCTATTGGCCGGGAAACCGCGCGGCAACTGGGCATCCTACATGCAGAGCTTAGGCTCAAAGGTCTCACACTGCAGTTCTATAAACAGTGCCCTTCTCCCTCTCAAAGGCAGAAACGGCTTCCTCCTCCAGAAATGGCTTCCTCCTCCAGAAACGGCTTTCACCTCCAGAAACACAGAAACGGCTTCCTCCTCCAGAAACGCAGAACCGGCTTCCTCCTCCAGAAGCGCAGAAACGGCCTCCTCCTCCAGAAGCGCAGAAACGGCCTCCTCTAAAAACGCAGAAACGGCTTCCCTCCTCCAGAAAATGGCATGTTCCACAATAGGGATGAGCTTTTCCAAGCATCCTCCTGAATATAAAATGAATTGTTAGCCTTTCACTACATAAAACAATTAGGATCAAACCGAACACTAGAATCTTTTATTTCTGCGACGCTCCAAGATGAAGTCCTCTCGCATCGAACGCAAAAGAAGCACCGAAAAGGTCCGAAGAGAGAGAATTACTCTTATCAACAAAGCCAACAAGCTGGGTTTAAATGGGGCCAGCGTTTATGTGGTAGTGGAGTATAATGGCAAATTTTTTCTCTACAACAGCCGTCCCGATAAAGACTGGGTACCTTCAGATGCAATGCTCGTAAGTACCATCGTGAGAATCCATCCGCACAAATCACATATTAACTTAAGGAAAGGAGAGATACTATCCGATTCCAGAACTGTTTTCCCCAGATGATATACGTCGACGAGCGGATCGGGTTAAAAAGAGAGTGGATGCAAAGCGACGTGCCGGTACAGCGATCACACCGACACTGCGGATGGAGTAAAGGAAGAAAAGATGTGAAACGAGAAAAAAAATTGCTATTTGCCAGACTTGGAACACTTAAGATTCTGAACAAAGGCGGTCTGATGGTCCTTCTCCCCTTGCCTTTGTTCGGTGCAGAGTGAAGGTCGGCACGTGGGGGCATAGGAGACGGAGAGTGCAAGCAATGTGTCAGATCGGATGGGAAGTTGCCATGGGGTGTAGGCAATTGGATAGGGTATGGCAGGAGCGGAAGGTGTTTTGTTGAAGTGAATGGGATAAACTCAAATTGATCTGTTACAGACATTATTGCAACTCCCTGGCAAGACATGGAAGATTTTGAATCTTCTAGCGGGCGTGAGCTGACTCATTAGATTCACCGCCGACCACCCTCAGAGGCGGTCTCCCCCGTCGCTTGCCCAGTGTGCGTGACACGGCTTGTTGTTTAACCCTCTCCACTTCTTCACTTTGGTATTCATCTGACGGCTCCACGTAGGATACCAAGGGACCAAAACATGCGGTTTCCCATTCACGACCTTGTAACCGAGCAGAGGTCCATGTAGCCATACAAATTCATCTTGACGTTCGTCTGCAGTGAGATGGGGATCGTCCAGATTCGACCGTGCAGTCTCCTTCGTCTCTCGGACTTTTGGAGCGGTCCTCGGAGTCGTCAAATCTGATCTGCTTGGTCGGTCGGCCAAGTCAAGGTCGCCGTGACCACAGCCTTCCTCTTCGTCCGACGTAAGGTCTTCCGACGGTGTGGTCGAAAAAAGGTTAGGGCCGCGCTGACGGCGAGGAGCGGATTGAGGCAGCGACTGTGCAGTCTTCTTCAGAGAGACAACAACCCCGCTGTTCCGCTGCGATTCGTCGGGCGCCGAGGACGAAGCAGAACGATGCCATCTCTTGGCCCACTGGGAGGTCAGGTTGCTTGTGTCTCTTGCATGACGGCGGCGAAGAGTCGATCCCATCCGTCGACGAATTCTCGCAGCATCGTCGCCGTCTTCTTCAATGTGAACGCCGGATAGCGAGCGATCATCTCGTTTCCCAGCCCGATCACGGTCGCTGTGGCGGCGGTGTTTGCGTCTGCCCCCATCTTTCTCACCACGCTCGCTCTCTCTGCCACCCGTGACACGGTCGCCTTCTTGCGGGTGAGACGAGAGTGGAACATTCGAGCGGACGTCACTAACCTCCGATCGAAGCTTCCGTTTCCGGAACGTGAAATGGTTTGTGGTATCGCTGTCGGATCCGTCGTCATTTTCCACAGGACCGCTTGCATCGGGAAGAGACAGTGAGAGAGGAATCCTCTCGTCAAAGCCCAGGTGCCGCTCGTGTTCACTCTCCGCACTGTGGGGGCCAGCGAAGTCATTCAGCTCTACGGCGGATGAGTCCCGTTCCAGATCAATGGGCATATCTGCAAGCTTGTAAGGATTCGTCTGATGAGAAACTGAGGGATATTGAATTCCCACCTGCGCTATCCCCTGTCCTCGATCTCTCGGGGGCTGGAACCGCATTTTCTGAGAGTCGCTTGTGAAGCCCTTCCTGCTCGGCCTCGACGCCCAAGTCGGTTTCTGAGGAGTCGCCGTCCAGCTCCGCAGGGGAGAAGAGGCTGCGCAAGGAATCGTGACCGTCGCTCTTATTATCGCCATCGTCGAGGTAGTTGTTTCCGTCGTGTGGATCACTATGGCCGTCGATAATAAGAGCTGAGATTTTTGATCAGCTGCATAAATGACGACGCTGGATGTCAAGTATACCTGGAGTTTCAGCATCATCATCATTTACCTGGGGACGGTCAACCTTCGACGGCTGAAGCGAGAGAGAAACAGCTTCCTCAACGGCCGTCGTTTGGTTCGGAGGCTCTTCGCCCTCAGCGATCTCCGAGACGCTGGCGGGTTGTCTGGGTCTCGTACCCGCCGAGACCTTCTTGTTGGCTTTGGCAGCGGGCTTGGATTCGGGGTCGAGTGGACGAAATCGTAGAGCGCTGGAAAACCGTGAGGCAGGAGCATTGGGATCGTAGTACTGGAGATTATCCATTGCTGTGCAGGTCGAGAAGAGAAAGATAGCCGGAGATCATAGAGCTGGGAGGGAAGCACTTTTCGAAGGCAGGCGAACGTGCTCTTGATAACAATTCTCACTTCCTGGGCGAAGGAAGCTCCTCACTCGACTAAGTAGAGCTGATCTAAGTGAGAATCCCCCTCCACAGCCACTCTTTGCACGGTCTGAGCGTACGACCAAAAGCCCTCATACCTTGTTGAACGCCCTGGACCAACCCTGCAGTCCTCTTCTGTTCCACCAGCGTGCTCCACGGTGACGTTCATACCGTCGAATCGGACTTAACTCAGGCTTGCCTGAGCGAAAGGAGTGAGGCATTTTCTTCGCCTCTCCTCCAAGAGAACGCGCACAAGGACTGATGCTGACCGATCCGATACATGAGCCTAGCCTATTCTCCCAAAACCAGTGGTGGTCACTCAGGAATGGTGGCTGCGCAGGGAAACAGGAACTCTGTTGATTCGAATGCAACCTCCACTGGAGCTGCATCCCTGGTGCGCCGACCAATGATGACATCCGGATGGAACCCCTGGTCGCATTCGATGACCCAACCTGCTATTGTCTTGTGGTGTCGCCAGCTTAGTCGCACCAAGGGAACGTTATTGTCGCAACCAGTGCGAGTCCCTCCAATCCCACCTCGTTCAGAATGCCGCACGCCCACCTCACGATATTAGGCATCTGCATTAGTGAGGCGACTCGGGGCCCACCTCGTATCCTGCAAGCTGGTCACCATCAGATTCATGCATGCCGTCTCCACTGCGGCAGCGGCTCTGGGCGAGAGGAGCGTCCGCGCCGTCCAATTCCGCGTCCGCTCACGACTTCACCAAGATAGCTCACAGCTAGGCGTTTCGCAGTGAGGGAATCTCCAACTCGCCTCGTCACATCACCTGCACGCTCGTCACGCATCCTGCAGACTCGTCACCGCCATCCCGACGCATGCCATCTCGACAAGGGGAGGACGGCGTTCTGAATGGTAGATGCGTCGGCGATTCCGAGACAAGCCGTGTCGAGACGCAATCCCATTTCTAAATGGGGAAGACGCTCGAAGGATGGAGGTTAGTCGGGGGCTCAGATCGGCCGCCCTTTGCCGCCAGAAGGTCAGTTGTGTGAAGACGGTAGGATGTTCGGCAACGGGTTTTCAACAGCCCGCCGGAGAGGCGTAGCTCGTCAATGTAGGTGGTAGCGAGTGGTGTCGTTTCTGATTGGTCCCCGTTGCTGTTGGGCTCCACAGCAGCGCTACATCCAGACCTGCCGCAAAATGTCGTTGGGCTGTCACTGTCCTCCATCCTCTTCGCCGCTGCATTTTCGCCATTGGTCAGGTCCTCACCTGCCGTCTTCCGTTGGCGCATCCAGAGTCGCTCGTTCCCGATCATGTTGCTCCTGGAGGCACTTGCCCCTCCAAAGACGAATACTCCCTGTACGCCGATGAGCCGTCATCAGTCGATCACCAACCAATGACGAGTTGGCGACGCGCTCAGGAGCTCGAAAGCTGCGACTCCAGCCCCGTAGCTTGTTCCTTCGTCCACGTCATCCAGGCCTAGGCAGCAACGTCCGCCCTTGGTGAGGCATTTTTCTCCCTTGCACTGTTGGACTCTGCGCCTTCGGGGTCACCGACGTTCACAGCCCCCCTGTGACGAAGATGAGACGGGCTAATGCAGTGTCGAGTCGAAAGAAGGCCGCATTGGAGATGGCTGGCGAAGAGCAGGGAAGATGAGGTATGCATCGCCGATCAGTCGAGGGTTCCGGGGTCGCCCAAATTCGGCAATTCGGCAAATGAGGGGGGGGAGGGTGGAAGGGCATGGCAGTAGCAGGAAAAGAGCGCGCCCGTAGTCGTTGAATGAATTGTGGAAGCGGTAGAGGAGAATTGCGAGCGGAAGGCGTAAGTGAAATGCGTTGTTGGAGAGACGTTGATAGAAAATGGAAGAATGATGATGAGAGGGGAAAAGGCGTTGGAACGTAAGGTGAGGCGAGGCCGGAAGGGAAATAAATGTTTGGCTGTTGCGAGAGTGAGGTTGAGGGTGAACGGAGAGGCCGCCGAAAGTGGAGGGTTTGGGGAGGAGGTTAAAACAGCGGGAGGTTCGCGTTTATATAGGCAAATGGCGGGCGGTCCGGGCGGCGACACGCGCCTTGCCGCAAGAAGGACCTCCAGTTCCGGATGCGGCGACACCTAAAGGCAGATAACATTATAAATCACAGTATAGTTCTTCAGTAACACTTAAAGCAATGTCTGAAATTATTACTTAGATTTAAATAAGTCAGTTATGTTAAACTAAGTTGCAGTAATTTTTCTGTTAAACTTACTGAGATAAATTTATGTTTTATTAATAAACACATTAATTAACATCTTATACTTAATGAACTTCATTAAATATTGTCTTTCAGTGATCTGCAGCTTTTTCTTATACTTGAACTTTAAGACATTTTAAACATTCTTTATATTAATCTTATTTATCAGATATTCTTAATTATCTGCACTGATGTAGATAGTGAGTCAGTATAAAATCTTTATGTTAATCTTTTAATTTCTGAAGTAAATATTGCTTAATGAAAAAAAGATACTACTGACTGAAGTGTTAAGTGCTGAAGTCTTAACAATAAATTATAGATTTTTATTTATTAGTTATTTCTTTATAAGAATGAATCATTAATCACAGTTCTTTTAAATAGAAACTAAAATAAATTATCTTTTTATAAATAAGTCATTAAAGTTTATAGTGTAGTTTACAGTAGTGATTAACATATAGTGTAAGAATAGAATAATCTAAAAGTAATAAGATGTATTGAAGAAAGTAATTTAAATAAAAGAAAAGATTTATATATAAAGATCTTTTTCTAATAAGACAGTGAGTGCTTGTTTGTCTTATTGACTCATACTAAGCTACTAAATTCACAGTGCTCACTTTAAGTTACTGTCTGCTTATTTATCTATTTAAAATACACATTAAGTTACTGTATGCTTATTTGTTCTTCATAAATGCATAATAAGAATTACTTACTCATTTGTCTTCATTAAGATCTGTATTAAGTACTGTATATACTTGTTTTACTCAATCATTTAAGCTTTATAGTAAGTTGTTTAAAAGTACTCATTTTGCTCACTTTTTTAAGTTTGTATTAAGTGATTAAATGTGTTTATTTTACTCAATCATTTAAGCTTTATAGCAAGCTGTTAAAAGATCTTGTTTTACTTAATCTTTTAAGCTTTATATTAAGTAATCAAATGTGCTTGTATCACTTAATCAATTAAGCTCTGTAGTAAGTAATTAAATATACTTGTTTTACTCAATCATTTAAGCTCTATAGTAAGCTATTAAAACACTAGAACAGTTTACACTTTTTTAACAAGTATTTTATTAATTTGAGCTCATAATTTATTAAAGAATAATGAGATACTTATGCTATAAACTAAACATTTAATGAAACTTTTACTGTTAAGATTAACTACAGTTAATGTAATTATAATTAGTTAGTTCAGTATATTCTGACTTTTAAAATATATTGACAGTGAGCAATTTCTAATACTAAAGCTAACTAAGACAATTAAAGTAGTTAGAACACTGTACTTTTTAACACTTTACAGTATAATAATTGTAAAACAACTTTGATAAACTTTTTTATATGTGTGAAAGTTCTTAAAGAATATATTAATTTGATGAATGTTCAGATAAATAATAATAAATAAACTTTTCTTTATTTGTAAGTGAGTTTATTAACAAAATATTGCTTTTTAATATAAATCTAAAGTGTTACAAATGATATAACAGCAGAAAAGAAATGAAATACTACTGAAGAATAATTTAAAAACTGAGAAAAACAAGTAAACTATGTTCTATGCTTTAACTGAATAAGGTAAAAAAAGATAAAAGATATATGTTAATAATGTAAAAAGAAGAGACATAGATAAAAAACTGCTATGTATTGTAATCAGAAAAGAAGAAGAAAAAGAAGATCTTTAATACTTAAAAATTTATAAAGAATAACTTTTTTTGTAAAATAACTCTGTTGTAATATAAATGAATAAGACTCTTAATGTAATCTATGAATTTAATCTCTGTTATAAACTTAATAAACTGTTATTTTACAGTTTTAACATTTTTAAAAGTAACTGAATAAACAGTTATTTTATATACAAAGAGCTTTAAAAGTGATTTTAACAGTTAAATAAATTGTATTTTAGTAGTTATAGTGCTTTAACTCAAAAAGTGTGTTAAAATTGAGTTAAGACACTAGTTTTCTTAGTAAATAACATAATTTTTCATGTATTAGATTTCTAGTAATAACACTAACTTTTGTTACTGAATAAAACTTTAGATAAAGCTTTAAAAAGTATATTTTAACTTATTGAAAGATCTTTAAGTTAAGTTAACTTATAATTATTATTAAATTGCTTTAAAATCTATGTGTATAAAAGAAAGATTAATTGTCTTTAATATTAGTTTAGCACTTTAATTATTTTTATTAGCAGAAAAAAGCTATATTTCTTTTTTCAGTATAATGTCTATTTTTTCAGTATACTTTACAGTTGCTACACTGATATTAATATTATCATTTTTCTTTCAAGCATGTTTTATGTAAATAAAAGTCTTTAAGGTTTTTAACACATTTTGTCTTATTTTACAAAG
>JAABUP010007711.1_pt1 | contig 14214 bp, 2 predicted proteins | sample 5559201 | NCBI WGS metagenome assembly JAABUP01 (sample SAMN10711887, study PRJNA513373) | rock metagenome | isolation source: Antarctica rocks | place: Antarctica | reverse complement strand
TCGAGGATATCGAGTAGTACCTCGACGTAGCTAAGATTTACCTTTAGGCTATTCTAGCTCTCGTCTATTAAGCTATCTCTTAGCGTCTTTTATACTACTTTTAGCGCTTTCTTCGCTACCTCTTTAATACCTCTAATACGCGTATCTACGCGTCCCTTACTATTCTTCGCTTTCTCTCTTATTCCTTTAGTCCCTATAAGTTCTTCTAGAGTTTCTAATAATATCGGTAGGAGTAGTTTCGTTAGGGGGTCGCGCGCTACGTTCCGCGTACCTATAGTTAGTTCTTCCTACTCTACCCTCTCTACCCTTACCCTATTACCTAGCTCTCTCCGTAGTTATATTTACGTAATTATCTCGCTTATCTCGTATTATATGCGTTCCCTCGCCTCGTAGGCCTTAGGACCCGTCGTAGTCGCCATCCGTTATTACTACTTATAATAATTAAATAAACCGCCTTACTTCTATATAAGAACTATAGAAGTAAGGAAATAGGAGTTTTAATTCTTCTAACTACTATCTATAAGAAGAGGCTAAATACACTAGCTCTATCTAGTAGATTCCTTGGCACGGTAGTGTCTACCGTCTATACCTATCTAATCCGTAATAACATACCCCCCTAGGTAGAGAAAACCGTATACCCTTATATATAACGTCTATCGGTCTCGCTAGGCCTATTACTAGGGTGAAGCTAGGTGCCGTAAAAGTATTAGGCACCGGTTAAGGCTAGGATTATACTACGATAGTTAGAGTTACTATTTTCGCTAGAGTAACGGCTAGCGTACGAAGTTAGGTAAATAGACTATTACCGAAGGAAAGCGGTATAGTATATATAGGGTTAGAATTATTACCGAAAGAAGATAGCGAATAGGAAGGGGCGGTAGACGAGGGCTACCGACTAGGGAAAGGGCCTAGGCCGCTAACGAACGTAGTAACTACGTTATAGAGGTCTACGATAGTAGATATCGGCGCTATAGGATCTCGTAAAAGGCCGCGGCTAACTATAGGCGGGACCGGCGTCGTAAATAGATTCTATAGTTATATCGACGGAGTCGGCGCACGGTTAAAAATGGATAGAGCGTTATCCTCGCCCGCTAGTAATTTATTATAGGTAAGTCGGTTTATAAGCGAATCGTCGATAGGGCTATCGTTAAGAAGCTAGTCTATATTAGCCTCTATAGCTAATAAATTACCGTAAGTAAGATTAGAAGCTAGTAATAAAATCGTAGGTATAAGTGCCGTAGGGAGAGTCGGTATCTCATCGCTTCTTAGACTTCTTTTTCTTCTTTAGCGGAGGCTCCGTAGAAGCGACCTTAGCGGCGGCGGCTCTTATAGTAATAGCGTTAGTAGTAGTTACTACCTTACCCTTAGCGGCGGCGGCTCTTATAGTAATAGCGTTAGTAGTAGTTACTACCTTACCCTTAGCTTTATCGATCTTTAACTTCTTAACCGTCCTCTTTTCTAGCGTAGGAGGCGTAGAACTCCGCTTACGCTTCTTTTTAACGACTTTAGTATCGGGCTTATCCTTAATTTTTAGGGTATAACCGGATTTCTTCTCGGCGACGGTAGTAGGCTAGTCGACCTTAAGCGATAAATATTTATGTTTATAGAAATCTACGGGGAGGGCGTTATTATTAGCGTCCACCGCCTTATTAATAGATATAAATGCCTTTTTAGGTAATTCGGATTTAATAGAGTCTAATACCCTCGCGATGCCCTCTCCTATAAAAGTAGAGATAGCGGATAAAAAATCTATAATTATACGTAGATTTTAACGGTAATCGTTACTAGTAAGCTTAGCTTTAGTAGACTCCTTAATCGCTTTCGTAGCGAATCTTTATAGACGTAGAAAAGTATTTAAGGTAATCTTAGAGTTCTCTTATACTACTATAAGCTAGGCTATAATAGTACTAGTATCTCTATATTCTTAGGTAATCTTAGTATTAATCTTAGTTTTATTACCTAAGTCGACGTCGTCTAATAATATCGATAAGTTTATAGAGTCGGTGTCGGATAACGTAGAAGAAGGGCCTATATCGCCGTCGTTATCTAGAGTAGTATAGTAGGAACTCTTAGATAGCGTCTATATTATTAACGAATTATCCGTAACTATACTATAAATTTATAGGGCCTTACCTCTAGTAAGATAGGTACCCTTATCGCCGTATAGAATATAGTATCCCTTAAAGATAAAATCGTACGTCTTACCTTTAGTATTCTTTTCGTTAGTAGTATAGCCGCGATTAGGGCGAAATTTAAGAATATTACCGTCTATATTAAAGTCCTTACTCTAGCGTAGCTTACGAGTACGCGTCACGATACTAGAATCGATAATATCTCGTATAATATCGTTAGCTAGAATATAATTAGTAGGAGGCTACGAGTTCTTATCGTCTTTATCGATATCGTCCTATTCGAGTAAAATAGGCTTTACGCCCTTAGGTAGGATAGGTATCGCCCGCTTAGCGTCCTTATCGTAGACTTTTCGAGCGTAACGGTACTTCTAGTCGTCGTAAAATTCTTCGTCGACCTAGTCTACGATATAGTCCTTAATAGCTTTAGCGATTTTACTAGCGTCGGCGATATCGCTACCGGCTTCTACGGATATCGATTTTTTCCCTATAGTACTTTGGAATATAGGTTCAATAGATAGTTAATAGGAATATTATGAGGTTGACTGTTTATGGTCTATGGAAATAGGAGAAGCAACTATGTACTCCGCAATCACGCTAGTAGCCCTATAGGGCTAAGTGCAATCTCATCCACATCCATTAGACTAATGAGAAGCATCGTTAGGTTCCAACGCTCCCATTTGCTGATTAGTAGTCTAATATCTATCGACCAATTATATGCCTAGTAGCTCCATCTTATAGAGTCCTAAGGCCGAGTCTCTTAACGTTTTCTTTATATTTATAAGGGCCTAGAGCCTTCGTTAGTCCATTAGCTAATATATCGTCTATTTTAACGTAGTCGACTCTTAATTAGCCTATTTCAGCTACTATCTCCCTAACTACGTGGTAGTATAAGTCGATATACTTAGTACGTGGGTGATTGATAGGATTTAAAGCCAGTTTTATAGCGGCCTAGTTATTAGCCTTGAGGGTGACGTAATCCACGTCATCGCCTTTATATCCTAGCTCCTTAAGGAGAGGAGTAGGGAACTTAGATTCTTAAGTAGCTAGTGCTTCACCGACGTACTCAGCCTTAGCTATAGAGGAGGCGACGGTGGTTTATCGTTTAGAAGACTAGCTAATTAATCCATTCTAGAGGAGAAAGACGTATACGGAGGTGGAGCGCCTAGTATCATAACAATCTCGCTATAAGGAGTTAGTATAGCCTAATAGGCCTCCATCCTCATCGTCTCGATAGCAATAGAAGAGGCCTGTGGTCCGTATACTAGAGAGGTAGCGTATAATACGCTTAGCTGCTGCGTTATGAGTGGATGTAGGGTTATTATAGTAGCGAGCGCATTTGCTGACTGCGTAGGAGATATCTAATCGAGTTATTATTAATAACTATTATAAGCAACTAATTAGCTTACGATATCCTTCCTAGTTATTAGGGTTAGCTACGTAACCGTCGTCTGCTTACTATAGATACGATCTCTATTCCATCGGAGTACTATAGGGTTTATAGTTCTCTATACCTAACTCGCTTAGTAATTTAGTAATATACGCTAATTAGTTAACGTATATCGATCGATTCTTTCGATTACGTATAATCTATATCCCTAGGTAGAAAGAGATTTCTCCTAAGTCTTTAATACGGAAGCGTTTAGCTAATTCCTTCTTTAATAGATCGATAAGTTCCTATGCCGGAGCAAGGATAAAGAGGTCATCTACGTAGATACCGATAATAGTACCGTTCTTATAGACGAAGACCGAGTGGTCCTTCTAGATACGAGTGAAACCTAGAGACTTAAAGAACTCTCGTAGGGTAAGGTACCACTCACGAGGTGCTTGCTTAAGGCTATATAGGGCCTTTAGCAACTAATATACCAAATTAGGGTTCTTTACGAAGCCGTGAGGCTATTTAACATAGACTTCTTCTCGAAGTAATAACTCTAGGAACGCGGTAACGATATCCACGTGCTCTATAAAGAGGTTATATTTAGCTCCTAATGCGAGAAGGATTCGCTAGGTTATAGATTTAACGACTAAGGAGAAGGTTTCATCGTAATTAACTCCTTCTATCTAACGGAAGCCCTTGACGACCCACCTCGCCTTAAATCTAGCGATAAGGCCGTTTGCGTTAAGTTTAATAACTATAACCTACCGACCTAGAAGTGCTTTCCTACTACGTGGTAGTTTAACTAGGTCCTAGGTTTTCTGGACTTCGTAGGAGTTAAGTTCTTCCTCGAAGGCCTTCCTCTACTCGCTCCTATTAGGCCTATTAAGAGCCTTATCGACGTTAGTAGGTGCGTTAGGTATAGGCTGAATATTAGCCTTAACTACACGCATAGCAAATCTACGTCTAATTTTAGTAGGTTATTTTTCGATATAATGGGTCGATCTAGTGGTCTTCTAGGAGTCGTTAAGGATAGCGTAGTCCTAGAGGTTTCCCCTAGTAGAGCGACGGGGAGGTTTAGAAGCCTCATTAGACTTATCCCTAGTCGATTCGGTGTCGGTACTAGTGGTGGATGACTTAGACTTATAGCCTAAGGATGATAACTCTACGTTTTTATTAGTGTTGGGATTTAACATAATTAGGCCGGAAAAACGTTATTCCGGAAAGTTTTTTTCTTCTAAATAGTTAAAATTATTAATTTGAGAAAGATACTTATCTTCGGAGAAACGTTATTCCGTTGATGAATTCTTCTCCTCGCCTAGATTAGTTATTTTAACTAATTCGTTAAACTGAACGTTTACTAAGGTGATAATTCTTCGGCCATTCTATAGCCTAGATTTATTATAGCCCTCGTAACTAACGAGTCTATATTTATTACTCTTATAATCGAGCTTCTTAAGGTAAGGGTCTTCGTTATAATAGTAGGCGATATATCCGAAGACTCGTAGATGGCCTATATAGGCCTTTTTCCCGGTCTATATCTCGTATAGTACCATAGCTCTAAGGTTCTTAGTGGGACTAAGGTTTCTTAGATATATCACCGTTATAATAGCCTCTCCCTATATAGATGGAGGCATTTATGCGTTAAAGAGTATAGATCTCGTTCGTTCGAATAGAGTCCGAAAGCACCTCTCAGCTATCCCATTCTAGTTCGGATTATATAGAGCTATAGGCTCCTATTAAACCCCGAACTCTTCGTATAGCTTTAATATCTAGTCGCTCCTATTTTCACCTACGTTATTACCCCGGTAGCGTTATACTAGTATACCGCGATTCTTTATACGTATAAAGAAGGAGCGTGTCTTTACATAGGCCTCCGACTTCTTACGGAGGAGGCTAATTTCACCGAAATCTATAGCGTTATTAAGGAGAAGGTAAATATATCGCTTCTTCCCATTAGTTAGGGTGATTTTACCACCACTAGCGATATCCGAATAGATCAACTCGCCTATATTAATAGCTCTTTTATATAGGTCTACTCGCCCAGCTAATCGGGTTAGTTAACGAGTCTACTTGCCTATAATATAGGACTTATATAGCTTACGAGGTGGTTCTAGACTTTCTAGAGAGGTGGCCTTCTATAGGTCGATTCCATCGGTCATCAAGGCCAACTTCTTAACGTCCTATATATTAAGGTAACCGAGACGGCGATACTATAGGGACTATAAGGCCTACTTACCTATAGTAGGAGCTTTTAGTATTAATAGTCTATTTACTAGATAATCGGAATCCGAGTCATCTGATTAGTTAGTAGCCTAACTAGATACATCTAGTGCATAGCCCGTATTACGACGAGTTCCTATCATCGCGACCTTACTACTCTAGTAGTTAATAATGAGTTTCCCTCGCCCATTAGAGCGAAAGGGATACCCCTTCTAGTCTAGCGTACTAAGGGATAGGAGGTTATATACTAGGTCCGGTACGTACTAGGTATTTTCGAGACCGATGGTTTGGGTCTCTCCGTTAATGAGAATATCGAGTTCGATGGTACTAATACTATAAACCTTTACTGGAGTATTATTAGCTACTCCGACGCTCTTATTAGTTAACGATCGATAGGTCTTAAAGAGAGACCTATTATGAGTAATATAGATATCTACTATAGAGTCCATCCACTAATTATCGTCCTTCTTCTTAGAGGTTTTCTTTGCGATTTAACTTCGCGTAGACGATGATATCTGTATCTTCTTAGTCTTAAACACATGGACGACCTTCTTAGCTTTCGCTCCTATTAGTTATATCGGCTTTATTTGCCTTCTTCTTCTTAGGGAGTAGGTGCTCTTTATTAGCTGGGCAGGTCTACTAGTTAGGACGTTTATCCTTATAGAGAATAAAGCAGTCCTTCTTCTTATGACTAGGTATATCGCAACCATCGCAATGGAGGTTAGATTTGCTGTTTCTCCTATTGCGGCTTCGGCTACTATGGCCTCGTTTACTCTAACGGCTACGGTTGTTGTTGTTACTATCTAGATTGAGCTTCTTAGTAGCGAGAGCTTTAGTTATCTCTTAGTCTTTAAGACGTCTCTCGTGCTCTTAAAGGTTAAATAATATATTATCGAGGGTAAGTTCTTTATTGCTTTATTTAGCTGTATACTAGAGGTTAAAGACTAGTGATTAGAACTCTAGATTAAGGCTAAATCGGAAAGTACTAGCGACTTCCTAATCGGGTACGGCCTTCCCTATATTAAGGAGTTTCTTATAGTTAGTTTTAATATGTTAGGAGTACTTATATATAGACTTAAACTAATCCTAAGTTAACCTCGTAATATTTGCGTAGAAGGTATCTATAGAAGCTCTATCCTTCGAGGAATAGAGGTTCTTAAGGACCTTTATAGCCTAACACGAATTAATGATTCTACTAAGGTGGATTTTGACTTCTAGTTTAACTACTAGGCCAATATAGGCACACGCAAGTAGATATTTATCCTTAAAAGTCTCCTACTCTTTCATCTAGGCCTCTACATCCTATTCGTATTATTCCTATATATGTAGAGTTATAGCATTATTTAGTCGTAAAGGTTTTATTAGTGCTCTCTTCGTTCTAGTAACGTATTTCTATAACTCGTCGATAATAAGGGTATTTCTTATGTCAACGGTCTAGGAGTCGTAATTCGATGCTCTCTTAAGCTTTAGAAAGTCCCTATAACTCTTCGTTATAATGGGTAACCATAATTAATATATAGTGGAGGTGTATCGATAGATTTATCGATATATCGGTTTTTCCGATATATGAAGAAAAAATTTCTTTTCCTAAATAGCGTTAATTTAACTCGCAATAATAGCGATAACGGAGTTTAAATCCTAATAATTAAACTGTAGGGGCGTCGTAGCCCGGGCTTATAACCCTTTGGAATATAGGTTTAATAGATGGTTAATAGGAACATTATAAGGTTAACTATTTATAGTCTATGGAAATAGGAGAAGCAACTATGTACTCCGCAATCACGCTAGTAGCCCTATAGGGCTGAGTGCAATCTCATCCACATTCATTAGACTGATGGGAAGTATCGTCAGGTTCCAACGTAGTATTAAGTATTATATTAAAAAGAGGGTAAAAGTAGAAAATTCTATAGACGGAGTAATAAGCCGGCGGATTATATATTAAGGAGTAAATGAAGGTAGATAAGGCTATAGGTAGCGCGATACTTTATTAATAGACGTGTAAGTAAAGTAATAGGTAGTAAAGGTTATAGGTAATAAGATAAAGTAAGGATAAAGTAAGAGGATAAGGATAGAGACTAAAAATGCCGGCGCGCTAAGAGCGCTAAGACTTCCTACGTAACTAGCCCGTAGGCTAGCGTAGTCTACGACTACGTCGTAGGATATCTAAGTTACTATTAGCTTAGTCGTCTACTTTAGCGGCGGTTTAGTCGACGTTAGTAGAATCGACTAGGGCTTACCGTCGCTATAAGCGTACCGTAGGTAGAGGACGCTATTCGAAATTATCGACTAACTCGAGGGCTCCCTATAAGTCGTCGATAGAGTACTAGACGTTATCTTCCTCGCTAAAATTATCCTACTTAACTAGATACTATACCTTATTACGTACGATCCGTTTATTTAGTAGGCGCTCGATAGTATAAGCGTTACTATATCGATAGTCTTATCGATCCGAGATTACTAGAGGTAGACGGCTATTACGCACTCGATAAAAGGGATCGGGCGCGTCTAGATAGGGCTCTAATTAGGCTATAGATACGACGGGATAGATACGTATAACGGGTAGTAGGTTAAGCTTATAGGCTAATTTACCGATACGGCCCGGCGCGTTAACTAGAAAGCTTACTATTTAGTAGACCGTGTAGTATATAACCGTAATAGAGACGTAAATATACCTTCTCGCCGAGCTAAATCGGCGTATAACGAGCGTCGTAGTAGTACTTAGCTATAACGTTTACCTATATAATAGCGGCTTCGGCCTCGTCTCGCTTAATCTATCGTAGTTTAGCGAATCCTTCGCCGGGGATATTGGCTAGTATACCGAGGGAATTATTTATACGAAACCCGTAGACTATATCGTTAGGGGACTAATCGGTAGCGCTACTAGGCGAATTATTTAATATAGATTATAAATAAGGTAAGATAGTCGTAAAATCGTCGCCTAGGTAAGTAGTAACGAAAAATCTTAAAGCGATTTCGACGGTTTAATTCGTTCGTTCTAACTACCTATCCGTCTATAGATAGTAGGCGGTAGCGGTTAGTATTTTAGTGCCTAGCCTAGCGAATATAGCCGTCTAAAAATCGGATATAAATTTAGAGTCTTTATTAGAGATAATTACTTACGGTACTCCCTAATTATAGCCTATAACTACTAATAAAAAGGCTATTACCTATTAGGTAGTATCCTAGGTATTTATTCCCGGTATAAGTAAGACCCTTTTACTAAACTTATACGTTATTATAAGAAGGACGTCGAAGCCTTCCGCCGTCGGCGGTATAGTAAGAACGAAGTCTAGCGGGCGAGTCGATAGGTTATAGCGCCCCGTAAGGGCGATACCGAGTAGTTTAGTTTACCTAGTATTCCGGGTAATAATAGATATATTCGCGGAGACGACGAGATAGCTTCCGTAAGTAAAGTAAACTAACGATTCGGGTATAAGTCCGGTAAAAACCGCTATAACTCTACTAGTTATAAGCTAGTTCGAAGACTTCCTTTTAGAGGGCCTTTAGAATATATAGACGCTCCTTACCGTTCTCCTTATTAACGAAGTAGACGAGATCGCCTCGAAGGCGGAACCTTAGACCCTAAGGATTATCTTCGATACCGTTAGTAGTTAACATATTAAGGACCTTATACTAATACTTATTTTTAGTATACCCTTCCTTTAGGCGAGTCTTAAAATCGTTAGATATCTCTATTAAGATAATATAAAAAGTAGAAGGTATCTCTAGCGTAGTTTCCTTAATAGGTAAACGGGATAGGGCGTCGGGGATAATATATAGTTTACCTAGCTTATATCTTACGTCGAAATTAAACTATAATAAATATATAGAAGCGCGGACTAATCTAAGGTTTAGCTTATCGGTACTTATTATCGAAAGCTTCGTCTACTTTACTACTACCGTAGTTATAGTATAGTTAGTATAGATAGTAATACGGGGTTTAGGAGTTAAGGGTATTATCTAAGTAACGATTAGATATCTAACTCGTCGAATAACCTAGACTAAGCCTACCGTTTCGAGCTCGGTCGGCTAATAACGGCTCTTAGCGGGCGTAAGGTACTTACTAAGAAAGAGAATTAGTTCGACGTTTTACTTACCGAAAATATCCTTATCTCCTTTTATATAATATATAATCGCTCTAAACCCTTTATTTAAGGCGTCGACGTCGACGTAGAGTAGCCTCTTAAGGTTATAATAGACGAGAAAGGTAGATTTCTTAAAAATAGCCTAAAGTATATCGTAGGCGTACCTTTCCTTAAACGAAGGTAAATCTAGACGGCTATTATAATTAAAAGATTTCCGAGCCTTACCCTTAATAGGCGCTCTACGGAGTATAAGGGTTTTTCGATATTATAAAGGCTCGATAATCTATACGTAATAGGCGACGAAGTTACGAAGCTAGCCTATTATATCTAAATAGGTTTCTAAGTCCTTTAGTATAAGTAGAAACTTAAGTTTAGTAATAGCGGTAATCTTCTCGGTAGTAGTACTAAGGCTAGAACTATCGACTTTCTATCCTAAGAGGGCGATAGTTAGGTAGGCGAGGAAGGTCTTCGACGGTTTAATAGCGATATTATATCTTTCGAAAAGCGAGAAGATTTTACGTAAATAGGTAAGGTGGTCTTCTAAGGTATTACTAAAGACGATATTATCGTCGACGTAGGCGCGGGTAAACGATCTAAACTCTCGAAGAATATTATCGATTTACCGCTAGACGTAAGTAGGGCTATTTTTAAATCCTATTACGGCGACGTTCTACCTCTCGCTACCGCGATAACTTACGACGGTAAATTTATAGCGGTCGGCGTATTTTATTAGCTATTAGTAAAAAAAACTAGCCCGTCTATTATACTAATATACCTATAGCCCTAGACGGCGGTAATAATATTAGACTATAAAGGTATAGGGTAGGCGTCCGTATAAGTAATTTTATTAAGGCCTCTAATATTAACGACTATACGGCCCTTCCTAATAGGCTCTTTACCGTCCTAGAGAACTATTCTCTAGACTATAAAAATAGGATAGCCGTAAGCCGTCTAGGAAGTAGTCTAGCTTAATTTCCCTTAGAGATAAAGCCTATCGAATTCTTTATCGATTAGTTAACGATCTTCGGCACTAATAGGGTAAACCTTAGACGTACTAGGCTTTATATTAGGTAGCGTATCGATTAGTATCTAGTCTTCTTCGGGGATATTAACTACTCTCCCTAAGTCTCTAAAAATAGACGAGGATTATTCGACGACCGAGCGGATACTATTAACCTAGCTACTATTATAGCGATAAATAGTAACGCTATTAGGTAGGATATATTCGTCGCCGTTCGCGGATAGCTTTAAAGGCGTTATAGTAGCCGAGGCGGCTAAAGCGGTAACCGCTATCTAGAAAGCTTACTTTTTCTAGGAAGGGCGTATCGCTAAACCTATATTATTAGGAGTAGTTAAGAAATTGCCCTATTCCTCGTATTCTATAATTCTACCGAGTTTTATCTTATTAGGAATAGTAACGGGGTAGGTAGATATATTTCGTATCTAGACGATAAAAACGTCGGTATCTACGATATAAATAAAAGCTCCGCCGTCGTTCCCTAGATCTATAGGTAGAGTTCGTAGCTCGAAGAGATAGTCCCGTCCGGGAGGTAATAGGTGCCTCTTAATAGAAATATTAGCGACCGAAAAAGGTTTAACGGTAGTAGGTCGGGAGGCCTTAACTATCTCCGTTTAACGCTTACCGAGAGGCTTTATATAGAGTATATAGGAAAAGCTATCGGTAAGACGTAGCCGCTAAGCCGGGATATTAAAGATATACTACTCTAGGCCGAGGATATCTATTCTAATTAGTAATTAAATTCGGAGGTTTTCGATAAGATAAATATCCTTTAAAATCTTAGCTATAACTAGCTCTCCTTCTTTAGAATCGCCTAAAATATAGATATACCTAGCGATATACTCGGAGCTAATATAAGAAGTATTACCGATTCCTCGTATATTAATAGACGATTAAGTCTTTATAATTTTAGCGTAAGGATATTTAGATAGGTACTATTCTCTATCCGCTAATAATATACCGTAGTAAGTATCGGTACCGGCGTCGATTAGCTTATCGCTCTCCTTAACGGTATACTTTATTGTAGAGAACTTCTATAATCGGAAACTATCGCTATATTAGCCGCTAGCTAGCGATATCGTAGGTATTATCTTACGCCGCTAAATATCGTCGGTAGAGGCTAATAAGGCGTCGACGTTAGGTATTTAAGGCTTTACCCTATAAATCCGAAGGTAACGATATAGCTTATTATTAGAGAGAAAACTAGTATTATAGCGTCGGTAGGAGAAGTCCGCCTAGAAGACGAAATAGGCGTCGACGTCGCTAGAATCTTCGACTATAGGCTACTCGTCGTACCGGCCTTTATAATCGTATCGACTATCGTCGTTAAAATCGATAAGGTCCTCGGCCTATAGTCGGTCGTAGTTATCCCCTTTATTAGCCTCGGCGACGTAATAGGTATTCTAGTATATCTAGCCTTAACGGTTATCGTCGTCGTAGCTTATATAATATATAGCTTACTACCTATTACCCTAGTAGCTACCCCTATAACTATTATAGTTATTACGAGGGTTATATCGACCGCGGTTAGTATAAGGTTAACTACGGTTTTATAGCCTTAAACCTAACTCGTCTTACGCTCCGTTATAAGCTAAACCCGGTAGCCCCCCTATTAAAAGGCGAGTAGGCGGCCCTAATAGTTACCGAGCGTTCAAGAATTAGGCGGCCGAGTTAGTAGGGTATAGATTACCTATATACTAATTCGTATTAGTAGGCTTCTAGTAGGAATTATAGTAGGAGTTTATATTAGTATTCGACGGGTATTAGCGATCCGGTCGCCTAAAACCTCCTTATCGTTACGGCCGCGGATTATACTAACTAGGCCTATTATTATTAAAGCTATTATTTACCCTCCTAGTATATACCTTATACTAAACCTCCTTCTTAGCTTCGATTTACTAGATAAATTAACTAAGCGTCGTTCCCTCTATAGGCTAGTCGATATCCCTTTTAAGAGAAGGGTTAAGATTTCGCTATACCTACGTTAATTATTAGAAACTAGTATTAAAAGCGGTATCTTTTATATAGCTAACTATAGCTTAGACGTACGACGAGGGTTCCTTCCTATTTCGAACGTCGCCGAGGGTATAACGCTCGTTAACGAGGGACGAGATAGCTATAGAATAGCTTAGCCGAAAGCGTTTATAAAGTATATTAGTCTATTACCTATCGATTTACCGAAGGGCTAGTCGCTCGAGCTTACTTAGCTCGCTAGTATACTAGATTAGAGCGCTACCCCGAAGGTATATATTTATATTAGTACGGATAAGCTCTTCGCCTTTAGTAAGGATTATATCCTTAATTCGCTCGATAAAGAGGTAGATACTCCGATAGTAGACGTCCTTACCTTCTCGAACTATTAGACCGGCACCTAAAGATAGAGGTAGATAAGGATCGAAAAAACCGATCTCTTCTAGCCGCTAATAGGATCTACTACCGCCGGTATTTTAGGTAGCTAGACCTAGGGGCCCTTAGAGACCTAGTAGCCTAGGCTCTATACGTATACTAGTAAATATAGCTCGTAGCTCTACTCGCTAAGCGTTAGTAAACCCGACGTTTACCGATATATTCTCGGGCCTAATAGGATTACTAAAGATAATTTCGTCGGTAGAGGTCGCCCGGGTATCTACGTTAGCGTCGTCGTTCGATAGAGTATAAGTATCTAGGTTTGATTTGATTTAATTTAATTATTTATACGCCTACTCTAGTAAAGCTATATTACTAATGAGGGTATTCCTTATACCTTCTACCCCCGAGTATTAGACGTGCTCGTTAGCCGCTAGAGAAACCGTTAAGCCTACGCTCTAGTTAAAAACTCCCTCTTATCTATATAATTTACTAATTATTAACCCCGCGGCGGTGCCGCTAGGTCCCTTATACTACGGTAGGAACTTACGTTAGTTCCTATTCTTACGTATTAGTAAGTTATAGTCCGAACTACCGCTTTACGGCCGGTAGTAATTAAGATAGTTAGATTTACGCGGTTAGTCTCGGGGCGGTTATTACCCCTTTAGCCCCCGCGTCTTTCTTCTTCTTCTTCTTCCTCTTTTTCCTTACTAGGGTTTCCTTCTCGATACCCCGTAGGAGCCTCGACTTTACTAGTTACTCCCCTATTAGCGAGAAGGATGCGATTACCCTAGTCTCTACTATCTATCGTACCGCTACTCTAATCCCCTTTACTTTAATTAGTATTCTCCGAGTATTAGACGTACTAGCCTCCGTAAAAAGCCGCCGCCGGGCCTCCCTAAGTTTAGGGCAGAAAAAGAGAATATATTTTATATCTTACTTCCTCTACCCGTATAAGCATTCGCCGCTATCTACTATTAGGATATATATACGGTAGAGGAAGTAGTTTAGGCCGATCTTTCCGCTTCGGAGCTAGGT
>JAABUP010007710.1_pt1 | contig 14219 bp, 12 predicted proteins | sample 5559201 | NCBI WGS metagenome assembly JAABUP01 (sample SAMN10711887, study PRJNA513373) | rock metagenome | isolation source: Antarctica rocks | place: Antarctica | reverse complement strand
GGAGGCTTGGTGGGTGGTGCCGTGGGGTTCGAAGTCTTTTTCGCCGCGGCGCGGGATGGTGGGATGTTCGTGGGAGAGGTGGGTCAGGAAGCGGAAGTCTTGCGTTTCGTCGGTGAGGTCGGTTTCAATAGAGGGTTGGGAGGGGGCCTGCGGGGTGTCTTCGTCTGCGTCGGCCATTTTCGGTGAGTGGTGGGAGGTGTGGTGCGCCTTTTGTTGTGTTTGGATGGTGTATCTTTATGGACAAGTAGCGCTGATGACTGTTCTCGAACTTTTGGAATCTGGTGTGTGACGCTCAGCGGACCGCACTAGAATTAGCGTGGATCTGCTTGGTTTGTGTTCTCAGAGTGTACGAAGTAGGGCATTCTCAGAATAATTTCCAAATCAACCTAAACAAGCCGAACATATATCGTTGCTAGGAGGTCAGGTGAAGAAAGTGGTTCCGAGCGGCCACAGTAGGAAATGTGTCTAGTAGTTTGTGTTTTACGTTGGCCGAATCTCTACGGTGGCCATTCCAATCACTTTCTTACCCCGACGTCGTATCCCTAACCACTAATCCTGATCCTCTAACCTAACCTTACTGTGAGAACCATGAGTATGTTCTGAGGAGAAGCTTCAGAGCATGTCAAAACTGCAATCCCGAGGTGCTCCGCTGACCAAGAGCTTGGGTGAAGAACTCGTGGCGCCGCGAAATAACAAACAGTGTTGTTGTTTACACCCAAAATAGTATGGCTATCTTTTCAAATGTCACGAGTACATTGTGTATTACCTGTTCAATCTTACCAAGTTTCAGCAATTAATCATGAGTGCTTTCTTAGCTAGACGCAGAGAGATCTCAGGGGCATTGTGGGCTGTTTTGGTGTTATTTTTGTTTTGCGGTGCCACCAAATCTGCTAAAACCTAACGGCACTCTAAACGAAGGCGGTCTACAGCTGAACCAACCACAGCATATATTGGGGGAGGAGTTTGCAGGGATATGTGGCAGAATTTTTATTTATTCAAATAAACCGGCGAAGGATATCTATAGGGAGGTTGGCCGAGTGGTTAAGGCGGTGAGTGGGCGTTTCCCACGCAAAATATACCTTTCTAATTCGAAATCTAGCTGTGTTTAGGCTTGTCCTATTCAAATCCGCAGTGGGAAACCTCGCGCGTTCGAATCGCGCACCTCTCATTTTGATCATTGATCTGTTGGTGGATGAGAGGGTGGTTCTCAGAGGGTGATTATTGCTTTGTTGACCCGAGTAGACACTCAGGAGTCACTCCTGAGTAGTTGATATTTAATGCATGGATTTTCGGAAAACGTTTATAGCCTGCAAAATAGGAAATCTAATTTAAATATAACCATGAAGTACTTCAGCTTTCTATAGATTGTCTTCACATTTGTGTGATTGTGTTTTATGTTGAGTCTTCTATAAGAACCTCAATATCCCGGTGCCTTTCTTTTTTCTCATTTCTCTTCAAAACATGTAATAATTCAGTTCACTATCTACTCATATAGTATCATATCACTCAGACCTCAATCTATAGAAGTTTATCATCAACATAATTATATTCATAGCCCCATCTGTCTGAATGGTTGTGAACCAGTGCTAACATGATATGAAGAACCTTTTAAAGATTAATTCTTCTTTAATTTCATCTGCAATGCTCAAGCAGTCAATGATATGAAGAAAATCCAGTAGAATCTCTTAAATATAAAGAGACAGGAATTTCAAGGCCATATTTTCTGTTTTCTTTAAGTCTCACACTTATACTTATTTTGTGCAATGTCAAGAAAAGCAAGAAGTGTTTTGAGGTCTCTTCACTTGAAAGTCAGTTAGACTTTTTCTGTCAGTCTTTCATATCAGGTCATCAATGATTGCTAATGTCAATAATAAATAAGCACAACCATCAAATATGTATGAAGAATCTATATAGTCAGACACAAAAGATTTGTTCTTCAGTTTCAGTTACAGTTGTCAACCTGAGCTGCTGCTGCTTTACTTTAAGCTGAGAATGAGAAAGCCTGAACTGAGAATGAGCCTGTCTGTGCAAGAAGGAGGGCCATTTTTGACCTTTCATTTCAGCCCTCAAACAGCTCAATTTTAGACCTCTACCTTGACTGCAGTTATCAACAGAGTTTGACTTCATTTTTAGTGTACAACAAAGGTATATGTTGATGAAGAAAATAACTTTGCACTAATCATCATTATACATCATAACAAGATACATCTAATAGAGCAATAAAGCCTGTTTCTAACAAAGATACTCTTTTTTCATTGTTCTTTTCTGAATGATCTAATGCTATATTTCTGTACTTTCAGCAAATAAACGGTATGGTGATTTCCCCATTACCCACACAGATAAAAAGTGAATTTGATGACATGAATACTAGATTAACAGCCTCTTTTTAGATTTCTTAATTGTTCTTCAGTGTGAGTTGTGAGTATCAGTGCTGACTGAAACCTGATGCTGAATGAAACAAGGCTTCTCAAAAGACATCATCAATCTCTGATCAACATCACTCAACAAACAGACAGGCACATCAAATTCTAATGATATTAACTTCATTAAGATTTAAGAAGCTGATTGCAGCCTAGTTTGAAGAAGACATTCTGGCTAACTGAATGCAGACTGTTGCAAGATACCTTGATGAGAAGTAGAGAAAGAATTGCACAAAATGCTGAAGCTTCACTGAGATCACAGAAATAGAAGTTGAGCTTATCATCACTAGTCAAACAGACTCAGGTGACCTCAGCTTCTGAAGATGAAGGCTGTATAACTGGTTAAACACAATAAGAATTCATGCAAGTGCTGTTACAGATTGATCACACAGAGTAGGTTTGTGTGATTGCAGCCTGACTAGATTAGCTTGTGTGAATAATTTTCTCAAAGAATGAGAGCCTAGATTGAACAATGTTGACCTATGAGCAGCAACCTTCTCAGAGGTTTTGATTAGATTTGACTTGAAAGAATCAGCTTACAGACAGCAACTTGATTAACACTGACACAATTATGTCTCAGCTTATTCTTTGCTTAACAGTGATCAGCATTTGCATGTCTTTGCTGAGCTCTCTGAGGCTGTCATCTCAAGTGCTTAAGTTTTGATCAGGCTCAACTTATCTCTCTCAGACAGTGAAACCCTGGCTTTCTGCAGTCAAAAGTGAGGTATTCTCACATAATTCTGTCTCATGCTGTCTTTAGTGTTGTGAGTCAAAAAGCACTGCAATCTATAGTGATGTAGCATCAACACAGGTGAAAGGTTCAAATCATCAAAAGTGATGAAAACCTCAGCTGAACATAACTTAAGATCAGTGACTTGCAGATCACTAAACTCATTTATGATGTTATCTCATCATCAGGTCAAAAAGCATGTAAAGACTGAGAGCTAGTTTCAGAAAAGAAAGATCTGAAGAATCAAGCTACTGTGATTCTCACTAAATGAATGACATTAGCTTTGCTTCTGCAACAGTTCAGGTTGAGGTCATCTGACACAGATTCTAGAGTAAATCAAACAGTAAGATTGAGAAGAGGTGATTTTCACCTTCTGAGCAACATGAGGCAGATTTGCAGAGTCTTTAAATTTCACTTGACTTGAGAAAGTGATGTGTGAAGACAGATCTTGAGTCACATCTTCTTGATTTAGTACAGATGACTCTGCAGACAATGTCTTCAATGACACAAATCTAGACTGTATGACACAGCTTAATGCACACACAAAAACAGCTGAGTCAAATCAGAATGTGCTAACTGAAGTGGTCACAGTTACAAGGTTCAGCTGAACATGACTTGATTTTAGTGACTTTCAGCGGCTTTCAGCTCACAGAAATGTATACACTGATCTGTCTCATCATCAGGTTAAAAGGTGGGTTAACTGAGAGCAAGTGTTAAAGAAGAGTAATTGACTTTGCATCATTAGAATCAAAACATCATGATTCTCATCAACTATGTGATGCTTCAGAAAAGACAAGAATTAGAATTCAGAAGATGAGATCTTCACTTCTAGATGACTTAAGCTAGATTCTCACATTTTTCTTGACTTTTCTGAAGAGACTGATAAAAGGCAAAGAGGCCTGATGAAGACAAAAACTCAAGTATTAAATTTGATGTCAATAATCTGACAAACCACATCTTGTTCCTCATAGGTCAAACTGTATGATGCAGCTTAATGTAATCTTGCATGAGAGTAGTAAAGCTGTTTGTCTGCAATTTATCTTAAAATGTATACATCTGTATTGAGAAAGAAGTTAAATACAGATATGCCTCAAGAACAGAATGAGATGTCTTCTTACTTGAGACTCATGTTTGTCTTTATGATCTTGTTTTATAAAACTGTTGTCTACATAACCATAGACATTATAGGTAGAAACAACATTACACTAGTGTAAGCTATGTGAATGTTGCATTGATCATCATCTAAAATTAGTCAGCTGTGTATGCAGAGAAGTGTTTTGTTAGCTTGACATTTCATTGACTTATCTGTGAACTCTTCACATTTGTGACTGAATTATTATTTCACCTCAAAACCAACAGCTACATAAGTGATCTACTGACTCTTTAAATTCTGCTCATCATGATCACTCACTGAGACTCTTCACACACTCAGAGAAAATTGCAGGCTTTAAAGCATAGAGATCAAGGTTCACTCTCAGTGATATTCAGCACTGCTGTTCAATCTGACTCTTCACAGAAAAGTGATCTCAAGGTATTACAAAAGCAGAACCACAAGTCTGAAGAAGCACACACATTTCAGAACTTCAAAAGAACATTAAGAATATAAAGTCTGAGCAGAAACACTCAACTCTTAAAACAGAAGAGGTATGTACAAATTCACTGTTGTATACTGTTTAAAGCTAACTCAACCTATGTAGTCACAGGATTGTTCACTTTCACTATTATTAAAGAGTTAAAAGCGAACTCAAGAGGCAAAACATTCAGCAAAGTGTGAATCAACTGAGCTGTCTTCAAAGTGTCTTCAACCTTCATTTCTTGTCTTTTCTCACATACAAATGTTTGATCAGAAGACAGCTAGTAGCCTCAGTGAATTTTGATACAGTAATATCAGTCATTGAGTACACAAAGAGCAAGTCTGACCTGATGAGTATTTTAAAGATGACATGAATCATCTGCTTGTAAAGAAAAAATCATTCATGATGTCTCTTCACTGAAAACGGTTGAAGGCTAGCATTGTCACTGCTATGATGTCAAGCAACCTACAAGCAAAAAAGAGCACTTCATACAAGAATTCAAGTTACAAAGCTATGCTTGAAAGAAAAGCTGACAGTCACATGAACAGATACAAGTCAGATGTTACAGAGGCAAGTGAGAGGCTTTGTTAAGCTCTGCTTGACAGTAAAGTAAAGCTTGCTGAACAATACTATATTTTATGATGATATCTTTGACAACAGCTGCAAAAGATTGTGTGACAAAAATGAAGCAAGAATCTTCAAAGACTGCATCTCATTAATTGCTTCTTGAGTTAAAGTGTATGCAACACTTAACACTAATTGTGATCTTGATGTTGCAATTGAAAGTGTTAATGAGAGTTGAAACAGTTCAAACCTCATTACAAAGCCTCATTCACAGTCAGATTATGCAGTTGATTTCAGACAGTCTGCATTCTCAGAGAATCAGCTTCAGAAACTGCAGCTTTTTTTAAAGAAACCTTCATTCTTCTCTTATTTCATGAGCACATACTACATGCACTTTCTGTTCTTTATGTGCAAAGTGAAATGTGACTCAGCAAAACTTGATATTGCAGATTGACAAAACCTTCACAGTATGACCCTTGTGATGAGAAACATCATTGAACTATTTCAGCTGACAAATTACACTTAAGAGCTTTATCAGCAAGTTCTTATCTTTTTAATCTTTTATGATCACAAGACTGTAAGAATTTATGAACATTTTTCTGTGATTGAGAGAATCAGAGTCATCTATTGATGATACTTACTTTGCAAATGTGATTTTATAAAATGAAAGAACATGAAGAAGTGAACAGTCTATATCTTTGTTAAGAATGTCTATGACATTTGAATGTCAACTCTTCTCAAAAAGATCTCTTTTGTCATTGATGATTTGTGTTTTAAGCTGAATTTTGAACTTTTTCACAAGTCAAAGACGCAAATTTTAAAGATCTTCAAACTCTTGCAGCAACTTGAAAATCAAGACTTAACAAAGACATCAGATAGTCAACTCAGTCACATTGATTTACAATCAATTACATTAAACATGTCAACACAAGCAGAGAAGCCAGCTCTCAAAAGAAAAAAGAAGAACAAGAACAAGAAGTCTGATGTTGACTAAAAGATTGTTGTCACAAGAAAAGTTACAGAGAACAATTTAAGTGAGAACTTGAATATGCTTTTTGAAAACAAAACTCATGTCAGACTGTACAAGTGCTGCATCAGCACACTGTTTAATAACCTTTAAAGTGAGATGTGGCTGTTGAGCAGACACATCAGAAATGGCTTAATGTTTAATGCAGATTTGATGTCTTTGTCATTAAAGTCTGTTTTTGATCTCTTCATAAGCAAAGCCCATTTTGACTTTGTCTTCTTCTTTACTCTAAAGCTTTTTTTAATGATGAGCAAGAACAGTGGCTCAAAAACAGGTCAAGTTAATGTTATCTTTTCTCTCAATAATAATTGTGTCAGATCTTGTGCAGTGCATGAATACAAAGACTAAAGAGTAAAATCACTGTAAAGACTGCTCAAACAAAGCAAAGCATGATGAAAGAATTCTTAAAGAAAGTGCTGCTTCAGGTCTTCTCTGATTTGCTGAGGTTAAACTGAAAATCAGTCTGACTTTTGTCAAAAGCCTGATTAGTAAGTGAAGTCAAACAAGTGTTTAATGAGATTTGTGTAGATTTTAGTGATCAAGCAATGCTATTACTGACAGCACTGTTAAGTTACAAACATCTTCATGAGATATCATCTTGTCTCTGAGTAAAAGCACAGCTAATGCAGTCAAATCTGAGCACACACAAATTTCTTATTTGTTTGCTTTAATAGATTAAGCTATGCTCATTATGCTGAGGCTGATTATCATCTTTTGAGACAATGCTTTCTGAGTCTGATGTCATCATAACATATGCAAGATTGTCACTTTCTCTCAGCTCAGTTAATCTAGTATGATGAGAAGGTGAGCTTTGCACAAACTTAACATTGAGGTTCAGATATACAGTCTATTTAAACTTTGTGAATCAGCAGCAGCAATAAACACTCTCATGACAGAGAGATCTTTTAAAACAAGCTTTTTTGATGCTGTCAAACATCTGTCACATTATATTTACTGTCATTTGACTCACTGTCAAAACTTTTAAGAAATGGTTAAGAGACAGAGAAGCAGTTTTGCTTGAACTTAACTCTATTCAACAAGCATCTATAAGCAATCACTTGTTGAACCTTGTTCACATTCTTGAGAATTCTTTTCAAAGTGTTAAGAGCTTAATGATAGAGATCAACAGTTAAATAATCATTATGAATTGAAGAAGCTACTTTCTTCAGTGTATTGAGAAGTTTATCACTTGTCTTAACCCTTGCTTTTGTGTTGAGAATGTCTCATTATTCATCAACTTAATGAGATACATAACTAGACTTCAGACTCTCAATGTGCAGTTCAATTTATATAATGATGTGAGTGATACATCATTTTAAGCACTGCAAGAACTTCTACAGATGTCTACTTGTAATAGTATGAGCTTTATGTGTCTTTGCCTGATGAATGCTGTAGTTTTTATAGATCATCTTGTGAATTTTGTGCAGAGACAATTGATGGTACATGTCATGAGTTGAACTCATACTAAGGTCTTATGGTCTAGTTGCTTACTAAGACCCTAAGACTAAAGCACATTATCTTTTTGCTTCTGTATGAAGCTCTTCTTTTTTCTCTTCATAGTATTCTTCTTGTATTTAGAAATTATCAATTGAGCGTCAGTCTCATTGCAAACCTGTGACATTAAAATACTATCCTCATTTAGACCTGATCTACTCTAGAGGCCTTGCTGTACAATTGTTAAAATCAGTGCAGAATGAGCGCAGAAACCTCTATAACAGATGAAGTGAAGACTGTTGCTGAGGAGATTTCTTCTTGAGTGCAAATACTTATAACAGAATTATGCAGCATGAAGAGTCATACAAAAGAGAACATGTGAAACATGAAGGCTTGTACAAATCTTCTTTACATCTTTGTGATGAATTAAGACAACCTCACATCAGCTACATCAGTAGATACAGCTATTTCAACATCAGCTGTTACAACATCACCTTCTTCTCAAGAATCAGTCAATTGTATGAACAGTCTCACCTTAAAGCAGCTTGTTGCAGCAATGAGCATGAGTTGACACTTAAAATGATGTCTTTCTGATTCACTCAGGTTTGAAGAAAAGAGAGTGGAATTCAGACCTTGACTACAACAAATTGTCGCTAAATTGAATGAGAACATGTTGAACAACAATGTCAGTGTGCAGTTTTAATACTTACACAGTCAGCTTGAAGGGTTGACTTTAAGTCAGGTCACACCTTGAATTGTGGCTTGTATCAAGTCAAACAAAGTTTTAAACCATACAACCATTGAGAAGCTGATCAATCAGCTTCAACATGCATAGAATGACTCAGAATCAAAGAAAAGAGCGACTCATATCTTAAAAACTCTAAAACAGATGAAAAAACCATTTGCTAGACATCTGATCATCTTCAAACAAACGCTGTTGAAAGCAGAAGGCTTGAAATGAGATGATGCTGTCAAGAAAACATTTCTTAGTAACAGTCTTGACACAACACTCATGTGAGCTCTGATTGTCACCTCAATCTCTGTGTTGTATGATGAGTACATTATCTTGCTACAGCGGATCAGTCACAACTTAAACTCAATTCAGAAGGCTGTTACTCAAGAGTGTCATATGACAACTATCATCATCATGCAACAGTCTCACATGAACAACATGAACTGAGAACTCACTGAGCACATCATTGTCACAGTTACAGAAACTGAAGAGAGGCGCAGAGCACAATGAGTGTCAGAGAAGAAAGTGGTGAAATGTCATATGAAACAACTATGCATGCACTGCAAAGACAATGACCACTTCATTAAGAACTACAAACTTCTGTCTGCTGTACAACCTTGCACCATCAATGTTGCTGCTGCTGAGACTGTGAAGAAGACAACAGAAAAAGAGAAGAACTCAGAAAAAGAGTAGCTTCTAGCAAAAGTTGCAGCTGAAAGCATACAAAATGTGATAAAAGCTGAAAGAAGTTTGAGAATCAGATGAACAGTGCCTCTTTCACTATGTCAACATTAGTTAATAAGAAGTCATATGCACATACCTTGTATGACACAGAGTGCCTGTTCTATGAAATAATCACTTTTTGCTTTGCTAGAACTCACAATCTACAGCGCATGAAGATAAGACCTCATATGATTATGAGGTTTGATGAATCTTCAGATTCATCAGTAAATGAAGTAGCTGTTGTACAAATTAATATTGACAGACATCAGAAGTCAAGGGCATTCTTTTATATTGTCTCTAAGTTAGCATTCTACGACCTTATACTAGGTCTATCATGAATGAAGCAGAACAAGATCATATTGAATGCAGGCAGAGCCTTCCTTATGATTGAATTCACAGAAACTATCATATGAAACAGAAAAGCTTCTGCTGAGAACAAGTTCAATCATGTTATGATGTCAGCTATGTCCTTTACAAACCTTATATGAAAGAAAGGAGAGAAACAGAAAAAGATTGAGATGTTCTTGATCAGCATGATCAATATTGAAAAAGCCTTAACCTCACAGAAGAAGACTGACTCAAGAACTATACTCTCTGATCATTATCACGAGTTTTTAGATGTGTTTGATCATACAATGACTGAGAAGTTGCCGCCCTTAAGAAAAGAAGGCACAGATCATCAAATTGAACTAGAAGGGGTGAATGAAAAAGAGTCAAAAGTACCCTGAGATCCTCTATACAACATGACAAGAGAGAAGCTACTAGTGTTGCACAAGACACTAACAGAACTTTTGAATAAGCAGTTCATACAAGTCAGTAACTCATCTGCTGCAGCATCTGTTTTATTTGTATGAAAGTCAGAAGATGAACTTTGATTCTGTGTGAACTACTGTGACTTGAACTGAATCACTCAGAAGGATCATTACCCTCTTTCATTGATATATAAGACTCTGTGAAACATCAAACAAGCTCAATGATACATCAAGTTGAATGTCATAGTGACATTTCACAAGATTTGAATTGCTGCAGAAGATGAATGAAAGACGGCATTTCATATGAGGTACAGGTTGTATGAATGAATGATGACTTCTTTTGAGCTAGTCAATGCTCTGAGCATCTTTCAAAGATATATTAACTGAGCCTTGTGAGACTTCCTGAATGAGTTCTGTTCAGCCTATGTGAACAATATTCTTATTTTCACTGATGAATCACTGCATCAACACCAAAATCATGTATGAAAGATACTACTACAGCTTTAAGAAGTCAGCCTACAAATTGACATTGACAAATGTGAGTTTGAAGTCAAGTCAACCAAGTACCTAGAGTTCATTTTAAAAGTGAGAAAGAGCATACAAATGAATTCTCAAAAGATGAAGGCAATTATGAACTGACAAGCCTCTAAATCAGTAAAGAGTGTACAGAGTTTCATAGGCTTTGCAAACTTCTATTGAAAGTTCATTAAGAACTTTTCTAATTTGATTATGTCAATAATGGCTCTCATACAAAAGAACACACTTTTTAAAGTAAACAGAGAAAGCTGATCAGAGTTTTATGAACTTAAAGGCCATGTTCATTTCAGCGCCAATTCTAGTTTCATTTGACCACACATGTATGACAGTGATGAAAACAGATTTCTCAGATTGATGCATAGATGAAACCCTGTTGCAGTTAGTAAACAATGTGTGAAGGCCCTGTGCCTACTATTCAAAGAAGAACTCACCTGCAGAGTGCAATTATGAGATTTATGATAAAGAGATGCTGGTCATCATACAATGCTTGAAAGAGTGAGACGCAGAATTGAGAAGTGTGTCAAGTTTTCAGATTTGTATGAATCACAAAAATCTGAAATACTTTATGACAGTCAAAAAGCTTACAGAACAACAAATGAGGTGGTCTTTAGTTCTGTCACAATACAACTTCTTCATACTATACTTGCTGAGCAAGCAGAATGAGAGAGCAGATGCTTTATTGAAACAGAAGCAGAATGTGTCAATGAATCTCTCAGACAACAGAGTACAACATCATACAACGCAGATGATATGTTCTGAGATGATAAGCAAGCCTATACAGGCTGCCTCAATGACAGTAGCAGACATACCGGTCCCTGTGCTTGTACAAGACCAGGACTTGTTCAGTGAGGCCACAGACCTCAAACAGATGTGAGTGAATGCTGAAGCAGAAGATGAGTCATACAATGAGCTTTGTCAGACAATTTGCAAGAAACAAAGATCATTTTCTACTGTTCTAGAAGTGAGGGTATTCATAACAAAATGCTTCTTGAGTGATGAAGAAAAGCTACTCTTTTGCGGAAGGCACTGAGTGTTGTCATCAGAACCCCTTTGTACAAGACTGATTCAGTATACACATGACTCAACAATGGCTGAACACTCAGAAAGAGATGTAACTGGTGCTCTCTTATCATGACAGTTCTTTTGGCCTGGGATGCTACAGAATGTTCATACATTCTGCTGGAATTGTGACAAATGTCATATGAACAACAGCTGAAAAGACTGTTGACAAGGCTTTTTGAAGCCTCTACCTGTATCAGAGCAGATTTGAGAAAAGATATTCATTGACTTTGTAGTAGATCTACTGTCAAGTGAGGGTTGTATGAACCTTCTGATTATTATGAATTGTTTTAGCAAGGGGGTAATACTAAAACTGTGCAAGAATATGACTGCAGAATGAGTGACCCAGACACTCATATGACATTTCTATCAAGCTCATGAGCTTTTCACTGCAATAGTCTCAAATTGAGGCACTTAGTTTGTAAGCAGCCTATGAAAGAGAGTCTGTCAACTTTTAAAGATTGTATGAAGAATGTTCACAGCATACCACTTAGAAACTGACAGGGCAACTGAGCAGATGAACCAGAATGTTGAGCTGTACATTCATACATTCTCAAATTATAGTCAGAACAACTGAGTAAGCCTGCTTCTTATGACTGAGCTAGTCATAAACAATCATGACTTTGCTTCAATGAAAGTGAGCCTCTTCTTTCTGTCTCATGAGTATCACATAAAGCCTCTACAACTACTTGAGAAGTTGAAGTCTGTACAGTCTGAAAAAAGTTCAGTACAGAAAGCTGATCAAACTGTACAGAAGATGAAAGAAGTCAGAGAGTGAGCACAGATAACTATAACTGTCACTCAACAGGTACAGAAAGAAATGATGAATCAGAAGAGACAGCAGTCATACAACTTCAAGAAAGAAGACAAGATCTGACTAAACCTTAAGAACATACATACAGATCATCTGTGCAAGAAGTTTGATGTAAAGAATGTCAAATACATCATTGTTAAGAAGATCAGCTCACATTCTTTCTGTTTAAACACATCATCAGGTATTCATAACATGTTTCACTCAGTTATGCTTCAATCAGCAGCCATAGACGCTCTCTCTTCTCAGTGTATGACAGACTCACAACCCTCATCACAAATTGTAAGCAATGAAGAAGAGTTTGAGATAAAGAAGATCTTGAAGAAGAGATTTGTATGACATAAAGAAGAATTCAAGAAGAAGTACTTGATGAAATGAGTCAATTATACTCAACTCACATGAGAATTGACATTTGCTCTGAAAGACACAGTGGTGTTAAACTGATGAAAGTTAATGCAACCTGAGGTAGCTAAATCTTAACCATACAAAAGAAGATTGAGGTGCTTCATGAGTTCAGAGAATTGTACAAAGTTCAAAATTTAGTGTTGAATTTATTTGATTTATTACTATGCTAATTATTAATGATGCCTTCTTGATTTCACCAAAGCTACTTGTTCTGAGCATCACAAAGAGATGAGGCACACTGCTCAGATGTTGCACACAGCTCATACAACTAGACTTTATAAGTGTCACACACAGTCTGTATAACTAAACAAGCACAGCATAAAGAAGAAAGAAGAGTTGTATGTACTTAAGAGGCAACATAGATGATGACCACTCTCATCAGTGACAGTGCTGATGTGATTCTTCTCAACTGAGCAGCAGGCTTATCTTCATTGACATCATTGTTGTTGTTCTCATCATTTGAGATGACAATGAGAACATCATTGTTGCATACAGAACAGCAACATGCATGGTCACATCACTTGCAGTTACTGCAACATTCATTGAAATGTTCTGATGTACAATGACATTTCAAAAAGAGTGTCATACTGTGTGTTTAATAGTTGACACAATCAGCAGAAATCAACACATCTTGACTCTGAATCAAAATTGCATTGATGTACAATGACTGATGAGTTCTCATCTGGTTCAGTGTGATGTGTAGCTGTACAAACAAAACATTCACATTGAGCAGCACAAGAATGACTCTTGTTTGAAAAGAGTGAGTGTACTGAGTGAGCTGCTGCTGACCAACAAAGAGAACTGAATCAACATCAACAGCTGCAAGAATGAGGGCAGCAACATATGCATTGTAAAGAACAAGAGCTCTGTGAGCTGTCAGCTCTGAGACACATACTTATATAACACTTACATTGTTGTTGTTGTTGATGTTGTTCCTGCTGAGCTTGTCATATGAGAGTCAGTGTTGACATATCAATCAAGAAAGGTTTCACATACAAAAGTTGTGAATGAAGAAGTTAAAGAAGAAAGAAAAAGAAAAGTTGTATGTGAGGTGAGGGGTTTATAACTCACTTCACTGACAGATAAGCTCAAGTGAATTGTCAGAGAAAACCACACAAGCAATGAAAAAAATTTCATCTGCAAACCTAAAGATCTCATAATCATGAATACAAGAGATGAATTCACAATTAAAGGCTCAGAGAGCCTTAAAGAACATACTTAAGAAGTAAAGAGCTAAAGTTAAAATAGAGGTGAAGTGAAGAACTCAATGAGTTGATGACTGAGAGAAGTTAAAGAGGTAGGTAAAGAACAGTGACAGCAAGGGTAGAGAGAACAGCAAGGTGCCTACAATGTACTACTTCAAATCTATAGCTATACAACATATAATATAGTATTTACATGTAGGCAATGCAATTTTGCGGCAGCAAGGTTTTAAGCATATAATTAAACT